>Ga0307515_10000172_pt1 | contig 159265 bp, 132 predicted proteins | sample 17_EM_MG_FD_194513 | JGI IMG/M metagenome (GOLD analysis project Ga0307515, IMG submission 194513) | Populus trichocarpa ectomycorrhiza microbial communities from riparian zone in the Pacific Northwest, United States - 17_EM | ecosystem: Host-associated > Plants > Roots > Unclassified... | reverse complement strand
GCGGTGGTGGCGGCAACGCGGTGAACCATATGTACAGGCAAGGTATTACCGGTGTCGACTTTATAATTTGTAACACAGATGCCCAGGCGCTGGAACTTAGCCCTATACCCAACAAGGTACAATTGGGCGCCAGCCTTACCGAAGGTATGGGTGCCGGTTCGATTCCCGAAGTTGGTAAAAACTCGGCTATCGAAAATATCGACGATATAAAACAAATGCTGGGTGTTAATACCAAAATGCTGTTTATTACCGCAGGTATGGGCGGTGGTACCGGCACTGGTGCAAGCCCTATTATAGCCAAGGCCGCGCGCGAAATGGATATATTAACCGTCGGCATTATAACTACGCCTTTTTCATTTGAAGGTAAACGCCGCAAAATGCAGGCCGATGCCGGGATGGAAGAACTGCGCAAATATGTTGATTCGTTCCTGGTAATCTCGAACGACAGGCTGCGCCAGATTTTTGGTAACCTTACCATGAGCTCGGCTTTTGGCCAGGCAGATGATATATTGACAACGGCAGCAAAAGGCATCGCCGAGATTATAACCTTACCGGGCTATATCAACGTCGATTTTAAGGATGTGCGCACCGTAATGAAAGATAGCGGCGTATGTATCATGGGCAGCAGCAGCGCCGAAGGCGAAGGCCGTGCCTTAAAGGCAGTTGAAGGTGCATTGGCGTCGCCATTATTAAAAGATAATGAGATAGAAGGTGCACGTTACATTTTGCTTAACATCAGCTCGGGCCTTAAAGAGGTTACCATGGATGAGGTGAGCATCATTACCGATTATATACAGGAAGAAGCCGGTTTGGCTGCCGACCTGATTTGGGGTAACTGTGTTGACGAAAACCTGGAAGATAAATTATCGGTTACCATAATAGCCACAGGTTTCCAAACCAAAGATGAGCGCGAAAAAGAGATCAGCAACAAAAAAATAGTATCAATGCTGGTACCCGAGAACGCCCCGTTGGTAAAGCCTGTAAACGAATTTATAAACCCGGTTAAAGCCAATACACCTGCTCAGCCATATATTAAACACAAAGAGGAGCCAAAGCAAACCGGTTTGTTTGATATGTTTGGAGCCACCGAGAAAAGGGACGACGATGTAGTTAAGTTTAACCTGCACGAAGAAGAGCAGGAAGAGGAAAACGAGCAGGATATGGCTGGTTTCACTTTTAAAATGAGTGAGCCTGAAACTTACAGTGCGCCTGTACAGGAAGCGCGTAAGCCCGAGCCCGTGCCAACTCCTGTGCCAGAGCCCGAACCGGTTGTTGGCGCCGATGATAATAAAACTAATGAATCCATTGAAGAGCAGCTAAAAAAATCGCGTGAGCGTATTATGCGTTTGAAAGATTTGAGCATGAAGCTACGTACAGGCAACATCCAGGAGTTGGAAAATGTACCTGCCTACAAACGTAAAGAAGTTGCCCTGCAGGATACCCCAAAATCTGACGAAAGCGCCATCTCCCGTTTCAGTCTGATGCCAGACAACGAAGGCAACACCGAGATAAGGAGAAATAACTCGTTTTTGCATGATAATGCAGATTGAGGGAATAGAATCAAGAATTAAGAGTCAAGAATCAAGATAAAAAAACAGGGCGGTTAGCATATTCAAATATGAAAGCCGTCCTGTTCTTGTTTAAAGCTGGCCCACTTACCGGCCGGCCCGCGTTTAAAAGCCTTAACTCTTGATTCCTTGCATTAATTAAGGAATGGAATTAAAGGTCAAACATCAAGGTGAAATCCCGGCTGGCTAACATGTGTTGCTACAAGCCGCCCCGCGTTTAAAAGTCTTAACTCTTGATTCTTAACTCTTGATTCTCTTCCCCAAGTTATAAGCTATTCTAAAAAGTTATAGCTATTGTATCAGGTTCTATTTACGGCTATATTTGCATATTATTCACGATTAACGGTAAATTATTTTGGATTTATTTGATAAAATAACAAAAAGCTTGGGCGGGCCACTGGGTCAGCATCAAAAATGGTCTCATGGTTATTTTTCATTTCCCAAACTGGAGGGGGAAATTGGGCCGCATATGCAGTTCAATGGGAAAGAGCATTTGGTTTGGAGCCTTAATAATTACCTGGGTTTAGCAAACCATCCCGAAGTAAGGGAAGCTGATGCGCAGGCTGCGAAAGACTATGGTATGGCTTATCCCATGGGTGCCCGTATGATGTCTGGAAACTCCATCCACCACGAAGAGCTGGAGAACAACCTGGCCGCGTTTGTAGGTAAAGAAGCCGCGTTTTTATTGAACTACGGTTACCAGGGAATGGTATCCATTATAGATAGCCTGGTTGACAGGAACGATGTTATTGTTTACGATGCCGAATCGCATGCCTGTATTATCGATGGCGTTCGTTTGCACATGGGCAAACGTTTTGTTTACCAGCATAACGATATAGAAAGCTGCAAAAAACAGCTGGAGCGCGCTACAAAATTAACCGAGCAAACCGGTGGCGGTATCCTGCTGATAACCGAAGGTGTTTTTGGAATGTCGGGCGCGCAGGGCAAGCTTAAAGAAGTTATCGAACTTAAAAAAGAGTTCAATTTCCGCTTACTGGTTGATGACGCGCATGGCTTTGGTACCATGGGCAAAACTGGTGCTGGAACACATGAGGAGCAGGATTGTATCGACGGTGTCGATGTGTATTTTGCCACCTTTGCCAAATCAATGGCGGGCATAGGCGCTTTTGTTGCTGCTGATGAGCAGATAGTACACTTTTTGCGTTACAACATGCGTTCGCAAACATTTGCCAAGGCTTTACCAATGCCAATGGTATTGGGCTTAAAAAAACGCTTTGAGCTGCTGGTATCACAGCCGCAGCTTCGCGAAAAATTATGGCTTATATCATCAACCCTGCAAAAGGGCTTAAAAGAGCGCGGCTTTAACCTTGGCGTTACCAATACCATGGTTACCCCGGTATTTTTAGAGGGCGACCTTTACGAGGCCACCAGCCTAACCCGCGACCTGCGCGAAAACTACGGCATCTTTTGCTCAATTGTAATTTACCCGGTTATCCCTAAAGGATTGATATTATTAAGGCTGATACCAACTGCCTCACACTCATTGGAAGATGTAGAACGCACCCTTAACGCCTACAGCGAAATGGGCGAAAAGCTAAAGGCCGGCCATTATAAAGAGAATAAATTGGAGATAGCGTAATTTGTAAATGTGCAGATATGCAGATTTCAAATGCGCAGATTTTGAAATATTAAAGTAAAAGGCCTCAACTTGAGGCCTTTTACTTTTGAAACCCACGTCATTTCGGGTAGTAAAATCTGCCGATTTTGGAAGGAGAATGAGATTCAAAAATAGAAGACTGTCATGCTGAGTGGTAAAATCCGCGGATTCTGAAGGAGAAATGACATCCAAAAATAAACTACTGTCATCCTGAGGTATAAAATTTCGCGAAATTCTGAAGGTGAAATGACATTTTTAAAATATAAGACTGTCATCCTGAGGTACGAAGGATCTATTGGCGAACTTTTCTATCGGTCATGCAAGGCGTAGGAGATTCTTCGTGCCTCAGAATGACAGGAAAATTGGATATGTCATGGGTAGGTACGAAGGATCTATTGGCGAACTTTTCTATCGGTCATGCACAGCTGATAGATCCTTCGTACTTCAGGATGATAGGAAAATTGGATATGTCATGGGTAGGAACGAAGCATCTATGGCGAACTTTTCTATCGGTCATGCAAAAGCTAATAGATCCTTTGTGCCTATACATGTGACACGTTCGGTTTATACAAAAATTAGCTTTAAACGCTGGTCACGACTCACCCCGGCAACGCTTCGCTGGCCGACCCTCTCTCCGGCTGAGGCCGCAAAGAGGGTTGAAACTCATTTTTTATTCTTTTTATCCCCTCTATCTGCAAAGCGGAGAGAGGGGTGACGGGCGTAGCCTCGTCGGGGTGAGTCGATTCGCCGACATGCGATATACGTTATTCCCATTTTCAGAATTTGCGAAATTTTACCACTCAGGATGACAGGAAAATTGCATGTGTCATTACAGGCAACGATGCAACCCTGACTATATAATGCTGATTTTGGAAGTTCCCTTTACCGATTCGAAATTGTATTGCACGAGTTGCTTTCCCGGTATAATAAATCAAAAAATCATCTGCACATCTGAAATCTGCATATCGAAAAATGTTAGTGCTTAAAAAACGATAAATACACTTGCTTAACAATGTGATATGCCGCGAAGGAAAAAAATAAAATTGCTATGCTGGTATTAATTAACCGGGTACTTAAGGCAAATTTACTTTGTATATACCGGGCAAATTCGGCGTATAAAAACAGGCATAAAAAGGAGCCTGCCGCCGAGCCTATACTGAATATGACCAGGGCAAGCCTTCCGTCCAGGATCCATTGGTGTGTAATAAGGTAGGTGCCGGTAACCATCCAGAACGGCACCTGCATAGGGTTAAGAAAACCAAGCAGGATTCCGTATTTGATGCTGGCATGTTCGGAGTAATTGGTTTTGGGTGGTTTATTCCGGTGAATCCAGGTAATAGTGCCTAAAGTGCCAAAAAGTAGAACCATTACCCAATCAATAACAACAGCCAGGTGTATTTGGCCCGAAAGCCACCTGGCAGCATGCATAATAAAATAGGTAAAGAAAAACTCTACACACGAAAACGCAATGATAAAACGTAAAGCCTCTTTTATGCCACGGTTTATGGTGATTTGTACAAGTGTAAGATTGATGTTGCCGGGAGGTATGTAACCAATAAAGTTGGCTATAAGCCCGATGAAAAAGGTAAGGAATATCATTGGCGTAAAGATAGGTTGTAAATGTGCAGATGTGCAAATTATAGATGTGCAGATTCCAGATATGCAGATTTCAGATGTGCAGATTTCAGATGTGCAGATTTTAATTTGAAACCTGCACATCGATTTTTTTCATCTGCACATCTGCATATCTGAAATCTGCACATCTTCATTACATTTGCACATCGATAATCTGCACATCCGAAATAATGTCAACTGATAAAATAGTTTCCCTTTTACCGTCCGCTACCGAAATAATATGTGCCCTGGGGCTTCAGGATAACCTGGTGGGGCGGTCGCACGAGTGCGATTATCCCGAATTTGTAAAACAGCTGCCGGTTTGTACCGAAGCTAATTTTCCTGATGGGTTAAGTAGCGCCGCTATTGATGTAAAGGTGAAAGAACTATTGGCCGATGCCTTGTCGGTTTACACTGTTAAACGTGAAGTGATTAAACAACTGGCCCCTGATGTAGTAATTACACAGGACCAGTGCGAGGTTTGCGCAGTATCATTGGCCGATGTTGAGCTGGCTTTGGATAATTATCTTGATAAAAAAGCCCGGATAATTTCCTTGCGGCCCAATAGCCTTGATGATATTTTTAACGATATAGCCACCATTGCAAATGTCCTGGGCGTACCACAAGCAGGCGCCGAACTATTGGAATTATTGAACGAACGTGTAGACATTATTAAACATAAATTGAAATTTGCCGATAGCAAACCTACTGTTGCCTGTATCGAATGGCTTGAACCGATGATGGTATCCGGTAACTGGGTGCCCGGCCTTGTTAGTATTGCCGGTGGTACACCCGTACTGGCACATGACGGAAAACATTCGCCATACGTAAACTGGGAGGATATCAGGGAGCAAAATCCCGAAATTATAGTAGTGATGCCTTGCGGCTTTTCGATAGAACGCACGTTAAAAGAGATAGATATTTTAATGCAGTTGCCCGGCTTTGCTGAAATGAAGGCCGTTAAAAATAACCAGTTGTACATAGCCGATGGTAACCAGTACTTTAACCGCCCCGGCCCACGTATAGTTGACTCTATAGAAATCCTGGCCGAAATCATCCGTCCTAAACAATTTGCCTTTGGATACGAGGGTGAAGGATGGATTAAGTTTGGGGTGTAACCGGGAGATTTATTGATCGTTAATGCGCGTCGTAATAAATTGTCTTGATAATCAAGGTGTTCGCTTTGTTGCGTTTGTGTCACCTGTTGCGCAACACAACACTTGCGGGCTGCTTTTAAAAAGGCAGGTGTAATAATAATATTTCAACTTATTAAAATTATTTAAAAAGTTGCCTATATTTAGCTGCCCTTTATTATCTAACGTAACCCAACTATGCGCAAAATTTTTATCCTGATGCTTGCCGCAGCATTTTTTATGAATACTGCCTTCAAAACTACCGATGCTGTAAAATTTAATGCCGCCGACCTACACATAAGTTGGGAGGTTATGGACGATAATTATCAGAATAAAAATGAAGCGTTAACCGTACTGGTAATTACCAATAGCGGTAAAAACGTTTTACCTGCAGGTGGATGGAAGTTTTACTTCAACTCGGGCCGTGGTTTTGTAGAGAACGCTGTAAGCGGCAATGCCAAAATAAACCAGGTTAACGGCGATTTGTACAGCATTACCCCAACCGCGGGTTTTAAAGAGCTTAAACCAGGTGAGTCGGCCCGGATAGAATACGTAAACGAAGAACCCGTCGTAAACATTACCGATGCCCCCGAAGGCATATACATGGTTTGGGATGAGCAGCCCGAAAAAGGCTACAGCATTGGATCTTTTGATATTAAGCCATACAAACCAAACTACGCAGGCCTGGTTACTCCCGAAATTGTTTACGACAGGAATAAAACTGTTGCCGATATCCCGGCTGATCAGTTACCTAAAATATTACCCACGCCGGTAAATTATACCGAAACCGGTGGTACGTTTACTATCGACGGAAAAACGTCGGTTGTTGCCGATGGAGCTTTTGCCCGCGAAGCAGCTTACCTGGCAAACAGCTTTAGTAAAATATTGGGCAGGCCGTTAACTATTTCTGTCGGCACATCGGGTGCGGGTATCACATTAAAAAAAGTTGATGGCATTGCTCCCGAGGGATATGAACTTAAGGTAAGTGCACAGGGAGTTATCATTAATGCCTCTACAGCTGCCGGCGCTTTTTATGGCATTCAATCGTTGACAAACCTGGTTTCTCCCGCTGCATGGGTTAAAGCCGGAAAGGGTATTAAAATTCCTGGTGTGGATGTAAAGGATGCCCCCCGTTTTGCCCACCGCGCTGTAATGCTGGATGTAGCCCGTAACTTTCAAACACAGAAACAGGTTATCAAACTGATTGAGGCCATGAGCCTTTATAAGCTAAATGTTTTGCACCTACACTTAACAGATGATGAAGGCTGGCGAATTGAAATCCCATCATTACCCGAACTTACTTCAGTTGGTTCAAAACGTGGTCATACCTTGGATAGTAAAACTCACCTGCCTGCTTCGCATGGTTCGGGGCCTGATGTAGATAATCCTTACGGCTCGGGTTTTTATACGAAAGCCGAGTACATCGAAATACTAAAATACGCTACCGACAGGCACATCATTGTAATCCCCGAGATTGAAACACCCGGCCATGCCCGTGCATCTATCAAAGCCATGGATGCCCGCTATGACCGCCTGGTTGCCGAAGGGAAAAAAGACGAGGCAACCAAATATTTACTGCGCGATTTGGACGATAAATCTGAATACCGGTCTGTGCAATACTGGAATGATAATGTGATCAACGTATCGTTGCCATCAACCTATACTTTTGTTGAAAGGGTTGTTGATGACCTGGTAAGCATTTACAAAGAAGCCGGTGCGCCGTTGCCAGGTATTCACTTTGGCGGCGATGAAGTGCCACCCCATGTTTGGGAAAAATCGCTGGCTTATCTTGCTTTAAAAGCCAATCATCCCGAAATTCAAAACACCGGCGATTTATGGTACTATTTTTATGGCCGGGTAAACCAGATATTAAAAGCCAAAGGAATTCACCTGGCGGGATGGGAGGAAATGGCCCTGCGCAAAACAAAAATAGACGGTAACGACACCTATGTACCCAACCCCGATTTTACCGGCGAGCATTTGCAGGCCGATGTGTGGAATAACGTATTAGGCGGCGGACAGGAAGACCTGGCCTACAAGCTGGCCAATGGTGGTTACAAGGTAGTGCTCACCTGTGTTACAAATTTGTACTTTGATATGGCCAACTATAAATCATTTGATGAGCCAGGCTATTATTGGGGCGCGTTTTTGGGTATCGATAAATTTTACTCTTTTATCCCATACGATTACTTTAAAAATGCCGATGTTGACAAGAACGGTGCTCCCATAAACCAAAGCATATTTTTAGGCAAGCAACGCCTTACCGACTATGGTAAAACCAACATTATCGGTTTGCAGGGCGCGCTATGGGCCGAAACTGTGAAGGGTCCCGGACGTATGGATTACATGATATTCCCCCGCCTGTTTGGCCTTGCCGAGCGCGCCTGGGCGGCAGACCCGGCCTGGGCTACCGAAAAAGATCCCATAAAAGCAAAACAGCAATACGAATTAGCCTGGTCGACATTTTTGAATGTATTGGGCAAACGCGAATTACCCCGTTTAAGTTACTACAATGGCGGCTATAATTACCGCATACCTAAACCTGGCATCAGCTTACAGGATGGTAAATATTCAAGCAATATCGAATTTCCGGGCCTAACCATCCGTTACACCACCAACGGTAAAGACCCCGATGCCAGCAGCAAAATATACACCGCACCGGTTGATTACAAAGGAGGCGAGATTAAATTCCGCGCCTTCGATCCCAAGGGTAGGGGAGGCAATGTAGCTACAGGAGGCGAAGCCGCAGAAGGAAAGAAACAAGGATCGGCATTGTAGTTTTCGGTCCGAAGTCTTGAGTCGCAAGTCAAAATAAGAACAAAAAAAATCCGCAGGCCAAAACAATTGACTGCGGACTTTTTTTGCCACTAATGACCTAATGACCTAATGACTAAACCGTAGGATACCGTCTTTTCAACAAGGCATAAAACTTCTCGGCAGTTGCGGCTTTACCCTCCCAGTTGTTTTTGGCAACGTAGTTAGTTTTCAAAAAGCGCTCGGCTTCTTCGTAGGTGTTAAAGCGGTTTACTATTTCGATAGCTTCGCTGTAGGCCAGGCTATAGCCGTTAAACAGGTCTTTAATATAAAGTAGTTTATCATTCAGGTTTATGGCCGATTTCAGGTCGGTAATGGGCAGTGCATTAGTTTGTGCCGATAGGTTTTTGTCCCGTTCGGCTATTTGTGCCGATATTTTTTGATTAAAAGTAAGTACTTTATCAGCCTCTTCTTTTACAGGTTCAAATTTAGCCACCATTGGCTTAAATAGTTCTGGCTGTGGCACGGATGCCGGTTTTTCAATCACCGGTTCGGCCACTGTAATGGTTTCTAATGATTTTACTTCCTCTTCTGGTTCGCTGGCTTCATCCAACACTAACTCTTGTTCCGGAGTTTCTGAATCTTCCCTTTCAAACGAATAAGAATCTTCAGAGTCATCTGCTCCCAGGTCAATTACCGGGGCTGGTTCTTCATGAGTAGGAGCAGGTAACTCAATTTCGGGTTTAACCGGGTTATAAGGTACATGAACAGGAGGTTCGGCTTCATTGGTTAATTCCAGCCTGGTTTCAACTACCGGTTTCTGCTGAACCATAGGTTCAAAAAAGCGGCGTTCATGTAAAGGCTCCGGCTTTGTTGCCGCTATGGCTGTAACCACGGGCCTGGGTTTTTCAATTACAGGTTCCGGCTTTACGGCAACCGGCTCGGGTTTATCAGCAGGGGCGGTTTTGCGCTCGTGTATTTTGCGCAGTATTTCGGCATGATCTTTTAAAAAATGGGCATTAGCTACAAAAAGCTCCAGTTCAAGTTCGTTCAAATCGCTGCTTTCGGCTTTCAGGTAATCATATTGGTCATTAAGCTCTTGTAAAATACCACCAATCTTTTTAAAAATATCCATTTGCTTCATGGCTTCAATGTTGGGAAAATGCTTACCAAAAATAGGATAAAATTCTGATATTTGGCGCCGTACTATAGCATACGCGTTGTAGGCTATAACTACAAATATGAATATCAGCTGCTTTGTTTTATATCTCCCGTTTTTATTTTCAGGTTTTAGGAATAAAATTCTAACAGTGAAATTTGGCAATCATGGCTGGTTTTAGAGTTTAAGATTTAAAGCTTAGGATTTAGAATTTAGGGTTTAGGATTTAGAGCTTGGGATTTAGAGTTTAGTATTTAGAATTTATTTAAAGAATGGTTTACCACGAAGATGTTTTCAGGCGCAAAAGTGAATCAGGCGGCAGTATTGAACTGGTATGCGGATCGATGTTTTCGGGTAAAACGGAAGAGCTCATCCGCAGGTTAAATCGTGCGCGCATAGCCAAACTAAAAGTAGAGATATTTAGCCCTAAATCAGATACGCGTTACAGCGAGGATGCCATCGTTTCGCACAATGCCAACAAGTTTAGCTCTACACCGGTTGATAGTGCGTCGGCTATATTATTGCTCGCCAATGATGCCCACGTGATAGGGATAGACGAAGCACAATTTTTTGATGATCAGCTTCCCGAAGTATGTACCATATTGGCTAACCGGGGTATCCGGGTAATTGTTGCCGGATTGGATATGGATTTTAAAGGCAGGCCCTTTGGCCCTATGCCGGCCATTATGGCCATTGCCGAATCGGTTACCAAGCTGCACGCTGTTTGTGTACAGTGCGGAAACCCTGCTTTGTACTCTTATCGCCTGGTACCCGATAACGCACGCATTCTTTTAGGCGAAAAGGAAAGTTACGAACCCCGCTGCCGCATTTGTTATAATAGCTAAAGCGGTTTATATACGGTAATATTTTAGCGTATCGGCATAATTGCCAAAACAAAAAGTGGTCCGTTTGTTGTTATATCGTCGAACGGGTTAAATGTCAAATGAATTATAGGTAAATTTTATAATTTTTAATTAAAATTGACTATATTCGTTCTTAACTATCAACACCTTATGGCTAAGAAAATTTTAGTGATCGAAGATGACAAAGACATCAGGGATACCATAGTTTACGTTCTTGAAGAGGAGGGTTACGAGGTTATAGCATCAGACAACGCCAGGATACTAAAAAAGCTTTTGGAAATAAACCCTGACCTTATCCTGCTGGATAACTGGCTTACCGACTGGAAAAGCGACGCCAGCGGCCAGGAAATAAGCAAAGGCCTTAAAAGCGACCCAACCACAAGCCATATACCGGTTGTCATGATATCAGCCGTAAACAATATAGAAGAAATTACCAAAGCCGGCAGCGCCAACGGCTACCTGAAAAAACCATTCGACTTAACAGAGCTAACCGGAATAGTAAAGAAGTATTTGGATTAATTGATACAACAATAAATCAAAAAAAGGCCTTCCTGAATACGGAAGGCCTTTTTAGTTACAGCTTAATTCCAAGGCCTACAATAAATGTCCGGCCATCTGCCGGCAAAATGCCCGGCCCCGGGTACATGTTAATGCGGCGGGTATAGTATTTGGCGTTAAAAAGATTATTAATGCCGGCGCCGATATGGTAGGTTTTCAGGAATCGATAATTAAATGCCCAGTCGGCCACATGGTAGGCGGGAACTATTCCTGTGGCGCCGGTTGAGTTAAATACCGTATTATTGGCATCGCTAAAGCTTTTACTGGTATAACTTAACTGGAGGGTACTGCTCACGGGACCGCTTAAAAAGGTAAGTCCGGTACGATTTATCCAGTCGGGCACGTTTTCCAGGTGGTTGCCCACCAAACTGACGTTTTTGCCTGCCTGGTTAATTGATCCGGTGATGTATCGCCCATGCGTATAAGCCAGTGAGTTAAACAAACGGATATCGCTGCCGGAACGGGCATCAAACGAACGGAGTAACGATACTTCGGTATAAGCCTCGACCCCCTTGGCCACGCCATTGCCAATATTAGTTAAATATAAATGGCTTACATTTTGAGCGTCGGTTTGGGTGAGGGTACCTGCCCGGTCATTGTAGCGCACATAAAAGACATTAATATCATAACTAAATATGGCGCCGATGTTGCCGCGGTAGCCCATATCTATATCATATCCCCGGCTATCTTTAATATTGGGGTTAATCACGGTTAGGTTATCGGCAGGAGTAACGGCAGCATACAGGTAGGGGCGGTAAGCCTGCGATATATTGCCGTACAGCTGGCTGCCATTCCCAAACTGGTACTGTAACCCTGTGCCAAACAGCGGGAAGTTGCGGTTCCCTTTATAGCCAATGGGGAAGGTAGCATTACTGATAACGCCCGAAGTAGTTGATTTAATAACCTCGTACCGTACTCCCGGCGTTATGGTAAATTGTGGTGTAACCTGGAAAATGTTCTCGGCAAAGGCTGCATAGTTGATGGAGTGCAGTCTTAAATCTATTCCGTAAGGTTTAACCAGCGTTAAATCGAAATCGGAGGCAATGGTACCTACACCCTTTTGCTTACGTTTGGTGGTCTCTTCAAAATATCTTACCCCGGTTGTAAAAGTGCTTTTAAGGTTGCCCAACTTGTAGCTATGCAGTAAACGGGCTTCGGTGGTAAGGCCGGTATAGTAGTCCCTGTCCACCTGGCGCGGGTTAAAAGTCTTCAGACTGGTATTAACGGTATCCTTGATATTAGAAGTATTGATAAACTGCACGCTGTTACGCTGGCCAAATACCACATGCGAGGTAATTTCCAGCCGTGTATTGCCGGTAAAAGCGTAATTGAATAACAATGCGGGAATGTTAATTTCGGGGTTAAAAAAATTCCTTGCCCTGAATGATTGCCGGTTATCTGCCGCAAATTGCGCATCGGTTAAGCCGCCTGCAATTTGCTGCACATAATCCGATCGTGAAAATTGCAACGCTATGCTGCCTTTACTGTTAAACTGGTATTTGATGTTGGCGTAGTACGCATGGTAGGCAAAAGCCGCGTTAGGCCGCCAGCCGTCGCCCCGGCGGGTGGAGTAAAAGGCATAGTAACTCAGTTTGCCAACTTTGCCGCCAATGGCGTTGTACGAATTAAAAAAGTTATTTGAACCGGCGGTTTGCTCGCTTTCAAAACCAAATACTTTGGTGCTGTCGCCCTCTTTTATTTTGTAGTTTACCATGCCGCCAAACTGGGGGCCAAACTGCAGGGCGGCCGAGCCTCGTACAAACTGTACTTCGCTAATGGCCTGGAAGGGCACATTGTAGTGGTTTTCGGGGTAGCCAAATGCATCGGAGTTGGTATTGTATCCGTTTTGCCGCATGTTCATTTCGATAGACCGATGCGGATCGGTACCCCGGTTGCCTATGTTTAGTTGCAAACCGGCGCCATCCATTTCCCAAACGTTAAGGCCCGGCACTTTGGCAAATAGCATGCGGGCACTGTTATTAACAAGGGTTATTTTCCCGGCGTCGGGATAAATCAAATGAGTACGTTTGCCGGCAAAAATATAAGTACCCTGCACATTGGGCAGATATTTTGCCCTACTTTCTTTAACTATTACACTATCCAGGCGTAAGGTATCCTTGGTGCTTTTTTGCGCATGTGCATAGCCGGATGCCGCGATAGATAGTATAATTAGTATTGCTTTATAAAGATTGTTCATGAGTTTTAATTAGCAGTATAGACGCATGGCCCGGCCACCAATAAGTACCGTTGGCCCGTTATGCGGCTGTTGATGTTATTAATAAATAATGAGTTATTTGATTAACCAATAACCTCTGGCGGGCGGCCATCAACCAGTATCAAGGGTGGGTTTATCTTTATAAAAATAACCATAAGTGGCTTTTTAATTGCTGATACACCAGGGGTAAAAGCATAGGCTATTACCGGGTGGCTATATTTATTATCCACGCCGGTCCTTTTGCCCGACGATTCGTGCGCCTTTTTGCTCACCGGAATGTCGCTTAATTGTTTGGCGTATATCACATTCTGGCTTAGTAGTTTGGTGGTTTGATAATTGGGTATGCATTGCACAAATACGGTATCGCGTGTTACTTTAAGCTTCACATAGTTATAGGCTACGCCCTGAAGCTGGATCTGGCCGGATACCCTGATGTATGATTTCCAATCGCTGATGCCCGGCAGGTGCTGCGGAATTTTTATTTCAATAAGGTTGGTAGTATCGTACCGGCCTTTGCTTATCTGCCCGCTGGCAAATTTATCCGACCGATAAACCAGGTACTGGCTCAATAACATATATCCTCCTAAATTAAAAAGGTGGGCAATGAGCAGCGATATGGCAAAAATTCTTTTCAAGAATGATTCTAAATAAGCACAATGCTAAGTATAATTTTTGTGGGTTTATAGGTTTATTTGAAAATACTACAGGATTTACAATGCAGGCACCAGGTTCAAATAAAAAGTGGCCCCTTCAACCAGAATCTTTTGCTGCCATCTCAAAAATATTTTCTCTGGCTATCCGGTTGCCCCAAAGTGGCCGGCCTGCACTATTGTTTCTTAAAACCTAATTATATACTTTTGTAAATGCCTGGTTTTCATAGCATACCCCCTGTTGCTATTTGTTGAGAAATTTATTTTTAGTATTGCTATGCTTAAAATAGAAAATTCAGGTTACTTTTATACCGCCAATTTTATAAACACAAAATATATGATAATCAAAAATGTTTACTTTTTGCTGGTCGCCTTATTGGTGATTGGATCTACTTCGTGCAAGAAGCCTTCTTCCGGGGATAATTCCGGGAACGTTCCCGGAGATACTACCGTAGTGGTACCGGGAGGTAAAGCATTACCTGCGGGCGCCGTTGACGGGGTTGCTTATATCAACTCGGGCAAATCGGTTATTTTAAATTTATATGCGCCATCAAAAACATCGGTAAGCGTAATAGGCGATTTTAATAACTGGACGGCTGACGCCAAATATGCCATGAACCATACGCCCGATGGCAAAAACTGGTGGATCCAGATTGATAATCTTGACGCCAATACCGAGTATGCCTATCAATACCTGATTGATGGCACGCTAAAAGTGGCCGATCCTTATACCCAAAAAGTGCTCGATCCTAATAATGACAGCTATATTGATGCCCTTACTTATCCGGGTTTAAAAGCTTACCCCACAGGTAAAACCACGGGCAACGTGAGTGTGCTGCAAGCCAACCAGCCCGCTTATAGCTGGAAGGTGCCAAACTTTGTACGGCCGGAAAAAAAGAACCTGGTGATATATGAATTATTGCTGCGCGATTTTGTTACCAACCATAATTACCAAACCTTGAAAGATTCGTTAAACTACCTGGCAAAACTTGGTGTGAATGCCATTGAGCTGATGCCCATAAACGAGTTTGAAGGTAATCTTTCGTGGGGATATAACCCTTCGTTTTACTTTGCACCCGATAAATACTATGGTACCAAAAACGCCTTGAAAGCATTTATTGATGAATGCCATTCAAGAGGGATAGCTGTTATCCAGGATATGGTATTAAACCATTCATTCGGCCAATCGCCGATGGTGCAAATGTATTTTAACACTGCCGCGGGTAAACCGGCAGCAAATAACCCCTGGTACAACGTCGATCCTACGCACCCGTACAACGTGGGGTACCAGTTTAATCATGAAAGCGCCGCTACCAAGTATTTTGTAAAAAACGTAATCAAATTCTGGATGCAGGAATACAAAATAGATGGTTTCCGGTTTGATCTTTCCAAAGGTTTTACCCAGGTAAATTACGGCACAGGCGATGCCGCTGTAGGCCCATGGGGGCAGTATGATGCCAGCCGGGTAGCTATCTGGAAGGGGTACAATAACTACATTAAAAGCATCGACAATAATAACTTTTATGTGATATTGGAACACTTTGCTGCTAACCAGGAAGAAAAGGAACTGGCCGGCGAAGGCATGATGTTGTGGAACAATTTAAATTATAATGCCAATGAAGCTACCATGGGCTGGCTAACTAAATCAGATTTCCAGGGGATATTTTACGACCAGCATACCTTCACCCTGCCATACCAATTGGTAGGCTATTTTGAAAGCCACGACGAAGAGCGCCTGATGTTTAAAAATGAAAGCTACGGAAACGCATCGGGTAGTTATAATGTTAAGGATATTACAACCGGCCTGAAACGCGAGGAAATGGCCGCAGCGTTCCTGTTTTCGGTGCCCGGCCCTAAAATGTTATGGCAGTTTGGCGAGTTGGGCTACGATCAATCTATCGACTCCAACGGGGGCCGCACCAGTAATAAACCCATTTTGTGGAACTATTTTACCCAGGCGCAGCGTATTCAATTGTATAAAGTTTATTCGGCCATGATTAACCTGCATAAAAAGAACGCGGTATTTGCCAGCACCAATTTTGTGTATAGCCTGTCGGGCGCTGTCAAAAGCATCCAGTTAAAGGATGCCGGCGTTAATGTGGAAGTATTAGGCAACTTTGATGTGGTATCTCAAACTGCCAATATCACGTTTCCATCTACGGGTACTTACACCGATGCGCTAACCGGAACAACTATAAATGTTACGTCGGCAACCATGCCTGTAACGCTTGCGCCCGGCGAATATCATGTGTACAGCAGCGCTGCTTTAACTCATTAATTAAAGGCTAACACGCTAATAATAAAGGTCCCGGAACACACCGCGGGCCTTTATTGTTTAATGACCTCAGTGATAAAAAAACTTTAATTGCCTTATTTATAACAGATTGTTAATTATTTAACTGTACATTCGCCTAATTAAATAAAAATATAATGCAAGGAACAGTAAAATTTTTCAATGAAAGCAAAGGATTCGGATTTATCGTACCAACAAATGGTGGTGCCGAAGTTTTTGTACATGCCTCAGGCCTTATCGACACTATCCGTGAAAACGATAGCGTTACCTACGATGTAGAACAAGGTAAAAAAGGCTTAAATGCGGTAAATGTTAAAGTAGGTTAATAAATAAACTATTATCATAATCGTACAAGCATCTGTTCTTAAAGGGCAGATGCTTTTTTTGTGGAATACTTTTCGCTTAAAAAATAATCTGTCATGGTTGGGTGGTAAAATCCGCGGATTCTGAAGCGAAAATGACATTCAAAAATAAAGGACTGTCATGCTGAGTTGTAAAATTTCGCGAAATTTTGAAGGGAGAAATGACATACAATAAGAGAACTGTCATCCTGAACGTAGTGAAGGATCTATTCGCGAACTTTTCCATCGGCTATGCATGTCGGTTAACAGGTTCTTCACTCCGTTCAGAATGACAAAAGGCTATTTTTTCAACATGTCATGGGTAGGTACGAAGCATCTATTCGCGAACTTTTCTATCGGTTATGCATAGCTGATAGATCCTTCGTGCCTACCCATGACAAGTTGAAAAACGGAAGTCATCCCGAACTTGTTTCGGGATCCCACAGGACAGGTGACCCGCATGAAGTACACTTAGCATGTGGGGTGCCGAAACAAGTTCGGCACGACATTAGGGATTAAATCGTTGTCATTTCACCTTTAGAATTTCGCGAAATTTTACAACTCAGGATGACATGTTGTACTTTCGAGGTGCGCAGGCCTGTCACCCTGAGCCTGTCGAAGGCGCGCGCGGAGAGGCCTTTGTCCACTATGCTTCGACGAAGCTACCCATGACATGTTCGGTTTTATATAAAACATTGGCTTTGAACGCTGGCTACGACTCACCCCGGCTACGCTACGCTGGCCGACCCTCTCTCCGGCTTACGCCGCAAAGAGGGTAAATACAATTTTTATTTTTTAGCCCCTCTATGCGCGAAGCGGAGAGAGGGGCAGACGGGCGTAGCCTCGTCGGGGTGAGTCGACTCGCCAACATGCGATATATGTCATTTCCCCTTCAGAATTTCGCGAAATTTTACCACTCAGGATGACAGGGGAATTGTATATGTCATGGTAGTTGTAAAATTACGCCAAATGTTACTGCCACCCATAGCCTGTTAAACTTTCAAATTGGGCGGTACTGTCGAAAAACCCGCGTGGAGAGCCTTTGCCAGTAATGCTCCGATGAGGCGGCAGGCTTCACAATTTTCAATTCCCGTATACACCCGATACCATTTTAGCCTTAAATTGCCGCCATCAACATGAAAGACATTCCCGTACATCTTTTAAAAGAACGTGCCACATCGGGGCTGGAGATTCACCGGTTTTTGAAGGGGGATTTGCCCAAAAAGGACGAGCCGACGGGCGCCCACCGCGACGACCACTATATATTTTTTGTTTTAACAGGCGGGTCGGCATCGTTAATGATTGATTTTAATGAGGTTGAATTTAAACGGGCCAGCCTTTATTATGTATTGCCCGGGCAGGTACATCACCGTATAAAGTACGACGATGCCCATGGCTGGTTCATCGCCGTTGATACCATGCTGGTACCGCCCGATCACCGTAATATATTTGAAACCCAACTATTGCTGCAACAGCCCCACCGGCTAAGCGACGTACAGATGCGCCAATGCGAAAGCTTGCTGGCCCTGTTATATGAGCGTTATGAGGATGAGGGGCAATGTGCTTTTTATTTATCGGTGGTGTACTCTTTACTACAATCGTTTTTGGGAATAGCGGCCGGGTGCTTTAGCCAGGCGGGTAATCCGCGGATGCCGATGTCGCGCCCGGTGCAGCTGGCGCAGGATTTTAAAAAATTGCTGGTTGAACATGTGCGCACCCTCAAAAGCCCATCGGCCTATGCGGCAAAACTAAATGTATCTGAAACTTACCTGAACGAAGCGCTAAAGAAGGCCACGGGCTTTTCGGTAAGCTATTGGATTCAGCAGGAAGTTATCCTGGAGGCCAAACGTTTGCTTTACTATAGCCAGCTAAATGTTAAGGAAATTGCCCACATGCTGGGCTATGAAGACCAGGCCTATTTTTCGAGGTTGTTTAAAAAAGCGGAAGGCGTTACACCTTTGGCTTTTAGGGTTGATTACCGTAAATAATCCAATCATTACCGTGCCTATGCCATTTTTCTGCGTATAAATTCGCCTTTTCTTTGTGATAGCAAATTTACGTCACATGGAAACATCCACATTACATAAAATAAAACAAAAGGCCGGTAAATTATTTGAAGGCCGCCTGCAAACCGGCAATGTTTTGGAGGTAAGGTGTTGGGAGCCCTGCACCTTAATTGAAATTGACCTGCACCTGCCCCAAATAGATATGACCGGCTGGAACGAAATCCCCTACATTAAATTCAAAGTAGATAACTTCACATTCAGGGATTATACCCCATCGGGCTGGGATGCCGAAACCCATACCTGCACCATTTATGTTGATGCCGCGCATAACGGCCCCGGCTGTAACTGGGCAAGGCTGTTAAAAAAGGGAGATAAGGTAAACTACCTTAAAACCGGCACTACAAATCAAAGCCCTGTAGCCACGTCGGCTATTGTTGCCCTTGGCGACGAAAGCAGCATGGGCCATTTGCTGGCCCTGCAAAAAATGGTTTTGCCCCATACCCGGTTTTCGGGCGGGATAGTAATTGGCAACGAGCATCACCGCAAGCTGTTTCATGAATACTTTTGGACACCGCTTGAGCCCATACCCCGCCGCGATGTTTACGGTCACCATAGCTTGATTGAATGGGTGCTTGGCCAGCGGTATAGTCTTGAAAATACTGTATTTTATTTAGCCGGTAATAATACCATGGTGGCGCAGTTACGCAAAATGCTTAAAGGGCAGGGTTATCCATCGGCACAAATTAAAGTGCAGGGCTTTTGGGACTGAGCTTCTTAAACACACCTGCCAGTATTTTTACACCTTCTTCCAGTTCCTTTGGGTTGAGGGATGCAAAGCCCATTCTTACGTAGGGATGGTTGGTAGTATTAGCATAAAAATAATCTCCGCCGTTATTAATGGTGAGGCCCATGGCCGATGCTTTTTCGGCAACATCGGCAGGGTTAATGCCATCGGCATATTTAACCCAAACGGCAAAACCACCGTCAGGAACCTTAAAGCTTACCTGGTCGCCAAGGTGCTCTTTCAGCAAGGCGCAAAGTGTGTCGCGCCTTTCGTGGTACAATTTGTTGGCTTTTTTAAGGTGGCGGCCTATGTCGCCATTTTTTAACAGGTTGGCTATGGCTTCTTCCAGCAGGTGCTCGCCCTGGCGGTCAATCATTTTACGCAGCCGGGTGGCTTGTACAATAAGGTTGGCCGGCGCAACCATAAAGCCAATGCGGATGCCGGGCGCAATGGTTTTGCAAAACGAACCAACGTATATCACGCTGCCATAATAATCGGCGCTGGCCAGGGGCAGTATGGGGCTGCTGGCGTAATGAAAATCATAATCGTAATCATCTTCAATAATGGCAAAGCGGTACTTGCGGGCCAGTTCCAGCAGGCGCATCCTCCTGTCGGCGCTTAGGGTAACCGTAGTAGGGCGGTGATGGTGCGGGATAACGTATACCAGCCTTACTTTTTTCTGTTGGCAAATTTGTTCCACAGCATCCAGGTTGATGCCATGCTCATCAACCTGCACCAGTTTTAATTTGGCCCCCGTTTGTTCAAATACTTCGTTGGCGCCGGGATATCCGGGATCGGCGGCAATTACCACATCATTTTTGCTTAGCAGGATCTGGGCCGCCAGGTAAATGGCCATTTGCGAGCCCTTGGTAATCAAAATATCGTTAGGTGTAACTTGTAAGCCCCGTGTTTCGCCCAGGAAACGGGCCAGCTCCGTACGCAGGTTTACCGATCCCTGTTCGGGGCCGTAGGTTAAATATTTTTGAGTGAAATGATAATTGGCAAAACGCCGGTACTCGCGCACCAGTAATTCTACAGGAGCAACGCGGGTATCCGGAAAGCCATCGTCAAATGTTAGCAGCCGGGGCTTATCATCATTAAATAAGCCGGGGTAGGGCACTTTTTCGTCAACATCAAAATAGGTTTTTTCGGGATATATATTTTGTTTTAACACCGTGTTGATTGGCCGGGGCGATACATCGGGCAGGTTTTTGGCCACAAAGATCCCTTTACGCGGATACACATCAACCCAGCTTTGGGCATACAATTCGTCATAAGCGGCTACTACTGTTTTACGGTGAACTTTTAACGATGCCGCCAATAGCCTGCTGCTGGGCAGGGGCGATGCCGGCTTTAAGGCGCCCTGCCTGATGTGGGCGATAATACTGTTGGTTATTTGCAGGTACACCGGTACCTGCGCATTCTTATCTACCTGGATTAAGCCTGTGCTGAATTTCATGCTGGACTATCTTGATTGTATTTTCTGGACTATAAAGATAGGCCAACTACTGCGTAATTTTACATCAGCAAATAAAAAAGATATGCAACTTATTAAAAGTTATGCCCTGCCATCCATCGCTTTGCGTGCCGCTTTAGCTACCAGCTACCTGTGGGAAGTGGCCGATCGCCTGGGTTTTTTTGGAGCCAACGGCCAGCCCCATGTAGGCTGGGGCGATTGGCAGCACTTTATGGCCTATGCCCGGCAGGTAATGAATTTTTTGCCCCCTGCAATTATCCCAACACTGGCCGTAATAGCTACCGTAGGCGAGGCAGGCATAGGGCTGTTATTATTGGCAGGCGTGTTTACCCGGACGGCAGCATCGTTAAGCTGCCTGCTTAGCCTGGCTTTTGCTTTAGCTATGGCCATATCAGGAGGTATCGAATCGCCGATAGGTTATTCGGTTTTTACCGTGAGCGCGGCAAGCCTGCTGCTGGCAACACTGCCCGATTATAAATGGAGTATCGATTCAATCATCAACAAAAACTAAAACAATCATGACACCGGTTAATCAACAAAAAGCGCCAGCATTATTGGTAATAATAGCATTCGCGACAGTTTATATCGTTTGGGGCTCCACCTACTTTTTTATCGGGATGGCGGTACATGGCTTCCCGGCCATGCTGATGGGCGCGCTCAGGTATACTACCGCCGGCCTTTTAATGCTGGGCTGGTGCGCCTACAGGGGCGATAAAATTTGGGTAAAGCGGGATATCATCAATTCGGCCGTTAGCGGCCTGCTGATGCTATTTATGGCCACCGGTATAGTGATTTGGGTTGAGCAAACCTTGCCCAGCGCTATGGTTGCCATTACGGTATCGGCCAGTCCCATTTGGTTTGTGGTGTTGGATAGGCTGAACTGGCGCGTTAACTTCAAAAGCAAATCGACCATAGCCGGGCTGGTTATAGGCTTTGCAGGCGTGGTACTGTTATTTGGCGAACAGGTGGCCAAAGCCCTTGCCGATAAACATCATACAACCACTTTTTTTGGCGTAGCCCTGTTGATTTTGGGGCCGGTACTTTGGTCGGCCGGTTCATTGTATTCCAAACACAACGCAAACAGCGGCCCGGCAAGGTTAAATACAGCCTGGCAAATGATTATTGCCGGTTTGGCTTTTATTCCGGCGGGCATGCTGCACCATGAATTTGATGGTTTTAGTTTGGCGCAGGTGCCGGCTTCATCATGGATGGCTATCACTTACCTCGTTATATTTGGCTCCATAGCCGCGTTTAGTGCATACGTTTGGCTGTTACAGGTAAGGCCGGCCACACAGGTAAGCACACACTCCTATGTAAACCCGGTTATCGCGGTACTTTTGGGGGTATTGTTTGCCGGCGAACAGATCTCTGTTCTGCAGATTGTTGGTTTGGTAATTATTCTCATCAGCGTATTGCTCATTAACCTGGTTAAATACCGTAAAGTTGCGTCCGAAAAGAAAGTAGTGCCTATACCGGGTTTAAAAGCAGGTGAATTGCTGGTGAAGGCTTGTTGAGGAATAGTGGCTTCGCGTCATCGGTAATTGATTGGTTCTTTCTTGCAGGGACGAGCAGGCTTACCGCCATTTAATCCATTAGCCAACGTGACAACATTTTGACCCCGACGCTATAAATAATAAGCTAATTACCATTAACTTTGCCGTCCAATAAAACACACTACTATGCAATATGATGTTATCGTTATCGGTTCGGGCCCAGGTGGCTATGTGGCCGCTATACGCTGCGCCCAGTTGGGTTTAAAAACCGCTATCGTCGAAAAATATAATACCCTTGGCGGCACCTGCCTTAATGTAGGCTGTATCCCGTCAAAGGCCTTGCTTGATTCATCCGAACATTATCATAACGCCGCCCATACTTTTACTACTCATGGTATTAAGCTGGATAATTTGGGTATCGATTTTGGCCAGATGATAAAACGTAAGCAGGAAGTAGTAAGTGCCAATACCAGCGGTATTAGCTACCTGATGAAGAAAAACAAGATCGACACCCATTACGGTGTAGGGTCATTTAAAGATAAAAACACCATCACCGTTAAAAAGGCCGATGGTACCGAAACCGAAATCACCGGTAAAAATGTAATTATTGCCACCGGTTCAAAACCATCGGCATTGCCATTTTTAAAGATCGATAAAAAACGCATCATTACCTCAACCGAGGCTTTATCGCTTACCGAAGTGCCCAAGCACCTGGTGCTGATTGGCGGTGGTGTTATTGGCCTGGAACTGGGTTCGGTATATGCCCGTTTAGGCGCCAAGGTATCTGTAATTGAGTTTATGGATGGCATTATCCCTACTATGGATAAAGCCCTTGGCCGCGAACTGCAAAAAGTATTGACCAAACTGGGTATGGAGTTTTACCTGGGCCATAAAGTAACCGGCGCTACCGTAAAAGGTAAGGAAGTAACTGTTACTTTTGATACGCCAAAAGGCGAGCAGAAGGAATTGAAAGGCGATTATTGCCTGGTAGCTGTTGGCCGCGTAGCTTATACCGATGGTTTAGGTTTAGATAAAATTGGTATCACCGTTGAAGAACGTGGCCGCAAAATTACGATTAACGATCACCTGGAAACCAGCGTTAAAGGTGTTTATGCCATTGGCGATGTAATTAAAGGCGCTATGCTTGCCCACAAAGCCGAAGACGAAGGTACCCTGGTTGCCGAAATTATTGCCGGCCAGAAACCGCATATTGATTATAACCTGATCCCCGGCGTGGTGTACACCTGGCCCGAAGTTGCCGCCGTAGGCCAAACCGAAGAGCTATTGAAAGCTGCCGGTGTAAAATATAAAACAGGATCGTTCCCCTTTAAAGCCAGCGGCCGTGCACGTGCCAGCGGTGATTTGGACGGATTTGTTAAAGTACTGGCCGATGCCACTACCGACGAAATTTTAGGCGTACACATGATTGGCCCACGCGCTGCGGATATGATTGCCGAAGCTGTAGTGGCCATGGAGTTCCGCGCATCGGCAGAAGATATCGCCCGCATTAGCCATGCTCACCCAACGTATACCGAGGCTATGCGCGAGGCTTGTTTAGCAGCTACGGAGAATAGAGCGATACATATATAATTTTGGAATTGGGAATTTCGATTTCGGATTTTTGAATAAACGAAAGCAGGAACAATTTAGGTTGTTTCTGCTTTTTTGTTTTGAGGGGGAATTTTGCCTGAACTGAATTAAACGAATTTTTTGAATGGGCAGAATTTAGCTGCGAGGGATTTTGAAATTTAAAAATTCTTTAATTCGATAAACGGCGTAGCCTTCTTGAACGCCCTTAAAAACAAACAAAGGGTGAAAAATTCGGGTTCAGATAAGTAAGAATTAACAATATTCAAAAATCATATAAATCTAATTATATCCAAAATTACAGCTACAACAACGCCGCCTGCTATCACAATTAAAGAAACCCGAACCAGTTGTTTCATGGGGTTCAGGAATGTTACCTTTAACTTTTCCTGTTCATCTGTATTCGTTAACTTTTTTATTTGAATCGACACGTACTGGTTATTTATAAAAAAGTATGTAATTGCTGTATGCAATAAAAAAATTAGAATAAGTATAGTGGAGGTCTGATTGTAGTGGATTCTTTTACCTGGTGCTATATTCAGATTGGTGTGATATGGTTTTATAAAGGTGAAGTAAGAAATGTAAATTAAATAGCCTAAGTTGAAAACAACGGGTATATAAGCGTTAAAATTGAACCATTCCGATCTATTTGATCTTCTGTTGTTAAAGCTGATGGCCAAATAAGCCTGGTAGCAGATAGCTAAACTAATATTTAAGTTTAATAAAAAATTTACAATACGGAAGCTACCCTGCGTGATAGGCCGTAAGTCAGAAATAGCAAAGCCCGCAATTGCCGGCAAAAACAACAATATCAGCTGCCAGTAATTCAATCGTATTTTCATTGGATAAGGTAAAAATTAATAACAGCAGCAATATAATCAATATCGCTGCCTTATTTCCGGCTAAATAGTTTCTGTTTTAAATAACGGTCGTTTATTGCTTTTGCAAAACCTCTATTTTTTTATCGGCTGCCGCTTTTGCATCATCATCGCCGTATTGTTTTACAAGCTTATAGTAATTTATTGCGTTAGGTTTGTTACCCTCAAGTTCGTAACAATAGGCAATATTGTTTAATACTATATAATCATGTGGCGCAAGTTTTTCGGCTTTCAAAAGTTGTTCAACAGCATGCGGATAATCCTTTTTTATCATATAACTTATAGATAAATTGGATAAGCTTTCTACATGATCGGGTTTGTATTTTAAAATTGTTTGCGCAATATCTCCCATATAGCCGGTATATTGGTCGCCCGCATTAAAAAGCTGGATAACATAGTCTTGTACTGAGCCAAGCATGAATTTTTCGGGGTCATCCAATGGTTTATTATCCGTCCACAGCCATTTAAAGTTAATGCGTTGGCCATATTCAATAGTTTTAATGATTTCCCTTGTAAACTTTTCATAATCTTCCATCCGGCCAAGTACGTAAACTTTGCCAAACCGCATATCAAGCCGTGTGGGGAATTTAGCTATCGCCGAATCGATATATTTAAATCCCTGGTTTAAATAATTGATATTAAGGGCAGGCTGACTGCCCAGGTATCCGGCTACTTTGCCCGTGCTGTCGGTTAATTGAAAACTTTTGCCACCGGGTTGTTCATTTTGCAAACTCAATACTTCCTTTAAACCTTCAAGGGCATAGTAGTTATAAAAGGCCACATACATTTCCGGATCATTCGGTTTAGCTTTTTGCCAGGTATGTAATAACTTTAACGTGGCGGCAGAGTCGCCTTTGCCGGAAAGTTCTCTAAAGGTAGTCCTAAAGTCTTGTGCAAGCAGAGGATGTGTAAGGCAAATAAACGCGGTTATTAAAGGAAGCAATTTAGGTTTCATCGGATAAGGATATATTTCCGTTGAAGTTAGTAATCAATATCGTAAATAAAAACACCAGTATAAACAGACTTTATATAAAAGCTTTTTATACTGGTGTTTTTAAATTTGATGATCGTGTTTTATACCGCTATCACATGTTTTCCCTTTTTATAACCAATGGTTGCAAAATAAAAGATGAAAAGGTAGATGGGTACTAAAATCCAATAAGAAGACTGAGATGCGGCTGCTAATCCGTGGTGGATTTTGGCTTTATCAACCAGCAGGCCATATATGGGTGGAAATACAGCTGCACCCGCAATGCCCATTACCAATAATGAGGATCCAATTTTGGTGAACCTTCCCAATCCTGAAAGTGCCAGCGGCCATATTGCAGGCCACATCAGTGAGTTGGCCAAACCGAGTAAAGCGATGCAGCTTACCGAAATATATTTAGGGGTAAACAGCGCAGCCACCGTTAGTACCACACCTAAAATTGCCGAATATACCAAAGCTTTTTGTTGGGAGATGAACCTCGGAATAAACACTATTCCTGCAATATATCCTATCACCATACATGCAAGTGTCCCCGAAGCAAAATATCGTGCGGTTGATAAAGGAATATCATGTGCTGTGCCGTAACCAATTATCGAGTCGCCGGCAATAACTTCGGCACCCACGTAAAAAAACAGGGCTATCACACCTAATATTAAATGCGGAAATTGCGCGATACTTGTTTTGCCCGAATTTGCGGCAGCTACAGTTTCGTCCTCGTGGTCGGTATCAATTTCGGGTAGGCCAGAAAAGTAAATAAGTACCGCCAATATGGCTAATACAATCACCATTAATACATAAGGCAATATTACCCTTGATGCCAACTCGTTCAGTTCGGCTGTTTGTTGGGCAATATCTAATTTGGCAAGGTTGGCGTTAAAAGCGTCAATGTTGTTTAAAACCACCGCTCCAAGCGCAATTGGCGCCAATACACCGGCAAACTTGTTAAAGATACCCATAACGCTGATACGCTTCGCTGCGCTTTCGGGCGGGCCAACTATAGTGATATAGGGGTTTGATGCCGATTGTAAAACTGCAAGCCCGCTGCCTTGTACAAACAAGCCAATTAAAAAGATGGCGTAGGTACGGGTTAAAGCAGCAGGTATAAAAATAAGGGCGCCAATAGCTATGATAACAAGGCCTACCGCCATTCCATTTTTAAAACCGAATATTTTAAGCAACCACGCTGATGGTTTTGCCATTAACAGGTAAGCAATATAAAATGCGCTTGCTACAAGGTACGACTCGCGGTTGTTTAGCTGGCAGGCTATTTTTAAATAAGGTATCAATACCGAGTTTAACCAGGTTACAAACCCGAAAATGAAGAATAGAACGCCGATGATTATTACCGGACTTACAATTGTTTTCTTTTGTGCCGATATTTCGGGTTTGCTGATGGATGTCATTTTTTTATTTAAATCGTTAAGAAGTTAATTAAGTTTCTAAAATAATTAAAAAAGTTTAACATTTTCAACGTTGGCATTAAAAATTTAACAAATTAATATTTTGTGAAGGTTTTTATTGGTGTTTTCACTAAAACAGATGCGAGGTGGGATAAAGGGTATGAAAAAAGCCGGATATCACTAAAATACCACAATCCGATTTAAATTCCGAAATTCGGGCGCTTGCATTTTCAAATGAAGATATTAATAGTAAATAACACCCGCATCCCGGCACCTAAATATGGCGGTACCGAACGTGTTATCTGGTGGCTGGGTAAAGAGCTTAGCCGGTTGGGGCATACGCTAACCTATCTTGTTGCGCCCGGTTCAACCTGCCCTTTTGCCAAAGTTTTGGTTTACAACCCTGTAGTTGACATTAACCTACAGGTACCCGATGATGTAGATGTGGTACACTTTCACTTCCAGGTAAATGGCTTTAGCAAGAAGCCTTATTTAATTAATGTACATGATAATCCCGGCTTTGGGCAGCAGCTAAATCAAAATTCAGTATTTGTTTCTGCCAACCAGGCATCGCGCTATGGCGGCGAAGCTTTTGTACACCACGGCCTCGACCCGGACGATTACCACAAGCCCGATCTATCAAAAAAGCGGACACATGCCCATTTCCTGGCCAAGGCAGCCTGGAAGGTTAAAAATGTAAAAGGCGCTATTGATGTAGCCACCCAAAGCGGTAATAAGCTGATTGTGTTGGGCGGCACACGCCTCAATTTAAAAATGGGGCTGCGGTTTACACCAAACCTGAATGTGCGTTTTAAGGGCATGGTTAATAACGATGCAAAGGCGGCCGTGCTAAATACTTCCAAAGCATTATTGTTCCCCGTTTTATGGCATGAGCCTTTTGGCCTGGCTATTATTGAAAGCCTGTATTTTGGATGCCCGGTATTAGGTACGCCATACGGATCGCTGCCCGAACTGGTGGCGACCGAAGTTGGACTGTTAAGTGACAGTAAATCGGACCTGGTAAACGGACTTAAGTCTATAAATCAATTTAGCAGCCAACACTGTTACGAATATGCTATGGATAACTTTATGGTACATACCATGGTGCAAAAATATCTACGCTTATATGAACGTGTATTAAATGGCGAGCAATTGAACACGGCCAAGCCAACCTTGCAAGTGGCTAATGTGGTGAAATATTTGTCCTGGAGTGAGTAGAATAGCTTTCCTTTTAGTACCTGTTTAACCAAATCAATTAAAAATTCCGAAATTCGCCCTCAATAAATCCGACATCAACCCCCATGCTGCAAATACAGGAAAACGTATCCCTTAAAAACTTCAATACTTTCGGCATAGATGCCAGCGCAAAATATTTTGTGGAAATAGCCCACGAGGATGACCTGGTTGAGCTATTTGCCGACCCGCAATGGCAGCAAACCGAGCGGTTGGTTTTAGGGGGAGGCAGCAATTTGTTATTGGTTACAAATTTTGATGGCCTGGTTATCCGCATGAATATCCGGGGCATTGAACACCGTATTAGCCACAACGATGTGTTTGTGGAGGCGGGCGGCGGAGAGGTATGGAATGATTTGGTGAACTTTTGCGTTGCCCGCGGGTATGCCGGGATTGAAAACCTGAGCCTTATTCCTGGTTCGGTGGGTGCATCGCCCATTCAAAACATAGGCGCCTATGGTGTTGAACTAAAAGATGCGTTTGTTAGCTGCAGGGCTTTTGAAATAGCTACGGGCACTTTTAAAACTTTTAGCAAAGCCGATTGCAAATTTGGCTACCGCGAAAGTGTTTTTAAAAGCGAGCTGAAAGGGCAGTATATCATTGCATCAGTTAAATTTCATTTATCGCTTATCCCCAACATTAATACGCAGTACGGTGCAATAGGGCAGGAACTGGCCAATCGGGGCATCACATCGCCCACTATAAAAGATGTATCGCAGGTGGTTTCACATATCCGGGTATCTAAACTGCCCGATCCCACAACTATAGGCAATGCCGGTAGTTTCTTTAAAAACCCGGTGATCAGCCGGCAGGAATTTGGAGTTGTACAAGCAAAGTTCCCCGATGTTGTAAATTACCCGGCCGCCGATGAGCAGGTAAAATTAGCCGCGGGATGGCTAATTGAGCAATGCGGATGGAAGGGAAAAACCGTTGGCCGCACCGGAACATGGATGAACCAGGCGCTGGTATTAGTGAACCACGGCGGGGCCACGGGAGCAGAAGTGTACAACTTTTCGTCGCAAATTATAGACAGTGTGTACGCTAAATTTGGCGTTATGCTACAACGCGAGGTGAATATTATTAGTTAAAAATTTAAATTTTAACTAAATTTTCGATTTTGTTTTCATTTGTTTTTAATAATTTTTTTGCGGCAAACTTTGCTTTTAAATTCTAAAGTCCGGTTGTGTTAGTTGTATTTAATGGCTTGAAAGGCAGCTTGTTGATTGTTATATAAGTGTAATATTTACACACCTGTTTTGTTTGCCGGTTTTTAAGGCCGGCAACCGGTTTTGTGCTGAATTTAATACAGTACTGGCACTATGCTTGCCTAACTGTTAACACAAAACTTTAACAAAATGACAAAGATTGAGTTTAACACCCTTGTACTGCGCCAGGCAACTTCATTAAGATCATATGCCTTACATTTTACGCATGACGCAGACGATGCTAACGACCTTGTTCAGGATACAATGTTGAAGGCCATAACTTATTACAATAAGTTTAAAGAAGGTACTAATTTAAAAGGATGGCTATACACCATCATGAAAAATACATTTATTAACAACTATCGCCGTTTTGTTAAAATGAGCACATTTGTAACCAAAAGCGACGAAATATCTTCTCCAAACCTGGTATTCAGTTCAACAAAAAACCAGGGCGAAGCCAAGTTTGTGATGGACGACATTAAAAGAGCTTTAGATAGGCTGCCCGAAGATTACTATGTTCCGTTTACCATGTATTTTGAAGGGCATAAATACCATGAGATTGCCGATCATTTAGAGATACCGATAGGTACTGTAAAAACGCGGATACACGTAGCCCGTAAACTACTGAAGAAAAACCTGAAAGCCTACGATTACGGTATTGCCAAACCCGTTTACGCCGAAAACTAAATTTATAAACTCAACCATATATAAAGAAAAACCCGCTGATAAGGCGGGTTTTTTGTTTAAACGGATGTTTTCTTTGAATCTCACCTTAAAAAAGGTATTGCAGGCTGGTAAAGTATTTTCCGGGTACTAAATGCCAGGAAAGAGTTAAACAGAATATAAGCAAAATTAAACATATACATGCCAGATATAACTATAAGTATAATCTCGGCAAAGCCGAAACCTGAGGAGGTTTTTATATGTAACGCGTTGGCACTTAGTAAAACAATCACCATTGCGGCAATCAACAGGCACCAGGAAATCTGAAAGTTAATAATACGTTTGCAGGTATGGTCGATATCTTTTAATTTTTTCCGGTTCGATAGCCACAATGCCAAAGGCACAGCTATCCCCAATACGGGGAAGAGTATAAAGCTTAATGCTGATAGGTTAAGCAAAGCCAAAAAGCCCCGATTATCATCTTCGGCCCCCTTTTCTTTAATAAATAACTGTGGGGTTTCTGTCAACTCCTCTGGAGTAACATTTAACGCATGGGCCAGCCTTTGTAAGGTATCGCCCCTTGCTTCAGTTTCGCCGTTTTCTATGCGTTGCACGGTCCGTAAGCTTAATTGGGCCAGCTCGGCCAGTTGTTCCTGGCTTAAGCCTTTACGGCTACGCAGATCTTTAACTTTTTTACCCAGATCAGAATTTTTCATAATAACTATTGGTTTGCCTGGCAAAATTAAAGCACAAGATAGAGATTCTCTGCCGACTTGTTTGCGTCATTTTTATGACAAAGGCCTTGTTGAATAGCTAATTCAAGCCAACCGGAACAGCGCATGGCTTATTATTATTAACCCGACACGATGCTCATCAGCGCAAAACGACAATCTTTTCTGCTAAATGGCGGGTATTTATACCGATAAAAAACAATACAGGCTACAATTTGTACTTTTGGGTACGCCCCGGCTATGGTGATCAAGTTTTACGATAATAATTGGTTGAGGTACAGTAGTAACTGATAGCCGCAAAATTGGCTTCGATATTAAGGCGGCATCACAACAAAAACTAAATGTTATTTAATGACTAAACGTATCTTTTTATTCGCCTTTGCTTTTTTCCTATGGTTTAATACCGGATTTGCCCATGCAGATGAGCCTAACCTGAGGCATATCCGCAGTTTGTTGGTGGTATGCATGAATAGCAGTAAAACAACCGACTCATTATATAAAAGCCTGGCGGCAATTAAGAGCCCTCCCGGGGTTATTACCGCCTATGTGGCAACTTTATCGGCATGTAAGGCCAAACTCAGTTGGAACCCTTATATGAAGGTAAAGCACCTGAATAACGCCGAGGCTACCTACAAAACAGCCGTAAGCGCCGATCCGCATAATATCGAGATCCGGTTTTTGCGCTTCTCCGTTGAGCATAATGTGCCAGGTTTTTTAGGCTTTAACAAGGATTTGGTTACAGACCGTGATGAAATTATTACTCAGCTTGATAAAAAGAACTATGGTACCGGCGATAAGGACTTAACTATAGCCATCATCAAATTTCTGCTGAATTCTAAACGTTGCACCCCCGTGCAAAATGAGGATTTGAACAAACATTTAGCGGCATTGAAGTGAAATATACCTATCTGCTCATCAATATATTGACGGTGTTTTTTCCGGTTGTTTTGTCATTTGATAAGAAGGTGCATTTTTATAAAAGCTGGAAATATATATGGCCGGGCATGGCATTAACCGGCTTGTTCTTTTTGTTTTGGGATGTACTGTTTACCATGAAAGGCGTATGGTCATTCAACCCGCAATATATTATCGGTGTTACTTTTTGGGGTTTGCCATTAGAAGAAGTACTCTTTTTTTTAACCGTGCCGTTTGCATGTATTTTTATCTATGCCTGTTTAAATTATTACGTAAAATGGCAAATAGATGCCCGGTTAACCGGTATCATTAGCAGCCTGGTAGTTATGTTTTCTATTTTGGGGCTTATATTTTATTATGATAAAGTTTATACAGCAATTACTTTTGGGCTTTTGCTTACTTTGTTGTTAGTGCTTCAATATGTAATTAAGGCAAGGTGGCTTAGCCGGTTTTACTTTGCATATGTAGTTGTGCTGGTCCCTTTTTATATCGTCAACGGAATTTTAACATCTGTTCCGGTGGTTATATATAACAATAGCCAAAACATGGGCAAAAGGGTAGGGACTATTCCGGTGGAAGATCATTTTTACCTAATGGCGCTGTTACTTATGAATATCGGCTTTTTTGAGTACTTTAAAACAAGAAAAAAAACTGATGAGCAATCTGCCTGAGTATACTAAATCGCAACTGGCCTTGCGCAATGGGCAGGATAAGCCTCTGATCTGGGTGGCCTATAAAGGTATTATATACGATGTAACCGAAAGTCGCCTATGGCGCAATGGCAAGCACTACGAACACTGGGCGGGCCAGGACTTGACACCCGAACTTGCCGATGCGCCCCATACCGAAACTGTATTTGAAAAGTTTGAGAAAGTGGGCAGGCTAAGTTCAAGCCCCCCCAGCCCCCTGAAGGGGGAGCTAAAAATATAGGCTGCTCTTTAAAAGAAACAGCCTGTATTTTTAACCCGCAGTTCAAAAATCCTCTCCAAAGGAGAGGATTACTCACGTTATAATTATTTAAAAGGTGTTCGTGAGGGCTTTGCCGTTTAGGTGAGGCTCTTTATATCTCAAACTTAGCCAATCCTACAAATTGGGCTATGCGGGCAGCAATTTCTTCCTGTGTCAGGTTTCTTAATCTTTCAGATCCAAACTTCTCCACGCAGAATGATGCCAGGGCCGAGCCATAGATGATGGCGTTTTTCATGCTTTCGAAGCTCACCGTGCCCGCTTTGGCCATGTAGCCGATAAACCCGCCGGCAAATGTATCGCCTGCGCCTGTGGGGTCAAAAACCTCCTCTAAAGGAAGGGCAGGGGCGCTGAATATTTTATCTTCATGGAAAAGCAATGCGCCGTGCTCGCCTTTTTTAATGATCAGGTATTGCGGACCCATTGTTAAAATTTTCCGGGCGGCCTTTACCAGCGAGAATTCGCCTGATAGCTGGCGGGCTTCGGCATCATTGATAGTTAGTACATCAACCAGCTTCAAAGTTTTCATCAATTCATCCAGCGCAATATCCATCCAGAAGTTCATGGTATCCATTACAATGAGTTTGGGGCGGTTTTTAAGACGTTCGATAACGCTTTGCTGCACCTGCGGCGATAGATTGCCCAGCATCAGGTATTCGCAGTCCTGGTACGATTCGGGGATTATCGGATCAAAATCGGCCAGAACGTTCAATTCTGTAACTAAAGTATCACGGCTGTTCATATCGTTATGGTACCTGCCGCTCCAGAAAAACGATTTCTCGCCCTGTTTAATTTGCAGGCCTTCGGTATCCACATTGTGCTTGTTCAGGTCTTCAATCTCATGTTGCGGAAAGTCATCGCCCACCACTGCAACAATATTTATATCATCAAAAAAGTAAGATGCGCCCAAACTTGCGAAGGTTGCCGACCCGCCGACGATTTTATCCGTCTTCCCGAAGGGGGTCTCAATTGCGTCAAATGCCACAGTACCAATAACTAACAAACTCATGTAAAATATTTTAAATTTTTTTTGCGCAAATATTGCGAAATTACCGCAGAAATTATACTTTTGCACCACTCCAAACGGAAAAATAGTCCTGAGTAGCTCAGCCGGTTAGAGCATCTGACTGTTAATCAGAGGGTCGCTGGTTCGAGCCCAGCCTCAGGAGCCAGAATGGGCAAGCACGGTAAAACGGTCGCTTGCCCTTCTTTTTTACCACATAACTTGCTGTTAATCAAATAAATACAAGAGTACAATTCGCTTGTTTGAGCGGTTCGATGTTGCAATTCTTCAAAAGTGAATTTTTGGGGGTACATCGAACCAATTAATTCTCTCTTTGAGTATGTTCCTGATTTACAGTAAATTGATTCAAGCTGAGTCAGCCTGGGAATTGCCTTTTCAAGCAGTGGTTCAATACGCTCAATATGTTTTTTATTACCTGCCACCTCAGCTAATTTAGCCTCCAATACATCGATCTTTTGTTCGCTCTCTGCCTTAATGATCTTATAGTCCCCGCCATCAATGTCGCCGTTTAAAAGCAGTCCTCTGGCTTTACTGAGCCTTTCAGTTAGAATATTGATTTCTTTTAACAGTTCGGTGCGGTTATCTTTTTGAGCGTTATGCTGGCTATTATAAGTATCTGCAATAACCTCGCTGAACACTTCTGCATATTCTTCCCTGATGGTATATTGCTGAAGCTGTTCGACGAAAAGTTTGTTGACCTCATCGGCTTTATACCGGCATCCGCAAGACGAAGAACAATGATAGTAATGATAATAGCCATTTCTTCCTTTCGAGGCGCTCCCACATAATATACGGTTACACTTTGAACACTTAATAAAGCCCCTGAGCGGCAACATATCGGGCGAATGTATCTTTGTCTTCTCTACTCTTTTTTTGCCATTTAAAACGTCCTGAACATCATAAAATAAGGACTCGGGTATCAGGCCTTCATGTATTCCTTTTACCGTATGTGCTTCCTCGTCCTTGTATTTGACGATCAGTATCTTTCCGCAGTACACAGGATTTCGTACTGCATTATAAAAGTTGTTTCTTTTGGACTTTAAGCCCATCTCGGATGCTTTTTCAAAGACCTGCTGAGTAGAATAGATTCCCTTGGCTATTTCTGCAAAAGCCCATTTCATGATCTTCGCCTGTGGCGGATCAATCGCAATATATTTCTTTCCGGTTTCATCATGCCTGTTAACATACCCCACCGGGGCATAAGCAACCCAACGCCCTTCTTTTCTGGCACGCCGTAAGCCGTAGAATGTATTAAGTGCACGGCGGTCGTTTTCAATTTCAGGAGCAGTAAGATAAATGGCAAGCATCATTTTATTTTCGGGCACTTCCATGTCAAGGGGCTGTTCAATTGCCTGTGGTTCTACGCCCAATACTTTGAGGGTGTTTATCATTTGATAGGCATCGGGTGCGTTGCGGCTGAACCTGTCCCACTTAGTAAAAAGGATTAGATCAACTTTTCCCCTTTGTTTTTTTAGATTAACCAGTAAGCCCTGCCATTGGGGGCGTAGAAAAGTTTTTGCCGAATGATCTTCAAATATGGTTTTACGAATGCTGATCTTATTGATCTCGCAATACCTGCGTAATACCTCTTCCTGGCTTCTTTGGGAATAACCCTTATCGGCCTGTTCATCTGTACTTACCCTAATATATAAATCTGCTATTTTCATTTCTTAAAGTTCTGATTTACAATCAATTTAGCTAAAAAATACATCAATTCCAACAATTCTTCCGCCTTTTTTTCACTTATTTCAATGCCGTTTTTCTTCAATATTTCAACCGCTTTCTGAGAAGTCACGTTTCTTTTATTTGCCAATTTATCGTTCATCGCTACCTTATTAAGGATGCAATGATGGTTTTCTGAGGCCAGTTTACTTCACAAGCTTTTCGGTACTACCGATAAATAAATAGCGCAAAGCCTGAGAAATCCACAGTTAAGCAATTAACACTTTGGGGCATTTTCCGCTTAAACAACAGGCAGCAGCAAGCAGAAAAACAGTCAAGGGCGGTGCTGCCAAAAAACAACAAAAGCACCGTTTATACACCCTTGACGGTTTTTCTGCGGTGCTAATTTTGTGATGGCGGTGTAATGCAACGATAAGGGATGTTCAAGGATAGCCCAACAACTAAAACAAGTAAATTATAACCTATGGTTATAATTTACAATCACGGATTGTAATCCGGCCCTGCGCCTTCAGCTACCTTTGTATTTGCCATCAGCACAGGCCATTTGCCATGTTAAGCCACAGAAACTCTGAAAAACGGCTTTGTAAACCTAAAAACCACTTTTCTCTCCTTGTGCTGAATAATTTGAATGATTACAGTATCACAATCTTTCACAACCAAATTTTGAACAAAAAACCTTCTAAAGATTACTAACATGAAAAATGTAATTTATTTCTTGATCACTTGTGCCTTGTCATTTGAGCCGGTTTTTTCAGGTGTGGTTTTGCAAAAAAACCTTTTAATCAACTCTTGTTTTACCGCCGGAATCTGGTGCCTGTTTTGCTATGGCGTTAATAAGCGGTCAAAAAGAAAGCAATTTGAGGGTGAAGAAAAATTTAAAAATTACTAACCCGAATATTATGAAAAAGAAAATCAGCTTTATTTTATTAATTCTTTGTTGCCTTGCAACCTTATCATTCGCCCAAAGTGACCATCCCGACAATGACAAAGCTTTTATGGCTTTTCAGGGTAAGGGCGTTTATGAAGATGGCATGATGACCATGCTGACAGGGCTCCGGGATTATGTATGGAGCGGCTGGAGCATGTTCATTGATGATGCTAAAGCCCTGTCCGCTATATTCATGATCATATTTTTTGCTATCCGTTCCTATGAAATGATGGTAGGCGACAAGCAACTGGAGATCATGCCCCTGTTCCGCCCGTTTGGACTGGCCATGGTTATCCTGTGGTGGGGCGTATTTGTCAAGATAATCGCCTTTCCCACAGTGGTCATTGAACAACAGGCGCAGGTAAGATGGCAAAGCGCACAAACAGCAGCGGACGACCTGCGCTTAAAGCGTGCCGACCTGATGAAAGAAATGGCGGATTCGCTCTATACCTTTCAAGCCCAAACCCAGGTTGCGGAAAAAGAAAGTGACACCTGGTATGGCCAGGCCTGGGATCAGGTGTCAAGTACCGTAAAAGCGGGTATCTCCACAGTAGTAGCACCTATAATGGAATTGAAGCAAAGACTACAGATCAGTCTGCAATTACTAATGACACAACTGCTTGAACTGGTAGCCGTTTGGATATTACGCATAGGCACTTATTTTGTATTCCTAATACAGGCAATCTATTCGAGCATATTGATCATTCTCGGCCCCTTTGCCGTTGCGGTGAGTATTCTACCCGCGTTCAGAGATAGCTTTACGACCTGGATCGCCCGCTTTGTTTCCGTCAACCTGTATAGCGCCATCGCTTACCTCATCATGTGGCTGTGCGCTTATATCCAGCAGTATGCTATGACCGTTGAAATAAGCCGGTATCAGGAAATCCTGCATGGTAGCGGGGCAGCTAACAAGATGGCTGAATTAGCGGTGTTTGCAGGCAACGGTGTCCTCTCCTTTGGCACGGTGATCATTACTTTCCTCATCGGCGCAATCTGTATGTTCACGGTTCCGAGTATCTCTACCTGGATCATTTCAACTTCCGGTATCAGCTCCGCTGTTTCCACCGCTGGCAGAAGTGCCGGGACAGTAACCAGTGTGGCAAAGGCAGCTGCCGGAAGTTTTTTTTAATCCATATTGCACACCCACCCACCTTTACCGCCGTCTGCCCGATAAGCAGGCGGCTTTTTTTATTTTCTGTCAAAGAACCATTTTTTAAGGCACCGGATAGCCTGGGCAACTTTCCGGTCCAGCCAGTACTCCTGTGTGCGATAGAGCCTGTGAGTATAGAGCAGGATGAAAACGAGCATGATCAGCCATTCAAATATGCCCATTGTCCCATTTTGAGTTTTCGAGCGCCAAACTGGTCGCCCGTAACCAAAATTAATTTATTTTACCAAACCCACAAGGTGCATTGGCCGGGCAGATGAGCTTGCAGCGCAGTGAAAAGCTTTTCTGCCGTGACCGCGAGGCTGGCTGCGGAATGAAACCCGGCGCGAATGCGCGTGGTGCAATGCAGCTGCCTGCCATAGCGGTGCGGGAATTGCCCGAATGAAATCTTCCTGTTCATACTTACAAAGCCCCCATGAACTGTTTAACCAAAACCTCTGAATTTAATAATAGCAATTCCACCTTTTCGGTTAACCACTTAATGGATTTCTCGTCGGGGTCGAACGCTTCTTTATACCTCGCTTCCGAATAGGCCGTCTGCAACAAATGAAAAAGTCGACTCCCTTCTTCTGTATCCGGTTCAAATACGTTTAACAGGTCATCCGTAAATAGCAAAGTGATCCTCAGTATTCTTGACAGATTATGAAAAGATAGCCGGTAGCCTAGTAACACTTTGGTTACTCCAATCATAGTACTTTCTACGGCCTGATGTAGCAGGAATGCCGCAAGCCTGTAATTACCATCCTCTATATATCGTTTGGCCCCCTTTAAAAATCCATGTCCCTGGATACCCCAGGCTTGCCAGTTACAAAATGCCCTGCTGATTAAAGCTTCTTTAGCAATGCTCTTAGGTTCGGGAAGTGATAATTCCGATGATCGGTAAACACCAACACCTTTATCCATCACCAGGTTCCAAAATCGCCTGCCGCTTGTTAAACCAATCCTGGCACTATTTACTTTATGAACTAATGTTAAAACCGAAACAAGGGGTTTACATTTATCCTCGATCTTATTGCTGATCTCGTGTTCGGGTACTTTTACCTTGTCATCAATTAAAACGAGCAGGTAGTAGGTAAATGGCTTGGGATGTATGCCAAGGAAGCTGATCATTTGAACCGATGGAACTTCTTTGAGGATCACTTTAATTACCTCATCCAGTCCCAGTTTTTCCGCAGGTGTCAATTTCGGACCAAAAGGCTTGATAGCGATCTGCGGCAATACGACTTGTTCATCATTTTTGACAACCACTGACGGATCAGCCACAACAGCCTTATCAATGTTTTTTTTAAGCGAAGATTCACCGCTTCTTTGTAAGATTACCCAAGCCGCTGAATAAAGTCTTAACAGGTTATCATAAATCTGTATGATATCTTTAGCATCAATACCCTCCGCATTACGTTTGATGGTCAGTGCTTCGCTCAGCCACTCGTTCAGATGTTCACGGTATTCTGGCAGGCTCACTTCTTTAAAAATTCGTGTAATGGCCTTAAATGGGTTAATCAGTTCTTTATCTGAGAGATTCTTAGGAAAATAATCCCAGGCCTCCTTTTCATCACTTAGCTCGCTATCTGTTGGGATTGCTGGCTTTGGATAAGATAACCGGTAATCAAGCAGCAACAGATACATCGCTTCTAATAATTTTATATTCAATTCATGAGTGTAAAGCAGCGGCCCCGGCCCGAAGCGTTTGGTTTGATAGTGTTCAATAGCTATTGCAAAGTGCTGCCATTCTGTTAAAGCAGCTTTGTGTCCCTTTGGCCTGTCGGCACTAAAGAATTCTGATAGTACTGTTATTGGATGTCGTATTTCATAATAGTTCAGATATTTGGGGTAATGATCCCAGGGGACGTGATAACCGGTATACATAAGCTTTAATTTAAACCGGCCTCCATTAACCGGCAAAACAAAAGAAAAGCATGGGGTTACCGTACCGAACCATAGCTGATTGTATTTTACAATAAGGCGGTTGTTTCGTACATTTACGGTTATCAATACTTTTGACTTATGACAGAAACAGGACTACACATTGGAAGGAAAATAAGCCGGATACGTGAATTAAGGGGAATGAAGCAGGAAACTCTGGCTACTGAATTGGGTATTAGTCAACAAGCTGTTTCCAAGATTGAGCAGAGTGCGGATGTGGATGGAGAAGCTCTAACAAAAATCGCATCAGTTTTAGGTGTTACTTCAGAAGCTATCAAGAGCTTTACAGAAGAGTCTATCTTTAATTATTTCAATACTTTTCACGATCATAGTGGAGCTGGTGCATGGAGTAGCCAGGGGACATTTAACTTTAATCCAATAGATAAATTGGTTGAGGTTTTTGAGGAAAATAAAAGACTTTACGAACAACTACTGGCCAGTGAACGCGAAAAAGTTGAATTATTGAAACGGAATAAAAGTTAATGTCCATTAATTCTTTGGCCCTGACAAACGTGTACCTAATCTAAGTTAGCCTGTCCTAAAGATCGGTTGTTACAAAGATTGCATGTTATAAAGTTAGCTTTTCCTAAAGATCGGCTGTCACAAAGATTGGCTGTTATTATGTTAGCCTGTCCTAAAGATCGGTTGTCACAAAGATTGGCTGTTATTATGTTAGCCTGTCCTAAAGATCGGCTGCTACAAAAGATTACCCATAACCACTACAAATCAATTAATTGTTTCATTATTCAAAATTGATGAATTTTACTCCTCCGAGTTGCCCTTAAAAAGCATCCCACATGAAAAATGAGTTGCGAATTTTTCTAACTCCCCCCTGGAAGGGCAAGAGACTTTTTGTGAAACAAAAAGACATCTTGCAGTTGCAAAAGCAATAGAATTTTGGCTTATGTTTTTAGGCTATTCGACGCTTGGATTAAGTAAAATGCGATGCTCGGGAGTTCTCGGAAGACATTTTGGTCACACCAAAACATGGCTTTCACCATACACTACCAACGCACTGCTATTCCGCAAAATTATCGACCGTTTGAAAACCAATTTTGATAATTTAATCACCTGCTTCCTTGGTGTATTTGGCAAGGAAGTTATTCTTCCTTACAATTTGAACGTACAGCAGCGGTGTTCCTATCTGTTTTCTTTTTTTGATCCAGTACAGAAATTCATCACCGAAATCGAAAAACACAGGAGCGATACTATTCAACCATGAGCGGTGTTTATATTTCCAGCTGAATAGCCAGTAAAATTTCTGAGCTTTATCGTATTCATTGGAAACTTCCTTTAGCTCATCATCTTGTAGGCTGTATATCCTCACTGCCGGTCCATGAGCGCGTAATTCTTCCTTTAAGTAAAAAAGCGCATGCTTCGCCAGTCCGTCAGGGAAAACGCCAAAGTTATAGCCAGCCAATAATGGGGAGGTAGGATTTGGTATTGATTTTTCAAACGTAAACAGCTTTTTGAAACGTTGCGCATTTACTACCCAGATGATTTTTTTGTAAAATGAATTCCGGCTCTCCAGTTCTTCATTTGACAAAGGTGAATGTTGAAACTCAATTGTCAGTCCTTGGGGCGTATTAATATCGGCCCTGTGAAATTCACCGGATTTCTCATCGCGGAAAATCACCTCGCGCCATGTCGCTGGAAACTTATTTTGCCAGTCGATGTGCCACTGGGTCATAGGTTCCCACCAGGGATCACAGTCGATGCGGCGCTGATGCGCCCAGTGATGAATTTTCACACTGCCGCATTTGGCGGTGAGTTTAGTGCCACAGCCTGGGCAAACGCCTTTCAGGCCGGAAGCTGGCTCCCGTATTTCTCCATCAACTAGTGCATAACGTATCATGTATTTAAAGATAAGACTCCGTTATTAAAAAGGCGAAGGGTCTTATTCGCTGGACTTTGCGTTATCTGTTGCGCTTCTAAAACTATATCATTGCGTATAAGCTGGAAAACATATGTGTTGACTACTCTTCGCCAGTTTAGCTCCCCTCTCATATAAGCTTGAACTTAAACACTAAAGAGGTCATTTTAAAATTGGCCAACCGCGGTCAATAAGGTGTGATTTATCCACCTATCTTCTATATGGGGTACTGGGGGTTTTTTATTTTTTTGAATGTTAATTTTCATTCCATATCATCCGTATCGGCAAAGCTTAACATCGCTGCCTGTGCCTTATTCTGCAGGTTAATGTCCGAAGTCACCAGTATCACGCTATCCGCTGGGTGATGGACCTGTAGGTCCAGTGCGCTGGCAATGATGCGATCATCCTCATGGTTGGGGTCAAGCCATTTCAATGTCTTTTCAAAATTAGGCTCGGTCGCTACCATCTTAACGGTAATGGTTTTATCAACAGTTATCCCGGTCAGGACATCACCCTGCATACGGAAACCTTTCAGTCTTTTGATCGCAGCTTTGGCCTTGTTCCGAAAATCTTCGTTGCGGTGATTGATCTTAAGTTTATCCAACTCGGAAAGAACCGTTGGCAAGATTAGTAGCGTAAACGGTGAAACAAACAATTGCCGGTAGGCAACAGGATCGGGATATTGTACCAGTGCGTTGGTATCGGGTATGATGATTAATTCATGGCTTTCCTTTTTGAACAGGCTGATCAATTGCCGGAAAGCTTCGCTCTGTTTACGAAAAAACAATTTACCGCCTTCAGTACTTGCCGGTACACTATAGCTGTCTTGTTCGATGAACTTAATCAAACGTTTTTCTGTTTCCCTTGTCTGTTTAACCGTTTTAGGATTGGCGCGATGCAGCAATAATTCTATGTGTTCCAGCAACTTTATAAATTTCTCGCGGGCGGCTAATTGCGCCTTTTCATCCCTCTTACGGTAATGGTTGACTGGTGAACCTAACATTACAACATTGCCACGCCGGCCGTTGGTGTCGTGGTGATAAACCTCGGAATTGTCCATCAAGTTATCGATCAATGGATAAATATCTTCAAGTTGTTTTTCAAGTTTCTGTAGAAAAGTTTCGTTGCGCACCATAAAGTAAATATACGGTTATCATTTATGCACTGTCTTTAAGCAATGGGTAAAAAAAATAAACGCTTAGTCAAACGTCAGGCCGGTTAACAGGCTCCCTAAGTTTTCAACAAGGGTTAATATCTAAAATGATTCTTACTATGTTTAGACCAATCCGGTGATATTCAGAAAAACATACTATATAGTCAAAATCATACTATGAAAAACGAATACCTTATTAGCGATTTTGTAACGCTAACTAAACAGAAAAATGGCAGGGTCAAATCTGAATGTTCAACTGTTCAGCAGTCTAATATTTATAAATGGCTTAAAGCCCAAGGATATGGAAAAATTACAGTGGATGGGAAAATCTTGTTTTTTCAGCGCAAGGGTGAAGTCATAGAACCGACCTCCGTAATAACAATGAAGCACAATTTTCTCTCTTACTTGGAGAAAGCAAGCTTTCAGAAATGGCCTGCGAATATCACGAGGAAAGATTTACTGGAATGGTATTACGAAACCCTCCCACTGAAACAGAATGCGTTGTTTCGTCAACATCTTTTTGAGGTACTTTCAGAAGAAGAATTACACCGTTATAAAATGGCCGACGATCACAATTACCGCCATCGTTTCAACATAAATCAATTGCTAAATCAATTTGATAATTGGGGGTTTAAAAAAACGCTCGATGTTAAGGGTAGTTTCTGCAAGGATAACCTGCTTTACTATAAGCCGGTTGCCAATGGTATTTATCTGGTATTTAATCACTATAACGCCGATAGCAAAAACGCTACTGATGGATTTGACTGCTGGCTTGCACCGTTTAAAAAAGAGAGTGAGATCGGCAACATTAAAAATCCTGATGTTCGGGACATCCGTTTATCCTTCCAATTGGACAGGGATTACGATTTGATAGCACCTTATCTGACCAATTAATTTCATAAGGTTACAATTTCAAAAGGTGCATCATTGGCCGAAGCGCCTTTTTGATTTTTGACGCTTTATGCTAATTGAACGAAGTGAAACCGCTGGGGCCGGGGATACCCGGCAAGCAGTTTTGGTAATACCAAAACATGGCTTGCTTTACCTTAAATATTTTGATTTTTACTTAAGCGCCTTTCAGCTTCAATTATAAACATCTAACTATTGATAAAGTAAAGCAGCAGTTGTTAACCTGCTTTTTACTTTTTTAATCAAATGATCGGGTTCTATAACTACGACATTATCTGCGTAGGAAAGTATTAATCGAATCAATTCGTAATTTATGATTAATTCTAATTTGACTATGAGCTCTGCTGAGCCAAGCCACGCGATTTTTTGCGAGCCATGTAGAGGCTTATTTATTATATAATTACATGTATCGCCAATAAACTTTAATTGTACGGTTTCAACATTGGCATTTTCAGGCTTAGTTACTCCGATTATATCCTCAAAATACTCTTCCCAATTGATAAAATTATTTTTAATGTAAGTTGCTTTACTTTCTTCAATTTTTATAATTCTATCAATGGCCAAATTCCAATCAAATTTGTTTTTTTCTGCATTAAAACCTAATAAAAACCACCGATTATTAAACTGTTTTAAATAATAGGGATGAATCTTTACAATATAATCGTCTTCGGACTTAAAATCTCGATATGTAATATCTAGGGGAGTTTCATAATTAATAGCATTAAAAAGCCGCCCCAAATTTTCAATGCCCTTTAAATATTGATTTGACTCGAATGACATAATCGGTGCTCGCCGATTGGCGGTTATTCCTTGCTGTAATTTCGGCAGCAACTCATCCATCCATTCAAACTGCGGCATACCAGTAAATTGATTCAAAATCTGCAATGCGGATTTAAGCTGATCAATCTCCACCCCATTAAGTGGCATATTATTGATAGAATAGTTTGAACTTTTATATCTATAAAAAACCTTTCGGCCAAACTTTAATCTGTTTAGTTCAATTTCCCATCCTTCTTTGCTTTCCATGAAAGCGATATCTTTTAAAATCTGCCTCCTACTTACAGTAAATCGATTAGAAGAAGTTTCGCGAATAACTTTTTCACACTCGCCTATTAAATCCTCAATAAAAAATCTTCTTCCAGGATTCCTGAAACATTGATCTAATATTTTATAGCGAATTAGCGGACTTTTTGTTATTCCCATTCGGTTTTTGTTGACAAATTTAATTTTTTTCTCTAACTGTGCATCAAAAGTTCACAGTTAGATACTACATTCGTATCGTTCTTTGAAAGCCTGCTGGCAGATATTGATTTTGCTAACTGGATAATTATTAATAATTATCAGATCGGTTAGTGTTTGCGGTTTTCCGCATAGCACAAGGTTATAGAGTAATTATACATGTGATGCACTATAACGGATTATGAATCTACAATATGACAGCTTAACCTTCATATACAAAGAATAGGTCAGCAGGCTCTTAGAACACCTTGAATATGAAGCTAAAGAAACATGAAAGGCATTATATTGTTAAACGTTTTCAGCAACTGGAGACGATTGAAGATTTATTACATCTCCTAAATTACGCTAAGACGATAATCTTTGGAAATAAAGCTCATGCCTTTGAACTAAAACAGCTTACTTATTACGCAAACATTAATGTTAATAAAAAACGTTATGTCACATTCAGTGTGAAGAAAAAATCAGGCTCTGAACGCACAATACATTCCCCAGTTGGTGGTTTGAAAGCCATCCAAAGGTCGCTAAATCTCATTCTACAAACTATTTTCAAACCCCATAGTGCCGCCAAAGGGTTCGTTCTAGGTCAATCTATTAAAGACAATGCCAAAGTTCATATTGGCAATCATTATGTTTACAATGTCGACTTAAAAGATTTTTTTTATAGCGTGGATCAAGCTCGAGTTTGGAAATGTCTTCAACTAGCTCCGTTTAACTTGGGTAGTAAAATGGAGCCTAACTCAGAACATAAAAATCTAATAATAGTCAATTTAATTAGTGCATTATGTTGTACCTCCATCGAGGTAGAACGGATTGTTAGACCAGGCGTTGTAGAAAAAGTAAAAAGAAATGTTGTTCCGCAAGGAGCTCCAACTTCGCCAGTTATCACTAATGTGGTTTGCCAAAGGTTAGACTTTTTATTAACAGGTTTGGCGAAAAGGTTCGGTCTAAAATATAGTCGCTATGCGGATGACATCACATTTTCCTCTTCACATAATGTTTATTCTCCCAATGGTGATTTTGAAGTTGAGTTAAATAGAATTATAGTCGATCAAAATTTTGCTATAAATGAATCGAAAACCAGACTTCAAAGGCAAGGAACACGCCAGGAGGTAACGGGACTGGTCGTAAATGAAAACGTAAATGTAAAACAGAGTTACATCAAGAAAATTCGCGCTTGGCTATATCTATGGGAACGTTATGGTTATGAGAAATCTTATCGGTTTTTTTTAAACGATTACATTTTCGACAAAGGGCATATAAAAGAAGGTATACCTAACATGAGTAAAGTCATTCAAGGTAGAATTGCTTTCTTGAAAATGATTCGGGGGATAGAAGATTCGCAGTATCTTAACTTAAAAATGCGATTTGATTTACTTTATGAAAGAAGGAACGGCGAGGATCACATCGAAAAAATTATTACTTATTGGCAAGAGAAAGGATTTATAGCAACGGCGAGAAAATTCAGCAAATATCCAGAAAACCTAGATCCAGGTTCTTTCTTAAAGGAGAATATCGATAATAAATATCTCACACGCCAACAAAATGAGCAGCTGCTAGTACTGGCTTTTCAAGAAGTAGACAAACAAAAGAAATCTCTTCAGCGACAAATTGCACAATCTAAATTGAAAAAGGCAGATCCTCCACAATTCAATAAAGAAGATCCACGCCATGTGGCTGATTTTATGAACCTGTTTGACGATCCCAACGGCTTAAAGTACTTGACGCACGACTTTGATGAAAGTGAACAAACTTTTGATATCGAACATTTTTTAGCGCAAGCTTACAAAGTATTTGATGAGCATACTAAATCAAAGAACAACTCTATTCCCCAATCCCTATGGGCCGTCGTCAATGAATTTGCTTTTGCGCGAGATCCCTTTTGGAATAAGGGATGCAAAGATGGCTGGTCAAGGCCAGATCGAATCGAATGGTCAAAAAAAGAAAAAAAGCATCTTAAACGAAATAGTGAATTTGCACAAACAATTGATGCCTTTCGAAAATTAACTCGTGTTGAAGCACCTGAATTGTCGTCTATAGTTGATCGAATTTTAAGAGAAAAATTAGGGGACAGGTATTCGAAATTTAATATTTCTACTCAGAATTGCGAAAAGGCCGATTTTTATACCCTTGTTAGCTTTTTTGAAGAAGCCTTAAAATTGATCTTAGACGGTTGTTATAAACGAATTGATATAAGTAATCAACTAATCATTTCCTATAGTCGGAACAATGTGGCAGGTTATCGAGCGCGAATATTACAAATCAACCATGTCAGTTCTTTTCCAATGAAACCATTGGATGATTTTTTAGCCGACATCGATAAAGGAAAGGGCGAATTTGCAGACATTAAAATGAAATTAACTGGGTACTGCAATTGGTCAATAGAAACATTTTGGGATGATCATTACCGGCGTATACATTTGTTAGGCGAAAGAAAGCACTTGGTGGAAATATTAGATGATCCTAATACCATAAGTACAGTCAACGGTTTTAGACATATATTTACATTTTTTCAAAAATGATATACCTGATTGACGACAATAAGAACGATAAAAGAGTAAAAGAATTTGGCATTAACTTTGTCGAAGATGGAATATTTGCAGACGTTTTATGCCCTTTAATAAAAATAAAGAAAGGTGCTGATCTGTCATTTTTAAAAAACGCAACATGCATTTTAATTCATAAAACAACTGAAGATTGTGATGATAATAATGAATTCATTTTGAATTCAAACTCAAATGCCAAAACGATTATAGAAGATATCGCCGATTACGGAACCAATAATCCTTTAGTTATATTTAGCTATAGAATGGAGAATCTGGAATATTCACATCATCAAAATCCAAATTGCATTTTTCAAATTAAAAAGGACATCTTCTACAAGCGTTTGTATGATTTTGTTCAAAACTACCAAGCTACCGGAGAAATAGAACTTAGAATAATTGCTTATGGCGTTAATTATTTGGCAGTTGAGGCTGGCGAAATCGGGAAGAAAATAATTGATGATATAATAAGGCACCCACCAGAAAATAGGTTTGAACTGCGTTTTATAAACGTTCAACTGTTAGAAGCTTTTTATAAATTTCTTAATAGTTCAGCATCTTTTGAGTCATTTCGAAAAACTTTGGAAGATGGTCATATTACGAACAAAGAATTTATTGATAATATAAATTTAGTTAGCGACAGCATTAATCAATATGGAGAAAACATATATCATTGGAAGAGCTAGTGAGCCTTTAATAAAAGCACTGGAATTTCCAGTGATAGAATTACCAACAATTTCCACGGACGAAGAAATACATGATTTTATTATTAACCGCTTATTAGAAGTTGAATTTGACCGGTTAATAATCCCGTTGTTCCAACAGGACGGTAATTTAGGTTTTAGAATAGCACTACATATTCGCTTGACAGTCCCTCTTTACGAAAAAAGATTGATTCCCATTATGTTTACGTCAATTGATCGACTGTCAAAAGTGATTAGCGTAGCTGGTGTTTTTTCAAATCTTTTGAGCACGAAAGCGTGCAGATACGAGGAGTTTGAAAAAGATGTTATTCGTACCGGTATTTCGCTATTGCGACCTTTGCGTACCGATGATTACAAGAATTTCTTTTTGGATTATGTTGTCATTCATCCAGGTGAAAAAGTTGGCAGGCATTCGTTAGCAAATCAGTGGGGGGCATTAAGTTTAAATCGTGCAGCAAATACGAATGCTGCACTGACTGATCCAGAGTTGATAAAAGCGCAGAAACAACTCTATTTTAAGTTCATTTTAGCGTTATCAGATAATTATAGTGATATATATGCAAAAAGGTTAAAAGTTCTTGGCCACGTCTATGTTGGTAAGCCTGATCAGATTGATGCTTTAGGCTATAATATATTATTAATCGATGATGAAGCGGATAAAGGCTGGAAAAATGTTTTAAGTAAGATTTTCAAAACAAATCGGTCTGATAATTTCAGAGTAATTAATGAAAAAGTTAAAAGATTTGAAGATTTTAGTCAGAGTAGTCAGGAACTAATTATCAATGGGGCATTCGATCTCTTTGTAGTAGATTTAAGATTAGATGGGGACAATGAAGAAGATACTGTTGATCCGAAAGACTTTTCAGGGACCCAAATATTAAAAAAAATCAAGTCACTTAATGAAGGAAACCAAGTTATTATTTTTACTGCTTCTAATAAAGCCTGGAACATGAAAGCGTTATTAGATCAAAATGCAGATGGCTATTACATTAAAGAATCCCCCGAATATAATTTCCCAATTAAATTTTCTCAAGAAAACTATCAAAATTTCAAGGCTGAAGTAAAAAAGTGCCTTGAGCTTTCATTTTTAAAAGAAATCGTTAAAAAGCATATTGACATTAAGCAAGCAATTACGGCAAATTCCATCGGTAAGACTTCCGACTACTTGAATTTTTATAAACGAAGTGAAGCAGCATTGTCTATTGTGATAGACCTGTTAAAAAAGACTGTAAAAGATCGTAAATATTTCAACTTTGCATACCTTACGTATTACCAAATACTGGAGGATTTTGTTGCTCAAAAAGAGAATTTTGACCATGTTTCCAAATTCGAATGCTATGTGGATAATGGGAAGCAACAAGTTATAAGGGAAAATAATGGAGATGTTGTTTGGTCATTGTTGTACAGTAAAGATAGGCAACTTGATTTTTTCGTCAAACAATCTCACACTTATACGGAACCACAATCCGTTCAAACTTTGGCCAAAATCTCATTCGTATTAGCTTTTCAATTTAACAAGAGTGACGCCGATTTAAAAAACTGGGCCCAGCTTAATCACTTACGAAATACAAAAGCTGCGCATGGCAATTCCGGTAATCCAATTGTGTTAACAGACCTTTATATGATAATTGAGTTAGTGCAGTTATTTTTGAGTAGATGATATTGAATATGGGTAAAGAACTTGACGGCGCATCCGTTTATCTGCTTGCAACACGGGCGTCGCGTGCACTTTCAAAAAAAGAAATTTAAGTCAGTTAATCAAACTTATCGCCGATGATTTAATCGAGAAGGTCAAAATGAAAAACCAACCGAAAAGTGCCCTAAAAGTGACTTAATAGGCTGTAAAGTAACTGCGGAGAATCCAACAGATAGGAAGTGGAAAGCGGTAAAACAAACTGTTGGTAACGGGTGTGATAAGATGATAGGATTATAGCAAATCTGCAAACAATTCAATTTGATAAGGCACCTTATATAATTCAAACATCTTTTTACGTAATTCGTAATAGTCTTTGCAAGTTGGTATTAAAGTGTTCACCTCGTCAATCATTCGTTCTAATTTTATTATACCATCTTCATTTAAAAACTTATAATTTTTGGTTTTCCTGATGAGGTATTTAAAATTAACGTATTTGTTTTTATTACGCATATATTTGAGGGTACCCTCTGGAAACCTATTATAGAATAATTCAATTATAGTTACAGCAGTTATAAGAGGCTTTCTAAATTTTTTCTTTTGATCTTCAGTCCAATTAAGTAATGCCCCAAATCTTTCTAAAAATAACGTGAATTTTGGCTCGTAATTTTTTTCTATTTCAGACATGTATTTTCTATAATCTTCTTTTAAATCAGCAAATGTAAATACCTCACCGCTTATCATTTGTTGCTTTTCGTTATCAATCTTTTTTTGTTTAGCAACAAGTTCCTGACTGGTTATCTCTGTGTTAAATAAGAGCAAGGCTGTTTCGCTTTCTCTATTATCGACTTTCTTCTCCGGAACGGTTATTATATTCTTATCAGCTATAATAATTTTATCTTTCTGCTTCATAATTAACTATATATTTTAATTTCCTTTAAATATTTCACGTGTTCTTCAATTGATTTATCACTATCCCATTTCAAGTCTAATTGATCGGTTAATTTGGTAAAATCCGGATTATTAGTTTGTGCTCGTGGCCATGCTTTTAAATCATCGCTGTCGGTATAAAACGCATGAAAAACGTAAATAAAGCTTTTGTCAATGTTATTTTGTTCGGCAAAAGCTTTGATGTATGCTTTATTACTTAAGTGGGGTTTTACAGCGCTTAATTTCTGTAACGAAAGGAAATAGTCCCGCGCTAATTTATTTGCGTGCTCCTCTTTTTTATCAAAAACAACTTCATTTGGGCCTTTATCTGTTATATGATACCCCGTTTCTCTTATTTCGTCGATGTCAAATAGCACATGCGAAATTTCATGCAGCAAAGCAAACCACAAAGTTGGATAAAATCCCCTATAATTAGTTAGAGCTATACAGGGCTTGTCATTCACCATAACGGTCGCACCTCTTAAATGTAGATTAGAAAAAGCACTTTGATAAATTACGGTAACACCTAATTTATATAGATCACTTATTACATACTTTAACCCATTATCAATGTTCAAACATTGAGCTCTGATTGATGGTATATAATCAATTAATTTTTGCCTATCATATTCATAAGGATTAGATAATTCTTTGAAAATCTCGTTAGTATCCTCAATCCAAAGTAATCTATTACTTATATTGCTCGGCACCACAGCGCCCTCGCTAAATAGTATGCCACGTTTTTCAGGTTTATATTCCAAAATGGATTTAAATCCAAATCTGGTATTAATTCTCTTTTCAATATCCTTATAATCTGTAATGCTCTTGATAAACTTATTCTTACGGAGCGTTGCTAAATCAAAATTTGAATTTATAAAGTCAATCTTGTTCTGTGGATAGGGATTGTCTTCTGGGAAGTTTTTTGCCAATTCATCGAAATAAAGTTTCAATACTCTTTCCAAGGGGATTTGCAAAAAGTTGGCTACCTTTCGGAAATTAGCGTAATCAAAACGTTTACTTGTACCGTTCAAAATACCTTGTAAAGGGCGATATTCAATGTCCATTAATTCCAAAGCATTCGTCGGGGCTATATCCAACTCTGCCACCCTTTTTTGAAATAAATCATTTAGCCCTTCAATCGGATTTAATTGATTTATTAGGCTATCTGCAAAATCGTGGTTATCAAATTTTGACATATTTTATTGTAGAATTACAATGGCTAAAATACAACATTTTTGAGACAACTAAAATAAAAAATTAAATTTATTGTAAATTTACAATAAAAAAAATAATGTTTTTTACTTCAAAAGCTGAAGCGATCTTGCTTGAACAAGGGATCAATATAAAGAGCGAGTTATTCTGATAATATTGCTTCCAACTGAAGCGAAAATTCAACAAGCGAAATAATTGCACATAGTACCATACTATCATAAATGTATGACCCAATCTGAACTGAAAACAATTTATCGGAATAAGCTTCAAAAGTAAACCGCAAGAACGGTAAGATTATCAGTGGTTTTGTGACCACATCTTCTGAAATCTTCAATCAATGATTCGATCCGGATATTTTTGCAAAGGAGGTGGGCATTATTGTGGTACAACAGATGAGAAAAGTTTTGAGCTCTATGAATTACAGCGTACCGGCATAAGACTCAACGCAACCCGAGCCGCAAAAAGGAGCCGGCGTTTGGAGTTGAATCGTAAAGACCCATTTCTAAGTTATGATCGGTTTGATAATCTGGCTTGGTGTTGTTATTGGTGCAATAATGCTAAATTAATTTTTTTTACTGAAGCCGAATTTTCCTCGATCGCGCTGGCTATCGGTAAGGCAATCACGAAAATTAAATGATTAAAAAAATAAATTAATCCAATCCAATCGCAATGGAATGAAACCGGGGATATTTTTTTGCAGTCATTAATATTAAAGTACTCTTTTTTCCTCCTTGTCTTCATCGATGACTTCCAGTAAATCGAAAAGCTGGCTGCTGATAAGGGCCGGATCACGGTTGATCTCCGCGCCGCTGAAACGGATCACTCGGTAACCATTCAGCTGTAACACTCGGTCTCGGGCCCGATCATTTTGAAAGCTTTCCTTGCTGCTGTGATAGGCATAACCGTCACATTCCACTACCACCTTTATACTTTCATCTCCTGGTACCCAGATCAGCAGGTCAACGCGGATGGAGCGGCCTTCCACTTTGATCTGTGGCAATCCTGCCTGTGGGATCAGGTGATAAGAATTCCATTCAAAATTGGGTACGATACTTTCATGAACCTTGATCTCGTTGACCTGCTCCTCCGTAAATTCGCCTGATTGCTGTTTTTTTGCTAAAGCTTCATGGAAATTATGCAATTCAGTATCACCGGTTACCTGCTTATAATTAGCGATCATCCGGTTAATATCATGATGGGTTTGCCTGTAATATTGCATATAGGCCTGGGCATCACGGGCTGGTTCGGAAATGTGCAGGCAGGGCATTGAGCTTTTTATAAATAATAGCTGCAAAGACGCCAAAAAAATCCGCTCAATAGGAGACTCACTATAGGCATAAATATGTTCCGCATTTCGCTGTGCAACAATCGGTAGAAATGAACTATAAAACGCTGCATAACTAACCGGCGAAGGATCATCAATGTACTTTTCATCTGTTTCTGCAACGGACCTTTGCACAAAATGATCTAACAGCGGCAAAAATTTTTCTTTCGTTTCCAGGAACGGTGTGATATCGTGATTCATGTTATGTGCTAAGATACGAAGCTTGCAGATGCGAAGCGTTTAAACTTAAGATGGTGTTATATTTGAAATAAGTTTTCCTTAATGACACCGCATGGATTCTATTCAACTGATAAAGCAGCAGATTTTGATAATGAAGGATCGTGGCTTATTTGAGTACCTGGACCGGGATGCGGATAAGTTTTTGCGCAAACTCGAAAGACTTAACCAGTTATTGGAAAAACCGCTTAACAACAGGAATTTCAACGGGGCTTACCAGGTTTTTTACAGGATTATTGATGCAGTGCCTTTATTAGTAAACCGAAATTCAGATACGGCTATTTACCGGGCAGTAACCAATGAGCCGGGTGAGTTATTTAACCATCAACAGCGGATTTCCTATAATAAAACCCGCCCGGATAAAATAGGTAAGGGCAAATATAACCGGCCTGGTGAAGCGATGTTCTATGGCTGTATGGGCTATCCGCCAATACCCGGAGTGCCATATTTTTCACCTGTTGAAACTGCCGAACTGGAAGCTTGCCCCGAATTAAGAATGCCAGTAAAAACGCTTTTATTGCAGGATTTTACGATTGGCAGGTGGCTGATTAAAAGACCTTTCTGGATCGTTAATTTTTGTTTTGACGATGGCCATCTTTTAAACAACCCATTTCTTGCCCGGGCAAACGACGTTTATTTAAATATGATCTGCGAGGAATTGAGCCTTAAAGCAGCATACTTCGTAAGGCAAATGGTTAAGGTATATTCCAGGGTGTCCGCGACACGGAGTGATGATAGCGCCTATTATATGTTAACCGCGTTATTCAAAGCAGTTCGGGATTACTACCGGGATACATACGGCCAGCTTGTTGCCGGAATGGCCAGTCCAAGTGCTGCAACCGGAGGAAAAGGCCTGAACGTAGTGCTGATACCTGAAGCCGTAGACGAATTTTTATACCTGGATGGGGTCATCATGCGCCGTTACCGGTTGATGCTTCCGGAAAAGATACATTATGATAAAAAGGAGTGTTCCGAAGAGATACTTAATTGGAGACGGGTTCCTGACTTTACTTTTGAATTTAAAGAGTATATCCCGCTTTGATCGCTTCGCAAACCTTATATTATACGAACGCTATTTTTTGCGGATCTGTTCGATGATCGTTTTGAGCCGGTAGATCAAACTATCATAGGTAATGATATCAACAACGTTTTTATATTTCCTTTTGACCACCTCGAAATCCAGCCTTTGTTCTGCATTTAAATTATTCTCCCGGCCCATAATAATTATCCCGTTAGGATTAGTAATCCTGATCTCCATGTCAGCGGGTAGCTGATCACTGTATTTTTCCAGTAGGTACTTTTCGCCGTCCGCAGACCACCTGTTTAGGAAGTAGATATATTTTTCCAGCTGCATGATCGTTCCTGACAATTCCCGCAGCGGGATGTAATTATTGCGGTGCTTTCCTGCAGTGATGATGCTGTTATCGAATGGCTTTTTGATTTCGATAATATCAACATGCCCATTGGTATCGATCAAAAGGAAATCCAGTATCCGGTCATTGATCGTCTTTTCGCGGATCGGCACATTCGAGAGCACAGCGATATACTTGGGATACAGCAACTGTATGATCTCCAGGATCTCTAATTGCCATTGTTTTTCGCTATAGTCTCGTTCATCCGATAACATGCCTTCGACCTTTTCCAGCAAGGTTTGATACTTGACCAGCTCAGTTTCTTTAAATGTTTTTTGAAGATCCACACCCTTACGGCTGATCTTTTTATTCATGTAGCGCTGGTATAACAGCTCACTGTCCTTCGTCTTTTCCAGGTAATTTTTGAGAATCGCGCTCATTCTGGCTTCAGCATAAATCTTTTTCTCATGAGTAGTAGGAAAACCTTCGATCATTTTTTCAAATTCAGCGATGGGAATTGCTGTTGGAAAGTCACCGCCAATGTAAATAGGTTCATTAACCAGCCTCTCCAGCAATCTAAAAATGGAGGTGGTCACGTCAGCGACGAAATAACTTATGTCCAGTTCAATATCATCGGCGAATAAAATGCGAACCGTACGGCCGATGATTCCCGGAATGACCTCAAAATAACCGGCATTTAGATTGGCAAAACGAAACTTATAAATTTCCGGATCGAAGATCTCATTATCATCCTCCTCATCATCCTGTGGTTGCGATATGAAATTTTGTTCTTCCAAAAGGAACGTTTTTTTCAATCGGATATACCCTGATTTTTTCAGTTCTCTCGGTACCCAGTCTGACTCACCATATTCAACAGTATAATTCAGGCTGATAAAATCGTCATGCCGGGTGAATGTGATCATAATTTAATAGAATTAAGATACGAGGTCAGGCCTTTACCATGACAATGCTTATACTTTAGGTTGGAAGAACAAAAGCAAGGAGAATTACGCACACCGCCCTTCGTCAGCAGACTATCTACTGCTGCCATCATACCGTTAACATACTTCAGGATATCTTCTTCATTTTTGGTCAGTCGAATAAATTTCTGTACCGCTTTTTCCCCACCACTAAAAATGAAAAATTTGGCTTCCGCAAGCGCGATGAAATCGTCAACCAACTGATTGGCGGTCGTGTTTAACCTGATGTTATCTAACTGTATACCCTCATAAGGACGTGCCGGATCTTCAACGAATATAATCTGTTCAAACGGTAAATTCTTTGGCGTGATATCCATCAGTTGTCCTTCGGGAGATCGCCATACCGCATGATATTCAGCTTCCAGCATATAATCATGCTGCCAGATCGACCATCCGGCCACTCGATCACCGCCGAGTGCGGTTACTTTCGCGCTTACATTATCAAAGCATTCATTCTTTGGATAATTTTCCGAAAGCTCCATTTGAACAATAACGGGAGCATCAGGGCAACCGATCAGCTTAAAAAGGTCTGCAAGTTTATTATTCTCTATTGCCGCTACGGTTATCATTTTATTTCTTCAACAATTTTATACTTTGTAAAACCCTCACATTCATCTGCATTCTTATAGTCATATACGATGCAGCAACTATATCGGGCACGCGTAACTGCCACATAAAACTTGGACTTACTGGTAGGCGCAAGCACGCGGTTATTATCCTTCAGCCAATCTATGATCGGTTTGGTCGGATAGATCAAAACCCGGTCAAACGAAAGGCCTTTGGATTCACCGAAATTCATCACCTCGAAGTTTTCATTTACCGCTTTGGTCTTTTTTTCCCTAAGCTGCATCACTTGGTATTTTTTTAAATACTGATCGACCTCTGATTCCTTTATAAAAAACAGGCCGTCGTGCCCGGTTAGCTGACCATTCCCCGAAGTTGTTCCTGAAAAGTCCGGGAACAGCTTGTTGGAAAGATCACAGATCGCCTTATTACAACGGTGGTTGACCAGCAGGGAAGTGTCATCTGTTTCAAGGCCCAACGAGTGATCTTCAAAAAAATGTATGATCTCCGACCTTTTGAATTGCTTGTTCTTTGCGGCATTGTTGGTAGAATAGGTTCCCTGGCGGGGATCGCCTACCAACAATATCTCCGGCCTCGATTGAAAAAGCAATTTTAGTATGTTCAGATCATACCCGGCGAGATCCTGGACTTCGTCAATAAAAATGTGCGAGTATATGCGCGATAAACGGTCGATCACCGAACCTGAGGAACGCTCATTACAACGGGTGACAAACTTGGACAGCTTATCAGAGTATATCTTCATTCCCTTACTAAAATAATGGTCCTCGAATTCTTTACCCTCACTGAAGTAAACGACCTGGCCTGTTTTGGAAGTGAATTTTATTCCTGACTGCCCGCTGGATAAAATAAGGCCTTTAATTTTCTTATCGAAAACACAGCCCTGGAACGGGCGGACCCCATGTTGAAGCAGAAAAGTGAACCAGGTTTGAACAACAATATGGCCGGGAATGCAATGATTTAATGCGATGATCTTATTACGGATCTCCAGTTCGTTGGCCTGCGTGTAGGTCGTAATCAATACTTTATTACCGCTGAGCCTGAGTGCTTCTTCTACCAGGTGTGTTGTTTTACCGGAGCCCGCAGCCGCGATGATCAGTTTATTGGAACCCGCCATTACTTTATTGCTTCTAAAATGTAACCGGGAAATTGGATGGATACTTGCGCATCAAATAAGGCAAGCGCGCATTCCGTTTTATTACTGCGCATGTACCGGTGCATATCGTTAACGTCCTTGTAGCTCGTTTCAAATAAGGTATTGAACAGTTGAAGGCTATTGCAAGCGAGCATTTTGGGTTCAAGGGTGTTATAATTGAAATCCTTATCGCCGATCTTCAAGTCGCCCTTATCAACTGTTTCGTCATAACAGATATTGATGTTTTCTTTGGCATTATCTCCGCTATATCCTTCATACTTTTTTAAAAGCGCTTTCGGATCGCCGTCATTGTCGGTAACAACTGTTACCGGCTTATTGATCATGGCCGCAATTTCCAGGAACCGCAGGAATGACGTGCCTACCGAGATCACGTCGATCCCCTTTTCAATAGGCAATACGCCGTTTTTTAATATAAAAGCTTTTTGAACGATCAATTCGTCCGAATCGCCTTCTACGAGAATTGCCTTTTTACATAAGATCAGCCTTAACGTATCATAACCCGAAAGCTTTTGAAAAAAGTTTTGGGTTTCTGGATCAAGGTCGTTTAACCGGACGGTTTTCTGGTCATGCAATAAGATCAGGTTTTCCAGCCCAAGTTTATTGGCGACAAAACTGCTGTGCGTTGAGATTAATACCTGTTTGGCCGCTTGTTCAGTTTGAATATCTTTAATGAGTTGGTTAAGCTTGGAATGCGAAAGATGGTTCTCCGGTTCTTCCAGTAAAATGATGTTGGCCTGTTTAGCTTTCTTATGCCCCAGGGCAAGCTTGGTTTTGATGATGCATTGTTCACCTTTTCCGATATAATGAAACGGAATATTATCCAGATAGGTCATCAGGCTGTTCTCCCAGGCATTCTTGGAAGACAGTTCAACAGATAGCTCGATCTGTTTGTCTGTGATCTTCGCTGCTTTTTTGATCTTTTCATTAATGGTCTGGATAGCAGATTGTGACATGAAATATTCTTTCATCTGGCGGTGCGACTGCGAGATCTTGACGATCTCTTCCTCATCGAGAAACTCTTTGATGATCCTTGAAATGTAAATATCAGACCCGTTCTGGTGACGGTTACTGGCCGAATCGATCAGCGCGGATTTGATCGGTATCGACCGGGGCGTGATCCCTTCATCCCTTGCAAATGATGACCACTGCACCTGGTAATATTCTATGGGCAGCGTCTTTATCCCGCCGTTCCAGACCAGCTTCTCGTACTCTTCCTGGTATTTATCATCAAATAGGATCTTCAGGCCAAATCCGGATTGCTTGATCCTTTCTTTATTGCCGTCACCTTCAAATTCTGCAAGGTCGTTTCCCGCCATAATGATCTCGATCAGGATCTGAGGAGGGACAGCTTTGATTCCTTTGGTCTCCAACTCTGTTATGTAGGTACTGACCACATCGCTGTTAAAAATATATTGTGTGAGTTCATTTTTAAGATACCGGCCATGAAGAATACCTGTCAAGGCCAAATGGATGGCTTCCAGGATGGTCGACTTTCCTGCCTCGTTATCACCGACAAGAATATTAACACCTTCGTTTAGATTTAGCCTGAACAGGCCGTTAAAACATTTGAAGTTCTCAATGATGAGGTTTTTGATGTACATGGTGACACGTTTTCGGTATTAAATTTACAATTAATTATAGGCTTGACATTATTTATCTTCCCACCAAATGAACCTCTTGGGATTGGCCGGGTATTGAAATATATGGTCCATTTTTCTCGGTTATAGGCAGGTCTTTGTTGAAGTTGCTTCGCAGATCGTTCCATTGCGATCCTTCGATCTTTTCTTTTTCCATAACGAATTCTGAGTTTGTACAGGTTTTAACTTGGCGGTTCTCAGATATAAGTAATGGACAGATCAAATCTATTATTCCCTCCCTATTGGGGCCGGGCAATGTTACTTAACTTGGGTAGCCCGATCAGGACCCGAATCACATTTAATTTAAGGACTCAAAAATCTGATAGCTTCACCAAGCTTCTATAGGATAAAAACAATTGCCCAAACAACAATTGGTTGTTTTTCTTTTGCTTCTTTTCTTTACAAAGAAAAGAAGTTTTTAGCGCACAAACTGTGAAATGTAGATAACTCCGTTTCGATATTATGTTAAATAATGGCAAGACTTTCAATCCAATTGAATTAACGCAAGCTGTTTAAATAGAGGATATTACCTAAAATTAAGACACTGCCAATAGGCGCAAATCCTCTAAAAAGGGGTTCGAGAAGTTCCCCCTACGGGCTGAATTAGAACACTGGAGACAGCCATTGGATCAGCCCATAGAGGAATCGAACCCCACTTAGGCCACTTCAAATAGGCTTAAGAGTTTCAATTGCTCTATCAAATGGTTCGAATTCTGCCCAGTCTGGGGATCGACATTCAGTTTTTTTTGCAATTGATGTTATATTCGTATTACGGAAAACACAAACCAAGTTGAAATAATTTTTTATTCGTTGGATAATCCCGACATTTATAAATAAACCAACCTTATTCATATGAGTAGATATATCGTTAGAATTCAACTTAATCACGCGAAAAGTGCTGATTATACTTCGCTTCATGCTGCAATGGCAGAGATTAATTTTTTTAGGTATATTCAAGGCTCTCAGGGGAATTGGTATCATCTGACGACCGCCATGTATTATGGTGCCTCAAATAAAACAGCCAGTCAATTGCAATCCTATCTAGATACTTTAATCGTTAAATTGTACACAGTTGAAAAAACGCCGCCTACTAATCATGAGATTTTGGTTGTGCAAGAAAGTAGCATTGATTGGCGATTGTTCCAAGCGGACAAAAATGCTTCAGATTTGCCACCTACAGGGCGATACCTCATAGCGAAAATATAAATAAGAGATTTGTCATTAAATTAATCAGGTTGTATCGTTTTTACTGAAAAACACTTGGAATGTCCTTTAAAGCACAAGGCTTGATTCATATCAACTAACTGTGCTGTAGGGCCAATTAACTCTTAATGAATTCTCATAACACAAATACCAAGATGTTTAAAAAAATTTAATCTTGTAAAAAGTGAGATTATGGCTATCATACTCTAATTATCAACAAACCATTAGAATTAAGTTATTATTATTTGCAAATGACTAAATTTGTTAGTATTGCTTAACTAACGCAATTAGTATTAATAGACCTACGATGCAATTAAATTTTTTCCCGTTAAATTTTGGATTTGAGGATTATCAAATAACCAATGTTGAATATAGTGATGAGTTATTAATAGATTTAAGAAAGCGATATAATACCTCGCATTCATTTTTTCGTTTTGGAGATCATATTTATCTTTCAAATTCAGATTCCGATACGGGAATAGATATACTGACTACAACAACATCTAAAAGTGTTTACGGGGATAGCCAGATCACGTCTTCTTTAATAAAACATATTTTCTTTAGAACATTCAAGAAGCGTTTCATTTCCTATACTCCTGTTGACTTCTATCCTTTTCGCTTTTTCTCCAGCAAGGATAAAGATGATTTATTATATGATCTTTTGCCCAATCACTTAAAAGGTCGAATAGGTTATAAGAAGATGATCGAAGTACAACTTAGGTTGGCAACGATTGCTGGCAAACAACAGTATGGCTTTGTAATTAATATTGCACGTAATTGGATATTCGACAAAAACTGCTCTACATTAAACTTAGAAGGTTATAATCTTGTAAACGTTGAAGTACTTCATTCGGAAATTTACCCTGGCTCTGGCGGCATCCTTGCACCCAATGAAGAATTTGTTGGTGTTATTTCAGAAATAATCAATGACGAAACTGCAAAAGTGTTGACAAACGAAGGTGAACAAGAGTTTCCACTAACAGAACTGTTTATTCGTAAAACCAAGTTTAATATAGCGAACTATTTGGACTTTGCTTTAACTTCAGAAAGGACCACTCAAATCTTAAATTTAATCGAGAATAAAAAACACGAGATATACAATACTAAAAGTTTACATAGTGAAATTTGTGAAATAGCGAAAGCTTTATTTACAAGCAAACTAGATGGACATAGTATTGAATTTATGAATAAGGATGGGTTTTATTTTACGGTTCAAGATAGGCCATTAGAAGTCACCAATACCTTTGATCTAAAAACTCCTACTTTCATATTCGATCCAGCTGGAACAAAGACCAACAGTACAAACCCTGACATGGGGCTATCAAATTTTGGCCCCTATGATAGTATTAGTTTTGATATAAAATCCCCGTCAGTTTTATGTATTTGTCACAGAGAAAATCGTGGCTATTTTTCAAAGTTTTTAGCGGATCTTAAAGATGGTATTCCAAGTTCGAGGTATTTTATTAAGGGATTTCAAAAAAAATATGAACTAAATGAAATCAGCTACCAAATACATGAACTGTCCGCTTTTACATTGGCGGAGTATATTAGGGTTATCAAGGAGTGGAATCAGGAATCTCGTCCGGATTTGGCTATAATTGAAATCCCTAATGAATTTAGAAAGCTCAAAGACTCAGACAATCCGTACTATCAATTAAAAGCCAAATTATTGTCGTACGAAATACCAGTTCAATATATATTAACTGAGAGGATTAAAACTTATAATGAATACATATTAAATTCCATCTGCTTACAGTTATATGCAAAACTTGGCGGAACGCCTTGGGTATTACCAGCTAATCGATCAGTCGACAGGGAAATTATTGTAGGAATTGGCCACAGCTGGATTAGAAAAAATCAATTTAAGGGTGCTGAACAATCCAAAATTGTTGGGATAACCACATTTCTATCTAGCGATGGTCAGTACTTACTTGGAGATAAAGTAAAAGATGTTCCCTTCGAAAACTATTTCGAGGAACTTTTAAGTAGTTTGAAATCATCATTTGATAGATTGGAAAGTGAACAAGGGTGGCAGGATGGCGACACCGTCAGATTGATCTTTCACATTTTCAAGCCTGTGAAGAATACCGAATTCGACGTAATAAGTAGATTCGTTAAGGACATTACAAAATACCGTATCAAATTTGCTTTCGTTACAATCAGTAAATCCCATCCTCATTTGCTATTTGACCCTAACCAGTCAGGAATAAATAATAAGGGGGCATATATCCCTAATCGCGGAACTAACGTTTTTTTAGACTCGGAAACTTGTATCGTTCAAATGCTTGGAGTAAGAGATTTAAAAACAGCTAAACAGGCCATGAGTACGCCCATTCAGATTAAAATCAGAACTCCACAAGGAAATTATAATAATCCTGAACTTAATGACATGCTGTATTATGATTTAACCTACATAGTTCAACAAATTTTTTCTTTCACCTATTTGTCTTGGCGGAGTTTCTTACCTGGTGAATTACCAGCAACGATGTTATATTCTAATTTAATTTCAAAGCTGCTTAGTAAAATGAGAAATGTAAATGGTTGGGATGCGGACCTTTTAAATTACAGTTTAAAACGGAAAAAATGGTTCCTTTAGAAATCAGAACTAATTACCTTCAGCAAATAGCTGATAACTGGCTACTATTTTCCTTTAACGAATTTCTACATCGTCAAAATTATCAGATATCAAATGAATTAAACGAGATAGATTCGGTGTATTTGGACAGTATTAATGGTATCTTAAATAATGATGAAGATTTATTTAATAGAGCCTTCAATATAGTTAGCAGACGTGTACCACAATCTGGTTCGCAGTCTCCATTTGTTCACAATGATTTTTTAATATTCGTATTAGTTGCTGGCATTGTTAAATTCAACATTGACAGGTTGTGGATCAATCAAATTTTAAAACTAAAAGCCAAAAATGCAATTACAACGACCTTTGAAAATATCTTAATTGAAGATTTTGGAAGTAAAAGCAATAATCACAGTGTTGCTTTTTGCTTTGCTTATTTAATACGTCCACAAGAAGTAACCAAAAATCTTCAGGATTCAACATACAATGAAATTACAACTAATGGCAATTTATTTAACGACAAAAATGATTTGATCAAACTATGTTCAATTAGCGCATTTGATATAATAATCCTATCAAGGCAAATAACCGATACACAACGGTTTGATAGCTTAATACAGTTTCAGACTAAATTTCTTAAAAGAGTTAAGATTACGGCAAAGGTTATTTATAACATTTTAATACTGCTTGTAGTAGTTGGAGTTTATAAGTTAGTTGGCCTTACTCCAGCACTCAAAGAAAGAGCGAATGACATTGCTATAGTAACTGGAATATTGGGCGCGGGTATAGGAAATTACTTTAGTGGATTTAGCGTCAAAATTGAGGTTGTTATACGTAAACTGTTAGGCCATCAGGGCGTAGAAATTTGAAACCCTCACCTGTTATATCTTGAATGGACTTATATCTTCTTAATAGCCAATTAGAAATATCCCCCCCCAATTAATAATACATCTCTAAAATCTTCAGTTTCTTTTGCTACTCTTTCTTTACAAAGAAAAGTAGTTCTTTCATATCTTATCAAACCTAAATTCTAATGGCAGGTAGTTGACAAATGTGAAATTGTACGATTTTTATCTAATATTATATTGGGGTAACAACACTACATGTCAAACAAGCCGAATGCCCAATAATCCTTAAAAGATTTTCGTTCGTAAGCTTCGCCCCCGATTGGAGAATCGGACGCAAGATCTGTAACTCGATCATATATGGACATATAAAAATGTTGAAGTGCATTAATTTCCGTTCCAGCCTCATTGTTGAATACAAAAGAACTATATCCCATTTCATCGCGATTGCCGACAACATAATCTTGTTTAAGGTGATAGGAACTATTGATGCCAGTGATTTCCCAGGGAAGCATCTGAAATGTGTCATGATCAAACTGCCTTCTGCCATCTTCATGTTTATAGGAATGAAAATAAGAGGCAATAGCTGGGATGTCAGCGGAATTATAAATAAACAAATACGCTGGCTTGTAGCATATCTTTAATACTTGATTAAAATAGTCGATTGCGTCATGAAATATTGCTGAATTGATAGTCGTTTTGACCTCAACAATTGCAATAACCGACTCAGCTGGAATTACCACTAAATCATCTAATTTGTAAAAATGGTTTGTGAAATTTGAATGATAAATAAGAATGTCACATTGTTTTGAAGTTTCGCCTGCGCTATTTCGGATAAATCCCTGCCCAATCTTTATCGATTCAGGCAGATGTCTTTTCAAAAACTTGCGTAATATTTCCTCAGTTACAGTTCCAATTGTGGGGTTGTGCTTTTTCACTAACTCCTTTATAACATTCAGTTCATTAAGCAACTCTTTCGCAATTGATTCAAAATAATCTGCCATTGGTTACCTTGTTTGTGATTCTTTTTATTCTGCACGAACTTAAAACAATAGTCACGAAAAAGACTCAATTTTTTTAGGTCGAACTTTCCCCTGCATATTGACTTTTTATTATCCTAAGGATTTAGGGTCAGTCTTTAATGAATCAAACCTCGCCTAATGTACTAGTAGTTCATTTAAAATTTTTAATTGGTCAACAAAGTGGTTCGAATTATGTCCAGTCTGGGGAGCAATAAGCCTAGCACGTCCGCTAGGCTTTTTTTGTTTAAAAATGGCCTTTTCTGCTGCAAAAACGCGGTTTTTTCAGCAGCTCTCTTCCGGGAGGTCAGTATTTCCATATTTCAGTTTCGCAGGATTTTTTGTTGAATGTCACGGAAAAACGTTACAAATACGTTACAGTCTTTCCGTGGCTATTAGAAAATGGTATGGCTACGTTAAGTGCAAAAGTGTTTAAACACCACAAAAAAACAGATGGTACTTACAATGTTAAGATGTGCATACACCATAACAAGGTTCGGGTGTTTATGGACACTGAACATTATGTTACAGAAAAAAAGCTTGATAAAAGCTTTAAAATTAAGGATACGACCCTTAATCGCATTCTCTACGTGCTTCTTGATGAGTATAGGGAAGCGATCTCATTGCTCGGTGTAAAGGCCGACTTGATGACTGCTGGTGATATCAAAGCTCACCTGCTAAAAAGAAATGAAAAAGTTGACTTACTGGCATTCGGTCAAATTCATATTGACTACCTCGAATCCCAGGGCCGCAAGAAAAGTGCATCTACTTACCGTACATTAAGAAACAGTTTGATTGATTTTCCCAGAGGCACGACCTTGCATGCTGAAGAGGTATCGCCCGGTTTTTTATTGACTTACGAACGATTCCTTAGACGGCCACGGACGCTTGCCTACCGAATGACATTATCAGGAAAATAGGAGATGTTTTCAAAGACTATCCTACCCTTCAACAAATCAGATATAAATTCGAAGCTAATCCCGGTTTAATAAGAATATTAAGCCCTTTTGAACAAAAGATATTTAAGCGCTACATACTTCTACTATTAACGCAACTGTAGAAAGCGTAAAGGGGTTTCTTGACAATCAGCAGATCGCTACCCAGCATGAGGCATTCAGTAAGATTGTCACCAAGGAAGAAATCGCCGCGAACGATTATAACCTGAATACCGCACGCTATTTTGCAACTGGTGAAAAAAAATTAGTCGTAAACCCGGTTGCGTTATCAAACGAGATAATCAAGTTGGAAAATGAGCTGCACATGTTGGATTTGAAGATTCGGCAATTAAAAGAACAACTTAAAATATCTTAATAATCAGATGGCAAGGCGGCGAAGATATACAATCGAAGAATACAAAAAACTGTGTGACATCCGCTGTAAAGCGATGTTAACCATCGCCGTTACTTTTGCTTTTTTAATTGTATTGATTCGGATGCTGTTTTTTCCCTCGACCTTACTTGAAATGGGTAAGTGCGGCCTTGCAGGAACCTTTCTTGCCAGGACTATTTACGTTGCTTTTAACCATTATTATTCCGCGGTGAAAAACAGCCGATAAATATGAAAGTTTCTCATTAATTCTACCCTTATTTTGTGTTAGGGATTCTCGATGTTTACCCTGGTTTTGTGCCATTTATTTGAATTAATTACCCTAATTTTGTGCCATGTTTAAGAGAGGTATTATTACAGAGTTAGAAAATTGGTTGTCAAAAAGTGGTCGCAAACCATTAGTTATCAGAGGTGCAAGACAAGTTGGGAAAACAACTGTGATTAATCAATTCGCTAAGCGATTTGATCAATATATTTATCTAAACCTGGAGTTACCCAATGATAGGCAACCTTTTGAACAGTTCAATACAATAGAGGCATTAGTGCAAACACTGTTTTTCTTAAAAAATAAAACACTCTCTAAAAAAAGCAATACCCTGATCTTTATTGATGAAATACAAGAGGTGCCTCAGGCGTTGAATATTTTGCGATACTTCTTTGAGTCTGAGCCTGAAATAGCCGTCGTTGCCGCAGGTAGTATGCTCGAAACTTTGTTTAACAAAAATGTAAGTTTTCCTGTGGGCCGGGTAGAATACAAAGTACTACGGCCTGCTTCCTTCCCGGAATTTTTAGACGCAATTGGTGAAAGCGCCGCATCAGACTATTTAGAAACTGTGCCTGCACCACAATTTACGCACACAAAATTATTGCAGCTGTTCCATACTTATGCACTAACAGGTGGGATGCCGGAGATTGTGAACAGTTACAGTGTAAATAAAGATCTAACAGCATTGCAATCTATTTATGAGTCGCTCATTATAGCATATTTAGATGATGTTGAGAAGTATGCAGCAACAAATTCGCAGGTGCAGTATATTCGTCATGCAATAAGAGCCTCATTTTCGCAGGCTGGCAAAAGAATAAAATTTGAAGGTTTTGGTAATTCTTCCTACAGGTCGCGAGATATGGGCGAAGCGTTGCGTACGTTGGAAAATGCGTTGCTCATACAGCTTCTTTACCCTTGTACTGATACACAATTACCATTGTTACCCGATCACAAGAAATCGCCCCGATTACAAATTTTAGATACCGGAATGCTTAATTACTTTGCTGGTATTCAAAAGGAAATATTAGGTACAGCTGATTTGAATAAGGTTTATCAAGGCACAATGATAGAGCACTTGGTTGGGCAAGAGTTGTTGGCATCGCAATATAATGCCTTAAGCAGTCTTAACTTTTGGGTAAGGGAAAAGAACACGTCTTCTGCTGAAGTAGATTTTGTCTGGCCGTTTGAAGGCAAGCTCATTCCGATTGAAGTGAAATCGGGAACAGAAGGTAAACTCAAATCATTGCATTTATACATGGATTTAGTTTCTCATCAAATGGCTTTACGATTTTATGCAGGAGAAATTTCAATTACACAAGCAATCACACCGGGAGGGAAAAAGTACCATTTACTTAATTTACCTTATTACCTGGTGTCTCAAACAGATCGCTATTTACAATGGTTTCAACAAAAAATTGAGAATAGTTAAATAATCCGATTAATATTTTAGTGGTACAGTGTGTTAAAATTCCCTGAATGAAAGATGATCGATTAAATCTGTATAAATCCCTATTCAAAGGCAGGGAAGATGTGTTTGCGTTAAGATGGGAAAAGGGCAGTAAAAAGCAGAGGGTCGCTGGTTCGAGCCCAGTCTCAGGACATAATATAGCAGCTTAGCATCCTGTAAAGAACAAATTCAATTACAAAAGAACTTTCGATGCATTACAAAATTTGCTCAACAGTACAATTTATAACTACTATTAGTGCTATTAATTTTATAGCGATGACAAGACGGTTAATCACCTTAAATCATCAACAAATGGTCGAGAAATGCACATTAGGGTGCGCATTATCTTGGTTAAGATTGAGCAAATCCGCACACTTGTTGTACCGTTTCCGAACGGTGTTGAATATTTTATTTATTTAAAATATTATTAGTCAGTAGTTTACATCGTTGGCACGGGTTTTAAATAGTTGTATAATATTAACTTTCCAACTTGGTAATTTATCCGTCAACTTAAAAAGCAAAGCTATGTTCAAAATGTATTTCAAACTCGCTTACAGAAATATAATTAAGGACAAAGCTTATTCCATCATTAATATAACGGGATTAGCAATAGGCCTGGCATCAAGCATCTTGATCTTACTTTGGGTACTAAATGAATTAAGCTATGACAAGTTTCACACAAATGCAACACAAATATATCGTGTAACCTTCAATGTTGGTGATTTTAAAGCTGCAGTAAGCCCTGCGGGTATGCCCGGCGGGTTGAAAGCAGAAATGCCAGTCATCAAAAATACCGCTCGTTTAAGCTTAATCACAACTGTGCTGTTTGAAGCCGATAACAAAAAATTTGAAGAAAAACGTGTTTTTTACGCTGATCCAAGTTTCATGGATATATTTTCCTTTCCCTTAGTGAAGGGTGACCGTGCTACTGCATTAACAAATGTGGATGGTGTTTTAATAACACAGGAAATAGCAACAAAGTACTTTGGAAACAAAAACCCGATTGGAAAATTTTTACGAAAAAATAATCGTGAAAATGTGATAGTAACAGGCGTTTTAGCTAACATCCCAACTAACTCACACCTGCAATTTGATATTATTCTTCCAATGGCCTCCTTAGCTAAAACAAATAGGGAGTTGCGGAGCAATGTATGGGACGTCTTTAATTTTTATAACTATGTTCAATTAGATAAAAGTTTTGATGCTTCGGACGCGAATTTAATAAGACTGGAAAACCAAATTGGCAAAATCTTTCATAAGCACGGTTCCGAAACTAAAGTTGCATTTCACTTGCAGCCCTTAACCAAAATTCATCTATCGCCCGAAAGACAGATTGATTTGCTCGGTCACGGTAATGCGCAATATGTAAAAATATTTTTTATTGTGGCTATTTTAATCCTTTTGATAGCATGTATTAATTTTATGAACCTGGCTACTGCACGCTCGGCACGTAGGGCCAAAGAAATTGGCTTACGCAAAGTGGCAGGTGCTGTACGGGGGCAACTAATTATCCAGTTTTTAATCGAGTCTGTTTTCATATCGTTTCTTTCGTTCCTACTGGCGCTTGGTATAGTATATTTCTTTTTACCGATATTTAATCAACTGGCTGACAAACAACTCGCCATTGATATAACCGATACTAAACTTTCGTTAAGCCTTATCGGCATTGCCTTGTTAACCGGATTAATATCAGGTAGTTACCCAGCCCTATTCCTTTCCCGCCTTAGCCCGATAAAAGTGCTGAAGGGAAATGTTAAATCAATGGGTGATAATTTATTTTTTCGTAACACATTGGTCGTAATACAATTTACTGTTTCAATTGTATTAATGGTAGGTACAGCGGTGATATACAACCAACTTAGGTTTATTAACGAACGTAATCCTGGATTTGAGAAAGCCAACCTTTTATATTTAGAGATGAAAGGCGACTTATGGGGTAAAGGGCAAGCTTTAAAAGATGAATTAAAACGTAACCCGATAACAAGCGATTTTACTATTATTTCTAACCTGCCTACTAATCTTACAAGCGGCGAAACTGATATAAAATGGGATGGTAAAGATAAACGTTCGCAAACCATTATCCCTTCGCTGGATGTTAGTGAGGACTTTATACGCATTTTCAAAATGAAGATGCTCAATGGAAGAGGGTTTTCCGGCCAATATGCTGCAGATTCAAATAATTACGTGGTTAATGAAAAAATGCTAAGTATTATGGGCTTAAAAGCATCCAATGCCATAGGCAAAGCGTTAGTATTCGGCGACATAAAAGGTAATATTATAGGCGTAGTAAAGGACTTTAATTTTAAACCGGTTCAGCAGGCCATAGAGCCATTGATTTTACGCTTTAATAAACACGGTGGTTTTATTGTGGTAAGGACATTACCTGGTAAAACTAAAGAGACCATTAAAGCTTTGGAAAAAATCAGCCTTCAGCTCAACCCTGCTTATCCCTTCAAATTTGATTTCATTGACCAGGACTTGGCTAACCTTTATAAAGGCGAGCAACAAATGGGCAACATTTTTAACCTTTTTGCTATTTTAGGCATCTTTATCTCCAGCCTGGGCTTATATGGCTTGTCTGCATTTATGGCCGAGCAGCGTACCAAAGAGATTGGTGTACGTAAAGTATTAGGTGCATCCGTGTTAAACCTCATCTATTTATTATCCTCGGGAATTACCAGGCTCATCCTGATGGCAATAGTTATAGCTATACCACTTTCGTGGTATGCAGTGAACAGCTGGCTGGCCAGGTTTGCCTATCATATCAATGTGAGTTGGCTGGTGTTTTTTGCTGCATCGCTGGCAGCTTTGAGCGTTGCGTGGATCACGGTCAGCTATGAATCTGCAAAAGCAGCAATTGTTAATCCTATTAAGAGTTTGAGAACAGAATGATTTTTTGTTGTTTTTGAGATAAGCATATTGTTTAAATTCATTTGGAAAAACTATGTGATTTGCAACTCATTTAGAAACGTCAACTGTTCCACTAAGTGGTTCGAATTCTGCCCAGTCTGGGGAGCAAAAGGGCAAGCACGTTAAAACGGTCGCTTGCCCTTTCTATTTCAATATAAAAAACCTTTTGATGCCTTATGATTTCCATTTTAATATGGAGATTTCAATTTTTAACAAATCCGGAGCTATAGCAACAATTTCCAGTTTCCTGATATTTACTTAGGCTGTTGCTATACCGCGATTGACTGTCTTAGATAGACGAAATGCAGCAAGTAGGTAATAAAAGGCGCCAAATGCTGCATACCCGGCCAGGCTCGTAATTCCTTTTGTGGGGTCGTGTGCCAGCAGGATAAAAGAAGTGCCGCCGATTATAGACTGGCCACCGCTGATGATCATAGGCCATTGCCCGCCTAAAAATTTTCTGCGGCGTAATCCTAAAATCAGTTGTATCAATCCTGTACCAATTGCCCAGGCACCGAAAACCATCAATGCTTCAGGAATGCCTTTTTGTAAAGCGATGCCTACAGCTACAGTAGTGATGCCGCTGATTACAGCATTTACATATTGTGGTGTTTTAAACGGGTTGCTGTGATTGGCGCGAATATCGAGGAACGTACCCACTACGTCCCACGCCGGATAAATGATCAGTAAAACGGTTGAAATCTCCATCGATGTTTTTGCAAAAAGGGCAACAAGGATCACCCACACCACCGAAAAGGCGGCACGGATAAAATAAAGCTTGCGTAATGATCTGGCAGTTTCAGCGGCCTGTTCGCCTATTACCGCATTAGATTGAGAATTTGATATCATAATTAGAATTTTAAATGTTTTATGATTTCAAAGTTCTCCGGTATCACCTCACAGATTTTTCACTTAAGTTAAAATGCAGATAAACATTACGGTACAATTACAATTTTACTGCAATGGTAAATTTTCACTTAAGTGAAAATACACATGTTATATTCAGATTATATTTGAGGGATTGTTTAGCGCCGCATAGCTATCGGCGAATTGGTTGCAGAGGTAATGCAAGTACCACTAATGATAGCCGGATCATAATTTACAGACAAATTTATACAATGATCAAATGACCGATAAAAATGATATCGTCTTTCAGCATCTGAAGAATTTTGCCTCGTTGAGCGATAAAGACATCAGCGATAGCCAATCATTTTGGAAAGCGCGGAGAATAAATAAAGGGGATTTTTTCAACATGCAAAGCATGGTTTGCAATGACCTTGGATTGATAGTCAAAGGCATATTCCGGATTTACTTTCGTGACCCGGATACAAAAGAGGATAAGAATATTTTCTTTTTCTCAGAAAATCAGTTTGTCGTTTCTTTTAGGAGCTTCGTATCACGCAATCCCTGTTGGTATTTTATCGAAGCGATGGAAGATTCGGAAATTTTCTTTATCTCGTATAAGGACCTTAACAGTCTTTATGAAACCCATCCTAACTGGGGGAAATTCGGCAGGTTGCTGGCCGAATTATTCTTTAATATTGCACAAACGCGCACAGAAGAATTCATTTTTTTCTCTCATGAACAACGCTATCTCAGGTTGTTGGAAGAACATCCGGATATTGTTGAGCGTATCCCGGCTTATCACATCTCGTCTTACCTTGGTATCACAAACCCTTCACTGAGCCGGATCAGGAAGCGTATTGAAAGTAAAAAAGGCTGAATAAGATATATTACGATCGACGTTAGCGGTAGGCTATGACAGGTGCAGGAAAACAAATTCGGGGCTGCGAATGTCCAGCGAAAGCCGGTTAGTCGATAGTTCCTTGTTGTTCATCGATTCATTTTTTTTGCTGGCTTAATATAAATTACATTTAGCTATTGTTATAGCAGCGAAAGGTTGTTTGTGCATACAAATCGGCCTGAGTATGGGTTATTCAATTTTCAGCAAAAAATATGGAGTACTTAGATAATACAATTTCATCAATGACAAGCTTAGATCGGTTTAAGGAAGAATACCTGCAATTGGCAGAGGCGGTAAATGCATTTAAATCTGACGCGGTTCAGTTAGTAATTGCAGAACGCCTTGTTTCGTTTATCCATGGCTCGACGGGTGAAAATACTATTTCGTCAACGGCGGGTTATACCAGTCAGTTCCGGGGAAAGAAGCCAGGCGCTACCAAAGCTGTTCAGCGCTTGCTGCAAACCGATTACTTTGATTCGCCCAGGGCAATAGGCGAGATAGTAGCTCATTGCGCGGCATTATTTGGTAAAGATTATAAAACATCTGAATTCTCGGGCGTATTGTCATTTCACGTCAAGGAAGGTAACCTGTCCAGAACCGAGGGGGAATACAGTAGCCGCTTTGTTTATTTTAGATAACACCCCCTCTGAAGTTACAGGCAATCGTTATACCCCAAAAGCTACCGGTAATCTCCACGATCTAAATTCCCCCGCAGCTTATTTTGATGCCATAGGAGCTGCTTACAGATTTTTTGCAAAGAGACCGCGAAAAACCGAAACGGTGTGTAGCGGTACGGGGTGGCACCAGGGTAAACGCATATAATTGGGTTAACATAACTTAACATATTTCAGATATTTTTTATATAAACACTTGATAATAAATTGTTTGTATTTTTACATGGTTAACACAAAACTGATCGCGCAATTTAGGCGCATCCCAATATTTGTGCCTGTTATTGGCCAACAGGAGTCCCTTTAGCAACTGGTATCGGCGGCGAAGACTCACCCGGCGAGGCTGCGCCCGCCACCCTCTTCGGCTTCGCCGGAAAGAGGGGCTTGAAATTTTATCACTTGATTATTTAGTTTTTATTATAAAACTTTGATATTCAGCATTAAAGCCCCTCTTTCCACCGCAGGTGAAGAGAGGGTGCCGCGCGTAGCGCTGGCGGGTGAGTCTTAGCCAGCGTTCAAGTGAATGTTTATTTTTAGACAGCTCCTCAGCAATTTCCCCCTAAAAACGGCTGCCATTTGAAGCCCACAAACAAATCAAAAGAAAAAACATCCGATATTGGCCAAACAAAATAATAACATGCAAAGGATAGCCTTGAAAACGAAGCTTTTTGCCGGTCAGCATTATCCTAACCGGGGTGTTTTTAAAATGCTGATAGCAGGCTTAACATTCCTGGCGCCTTTAATAGCACAATGCCAGCAAATACAACAGGATACCGTTGGCGGGTATAAACAGGTTTGGGCCGATGAGTTCAACAATGAGGGACCGCCGAACCCCGCAAACTGGAAATTTGAGCAGGGGTTCGTCCGTAATCATGAAGACCAATGGTACCAGCCCGCTAATGCATCCTGTCACAATGGCTTATTGGCAATTGAAGCTAAGAAGGTGCACCTGCCCAACCCGGCATACGTACCTAACAGCACCGATTGGAGAACCAACCGGCGGTTTATTAACTATACATCGTCTTGTTTGCATACCAACGGCCTGCAAAGCTGGCAATATGGCCGTATGGTTATGCGGGGGCGGATAAACACCGATGCCGGTTTATGGCCGGCTTTCTGGACCCTGGGCATCGATAAACCCTGGCCCTCAAACGGCGAAATTGACATTATGGAATTTTACAGGAATAAACTGTTGGCTAACATAGCCTGTGGTACAGGCGTTCCGTATAAGGCCAAATGGTACAGCAATATCAAAACGCTCGATGAATTTGAACCTGATTGGAACCAGCGGTTCCATACCTGGCGAATGGATTGGGACGAAACATCCATTAGCTTATATGTTGATGATATGTTACTTACCCATGTGGCCTTAAAAGACCTGGTTAACCAGGACGGCAGCAATTTTAACCCGTTTAAACAGCGGCACTACATTTTGCTAAACCTTGCCATAGGTGGCGATAACGGCGGCGACCCTTCCGCCACCACCTTTCCAAAGCGGTTTGAGGTTGATTATGTACGTGTATATCAAAAGTAAAAAGTTTGATAACCGGCTTTATGCCTGTACAAGACAGTGCATGACGGTTTCACCGTCACAACACGTATTATTGTGTAAATAATTATAAACCACATTCTGCTTTTTTATCGGATTGATGATGTGATTGTCGTGTCAACGATAAATTGACGGATAGTCATTAGCCCAAAGTCTTAAGTTCTAAGTCAAAAAAGAAAAGAGAACTTTAGACTTACGACTTAATACTTAGCACGGTTTTTATTGTGGTGCTTATTAAACTTAATTAACTATCCCTCATTCATGAAAAAAAATTGCCTGTTCAATTTTAAAAGCAATATGCTTGTTTTTGTCTTGTTTTTTTTGCTTTATGCTGGTAATGATGCATCGGCGTTTGTTACGCAGTCAAAGAGTGGCCTTGCGGCAGGCATTGATAACCTGCAGGTAGAATATACCGACAAGCCAATTGGTATTGATGTGGAAACCCCACGCTTTAGCTGGCAAATGAAAGCGCCGGCAGGGGCAAGGGGCTACATACAGTTATCCTATCAACTTGAAGTAAAAGATGGCGCAGGCAAACCGGTTTGGAATAGTGGTAAGATAAACAGCAGCAAATCATCAGGTATTGAATATGCCGGTAAAAAACTGAGGGCGGCCACCCGGTATACCTGGAAAGCTATCGTTTGGGACCAAACCGGGGCCATATTAACCAATACATCATGGTTCGAAACCGGCTTAATGAACCCCGATCCCGGATTATCGGCCTGGGATGGCGCCACCTGGATTGGCGGCGGCGACAACGATCTGGTTCTATATTCCAAATACCTGCCTGTTTTCAATATGAATTATAAGCTGGCCATTGCGCCCGGCAGCACACGGGCAAGCATCATTATGGGTGCCAATGATGCCCGGTTAATGGATAAAAACAAAAACATTTTCCAGGTTGAAAATAAAAAGGACGAGAGTTACTTTAAGGTTGAGCTGGACATTTCAAAGGTTGGCAGCGCCGGTACAGGTAATGCTAAAATTAATATATACCGTAGCGGTTATACCGGCAATGATACAGCTACACGTGTTATTAAATCATTTGATATTAAAGCAAGCGTAATTAACGAGGGCAATAAAAACAAAGAGCACCGTTTTGCAATCAATAACGAAATGGGCACTTTAACTTTTAGCGTAGATGGCGACTATGATTTCCTGGTAGATAATGATAAAACACCTGCAGGCGCCCAACCAGTTTTTCCGCCCCGCGGGCCGCACAGGGCGGTAGTTACCCTTAACCCCCTGGGTGCACGTGATGTAATCTCGTTCGGTTTGCTTTGCGATATTGGTTATGCCATGGAAGCCGGGCAGCAGGCTTCCTTTTCGGGGCTGGAGGTATCCAACACGCGCAAGCCCGGAAATACCTTGTTTAAGGAGGATTTGTCGGCACAAAGTTATGCGGGTATTTATAAATCTTTCATCGGTGGGGCCAATGCTGCCATCAGCATAAAAAACGAGGGGTTCCAGGTTTCGGGCGGCAGTCATGGTGTTTTTGCGGTGGCCGATCCAAGCCATAATTCTATGCCGATGCTGCGCACGCAGTTTGAAACTGGGAGCAAAAAAGTTGAAAGCGCCCGCCTGTATGTTACTGCCCGTGGTATTTACGAGGTGTATCTGAACGGTAAACGCGTAGGCAATGATTACTACAACCCTGGTTTAACGCAATACAACATTACGCATTTGTATCAAACGTATGACGTTACCACTATGGTAAACAATGGGCAAAACGCTATAGGCGCTATGCTGGGCGAAGGCTGGTGGAGTGGCTTGTTAAGCTACGGTACCATCTGGAACCACTTTGGCGACAGGCAATCGCTTTTAGCCAAACTGGTGATTAAATACACCGACGGTTCCAGAAAAGTGATCGCAACCAATAATAAGGACTGGAAATATTACAACAAAGGCCCCATAGTTTACAGCAGCCTGGATATGGGCGAGGTATACGATGCATCGCGCGAGGCGGGCATAAGCAACTGGAGCACCGTTAATTATAATGATAATGCCTGGCATAAAGCGGTTAAAGTATCGGTTGATGGTACCGCTTATTCGGGAGTATCCTATGATTATTTTGGTAATAAAGACGAGCTTAATTACGATAAACTATCATTGATTGGGCAGATAGGCCAGCCGGCCGGTATCTACAAAACACTTACCGCCAAAAGTGTACAGGAAGTACGCAAAGGCGTTTACGTGTACAACATGGGGCAAAATATAGTAGGCGTGCCCAAAATCTATATCAAAAATGGCAAAGCAGGTAAAAAGATTTTGCTGCGCTATGCCGAGGTTTTATACCCGGCGCTTAAGGAATCGGGGAAGAATGTGGGGATGATTATGACCGAGAATTACCGCGCCGCCCTGAGCCAGGATGTTTATACCATGAAGGATGGCGAGCAAACGTTTCAGCCGCATTTTACATCGCATGGATATCAATATGTAGAGGTTACCGGGGTTGATGAACCGCTGCCGCTAAGTGCAGTGCAGGGTTTAGCCATCAGTTCTATCCATAAATTGACAGCCGATTATGCCACATCCAATCCTAAAGTAAACAAACTGTGGTCAAACCTTACCTGGTCAAACATCGATAACTTTTTAACCATCCCTACCGATTGTCCGCAACGTAACGAGCGGATGGGCTGGTCGGGCGATATCAGCATTTTTTCGCGTACGGCTACCTACCTGTCCAACAGCGATCAGTTTTTAAGGCGGCACCTGTTTGCCCTGCGCGATGTGCAAATGCCCAACGGCAAGTTTACCGATATTGCCCCCGTAGGCGGCGGTTTTGGCGGCGTACTTTGGGGCAGCGCGGGTATTACTATCCCGTGGGAAGCATATCAGCAATATGAGGACGTTGCCTTGCTGAAAGAGCATTACCCGGCAATGGCCAGGTACATGAGCTTTATCGATTCCAGCATCAATAAAAAAAACGGCCTCAGTTCCGATTCGCAGTTAGGCGATTGGCTTGGCCCGCAAAATAACCAGCTGGGTACCGATTACCTGGTAACGGCTTACCATATTTTCGACCTGGGTATTATGGTAAAGGTTGCCATCGCTTTAAACAAACCCCAAGACGCTGTCAAATACCAGGAAAGGTATATTGAACGCAAAGCTTTTTTTAACAAAACCTTTATCAATGCCGATAAAAAAGCGATGGGGCTTATGGGCGGGGGCTTATTTGCGCCACGCGATGCAAAGCACGAATTTAAAGTGGCCGATATACAAACCGCTTATGCCGTAGGCTTATCATTAGGGGTTTTTAACGATGAAAATATTCCTGATATGGCCAAAAATCTGCAGGCAGCCGTAGAGCGGGAAAACAAGGGCGATGACGGTATTGTACGCCCTAAATACTCCTTAATGACAGGCTTTATAGGTACGGCCTGGATCAGCAAATCGCTATCCGACTACGGCCACACCGACCTTGCTTACAAAGTGTTGCAAAATGACCGGTACCCCTCATGGCTATACGCTGTTGACCAGGGCGCAACCACCATATGGGAACGCCTGAACGGCTACACGGTAGAAAATGGTTTTGGCGGCAACAACAGCATGAACTCCTTTAATCACTATTCGTTTGGCGCTGTTGGCCAGTGGATGATGGCCTATTCGCTGGGTATCCAACGCGGCGAGGTTGGTTTCAAAAACTTTATCCTGCAGCCCGAGCCCGACCCAACCGGCCAGATGACCTATGCCAAAGGCTACTATGATTCGCCATATGGGAGGATAAACAGCAGCTGGAAAACGGCAGGCAATACGCTTGTTTACAATGCAACCGTCCCGGCAAATACAAAGGCGACTTTATACCTGCCAGCCGCTTCGGCAGCTGCCGTAACCGAAGGCGGCAAGCCTACGGATAAGGTAAAAGGAATTAAGTTTTTAAGGTATGCCGATGGGAAGGCTGTTTATGAGCTGGCATCGGGGAGTTATGTGTTTAATGTGGGGAAATAGAGGGAGGTAATAGGATGGCCTCCTCTCCACGATTTTGCAAACCGCCCCGGTAATGATATGTAAAGATGCTGCGACTTTCTTGTGATCGTCATTGGGAATGTCCATCAGCTTAGCTGAAAAAATAGTAATGACATAATTGTAAACCGAGATTTTTGTAGAGACGCAACATTTTGCGGGTCCCTTTTAAAAAAGCGGTGGAAATGTGCGAATCCCCTCTTGAGAGGGGCGGAGGGGTGTGTTTATACACGCGCAATGGAACGCGGAAAAACACACCCCTGCCAACACACTTGCCATCCCGCCCCCTCTCGAGAGGGGAATAAAAAAACACATTTGATAATCAATAACTTGTATAGATTTCATTATAAGGTACGAAGCAATCTCGTGGCTGTGCAGGGCGTATACTTAGCATGCGGACCACAAGGGTGGACCCTTGCGGTAGCAGAGGAAAAATAATTGTGAAGTTTTTTGTAACGCAATTAAAAAAATATGTGTCTGCTTAAAGAAGTATCTAAAACTCCTCATGAAGCACTATTTATTCAACTTTAAACCAAATAATTTAATGAAATCTTTTTTCTGTTCTATTATCTTCCTATTAATTTCTTTTTTTGTCAATGCACAGGAAAATAGCCCCTTTACCACTGGGTTTGAGGCGACAATTCCTTCAAAAATATTGAGCCAGCAACGTAAAATCTGGATACATATTCCTAACAGTAATGGAGGGAATAAGATTAAGGACAGAGGACATTATCCTGTAGTATATGTGCTGGATGGCAGTGAAAATTTCAACACCGTTGTAAGTATCACGGAGCACATGGAAGAATCAAGCCTTTGTCCGCCGATGATTGTAGTTGGCATTGTGCCTATAGAACGCTTAAGCGAACTCACAACCGGTACGGATAAAGAATTGCCTAATGTTGTTGGAAATGGTGATAAATTTATGTCTTTTGTCGAAAAAGAACTGATACCTTATATTGATACAAACTATCCAACCACAACGTACAAAACATTGATCGGTCATTCCCTGGGAGGCTTAACGGTCATCAACACTTTACTTCATCATCCGAACTTATTTAACGCCTATGTTTCTCTCGAAGCGTCATTGTGGTGGAACAACAAGAAGCCTGTGGAAGAAGCGAATACGATATTACCTGCTGGCAATTACAACAGAAAAACATTATTTATGGCAATGGCCAATCGTATGGAAAGGGGAGTGGATACCTCAAGTGTACAGAAAGATACCAGTGGGTCTACTGCACTTATTCGCAGTAATCTGGAATTTATTAAATTGCTCAATAACAACAAAAAGAATCAATTGCGCTATAGCTATAAGTTCTATAAAGACGACGACCATCCATCAGTAAGATTAATTGGAGAATACGACGCGCTTCGGTTTGTCTTTGCTTTTTACAAGCTAAAGATATATGACAGCGAAATGAAAAATCCAAACTTTAAGATAGATTCAGTAGTGATTGCGCATTACAAAAAGGTTTCTGAAAATATGGGTTACCTGGTTAAGCCAGGTGAAACTCAGGTTAATAATTTGGGATACCAGATGTTAGGTAAGAAACAATATAAGACAGCCGAGAATCTATTTAAGCTCAATATTGCCAACAACCCTTATAGTGGTAATTGTTATGATTCAATTGGCGATCTGTATTTGGCGACCGGTAATACAACCAAAGCGATAGAAGCCTTCAAAAAGGCGTTAACGCTGCAAGCAATTCCAGAAACCAAAGAGAAATTGGAGAAGTTATTGAATGAGGGAAAAAAATAATTTAACAAAAAGCTCAACTAAAAAGTTGAGCTTTAAAAAAAACAAAGCCTGCACTTTTTGTAAAGGGCTTTGTTTGAATATCATGCCTGCAATCTCTTGCTAAGTTAAGCCATATCATCATCTAAAGATAAACCCGCTGTTCGAATGTCTCCAACTTCGAACCAATATGTAAGTAGTCTACAGGCTTCTCGTACTGTGCGCTACTTTTGCAATACATACGGGTAGTTGCAAACTACAGGCATAGTCGTTCGAAGTCTGGAGGCTTCGAACAGCGGAACTCTATAGACAGCGGGGTACGTCACCATTGAACATTTCATATCAAATGAGGATTGATAAATTGGCCAATTTTGGTGGCCCGTTGAGTACCTACGGTACGAGAAGGAGGGGTGCTTAATTGTTCTACCGAGATTTCACTCCTAACGGAGTGCCTTTTCAAAATTACTATCTCCCATTAAACTGTGTACAACACCGTAGTCAGACTACAGGAACAATAGATTTAATTACCCGCTTAGACCTTGAAGTTTTTAAATAATTGCTACATTACAAAGCTTACCCCAAGTTTTAATCACAATAATATACTATGCAAATCCATTTTATTTGGATCAATGACTTTGGTTTCTTTAAGGAGACTGGGATCAATCTTTCCGCACAGTTTTTCATCGAACTATTGCCACTACCAGATACTTCCAATAAAAAGAAAGTCTTAAGAATCCGGAACAATCCGGATTATATCCACGATTTTTTTGAAAAGAGTAACGTTTCAAATGTTACAGCAATAATCGGCAAGAACGGTTCTGGCAAGTCAAGCATTTTAAAATATATATCTTCAAATTTGCCGCAAGGACTTGAAGCAAATATTGAAAATGACCTGTTTGTTTATTCTTCACGTAACGGGGCCGAAGAACAATTTAACATCATTGCCCCCGAGCATTTGCAATTCGAATTGAATGATAAAACGGGATTGTTTAAGCAGCAATTATATGGAGAAGAAAATAATTTTAGATTCTCATCACAATTGTCAAATGCTGAATATATATACTATTCTTATTTTCTTGAATATAACACACCTGTCACCAACTTTCATGGATTACGAAATATTTCCACTGCGGCAATTATGAGTGATGAACGTAGAAGGATATTTGAAGAAAATCGTAATTCGCAAATAAGTAGCAAATTATTGATGGAAGCGGGTGATTTGGAACGCCTTACTTTAAATGAAATGGCAAAAGCAATTCAATTTTTCAATTCGGTTGAATCGAAAAATCTACCATTTAACAAGCCAAAATACCTGTCTATTACTATTAATCTGCTTGATTTACTTCATTTTAGTGAAGACCCAAGTAAGAATGAAGATGTTTTAATTGTATTGAACCAACTGGTAAAAAGCAATCAGGAAGTTGCAGCAGGGGATAGGTTAATGAACAATTTGTTTATTGCCTTATTGATTAATTTTTTAATTGACGAACGAAAGTACAGCGTTAATAATCTTTACTTACATCCATTACAGGAGTTTAATAATAATGTTTCTATTAAGGATTATGTACTCGGATATTTTGCATCAATGCGAGGTGCACATTTTTATAGAGAGGGGACACGGGTTGATGTTCCAAAACTTGATCGACTTTCTTATTTGGTTCCCCAATTTATCGACTTCATTGAAGAAATGTTGAAAGATAAGCAATTGGTTCCCTTAAGAGGGGATAGCTATAATACTATGAGATTGTCGTTGAACCAAGATACTGAAGAGGCATTTGATAAATTTAGAGCACTCTATTTGAGTGTAAAAGGAATTAGTACTTTCTTCGATTTTAACTGGCGCGAATTGAGTACGGGTGAACAATCTTATCTATCACTTATGGCACGATTTTATCACGTCAAGCATCACGAACATAATAGCCTGCCAGCAAACTTAGTTATATTAATTGACGAGGGTGATGCAGGTTATCATCCTGCATGGCAAAGAACATTCTTCAACACTACCCTCAACTATTTGAGTGATTTGTTTGATGGGCATCAGCTACAATTGATATTTACTGCAAACGCACCATTCCTTACTTCTGACCTACCTAAATCCCATGTCTTATTTATTAAACAGATGGAAGATAAAACTGTCATTGTTAATAGCAAAGATAATAACAGGCAGGAAACATTTGCCGCAAACATACATACACTTTTTTCTGATTCTTTCTATATGGAAGGAGCGTTAATGGGCGAGTTTGCAAAAATGCGGCTTCAAAAAATTATCGATTTTATTAATGATGATAACCCTAATTTAGTAGTTAACGAAAGTTATAAAAAAACTATTGATATAGTAGGCGAACCCGTTTTGAGGAAGAAGCTGCAAGGCATGTGGTTTGAACGGTTCGGTTTAACAGAAGAAAAAGCACAACTGTTGAAACGTCTCGAAGAGATTGATAAAATTCAAGCAGCGAAAAATAAAACAGAAGATGATTAAATCTCCCTATAGCCTAAATGAGCTTGATCAATTGGCCAAATTATTTTATAAAGATATCAATCATGAACTCCGGCTAAAATCAGCCTTACGTGATTGGTTGAATGCCCCTCCTGCAAACACTGCACTTTTACAGCCAGTTGTTTTGCACCTTTATACAAATATTGAAGAAATTATTATTGATCAACCAGCATCATTAGAACTGAAAATTCAACGAATCGAGGATTTGATTGCAATTGCGTGCGCTCAAAAACGGGCTGTAAGCCCCCCGCCATTAAACAGAAATGGAGCCCACCTTGTTGGTATTGCTGTTGATAAATATTTTGATAAATGGGCAAGAAACGAAATCAAACGATTGTTCGATTATGAATATTCGTCAAATTCGTTTATACAAAAGAATGAAGGAAGCGTGGCTTATAGGCATGCAAAAAGAATGAAAATGTCTTCATGCCCGTATTGTAATTCCAATTTCACTTTTACAATTAAAACAAAAAGGGGAAAAAGTAGGCCGCAATTTGATCATTTTTTGAAAAAAGGCCGATATCCCTATTTTGGCCTTTCATTTTTTAATTTGATCCCAGCCTGTTCAATATGTAATTCAGCGGGCATTAAGGGGCAAAAACTCTTTTCTTGCTCGACCCACCTTCACCCTTTTATTGACGATATGGAAGGTTCATTTTATTTCCGAACAAAAGTTAAAGCGGTAGATTTTTTAGTAAATAGCGAAGATTTCAATCTTTTGTTACGTCCCTGCAAGGGAACAACGGAACAGGGGCGAAAAAAAGCTGCCGCCAGTATCATTGATTTTGCATTAAATGACAGGTATAAATTTCATAAAGAGTATGCAGGTGAAGTAATTCAAAAGGCAGTGGTTTATAATGATTTAGCTTTAGGTAATTTATTTCGGACATTTAAAAAAGATGGACATAGTATTTTTAACTCAGAAAGTGAAATTAAAGAACTCGTGATGGGAAATTATATGCATCCTGACCGATTCCACAAGAGGATCCTATCAAAATTAACAACGGATATTGCAGAGGAGTTTGGATTGACTCTATAACGGTAACTTACGTTAAGTCGCTGGTCCCTTTTACAGCGGAATGGTGGTATACTTTCCCTAGAAGCTGGCTCACTCGCGCCGCGTGTGCCCCACATGCAAATCACGATTTTATTGTGAACCCCTAACACCTCGACTCCCAGCAGCCCCCGTTAGCGATTGAAACGGATACCGGCCAGGTGGTTAAGGCCTGTGTAGTAGTGTAAAGCGCGGGCCGCAGGCAACGGCAGGAAAAGAATCAAGAGACGAGAGTCAAGAATTAAGGTGGATATGCGATATGCTGTAAATGGGCGGGGAAATAAGTGCTTTTTATGTTTCTGTTATATAAGTAACAGCAGTAATAATATTGTATTTTTGTTATTATGAAGTTTGTATTGGAAGTTAAAGAAAGTAAGGCAGCTGCGCTATTGGCGTTACTTAACGATTTGCCTTACGTAAAAACCAAACCTCTTACACCTTATAAAGCTAAAGTATTGGAAGGTGTTAAAGAGGCCGTTGACGAATTGAACCTGGTTTTGGCGGGTAAGTTAGAAGCCCGTAACGCCGATGATTTGCTAAATGAGTTATAGGGTAAAATTTATTCCAAAGTTTGAAAAGGAATTAAAGCGACTGGCAAAAAAATATCCATCGCTTAAAGCCGACTTTTCATTGTTACTCACTACTCTTAAAGAAAACCCTACCCAGGGAACAGCACTTGGTAATGAGTGCTATAAAGTTAGAATGTCAATTGCCAGTAAAGGAAAAGGGAAATCGGGAGGAGCAAGGGTAATTACCTGTTTCAAGGTGGTACAAAGTACCGTTTATCTACTCACCCTTTTTGATAAAAGTGAAAAAGAAAACATCCCTGATAAAGAACTTACAGAGTTACTTAAATTTATTGATGAGTAAGCCGGTTTACAGATCTCCCGAAGCAGGCGGACACGCAATGTCATTGGTTAAGCAATTGACAGGATGCTCCAGAGGAGCAAGAGCTTTGTAGCATAAATGAATTAACGTTTTTGCGTGCCAGAGGTACGCCACCTAACGTTCCGTACCTCTGGCACGGAGCTTCATCTTGTTTTTTTTACTACAAAGCTTTTCCCCCGCTGGGGGAGAAAATCTTAACTTAATGACATGTAGCGCACACATGTCGTGTGTACTCCACATGCAAATCAAGATCTTGTCGTGAACCCTAACCCCTCGACTCCCCGCAGCCCCCCCGTTAGCGATTGAAACGGATACCGGCCAGGTGGTTAAGGCCTGTGTAGTATGAGTGTAAAGCGCGGGCCGCAGGCAACGGCAGAAAAAGAGTTAAGAGGCAATACAAAAATTTTCGGTACGTAAGGACGAATTATTTCCTTTGTTTTCCGGTGGTAAAAAAGTTCGTTAATAGATGCTTCCTTCGTCAGCATGACAAGGGATATTTTTGAGTTGCGTGGGCCTGTTGCCGAAGCTGGGGGCACACATGTCGCGTGTGCCCCGTATGGTTGGATATCCGCAATTCAGTGTTCGATATTATTTTTCATCCAATTGACAACTAATTTGGCAATTGCAGCTAAAGAGCCGTCGGCTTGGCGCATGATGTAGCGCCAGGTTTAAACCCGGCGAATAAAACCAACAATAACGTAGCGTGCCATAGGCAGGGTTCATATTAGCCGCCAGGTAGCTTTGCAATTGCGAAACTGCCCCATCTCCAACAGCCGAATTAATCCAATGAATTTAACGCCACGCATCGCCTGAATTAAAAATATTAACCACCGGTAGTGTACCACCCCGTACCAGGGTGTTTCACCCCGTACTGGTACACACACTTTGCGGTTAAATTAATCGGTTTTGAACGCCCCTTCCACAGGTCGATTTAACATCCAACACCGAATGTCCAATTTCGAATAATGAAGGAAAAACTTCGGTGTTGGATATTCGATGCTTTCTTCGTCAGCATGACATATCCAATTTTCCTGTCATCCTGAGGAACGAAGGATCTATCAGCTATGCATGACCGATAGAAAGTTCGCGAATAGATGCTTCGTACCTCAGCATGACAGTCTTTTATTTTTGTATGTCATTCCTCCTTCAGAGTTTACCTAAATTTGATAACTACCCAAAGCAAGTTAAAAAACGGAAGTCATCCTGAACTTGTTTCAGGATCCCACAGGACAGGTGACCCGCATGAAGTACACTTAGCATGTGGGGTGCCGAAACAAGTTCGGCATGACATTGGGGATTAACCGATGTCACCCTCCTTCAGAATTTTGCGAAATTTTAACACTCAGCATGCTAGGTTATATTTTCGAGGTGCGTAGGGCTGTAATCATTCGCAGTAAACGTCATTTACCTCTATACTCAAAAGCCCTCGCGCCTTTATACCCACAATCTTTCCACACAAACAACTTACCTGCCAAAGGTTGTTGTTCCAGCTGGCGGGCAGTGAGGCCTTTTTGGGCGGTGGTGATGTAAAGGTCGCTAAGGTTTGGGCCGCCAAAGGTGCAGGATGTTACATTGGCTACGGGTAGGGGCAGGGTAAATAATTTGGTGGCGTTATGCGGGTTCCAGCGGCTTACCTGCCAGCCGTTCCAGTGGGCAATCCAGAGCATGCCTTCGGTATCAATGGTCATGCCATCGGGGTAACCATCTTTTTCGTCGATAGTGATCACCGTTTTTTTGTTGGAGATTGTGCCGCTGTGTACATCAAAATCATAAGCCACAACGTTCATGGTCGGCGTATCGATATAGTAAAATGTTTTGTGGTCGGGGCTCCATGCCATTCCGTTGGATATAGTAGTGCCATGTATTTTGGGCGCGATTTGCAGGTTATCATCCAGCGTATACAGTTTCCCTGCATTTGGGGTTTCGTCAATAGCCATGGATCCAATCCAGAACCTGCCGGCCGGGTCGCACTTGCCATCATTAAAACGATTTTGGGGCAAATGAGCTTCCGGGTGGGCAAAAAATGCCGGCTGGCCACTTTCTCGGTCAACCATAGCCAGCCCGTTTTTTAACGCGGCAAGCAATTGCCCATTGCTGCAAACCGTTATCGCGCCAACCATTTGTTTAACATCAATGGTTCTGAAAGCCTTGTTTTCGGGGTTGTATTCATGGATATGGCCGCCAATAATATCAACCCAGTATAACATGTTATTGCGCCAATCCCAAACCGGCCCTTCGCCCAAAAAGCTGGCGTGGTCAACTACTACTTCTACCATACTGTTATGTTATTTAATGCCATCGGGCAAAGTACTTACCGATGTCCAGCCGCCGTCAACAATTAAACTTTGACCGGTAATGTGTTTGGCCTCATCCGATACTAAAAACAGTGCCGTATGGGCAATATCGTTAACATAAGCCGGCCTGCCCATAGGGGTAATGGCCGACCATACGCGTTCATAATCCACCTCCTGCGTAGTGCGTTCGGTTAAGGTAGCGCCAGGTGCAACGGTATTTACATTGATGCGGTACTGCGAAAGCTCAATCACCAGGTTTTTGGCCAGCATTTCTAACGCGGCTTTGGTCATGGCATAGGCGGCAAGGCTTTTGAGCGCCTGGTGCCCCACTACCGACGATGTAAAAAGGATCGCCCCGCCATTAGCCTGCTCCTTCATTTGTTTAGCCGCGGCCTGCGCTAAAAAGAACGAGCCGCCGAGGTTTACATCCATTACTTTCGAGAATGCTTCTTTGGTATAGGCAAAAAAATCGCCATATAAGGTAATGCCGGCATTGGCAATTACAATATCCAGTCGCCCGTATAGTTTTACGGCAGTATCAACCATGTTATTGATGAAACCAACGTCGCTTGAATCGCCGGGCATGGCCAAACAACTATCCGGATGGTTTTGGTTGATAAGGTCTGCCGCTTTTTTTGCTAAATCGATATCTATATCATTTAGTATTACAGCTGCGCCTTTTTGGGCCAGCATGCGGCAAATTTCGAACCCTATGCCCTGGCCTGCACCGGTAACTATGGCTACTTTATTTTTAAAACTCATTATATTACTTAATGTGAATCTCTTAAAACCTTACTGCCCGAACCACCTACCAGGAAATCCATATCGGCCCCCAGGTGCGCCTGCTGTACATGGTCGATATAAAGTTTTACATAACCCCGGTTGGTAACCGGTTCTGGTTGTACGTAGTGTTGCTTTCTTTCGGCAAACTCTTCGGCACTGACAGCCACATTTAACGAGCGGTTGGGCACATCAAGCGTTATCAGGTCGCCGGTTTTGATGAGGGCAAAATTGCCGCCTGCGGCTGCCTCTGGCGATACATGTAGTACTACGGTGCCAAAGCCGGTTCCGCTCATGCGCCCGTCGGATATGCGCACCATATCGGTAATTCCCTTTTCCAATAGCTTTTTGGGGATGCCCATATTGCCAACTTCGGGCATACCGGGATAGCCTTTAGGGCCCACATTTTTTAATACCAAAACGCTGTTTTCATCAACCTCCAGATCGTCGGTATCAATACGGGCTTTAAAATCTTCAATGTTTTCAAATACCACGGCCTTGCCGGTGTGCTGCATTAAATGCGCGCTTGCAGCCGATGGTTTAATAACCGCGCCTGCCTCGCATAAGTTCCCGGTTAAAATTGCCAAACCGGTGGCTGTGTTAAAAGGCGCGTCTACAGTGGTAATAACGTTGCTGTTATAGCCAATAGCATTGCTATAGTTATCCGAAATGGTTTTGCCGTTTACCATGATAACATCGCGGTGGAGCAGGCCATCCAACGCTTTTAAAACAACAGGCAGGCCGCCGGCGTAAAACAAATCTTCCATAAAGTATTGGCCCGATGGCTGAAGGTTGGCTATTAAAGGGATATTTTTAGATAAGGGATCAAAATCTTTCAATTCGAGTGGCACACCAATACGGCCGGCAATAGCCAGTAAATGGATCACAAAATTGGTTGATCCGCCGATGGCCGCGTTGGTGACGATGGCATTTTCAAATGCCTGCCGGGTAAGTATGTCGGATAATTTCAGATCTTCCTTAACCATTTCCACAATGCGTAAACCCGAGAGCTGTGCCAACACCTTCCGCCTGGAATCGGCAGCAGGGATAGCCGCATTGCCCGGCAGTGAAAGGCCCAATGACTCAACCATACAAGCCATGGATGAAGCTGTACCCATAACAGCGCAATGCCCCTGGCTACGGCACATGGCCGCCTCGATGGTGAGCAGTTCCTCTTCCATGATCTTACCCGATCGTACATCATCATGATAGCGCCAAACATCACTGGTGCCTATTTGCTTACCGCGGTGGCTGCCGGTAAGCATTGGCCCGCCAGATACAACGATGGTGGGGATATTTACACTACAGGCGCCCATTACCAGCGATGGCGTTGTTTTGTCGCAGCCGCAGAGCAATACTACACCATCCAACGGGTTGGCGCGGATGGATTCTTCCACATCCATACTGGCCAGGTTGCGGTACAGCATGGCTGTGGGCTTCATTAAAGTTTCGCCAAGCGACATCACGGGGAACTCGACCGGGAAACCTCCTGCCTCTAAAATGCCCCGTTTTACCGATTCGGCAAGCTCGCGAAAATGAGCGTTGCAGGGGGTAAGCTCGCTCCAGGTATTGCAGATGCCTATTACCGGTTTGCCCTGAAATTCATAGTCGGGTATGCCTTGGTTTTTCATCCAGGCGCGGTAAATAAACCCATCCTTGCCCTTGCGGCCAAACCATGCCCTGCTTCGTAGTTCTTGCTCGTCCATTGGTTATATTGTTTTGCGCCTGAGGGCAAATGATAATTGGTGTTGAACAAATATAACCGCAAAATTTAATTATTGGGGGAGCATTCGTTGGTTGTTTTTTGTAGAGACGCATCACATGCGTCTCCCACAGGATATCCAGGATTTGCAAGGCCGATTTGAAGGCCGGATTTGCATGCGGGATTTGCAAGGCCGATTTGCATGCGGGAGACGCATGTGATGCGTCGCTACGGAAAAATAAATGGCCTTTTCATTTCTTGTTGTAGGTCAAGTTTCCCTTGCCAATCTCGCCTTACTTTTGATGTAAATAAAACAAACAGCAACTAAAAATTCAACATCATGGAAAATACAGTAAACGGCATTCACCACATTACAGCAATAGCAGGCAATGCCAAACGTAATTATAATTTTTATGCCAACGTACTGGGTTTACGCCTGGTTAAAAAAACCGTAAACTTCGACGATCCTGAAACTTACCATTTATATTATGGCGATAAAGAGGGCACGCCCGGTACTATCCTTACATTTTTCCCCTGGGAAGGTATTACTGCAGGCCGCAGGGGCGCGCGCCAGGCTACCGAAATTGGTTACTCGGTTCCTGAAAGCAGCTTTGATTTTTGGCTGAAACGTTTTGATGCCAACAATGTAATATACAATAAAGTATCTGAAAAATTTGGCGAGCCATACCTTACCGTTTTAGACCCCGACGGCTTAAAACTGGAACTGATAGCTTCAAAAACTACCGATAACCGTTTGCCATGGGAAACTGCCGATGTAAAAGCCGAAAATGCTACCAAAGGTTTCCACAGTGTAACTATTACCACCAATAAAATGCAGCCTACTGCCGATATTTTAACCGGCGTATTTGGCTACCGTTTGCTGGAGCAGCATGTAAACCGTTACCGCTTTATTACCGACGCTGTTGAAAATGCAGCCATTGTCGACCTGGTTGAAGTTGCCGGCGAAGTTGCAGGCCACGTGGCCGGTGGCTCGGTTCACCACGTTGCATTCAGGGTTAAAAACGAGGAAGTGTTGATGCAATACCGCGAAAAAATTGCCGCCCTTGGTTTGCACATTACCGATAAAATAGACAGGAACTATTTTTACTCGCTGTACTTCCGCGAACCAGGTGGTGTATTGTTTGAATTGGCTACCGATAACCCCGGCTTTGCGGTTGACGAACCGGTGGACGAATTGGGCACCCATTTAAAATTGCCTGCACAACACGAAAGGTTCCGCAGCACTTTAGAAAAAACATTACCTCAATTATATTGATCATGTACACACATCAAAAAAATTATATAACCACAGGCACCCCGGCTACCGAAGCCGGGGCCGCCCTGGTCATGATTCACGGTCGTGGCGGCACTGCCCAAAATATTGCCACCCTGGCCGATAGCTTAAATGTACAGGGCATGGCTATTTACGCCCCTCAGGCAGCCAATAATAGCTGGTACCCCTACAGCTTTATGGCAGCCGATAAAATGAACCAGCCGGCTTTAAACTCGGCCCTGGATACGATAGACCAACTGGTGCAGCAGATTAAAACTGATGGCATCCCCGAAGAAAAAATTTATTTCCTCGGATTTTCGCAGGGTGCCTGTTTAACGCTGGACTATATTACCCGCCATGCCAAAACATATGGCGGTGCCGTAGCGTTCACCGGCGGCCTTATAGGCGAGGGCCTCGACCTTAATAATTACCAGGGTAATTTTAACGGAACACCCGTGCTGATCACCACCGGTAACCCCGAACCGCATGTACCTTTAACAAGGATTGAAGAAAGTGTTGCCATCATCAAAAACCTGGGCGCCGACGTAACCCTTGAAGTATACCCAGGCCGGCCACATACCATCACCCAACAGGAGATTGACCTGGCCAATCAACTGGTATTTAAATAAGGAGTGATATAGAATAGCTGCGTTAAACTTCCGCTTTCTGAAACATCGGAAGTTTAACGCGGCTATAATTGAAGCTGGGTGTATTCCGTACCTATTACTTGCTTGTTTAAACCACTTATTTTATGCTGATAGCTGAAGGTTAGTGATTGCTGCCGCCCGCAAATAGCTTTTCGCCGGCTTTTACGGCAATGCTGAGCCGGTTTTCATCCGGTGGCTTAGGGCATGAGTAATTGGGGCTAAAGGCACAGTAAGGGTTATAGGCCTTATTGAAATCGACAACCAGGCTGTCCCCTTTAAACTCGCCCTTTTTCAGGTCGATATAACGGCCACCGCCATATGTTTCCTGTTCGTTTGTGTCGTCGGTAAATGGCAAAAACAGGTAATCGCTAAACATAGGGTTTTGCGATAAGCGAATGCTTTTGTAAACCGTAAGCTGCATCGGTTTGTCCTTAAGGCTGAATTTGAGCAGGGCATATTTTACATACTGGCTGCCTGTGCCATGAAATACCGGCATTACAAAGTTATTCTCGTTACTAAGGAAGGTTACTTTACAGGTAACCCTATAGGTGCTATCGGCGTCATAAAACCTAAGATTTTGCAGGTCATCCTTTTTTAACGGGGAATTGGCATCCTTCAAAAAATCGTCCATATAACCTTTACGAAACTGGTCTATTTGCGATTTATAGTCCTGGGCAAAACAGTTGATGCCGGTCATTAATATCAGGATCAGGAGGTATTTCATTAGTTTTATAACTATTGCCTTATTAGTTGATGGCAATATATAAATTACAAAACTCAATGCCGAATGAAACGAAAGATACCGTTTAATTATTAAGCGATAATGCCTGACTGTAATCCCGGCTTATTGCTCTTTGTTTATCGGCTGCTATCTGGTTTTGCAGCGTTTTGCTGGTAAAAATGGCAACGCCCATATCGGCCTTATACTGGTACCGTAACGAAAGGGTTAACAGGCTCGAATTCCAGTTATAAATATCCGAATAGTTATCGGGCCTGTCGGTAAACTGGCCATACATGCCGATGAATTTTTGCAAAACCTTATACGCATCCGTCATTTTAAAAAACAGGTAAATGTTCACAATCTTATCCCTATAAGCGCGGATGCCCACCATATCAAGGTTTAAGCTATCGCCCAGATCCAACACATTTGGATCGTTGTAGGCATATTTTAAGCAACTGTCGGCGTCAACACGGCTATCGCCATCAAGGTAGGATAAGTTGGCAGCCTGGAGGTCTTTGATATCAGAGCCTAAAACAACATTGTTGCCGGGTCCGTTATTTAATGTTAAGTACGCTATGGAGCCTGTTTTAAGCGCCTGGGCATTTGCCATAAACCACTGACAACCAATAATGATAAACAGAACTATTTTCATCCCTGAAATAGCCCTATGGTAAATTCTTTTTTCCATATCTCTCCACCTTACATAGTGATGGAGAGACAAGTTTGATACCGAATTTTAATTGATGCTTATTTTTATTAATTTTTGATTAATTAATAAGCTTGCTTATGAAAAATGAAATGAACAGGCGTTTTCCTGTTCATTTGCCTTGTTTGGTTTTTTGTACACTGGTTTACAGCGGATTAAATACTGTACAAAATAATATTCAACACCTATTTAACCGCCCACTCATGAATACCGGCCGAGTTATCAACCGGGAGCTGGATTTCCATCCGTAAAGCGGTAGTATTTACAGGTTCGAAGCTTACCGTGTTGAAGTTATCTTTGCTGATGGTATAAGGCGTTGTGTTTTTAACCGGTACCCATTGCCCGTCTTTTTTATACAATATTTTGTACGATGCCGGGATACGGCAACCGCCCCATGGTCCATCGTCAAACCAATAAACTTTTGATTCGCTTACGGTATGCGCCGCGTCAAAATCGTACTGTACAAATTCCGTGGTATCCTTAGCGGGCCACCAGTGCATAAAGGGGAAGCTGTTATCATTTGAGCCGGCCGGTTCATACTGGTCTTTGATAGATGCAAACATCTTTTTGTTTTTTAATGATGCACTTACTTTACTGGTACTTGCAATAGTTGGCGCCGGCTGCGGCCTTGATGCCGATGCGTTGTAAGGGATCCAGACCGTCATCTCGCTTGGGCCGCGGTTGGCCCAGGCATAGTAGGGGATAGCTTTTACCTGTTGGCTGGTTTCGGTTAGTTTATCGCTGTTAAGCTGCCTTTTGGTGCTTTTGCCTTCAGCGTTTATAACATCTACACCGTTCAGCAGGTCGGCCTGGTAATTGGCGTTTGCTATGGCGTTTTTATCTATCATGATATTCTGCACCAGGCTGTCGCGGTTATCGGGGCCTTCCAGGCAATAAACAATAGGGCCGCGTTCAAAGGCAAAGCGGTCTTTATCGTCTTTTACCTTTTGGTTGGCTAATACCTTTTCGGTTTCCATAGGCAGGTTAAGGGTTACTTTATCACCTTTTTTCCAGCTGCGTTTTAGTACCGCATAACCTTTTTCGGTTACAAATGAGGTTGCTTTGCCATTGATGGATAGTACGATAGGCAGCTGTGTGTTATTCATAAACGAATACAGATCGCCGGGAACTGGCTGCTGTTTAGCCCATCCCGGGATGCGTATCCTTAAGGTGAACGCCGAAGTTTTTGCCGGGTTTACGGTAATGTCAACCCTGCCTTTCCATGGGTAATCTGTCGCTTGTACAATGTTTACATTGCCCGATGTCAGCTTGATATTGCTCGAGCTACCCATGAACAGGTTAACATACAGGTCGTTTTTGTTTTTGGCATACACATAACCCGGTAATGAGGGTAAAAAGCGCGTCATGTTACTGATGCAGCAGGCGCAGCTAATCCAGGCGCTGCGCTGGTGCTGGTTCATAGAAGCCAGCGGATTGGGGTAAAAAAAGCGGTCGCCACTAAGCGAAACGCCCGAAAGCAGGCCGTTGTAAAGTGTACGTTCCAGCACATCAATATATTTAGAATCGCCATGCAGTAAAAACATGCGGTTGTTCCAGTACACATTGCCAATGGCCGCGCAGGTTTCGGCATAGGCCGACATGTTGGGCAATTGGTAAGCATCGCCAAAAGCCTCGCCGTTGCCGGTTGCGCCAATACCGCCGGTTATGTATAATTTTTTGTTAACCACATCGCCCCAGATATCATCAATGGCGCTCAGGTATTTGGTATCGCCGGTTAGCGCGGCAATATCGGCCATGCCCGTATACATGTAGGCTGCACGTACAGCGTGGCCTTCGGCTTCATGCTGGTCAATTACCTTTTTGTTGGCCTGGTTGTACGACTCGCCTTTGGGGCCCCGCACATCCAAAAAGAACTTGGCCAGTTCAAGGTATTCTTTTTTACCGGTAACCCTGTACATTTTAGACAGGCCTATCTCCACAATCTGGTGGCCGGGGTATTCCTCAATTTTACCCGGCCCAAAGGTTTTTACCAGCAGGTCGGCATTTTTTATGGCGATGTTAAGCAAAGTACGTTTGCCGGTGGCCTGGTAATGGGCAACGGCGGCTTCGTATAAATGCCCGCAATCATACAACTCGTGGCTTAATACTTCTTCATTCACCCAGCGCTTGTCGCCAATCCACTCATGCGGTTTTTTGGCGTTAACAGTACGGAAGGTATACAGGTAACCATCAGGCTCCTGCGCTGCGCCAATGATATTGATGAGCGTATCGATGTATCTATCAAGCGTAGGGTTCTTTTTGTTTTGCATGGAATATGAGGCCCCTTCAATGGCTTTGTACACGTCGGTGTCGTCAAAGGGGAATTCGCTTAGCTTATCGCCATCCAATTGTTTGGCCGCCCGTAAAAAGTTATCCATGCGGCCATTCTTTTTACATTGGGCAAGTACATAGGGAATAGTCACATTGGCATTTACCTCCATTTTGGGCTGCCAGAATTTATCGTTCACATGCACACTGGTAAATGCAACGGGTTGGATGGGGTAATCCTTTTGCTGGGCAAATAATTTGCTGCTTACACATAATACCGATACCGGCAGCAGGCAGGCTATTTTAATTTTACTGGTCATCATATTTTAGTTTTTAACCATGCGGCTACCATAAACCGGGCCTGCACTGTTGTCTTTTTTGGGTAATAATTTAACGCTTACTTTTTGCTTGCCTTTGGTTAACTCAATGGGTATAAGGTAGCTGATATCGTAAAAACGGCTCTCTTTGTACTTGTTTAAATCCTCAGTTGCCACTTTGGTGCCATCTATCATGATGTCAAATGTACGGCCGCGGTTATCCATGCCCCAGTAAGTATTAATCAGTGTGTTTTGGGTATTGGTGTCAACCTTCATATCATAGGTAAAATAGCCGCCGTTTTCTGTCGACCGCCATTTCTTTTGATGGTCCTCGCCGGTTGTGGTGTTCTCGCCGGCAAAATTATGGTCGCGCTCCGGCTGCATTTCGCCTATGCGTAAAACATCGGTAGTATGAGCTTCCAGTTCCTGTTGTTTTTTGCGTTGCTCGTCATAAGCTTTTTGCTGCACCACCCAGGCATCCGGCGTAAATACATCCCAATAAACCGAGTAATATTCATTTTTGGTTTGGTTAAAGGGGATCAGCGTCACTTCTTCGGGTTTTGAAACGTTTTCGGTACGGAAGCTCAACTGGGTTTTATCAACCATCTGCAACCATTTGTTAGGGTCGGTTTCGCTGGTTACAAAAATAGGTACTCCCTTTAGCGGGTCGGGTTCGGTGTTACCCAAAACACCGGCTAATAACACCGGGCCGTAAAATATCGCGCGCCTGTTAGCATTATCGGGCATAGCCTCGGTATATAAATTCTCGGGCGTAGTAAACGTTATTTTATCATTATTGCGCCATTTGCGGTTCAGCACAAAATAACCTTCCGCATCGGGAGTAAGCTGTTGTGTTTTTCCGTTGATGCTGATTGTGGGGTTGTTCGCCCATTTAGGTTTGCGGATGCGAATGGCAAATGTGGCCGGTTTTGTAAGGCTGATGGTATAGGCCATTTGATCGGCCGAAGGCAAATTGCCTTCCTGTTTAATGCTCAGGCCTTTTTGTTTCCAGTTTAATACCGACGGAATAAAAAGATTGATATAAACACTGCCATCAGCACCTCTGAAGTAAATGCTTTCGTTATACTTTACATGGTTTTCCATGCCCGAGCCTACGCAGCAGGTAAAATCGTCAAAAGGTGTACTATAGCTTTTTTTGCCACCCATGCGCAAAGGCACAAAATAACATACCCCGCCTGTTTCGTGGTTTTGCGAGGCCAGGATGTGGTTATATAAGCCCTTTTCGTAATAATCCATCAGCCTTGCCGAAGGCTCAACCGCAAATAAATGGCGGGTAAGCTTTAGCATATTATAGGTGTTGCAAGTTTCGGTAGTGTTTTCGGTAAGCTTGTCATTTAGCTTGCCCGGCTCGGTAAGGTATTCGTAATTACTATTACCACCGGTAGCGTAGGAGTGAAAACCCGTAACGGTTTCCCAAAAGAAACCGGCTATGGCTTTGTCCTTTACATCGCCGGTAAGCTGGTACCGTCTTGCGCTGGCTATAACTTTGGGGATCTGGGTGTTGGAGTGTTTGCCGGGCAATATGTCGTTTTTTTCGGCAAGCGGGTCTAATATGCGCTTATCGTAAAACTTGTACGATAGATCGAGGTATTTTTTGTCGCCGGTTATAGCGTATAAATTGGTCAGGGTTTCGGCCATGCCGCCGTACTCGCAAAGCAGCATTTTTTGCAGCTTGTCGTCGTCAAGGTTTTTTATGGTTTCGCCGGTCCAGTTGGCCATGCCCTGGCATATTTTAAGCGCTTGTACATTATTAGTATATAAATAGGCATCCAAAAGCCCGGCCATAACCTTATGTACAGTATACCACGGCGACCAGCCGCCGTTTAAATCAAACCCACGCGAGCGGATGTCGCCTTTGGCCACTTCGGCCCAAATAGTATCTTCTTTAGGTATGGCGCCAACATAGCCGGTTTTACGTGCCACCTGGCATTCGTTCAGCTGGCTTACAATATAGTTTGTCCGTTTCAAAAACTCCGGCTCGCGGGTTGATGCGTAGTGCATGGCAATGGCCGATAGGTAGTGCCCCAAGGTATGCCCGGCCAGGCCTGAGTTTTCCCAGCCTTCGTATATTTTCCCTTTAGGCTGCAAGCCCGAGTGCGAACGGAAGCCTGATAGTAAACGATCAGGCTCGAGAGTTAATAAATAAGCGGCATCAACCTGCATTGCCTTTTTAAAGGGACTTTCTAAAAGCTGTACATCCTTTAAGTCAAAGCTATAGGCTTTAACCGGGACAATAGGTTTTACTTTAAAGCGCGTATCATTCCATTCGGGTACATATGATTGCGCCTGCGTTTTTTCTGCAGCAATAAAACATGCAAGGGCACAGCAGCCTATTTTAAAATACTTGTTTACAAACATTGGCATAAGGTTAATACTATAAATTCAATTTATAAAATTACCGTGATGAAATGAATGTTTATGGATAATAATTGGCAGGTTTTAGCCGGATATTAGCCCTTTTTATGTGGTATCGGCATTTTTGGGGTTTTATTAATGTTAATAGTAAAATAGCCATTATTGGTGGGCTTTATGCAATAATTACAATTTATTAATGCCGTTGTAATAAGAAAGTTAATATATGGGCAGCTTTGGCAAAATTTTGTAAAAAAAGCAGTGTTGGGGGCAAATAGATTTACATATCTGAAAATCAGGTTGTAGATAAATAGATTTTAACCCCAAAACTTTAATTTATGAAGTTGAAACAATTACTAAAAAAGTTCATTTTACCTTTAGTAACGCTGTTTGTATTTTGCTTTAATGTTAATGCACAAACAGTTACAGTAAAAGGAAAAGTATCTGACGACAAAGGCTTACCCCTCCCCGGTGTCACTGTCAGATTAAAAGGTACCAACAAAGGTGTAAGTACCAATATTAATGGTGCGTTTAGCATTAGCTACCCGGGCACCGGAACGCTTAGCTTTTCGGCCATTGGGTACATTCCCAAAGAGGTTAAGCTTACCGGCGAAACCGAAATCAATGTTGTTTTACCTGAGGATAGCAAGGCAATTAGTGAAGTTGTGGTTACCGCGCTTGGTATAAAACGCGATAAAAGGGTATTAACCTACAGCAGCCAGGAAATCAAAGGCGCCGACCTGGTGCAGGGAAAAGACCCAAACATTGTTAACGATATTGCCGGTAAAGTATCCGGGGTACAAATTACCAGTTCGTCGGGTAATCCGGGTAGCTCTACACGTATCGTAGTTCGTGGCGCATCGTCATTTTATGGTGATAACAACGCTTTAATGGTGATAGACGGTATCCCGGTTGATAACAGCGAAACAGGTAACCTTAACTCCGGCCCCGGAACAAGCAGGATTGCCGATTTGGATCCTAACATTGTTGAAAGTATCAACGTGTTAAAAGGTGCGGCGGCAACAGCGTTATATGGTTCGTTGGGTGCCAATGGTGTTATTATCATTACCACCAAAACAGGATCGGCCGGCAAAAAAGCTACCGTCAATTTCTCGTCTGATTTTTCGTCGGAAAATCCTTTGCTGCCGCAAATACAAAGTAAATACGCACAGGGAACAAACGGACAGTTTTATGATGGTACTACACTAAAAACCAGTACTTCATGGGGCCCATTAATGGATACCCTGAAAATAAACGGGCAGGCTGCAAAAAAATACAATCAATCCGATTTGTTTTTTAAAACCGGCCATACTTATAATAATGTAGTAAGCATTAATGGCGGCAGCGAAGCTTCAAACTACTATATATCGTACTCCAATTTTAATCAGCAAGGTACGGTGCCAACTACCTCGTTTATCCGTAATTCGTTGTTTGCCAAATATGGTGCTAAGATCCTGCCTAACCTGAACACCACGTTCCAGTTAAATTATTCCAATTCGCAAAACGACAGGCTGCCCGAAGGCTGGGCTTTAGAGAGCCCGGTATGGACAATTTTTACCGCCCCCGTATCGTATAATTTGCAGCCATATGAAAATGCCGACGGAACGCAACGGCTATACCGGTACTCCAGGAACAATCCTTACTGGGTGCTTGACAATATCTCCAACAAATCGGGTGTAAACCGTTTTATGCCAACCTTTACGGCAGATTATAAGCCTTTAAAATGGCTTACCATAACCGAGCGTTTTGGTGCCGATGTTTATGTTGAGCAGGATAAGTATCATGAATCTGCCCAATCGGTATCTAACCCTAATGGCCGTATTGTAGTTAATAACGCGAATTTCAGGCAGATCAATAACGATTTGATCATCAGTGGCAACCACCAGTTTGGCGATTTTAATATCGATGGCGTTCTGGGGAACAATATTTTCTCGCAATATACCGAAAACTCGTATGCCAATGGTGTTGGCCTTTCGGTGGCCGATTTAGATAACATTAGTTCGGCATCTACGGTAAGCTATTCTGAAAGCCATGCGCTGGTGCGCAGGATAGGTTTTTACCTGCAAACCAACATCGATTATAAAAAATTCCTGATACTTTCTCTTACCGGCAGGTATGATGGCAGTTCGGTACTGTCAACATCAAATAATTTTTATCCTTACGGTTCGGCAGCGGCCAGCTTTATATTTTCGGAGTTTTTCTCCAAAGATTTCCAGGACGTGATGAACCTGGGTAAATTCAGGGTTTCGTATGCTACAGTTGGTGGCAGTAACGTAGGCGCTTATTCACTTACTACGCCTTACTACAGCCAAACCATCCGCAATATTACTTTCCCTTACCAGGGCCAGTCGGGATTCTTGTTAAGCTCAACATTGGGTAACCCTTTCCTGAAAAACGAAAGGATAAACGAGTTTGAAGCAGGTTTCGAAACAGGCTTTTTTAACAACAGGATAAGCCTGGAAGCATCATATTTCGCTAAGAAGACTACAGATGGTATTATTCCTGGCGTAAGTATAGCCCCTTCAACCGGTTATAGTGGTACAACGGTAAATACCGGGGTAATGCAAAATAGAGGCATTGAGTTATTACTTAACGTGGTCCCCGTTAAAACCAGGGACTTTAACTGGTCGGTAACCATGAACTTTACGCGTACCCGTAATAAGGTATTAAACCTTTACGGCGATTTGCAACAGCTGGGCAACGGTTTTACCTCACTTATTGTAGGCCAGCCCTATGGTATTATATATGGCACACGTTATGCACGCAACGCCCAGGGTAAATTATTGATTGATGCCGGTGGTTTACCTTATGCCGACGATACACAGGGAATTATTGGTAATACCAATCCTGATTGGACGGGCGGTTTCAGCAGTAATCTGCGTTATAAGCAATTTAACCTGAGCTTCTTTTTCGATGTTAAAAAAGGCGGCGATATCCAGAACAATGTTGACGGCTACGGCTACTTTTACGGCACGCCCAAAGTTACCGAAAACCGCGGTCCAAGAGTGGTTGACGGTATAAGCGCTACAACCGGCCAGCCCAATACTATCTCTGTTAACGGCCAGGCTTATTATCAGCGTATAAATGGTATCACCGAATCGGTAATACAGGATGGAACCTATATTAAGTTGCGGAATGTGAGTGTAGGTTATACTGTAAAACCATTATGGTTAAAAAGCACTCCTTTTAAAACCCTTAATTTTAGCGTAACCGGTCGTAACCTGTGGATTTACGCGCCGCATTTTACCGGCGGCGATCCGGAAGTAAGCTCATTTGGCGCATCAAATGGCTCGCAGGGTATTTATTCCTTCTCTACCCCAACCTCCCGTTCAATCGACTTCAGCTTAAAATTCACACTTTAATCCATTTATCAAACAAAAAAGTATCATGAAAAAAATATCAATGATTTTAATATCATGTATCCTGATAAGTGCTTCGGGGTGTAAAAAATATATCGATGTAAACCAGAACCCCAATCAGCCCGTTGACGTGGCCGAGGCCCAGATCCTGGCGCCGGTTGAACTGGATATATCATCAAGCCTGCATGCGGGCAACGTAGCCGTAATTGTACAGGAATATATGCAGGTGGCTGCCCTTAACCAGGTAGCACCCAATGCAGGCACGTACCTGATGTATAACTCGGATATGGATGGCGACTGGGGCAACCTGTATGTAACCTGCCTGAATAACCTGGTAACGCTAAACCAAAAAGCAGAGGCCGACGGAAAATCAAACTACGCGGGCATTGCCAAAATATTAACCGCATACTGCCTTGGCACCGGTACCGACCTTTGGGGAGACATGCCATATTCGCAGGCTTTTAAAGGAAGCGCTGATTTTACGCCTATATATGACGCGCAAAAAGATATCTATACCCAAATACAAAGCTTACTGGATGCCGGTATTGCCGATATTGCCAAAAACGGTACGGTAAAACCTGGCGGCGACGACTTTTTTTATGCCGGAGATATGAGTAAATGGACAAAATTGGCCTACACTTTAAAAGCCCGTTATTACATGCACCTAACCAAAGCGCCGGGTTACACAGCCTCGGCGCAGGCCCAGCTGGCGCTTACCGCATTGGCAAAAGGCATGCAATCAAACGATGACGATTTTAAAATGGCCTATACAGGCGCGGCCGGTGGCGAAAACCCGTGGCAGCAAAACTTTATATCGGCCAGTACGGTTGTTTTGGGTAGTACTTTTGTTAATGGCTTTTCAACCCGTAACGACCCTCGCTTAAGCAAGATGGTAGCTCCGGCTACGGCAACAGGCTTATACACAGGTCTTGGCCAGGGTTTAAATACAATTGGCCAGTTGGAAGATTACTCGCGCCCGGGCGACTTCTATGGCGCAACCGAAGCCACCAATTACATTGTAAACTATTCCGAAGCATTGTTTTTAAAAGCCGAGGCTACGCTAATAACATCGGACTATGCAAGCGCAGCGCCTGTTTACCAAAGCGCGGTTTTATCGCACATGACCAAGCTTGGCATAAGTACTGCCAATGCCAACACTTATGTGGCCTCAAGAGCATTAACAAGCAGCAATGCCCAACAATTGATCATCGAGGAAAAAGAGATAGCCAACTTCCTTTCGCTGGAAAATTTTACCGATTACAGGCGTACGGGCTACCCTGTTTTGCCTGTTGTGCCAAACGCGCTATCGGCCATACCACGCAGGGTACTATATCCGCAGGCCGAAATTACATCGAACCCGCAGCCACAGCAAACGGCTAAACTAACCGACAGGCTTTGGTGGGATGTTAAATAATTGCCCAATCCCCTTGTTAATAGTATAATTATTGCACCCGTATTCCCTAACAGGATACGGGTGTTTTTTTTGGCGGGTAATTTTGTCGTCAAACGTTGCGGTCTGTTTGAATTCTTCGCAAAACGAGCGGTGTCTGTCAATTTGCTTTTAATTGTTTATGTAACAATTAACCGATTTAGTAATGAGTCAAATGCCTAAGTGATAGCCATAAAATGTGATTTATTATTGTATATATAACATTTAATCGGGTTGTTGAATTGGCTGAAAAAAGGGTCATCGGTCAAGGTTTTTACCGGTCAATCTGCATGAAATTAACAGATGATAGCAGCATTTTACCCGTTTAAGGTAAAATGTTGGTTATTGGAGTTAAGTAATTGTAAATTCAGGGAACATTAACAGTAATTAAAGTAATTAATATGAAAGTTTTACAATTTACTATCCCTGTACCCCATGATAAGAGCGTGATAGCAGAAAAAGTTTCGCTTCCATACCATTATCCTTATTTGCACCGTCATAAAGAAATACAGATAACCTGGATCCAGAAAGGAGAGGGCACGCTGATTGCCGGCAATAATATGCACGATTATTCATCGGGCGATATTTTTTTACTGGGCGCCAATTTACCGCATGTATTCAAAAGCAACCCCGAATATTTTGTAAACGGCGGCGATAAACAAATTGAGGCCATATCTATTTTTTTTAATCCCGAAGGAACGTTAGCCCCCCTGTTTGATTTGCCTGAGCTTAAATCAAGCAAAATATTTTTGCAGCAGCACCAGCAAGGGTTTAAAATACCCCACAGCGCTACAGACAAAGTATCGCAAACCATGATAGCCTTAAGAAATGCCGGCGGCACAGACCAACTTGTTCAGTTTTTTAACCTGCTTAAAGTGCTGGTGAATATGAAAGTAAAGCTCGATCCTTTATCAACCTATGGTAACCTGCCGGGCATTACCGAGAATGAGGGGATCAGGATAGGCAATATTTACAATTTTATAATGCAGCATTACAGCGAGCAAATAACCCTGGAAGATGTAGCCAAAGTAGCCTTTATGACGCCCGAATCATTTTGCCGGTATTTTAAAAAGCATACCGGGCATACCTTCATTTCATTTTTAAACGAGATAAGGGTAAACGAAGCCTGTAAAAAACTCATTGCTCATAAGTTTGAAAGCATTAACACCGTAGCTTACAAATGTGGTTTTAAAAGCATCACCAATTTTAACCGGGTGTTTAAATTTGTGATAGGCAACTCGCCGCGCGGCTACCTCGATTCGTATAACAATAACCTGGTGAGCCTGAACAGGGCGGCAAGTTAATATGCCACCAGGCAGGGTCAATTAATTCAACAGTCCTTTAGCTTTAAGCCTTGTGTTTTTAGCTTTAAGCTTTTAAACTTGTCAATAAATCAACAGTTCTTTAGCTTTAAGCCTTGCGCTTTCTGCTTTAGGCTTTCAAACTTACCATCTAAAAAAACAAACTGTGTTTACTATCACAAAAACAACCACGACCTTTTTCGCTGTACTTTGTTTAGCAACCTGCTCATTGGCGGGCAAGGCACAAACGGCTACTGCTAACAATGCCCTTTATGAGCAAACCAGCGAAATGGCCGGCACCATTATCCGTTACGGGCAGGATATTAATGCCATAAAAGATTTTTACTCGCCTTATTATGTAAATGAACATAACGAGGATGATTATAAAATGAGCGTGCTTAATTCGCCCGAGCAGCGCAAAAGGCTGGTTGAGATTGATAATGATTACCTGAAACAACTGGAGCAAACTGATTTTGCTGCCATGAGCATTTATGGCAAGGTTGATTATATTTTGCTGAAGAAACGCATAAAATTCGACCTGAACGACCTGAAAAATGAAGAGGAAAAGTATAACCAGGTTACCAAATACCTGTCATGTGCCGATGGTATTTACGCCCTTGAAAAGAAACGCCGTCATGGTGATTTTATGGATGGCGAAAAAGTAGCAACCGAATTAACCGCCATACTAAAACAATTAAAAGCCGATACCGCGGCCTATAAAAAACTGCCCAGCCTGGATATGCCATTGGCGCGCATTACCAAAGAAGCGCTGGTAGGCCTTAAAGGTCGCCTGAAAGACTTTTATAGTTTTTACAATACTTACGACCCCGCCTTTACGTGGTGGGTGCCTGCGCCTTATAAAGCGCTTGATGCCGCCCTGGGCAAGTACAGCGATATAGCTTTGAGCAAAGGCAAGGTAATAACAACCCAAAAGCCCGATAGCAGCGGCATAAAAGGTGTACCCATTGGCCGCGATGCCCTGATAAGCCAGTTACAAGCCGAGATGATCCCTTATACACCCGAAGAGCTGATCCAACTGGCCAACAAAGAATTTGCCTGGTGCGATAAGGAAATGTTAAAGGCATCGCAGGAAATGGGTTTCGGCAGCGACTGGAAAAAAGCACTGGAAAAGGTAAAGAATAGCTACGTTCCGGTGGGCCATCAGCCGGAACTAATTGTGAAGTTATATAACGATGCCATCAACTTTATTAAAGAACGCGACCTGATCACAATACCGCCATTGGCCGAAGAAACCTGGGGCATGACAATGATGTCGCCCGAGCGGCAATTGGTTAATCCTTTCTTTTTGGGTGGTAAAGAGATCATGATATCGTACCCAACCAATAGTATGGAAGCGCAGGATAAACTGATGAGCATGCGCGGCAACAACCCTTATTTTTCAAGAGGAACGGTACAGCATGAGTTAATACCCGGTCATAACCTGCAATATTTTATGAACAGCAGGTACAAAGCCTACCGGCAGGATTTTGTGACCCCGTTTGGGGTAGAGGGCTGGTCGTTATATTGGGAATTATTATTATATGATAAAGGCTTTGCCAAAACACCCGAAGAAAGGGTGGGTATGCTATTTTGGCGCATGCACCGTTGCGCAAGGATCATCTTCTCGCTCAATTATCACCTGGGCAAATGGACACCGCAGCAATGTGTCGACTTTTTGATTGACCGTGTAGGTCATGAAAAAGCCAACGCGGCAGGCGAAGTAAGGCGCTCATTTGAAGGGGGGTATAGCCCGCTGTACCAGGTAGCCTACCTGTTGGGGGGGCTGCAAATTATGGAACTTAAAAAAGAAATGGTCGACAGCGGCAAAATGACCTATAAGCAATTTCATGATACGTTTATGAAGCAAAACCTTATCCCTATTGAAATGATGCGGGCCACATTTATTAACCAGCCATTAACCAGGGATTTTACCACCAGCTGGAAGTTTTACGATTTTAATAAATAACAAATGCAGCCCGGTTTTAGCGCCGGGCTGTGTTAAAAACATTCATCAATTTCATCTATCTCTGATGCGATACACTCGTTTTTGTTTGTTGCTGGTTTTTGCAGCTAACTTTAGCTACGCCCAAAAGCCCGCGGTCACCCCATATTTGCCAACCCATCAACAAATACTGCAGGCCTATGCCAATGCCGACAGGTTAGATTCGGCCTGGAAAAAGATCCCGGTTGTCACCAACATCAGGCCCAATTGGCAGGCAAACGGCAAGCAGTTTTGGTATGATAAGCGTGCCGGGGCCGATGCTACCGAATATTACTTTGTTAATGCCGAAAAGCAAACCAAACATCAGGCCTTTGATGCTAAAAAAATGGCCGATGCCGTGGCTACCGCGTTAGGTAAACCTGTACCGGCAAATAAGCTGCGCATCGTGACCATGTTTTATGGAGCCGATGAAAAGCAGGTTACTTTTAAAACCGGCAAAAACTGGCTCAAATGCGATTTGAGTAACTACCATTGCGAAAAAACTACCGATACTGTTTTTAAAGATTACGACCCAACCGCCCCGCTACAAAAACGCACCTATCGCTGGGAAGCTAATGTTACCGATTCGGTTTCACCCGATAAGCAATGGACGGCTTTTATCAGGAACGGGAATTTGTATGCAAAGGCATTAAAGGGCTCCACCGAAATACAATTTACAGCTGATGGTACAAATGATAAGCCGTATGCCGAAATCACATGGTCGCCGGATAGTAAGCATTTGGTGGCTTACCTTACCGATCCTAAAAAAACAAAAAAGGTATATTATGTATTAAGTTCGGTACCGGGTACCACGCGGGGGCAGCTCGAATCGCATGAGTACGACCAGCCGGGCGATGAATTTACATCATACCAGCCCTTTATTTTTAACATAACCGATAAAAGCAAGCTGGCCGTTGACGCGGAAAAGATTGATTTTTTTGGAGCGCCTATACTGCACTGGCGCGATGGTAACAGCCGCTATTACACTTATGAAAAAGCAGACAGGGGCCACCAGCGGTTCAGGGTAATTGAGGTGGATGTACAAACAGGAAAAACCCGCAACATCATCGACGAGAAAACAAAAACCTTTATTTACGAGCAGCGCATTTATACCCGGTATTTACCCAAAACACATGAAATCATCTGGATAACTGAAAAGGACGGATGGCGGCATGCCTACATGGTTGATGAACTTACCGGTAAAGAAAAATTAATTACCAAAGGCAATGGGGTGGTACGGGATATTGATAGTGTTGACGTAAACAAAAGGCAGCTATGGTTTACCGCCAGTGGTAAAAATACAGGTGAAGATCCCTATTTTATGCATTATTACCGTATAGGTTTTGATGGCAGCAACATGGTTGATTTGACGCCCGAAAAAGGTAATCACCGGCTTACTTTTTCGCCCGATAGGAAATATTATATCGATACTTATTCGGAAGTAAATGCTGCGCCGCGTATGGTGCTCAAAAATACGGCTACGCTGAAAACTGTTATGGAACTGGAGCACCCTGATTTAACACCCTTATTAAATACCGGCATAAAATTGCCCGAAGTGTTTGTAGCAAAGGGGCGCGATGGGGTAACCGATATATGGGGTGTAGTTTATCGCCCGGCCGATATGGATCCTGGTAAACGCTACCCCGTAATTGAAAATATTTACGCCGGGCCGCAGGATTCATTTGTGCCCAAAAACTTCGCGGCAGTTAACGAGATGCAAAGCATAGCTCAGCTTGGCTTTATTGTGGTACAAATTGACGGCATGGGTACAGCAAACCGTTCAAAGGCTTTTCATGACGTATGCTGGCATAACCTTGCCGACGCGGGGTTTGCCGATCGTATTTTATGGATGAAAGCGCTGGCGGCCAAATACCCGCAGGCTGATATTAGCAGGGTAGGTGTTTATGGCACATCAGCAGGCGGGCAAAATTCGGCAGGGGCGGTATTGTTTCACCCCGAGTTTTATAAAGCCGCGGTATCTGCCTGCGGTTGCCACGATAACCGCATAGATAAGCAATGGTGGAACGAGCAATGGATGGGCTACCCTGTAGGCCCGCATTATGCCGAACAATCAAACATAACCAACGCCGCAAAACTACAAGGCAATTTAATGCTGATAGTGGGCGAGGCGGACACCAACGTACCACCCGAGTCCACCTATCGTTTTGCCGACGCGCTGATAAAAAGCAATAAGTTTTTTGATTTGCTTACTGTGCCGGGCATGGGCCACGGCGATGGCGGTGTTTACGGCCGCCAGAAAAAGCGCGATTTTTTTGTTAAATATTTACTGGGTACTGATCCTCCGGCAAGGAATAGCGGCGAAACGTCATCAGGAAATGTTGGTTTTTAATTAGCTGAAAATCGCTATTTTTCACATTAGTTAGCTCACCACACTGCTTTCAATCCCTTGAATTCGTTAGGACTGATCCCGTAACGGGCGAAGTTGCCATCGTGTAAGGACATGAGTTTTTTATTTGTCGAAATACTTGATATTACGACAAATAAACTGACTCACCTGTCGCAATGCCTGGCACTGGGACAGTTTGAATTTCAAATGTGTTGAATTGGCCGTTGGGACAGATAGCTAATTTGATTTGTTGTTTTTATGACCATTTTACCTTAAAGTACTGGTTAAATGCATATATTTGTTATAAATGATACGCACAATTCTAAAATCAGATCAAAATAATCTCACGCTCACTTTGCCTGATGAACTTGTAGGCAAAATGATAGAGATAATTGCGTTCGAGATAAAAGAAGACGAGTATAATGTAAAGCCTGAAACTCCTAAGCTTAAACCTTCTCAATTACGAGGTTTCTTATCCGAAAAAAGTGCTGAATTAATGCATAAACATGTTAACGAGAGCCGGGCTGAATGGGATACCTTGTAGACAGTAATGTCCTGATAGATTATGTTGCTAATCGATTTACAAAAGGTCAGCTTAAATCGTTGGATATTATTTTTGATGAGGCGCTTCGTATTTCCGTTATTACTAAAATTGAACTGCTTGGTTACAACAGTGATGAGGCAGAAGAGGCAAAAATGCTGGAATTTTTAAAGTATTCAAATATTATCCCGCTAACGGAAGATTTGGTTGAGCGGACTATAACGATAAAAAAAGCGATAAAAATAAAGACACCAGATGCTATTATAGCGGCAACTGCGTTGGTCAACGATTTAATATTAATCACCAATAATGCCTCGGATTTTAAAAGAATTGCAGAATTGAAAATTTTTAATCCTTATGATCTGTAAGAAACCTCTGAACTCTGTTACTTCAAGTAATCCGTAAACACTTGTTGCATAAATGCCTTGGCATACATCAAAGTTTTATCCGTATAACCTTTTTGCGCATTTTTATTTTGAATGTAACTAACCGTTTGGCCGGCATTATCATAACTTACTGCCTGTCCAGGCAGCATAAAGCCCATACCATTATCCCAATCAAAAAAAGCGAAATCCCGGGTATATGGGTTCAACAAATCTTTCGACCATTTGAATTGTTGGTGCGGCAGGTTTAATTGTGCCAGCAGGGTTGCAGCTATATCTGTTTGGTTGCCCAGCTTTTTTACCCTCAGGCCGCGGTACTCGGGTTTAATGGCATCGCCGAAAAACAATACAGGGATGTGGTATTTACGCGGTTCGTAAGGTTCCGATTTGTCGAGTGGTAAGCGGTGACCATGATCGGCTACCAAAACAAACAGGGTATTTTTGTACCAGCTTTGTTTTTTTGCGGCATCAAAATATTGTTTCAGGCTGGCATCGGTATAGTAGGCAGTGCTCCTGAATTTGTTGCCCATGTCATCACCTGGGAAATGCGGAGGAACAGGGAGTTCAAAGGGCTCGTGGTTGCTTAGCGTTTGAACGTAGCTAAAAAACGGCTTTTGCACCTTGTTGAGGTAGTTGATATTCCGTTTGAACAAAATATCGTCGTGCGCCCCCCATTTGGAATTCATTTCTTTGGCTTCAAAATCTCTTTTATCTACCAGATCGGTTATTTTGTGGCTTAACAGGTAGGCTTTAAAGTTCATGAACTCACTTTCGCCGCCATAAAAATAGGACGTTCCGTACCCCTGGTCGGCAAAAACATTAGATAGGGCAGGCAGGCGTTCCTGTCTTTCGTTATCAATGATAATGGTGCGCGTGGCCTGCGACGGGAACGCGCTCATAATGGCTACAATGCCTTTATCGGTACGGTCGCTGGCGGCGTATACGCTATCAAACAAAACGCCCTGTTTTATAAAATCTTCAAAGTTAGGTGCATCGCCCTTTTCGCCGCCTAATGATTCAATCAGGTCAGCAGTAAAACTTTCCAGCTGGAAGATAACCACGTTTGGCCGGTTGGTATTCAGGATATGTAATGTACTGTCCTTTTTTACGGCATACATGCTGTCAACCATCGCCACGGCTTTTTCGGCAGGCATAAACACATATGGGTTTCCTGGTGATTGAAGGTTCTCTGCCACATTCTGAATCAGGTTCCATTCGGTATTTAATGCGCACTGGTTAAGGATGGGTTTGGGCGAGAAGTAGGCATTGCTTTGGGCTATAGGCGCTACCTGCAAGCCACCGCGGATAATAAGCAGATTTATACCCAGCAATAAAATCACGATAACAGGCTTGATAATCAGCGGCGCTTTTGGTTTTTTAAAATCAAAGTCGATAATGTATTTTGATAAAAAAATTCCGCCTGCCATGAGCGCCACAAACAATACAAAAGTTAAAAGCAGGGGCGACGAACTGGATGCAGCAAACGCTTCGGACGGCGCGTTAAAAAAAACATCAAAGGCCCTGAAATTTACCTTGGTACCCCACTCGCGGAAAATGTTGAGGTTAACAACAGTGACCACCGCAATCATAAATATAACCAGGTAAACATAAAACCTGAGCCATTTACTGCCAATGTGCCTTTTGGTAAACCAGTTGACACAAAATACGAGCAATGGAATAGAACTGATATACGCTGCGACCGAGGCATCCATCAACAGGCCGTATTGAAAAGTTTGCACAATTTCTGAAAAACTTGTACCGCTGAGCTTGCTGTGGAAATATATTTCGAATACCACACGGGTAGTGATGGCCAGTATGATCCAAAAAATAAAAAACCGGCAAAAACTGAAAAGGCTCCTTAACATCGGGTTCAAAAATAACTATTTAAACCTGATGTTAAGAAGCCTTTAATGTAAGGTGAACATAATATGGATTTTAGCTGACAAGCAAGGCTTTCAGTTCTTTGCAAAGCACTTGTATCTCTGCTTCAGTATTGTAATAATGTACCGATGCCCTAACGTTATTTTGGAGGTTGTTTTTATCCATATAAATAAGGGTGGATATGGCTTTGCCAACCGACACATTAATGTTTTTATCGGCCAGTTTATTTTTTACAAATGTGCTCTCCAATCCCTTTGCCGAAAAGGTTACAATACCACATTGCTGATCACCAAAATCATGAACCGTTAGACCTTCAATACCAGCAAGTTGCTTGCGCAGTAAATTAGCCAGGTATTGCACACGCTCCCAGATCCTGTCGACCCCGATGTTCAGGGCATATTCAACGGCTTTACCCAGGCCGAGCGTAATGGCGCGGTTCTTTTCATACAATTCAAAACGCCGGGCATCGTTTCTTAGCTGAAAATTATCAAGGCTAACCGATGGGGCACTAAAACCATCCATAAACAGGGTATTCAGTTTGTCCTGTACCTGTTTGCGTACAAATAAAAAACCGGTTCCCCTTGGTGCCCGCAGGTATTTACGCCCGGTTACTGCCAACATATCGCAGCCAATTTCCTTCACGTTTAAGGGGATTTGCCCGGCGCTTAGGCAGGCATCAACAAGGTATAATACCCGGTGTTTGCGGGCTATTTTGCCAATCTCCACAATCGGGATCATCCCGCCTGCGGTTGAAGGGATCTGCGTCATGGCAATGAGTTTGGTTTTTGGCGAAATTGCCTGTTCAAAAACATCCAGCGGAAAATTGCCCTGTGCATCGTTCGGTATTATTTTAAGGCTTACACCCAACTTTTTTTGAGCGTTTAAAAAACCTATGATATTGGTTACATACTCCATTTCGCAGGTAATGATCTCATCGCCGGGCTTGAAGTCTATCCCGTTAAAAGCTATTCCCCATGCCGTGCTGGCATTTTCAACAAGGGCAATTTCGTCCTTACCGGCATTAATTAGCCGGGCTATCAGCTCATAGGTATAATCTAATTGATCCTTGTATTTATATTCCGTTTCATAGCCGCCATAAATTGCCTCTTCATGTAAGTAATTAACAACCGTTTCAACCACCACATCGGGCGGTAAAGATGCTCCCGCATTATTAAAATGGATCTTCTCGGCAGTTCCTTTGGTTTCGGCTCTTATTTGCTGTATTTCCTGTTCGCTTATTGAGCTAAGTTGCATCGTATTTTAGTTTGATGTGTAAAGTATGTTATTGCTAAAAATTAATCTCCATCATAATATCGGCACGGCCATAGGTGCCCGGAGTAACCGGTATTTCTGTGAAGCCTAATTTGTGATAAATGTGGATAGCGTTTTTTAATATGCGGCTCGAAAACAGGATGAGTTTCTTGACGCCCATTTCTCTCGCTTTATCAATACCCGACTGGCATAAAAACTGACCGGCGCCACCACCATGATAAGCCTTATCAACTGCCATTTTGGTAAGCTCATAAACACCATCTTCAATAAAGCGCAAACCTACTGTGCCAATAATGGTATCGCCTGCTGCTGCAAAATAAATTTTACCACCTTGTTTTAACATGGCCTCGTCGGGGTTTTCTAAAACCCATTTGTCCAGTGCTTCAACCACAAAAAATTCTTCGAGCCATGCTTTGTTGAATTTTTCAAAGTACGACTGATACTTCGGCTGATAATCAATTAATTGAAGTTCCATTTTTAATAAAATTTTGATCATTACAAAGTAAATGCATCTGCGTATAGTAAAACAGATTCAGATTTGTTAATTTTGGCCATAACAGATTTTGAAATGGAGAAATTGATTGCCAGCGTTAATGATGATTTTTTATATGCGCAGATTGCTGCCCGTATTGAAACGCAGATAAAACAGAACCTGTTAAAATCCGGTGATAAACTGCCATCGGTAAGGGCATTAAGCCTTGAGCAAGGTATTAGCATCAGCACATCATACAAAGCTTATGTAGAACTGGAAAACATGGGCATGATAGAGGCCAGGCCAAAATCGGGCTATTACGTTAAGTTTTCGCCGGCAAGATTAACCAAAGCACCCGAAACCAAACCGCCGCTGAAAAAGATAGAGCAGGCCACTGTTACCCAGATGATAGCTATGGTTTACCAAAATATGAGTGAGGAAAGTGTTATACGTTTGTCGCGCTCATCGCCGCCGCTAAACCTTATCCCCATGGCTAAGCTCAGTAAATCCATGATGGAATCTATCCGTAAAAGCCCTACGGGTAATATTAATTATGAAATTTTGCAGGGTAATATTTCACTGCGCAACCATGTGGCCAAAAACGCTTTTAACTGGGGCGGCAATATTACCGGGGAGGATGTGGTAACCACGCAGGGTTGTCTTGAAGCCCTGATATTTTGCCTGCGGGCGCTTACCAAACCGGGGGATACTGTTGCCATTGAAAGCCCTACCTTTTTCGGGATCTTTAATATAATGCTCAGCCTTGATCTGAAGGTGCTGGAGATTCCGGTTAATCCTGATACGGGTATTGATATTGATTACCTGGCCGAGGCTATGGATAAAGTGGATATTAAAGCATGCCTGTTTGTAACCAACTTTAGTAACCCGGTAGGCAGTTGCATGCCCGATGATAGTAAACAGCGATTGGTTAAACTGATAACAGAAAGGCAGATCCCGTTAATTGAAGATGATATTTACGGCGAAATATATTTTGGCAAAAGCCGCCCGCGTACCTGTAAAAGTTATGATACCGAAGGCTGGGTGCTGTTATGCTCATCAGTTTCCAAATCAATTGCGCCGGGCTACCGGGTAGGCTGGTGTATACCGGGCAGGTTTAAAGACCAGGTTATCAATATCAAAATGATGCATACCATCAGCTCGGCCACGCCAACCCAGGCCGCTGTTGCTCATTTTTTTGAAACAGGCCGATATGACTTGCATATGCGTAACCTGCGTAAAACATTGTATACCCAAAGCCTGCGTTATACCCAGGCCATCGCTACCTATTTTCCGCCGGGCACCAAAATAAGCCAGCCCCAGGGCGGCTATGCCCTGTGGATTGAGTTGGATAAAAATATTGATGCATTTGAGCTTTACCAGCTTGCCATTGCCCAAAACATCAGCATAGCTCCGGGACAAATTTTTAGCACCGATGCCCGCTTCACCAATTTTATCCGTATTAGTTTTGGTTTAACCTTTGACGACGTGGTGGAAAATAGCTTTAAAGTTTTAGGTGAATTGATAAGGCAATTGGGATGAAACAGTACCCCGGTTTCAACTGTCGTCAAAAGATCATAAAAACGGTAATTATATAACCGCTTACACAAATGGGGTATCTTTGCGGCTTATTTAATAATTGACCGGAAAAAAGAGCTTTGGATAGCCCTTTCCAGCCGGTCGGTAAATTTAATTAATATGTACTCAACGCTTTCTGTGCCAAAAACAATTAAAGAACGGCACCAGGGTATTGCCAATTTACTGGCTTTTGCATTAATACCACTTTCTGGCTTCGCAACTGATATATACATTCCGTCGTTACCTACCATGGCTGCCGAATTGCATGTGAGCAGTATCCAGGTGCAGCTTACTTTAACTTTGTTTTTAATAAGCTATGGCGTTACGCAGCTATTTATTGGCAGCGTACTGGATAGTTTTGGCCGGTACAATATAAGCCTGGTGTGCCTGGTGCTTTTTGCTGTTGCCAGTATTGTTATAGCTACCTCATCCAATATTTATGTAATATACCTCATGCGGATAGTACACGGTATTACCGTAGCTGGTGTAATTGTTTCCAAGCGCGCTTATTTTATCGATCTGTTTTCGGGCGAAAAGCTGAAGCATTACCTTAGCCTGTTTTCTATCATCTGGTCTACCGGGCCAATTGTAGCGCCTTTTGTTGGCGGATATCTGCAAACCGGTTACGGGTGGAAATCAAACTTTTACCTCCTGGCCATATTTGCTGCAGTATTCGTGGTTTTGGAGCTGATCTTCAGCGGTGAAACGTTGAAAAACTTTTCGGCATTCCACATCAAAAAGATCGGTAGCATTTATGCGGACATGATCAAAACCACCAGTTTTACCCTCGGTCTTATTATGTTGGGGCTTGCATACTGTATGGTGATGATCTATAACATGACAGGCCCTTTTATCATAGAGCATACTTTGCATCTGTCGCCGGTTGTGGCCGGCTACAGTTCGTTGGTATTGGGCATAGCCTGGCTTATAGGGGGGCTTATCGGTAAAGCCACCATCAACAAGCCGTTTTTTAACCGCATGGTGGTTAACCTTACCCTGCAGGTAATATTTGTAATAGTAATGCTGATAAGCATGAGGTATATAGCCAATTTATATACCATTATATTTTTCGCTTTTATAATCCATATAGCGGCAGGATATACTTTTAATAACTTTTTTACCTATTGCTTAAGCCGCTTCCCTAAAAACGCCGGTATAGCCAGCGGACTTTCGGGCGGGATAAATTATGTTATCGTATCGTTTTTTAGCTATGGCATTGTTTTTCTGCTGCCCGCTAAAGATGAACATAACCTGGGTTACAGTTATTTTGTACTGATAATGCTATCGGTTATCGTAATGCTGATCTTAAAAATGAAAAAGGAGCTGCTGAGCGAAGGAGTATAAGCCATCAGGCCTTTACCATTGCCAGTACAGCCGGTTCTGTATCCGGCCTTTTCTTTTTAGGTTTTTTGTTGCGTTTGCCCCACCATATCAAAAAGCCGGTAACAGGCAGCGATGCACATACCAGGCTTGCCAAAAAAGCCAGTATTTGCGTACCCGGCCCATATAGACGGCCGGTATGGATGTACAGGTTTGAGTTGCGCCATTTCATGCCCAGCGTTTTTTTGCTGTGTGGTATAGCTGTTACCAGTTTGCCCGTGCGGCCATCAAAAAAATAGTAACTGATGCCATTCCAGCCATCGCTGCGGTGTTTTAGGTATACAAATGCCATTACCATCTTATCTTTCCTGTTGGGTATATCCAGCCCAATTTGGGTCCAGTCGCCATTTAATTGTTTGAGCAGGTTGTGATGGATGATGTCCATTTTATTGAGGGTTGAATCGGCTGTGCTGATAACCGGCAATACGCGCGAAAACTGGGGCTTTTCCTTTGTGCCAAGCATATTATAAATGCCCTTTTCCCACCATTTAAACGACCATACCAAACCGGTTACAGCAATAAGTATGGCAATGGGCAAAACATAAAATCCCAGGCTGTTATGCGCATCATAATTTATCCGTTTAAACCTGGCATTCCATTTTATGGTGATGCTTTGTTTAAACTGTCTGTAATTTTTGGGCAGCCAGAGTATAAAGCCGGTGATCATCATCATCAGAAAAAGCAGGACACAGCTGCCAACGATAACACTGCCCACTGGCTTTACCAGTAACAGTTGACGGTGCAGCTGTTCAACAATGTTAAAAAACTCGTACCTGAAATCGATAATGCCTAAAACCTTGCCGGTGTATTGGTTTACATAAACATAATCATAGTACTCAAACTGGCTGAAATACCACAAAGTGATCTTTTTTTTATCATTCACTTTAAAACCCGAAAACACAATGCTTTTATCATCTTCGGTTATTTTAATACTGCTGAGCTTTTTATGGGGGCCAACTGCTTTTTGTGCAATAGCAAGTAATTCAGAAACCGGCCTTGCGGGGCCGGTTTTCTGAACGTTTACTATATCCTTGTGTATAAAATCAAATATCTCTTTATCAAACACGTAGATGCAGCCCGTTACCGAGACGATAACTACTATTATACCGGTTACCAGGCCAACCCACAAATGCAGCCAGCCGGTTATCTTTTTAAACTTTGATTTTGCCATTACAGGGTATATCCAAGCGTAAGCAAATAGTTCCTGGGCGCACCGGGGAATAGCCTTATATAATCATATCCGCCCACCCAATATTTTTTACCGGTAATGTTGTTGGCATTAAACTGTAGCTGAACTTTACCAATATTATAAAATAGCGCTGCATCAACCAATATATAATCAGGAATGCTTTGGGTAAGATTGATGGATAGTGTGCGTTTATCAATGTAGTTAGCGCCCAAACCTATGCCCAGTCCGCTAAATGCGCCGCGTATAATATTATACCTCGTCCAGATGTTGGCCATGTTTTTAGGGGCGTTCGGTTTTTGCAGACCAACCTCGGCGGCAACACCACTTTCGGTAATTTTAGCATCATTGTACGCATACGAGGCCAGCATGCTCCAGTTTGGCAGTATGCGCCCGGTAATATCAAACTCAAACCCTCTTGAACGCTCTTTACCAACCGGCCTTAACAGGTCGGGTTGATTGGCCACACCTGCGTTGTAAAGGGTGTTTTTTTGCTCAATCTGGTAAACAGATGTTGTTATGGATAGCCTGTCATCCAACCAGCTGCTTTTGGCGCCCAGCTCAATCATGTTGCTGGTAACCGGGGCAAATGGTCCGCCGGCATTGGGGTTGGCAATGGTTGCCGCGGTTTGCGGGTTATAGCCCATTACATAAGTACTGTAAATATTGATGTTTTTTGTTGCGGTATACACTAAGCCAAAGCGGGGCAGCCATGCGCTGGAGTGCGTTTTTTGTTGCGTTGAAGTGGCATAATTTGCAAAATCGGTATAATACTCGTAGCGGATGCCGGCAAGTGCCTGCAACCTGCCCAGCTTTAACTGGTCCTGTACATACCCGGCATTAAGGTAGTAATAGGTTGGGTTAAGCACGTTTTGCGAAAAAAGCGCCTTGCTGTCGTCCTGTAAACGTTGCGAGTTGATGGCATTATTTAAATCAAAAGAGGGTACGTTGGCAACCGGGTTACCCTTGGTATCCCGTAAATACTTTAAACTGTCTTTTACCACATAGTTGGCAATAGTACCGGTGTTGGATGCATTGCGATAGCCCGAAGCGGTGAGTTGTGACGCGCCTACCGGCATTTTTTCGCTGCCATAATCATAGCCTGCTACAATTTTATGTTCTATAGGGCCTGTTTTGGCGTTGTAATTAAAGTAACCGCTAAAATTATCAATGTAGCGTTTTCGCTTGCGCTGAAATATCTGCATAGCTACCTGGTTAGGAATATCATTGCCCAGCTTGTCTTTTGCGTAGGCATTGGCGCTGCGGTGTTCAAGCAGGTCCTCGCTGTACCCGGTTTTTGAGTAAGCGGCATTAAAGCTCAGGTTGTTATTAAACTGGTGATTTACCGATAAGGTAACAATATATGTCTGCTCGTTCAAAAAATCATTGGCGGCACTTAATGCCAGTGATTGCGGAGTTGAGTACAGGTCGTTGCCGATTACAGACTGACCCCGGTCGAGCCTGCTGCGCGAGCTGTTGTAAACCATATCGAAATTAATGTGTGTTTTTGGCGATGCGATGAACGATAAAGAAGGTGCAATGATCACGTTTTTATCAAACTGCAGATCGCGGAAAGAGTTGGCATCTTCATACCCTAAATTAAGGCGGTATAACAGGGAGCTATCTTTGTTGGCAGGACCTGTAAAATCGGCCAGCCCCCTGAATGTGTTGAAACTGCCTAACGAGAAACTCAGGGTTCTGCGGGTTTCGTTCAGCGGTTTTTTGGTTACGCGATTAACCACACCTCCGGGACTTGCATTGCCATACAGCGCGGATGATGGGCCTTTCAGCACTTCAACACGCTCCAGGTAATTGGTTAAGGGCTGTTTCCAAAACCCGGTACTGGTGCGCAACCCGTTTAAAAGCTGGGTATTGCTTTGGCCGTTAACACGAAAGCCCCTGATGGTAAGGTCATCATAAAAAGTGAACTGCGAAACACCGCTAAAGTTTTTAACCACATCGCCAACACGTACCGCACCCTGGTCGGCCATCAGTTCTTTACTGGCGTAGGATACAGATTGCGGCAGATCTTTAATATCAGTTTCGGTTTTGTTGCCTATAAAAGTGGCTTTGGTTTTATAGGTTTTTTCTTTACGCCCAATTATTTCCACCTGCTGCAGCGAAGCGGCATCTTCCTGTAAAACAACATTTTCGTCAATGACAGCTCCCGGGGCAATTACAATTTGTTTGCTGATCTCTCTGAAGCCTACAAAATTGTAGTGAATAGTATACTTGCCGGCGGCAACATCCAGTTTAAAATCGCCTTTATTACCGGCTGATGTAATATAGTTGGTGCCATCAATTGATATGGTTGTACCAGGCAGTGGTTTATTCTCCCTGTCTTTTACATGGCCCTGTATTGATGCCTTTTGCTGAGCTTGTGTTATAAAGGGAGAGATTAATAGGAGTGCGAAGGAAGCAAGAAGTGTAGTAAGGTTAATCTTCATTGTTATTTTTATTTAGACTGATTATAAATAATTGCAAAAATAATTTTTATTTAGCTAAATGCAAATCCTAATGAAACCTTTTGGTAATAATTAAGAAAAGAGGGGTGAATGGGAGCTACGATGGTTGCTTTTTGTCCCTGGTGATTATCTTGTGGTATTTGCATTATTTTTCTGTAGAGGCGCATCACATGCGTCTCCACCCATGCAAATCGGATCTGGCTAAATTGACCTTTCTGGCGGGAGACGCATGTGATGCGCCCCTACAAGAATCCCCGTTTACAATTATGTCATTACTTTTTCAGACTTGGCAGGTGGGCCTTTCACGATCTGTTTTTAACAGCTTCCAAGAAGCCCTACTCAAAGATTCTCAAATACCTCTCCACCGAAAAATCCATCGCAGCCCGGGCATTCTTTAAAATATAACGCCGAAAAGCGCCGTACATGGCTTCATAAACTTTTCCGCTTATCGCATTTTGAACCTGGAGTATATCCTTCTTGGGAAGGTAACTATATATCACTTGGGGTAGGCTATTATTTAAGACCAAGTGCAGATAAAAAATCTTCTTGAGTTTTGTTGAAATCTGATAAGGTATTTTTTAGCACCGCATAAACATAAATAGCGTACCGCCTATCTTTAATGGCTATATCAAACTTATTTTTTGTTAAAGCGAAGTCTTTTTGATTTTCTTTAAGAGCTAAATATACTCTATCCTTATAGGGAATTTCAGAAATTATACGGCCACCAAATTCTTTGAATGGGTCTGACTCTTTTTTTAGAATCGGCAACCCATCACGTGTATAACCTATGGTATCAACCTTTTTGACTTCGTATTTACTCCAATCTTCTCTTTTTTTAAGAATGCCTAATGGGTCATTGTTTTTTATAGGAATACCGTATTCATCAAATTTAGGTGGTGGTAACGGTAACGCCGCAACGGTATCCATTCGCGAGCTATCTACTGATGATGCACTATCAATTACTTTCACATCGCCAGGTGGCGGTGTCCACACTTTCGGTTTAGAATGCTCCCAAAAATTACCTAAAAAACCTACATACTCATCACTGCCTACCTGATAATTGCTGTATATAAAAAGGTTGCTTGTTCGGTGCAACCCTATATACGTATTACGTCCCATGTAATCCTTAAAGTCTTTAACTGTGGGGTTTGTTATAATCAGCAACAACACAATTACGATAGGGGCGTAGTAGGCCTTTTTCATTGCTTATCGTTCTTATCACTTTGGGTTGCCTTGTTTTTGTTGTGTATAGGCCTAATAGTAATATTTATCATATCCTTTAAAGTCCCCTCAAACTTTACCTTAGGGTCGTGTTTTTCAGCACGAGGATTTTTGGTGCTTTCTTTTTTTGCCATAATACTCAAAGGTAGTGTTTTGGTAATAAATAAAGTATGTTTTTTTGTATTTTAAAAATAACGTCTGTTCCTCTTGCAAGTTTAAATTTATTTACAGACCTTTACGGTATATTAATGTCTGTAAAATGGAACAAGATATAAAATCATCCAACGTAAGAGCAAAAATCCAATTTCATCTTAACGAAGCTAAGAGGTTACAGGATGCCTTTGATTTGTTGATTGCTGTATCTCTTGATGACTGCGCCCCAGTTGTCAAAGACATGCCGCAAACAGACAAAATAGCCGGGTTTGACTTTTCAAAACTAAAACCTATTACAAGTGGAACTTTCAAAGACGTGATAGGGAAAATTTACGATAGAGAACAAGCACCATTGCTAACAAAAACCGCAATGGATTTATATAGCAAGTGGACTAATAAAACCGTATCATATAATACTTTCTCTGGTCAATTTAGCGGATTAAGTACAAGAGATACTTTTCTTAAAAAAATTATTATCCCCGAAAATCCCCTTCCGAGCCGATATTATTTCGCTCCATCAAAATGGTTTGATGGAAATAATTTAAAAGATGAATACATGAAAAAAATAAAGCCGGAAATCAATCCCGGCTAAATAATATTGGTTTCCACGCCAAGGGTTTGTCGTCTATCAGGTTTAGACGAAAACCGAACATTAAGTCCTTCGTTTAGTAGAACTCCCTTTGGATGGGAAGTGCAAACTGCTATGCGTTGGGCTTTTTGTTTTATACAAAACTCTCAATAATTATTGAGAAATCAAAGCTTTATAAGTTAAACGCTTGCAATTTGCATTTTTGATAGCATCTTCAAATCTTATTACGTCTAATACTTTCGACAGGCTCAGACTGACAGGCCTTTACATCTTGGAGATCGAATACTTTTATAGGTACGAAGCAAGGGTGATCTGTTTTTAAACAGCTTCCAAGAAGCCCTACTCAAAGATTCTTAAATACCTCTTCACCGAAAAATCCATCGCGGCCCTGGCGTTCTCTAAAATATAACGCCCAAAAGCGCCGTACATGGCTTCATAAACTTTTCCGCTTATCGCATTTTGAACCTGTAGTATCTCCTTCCTGGGAAGCGGGATAAGATTTGGATAGCTATACATAAACGAAACAGTTTTAAGGTCAGGACTTACCTGTATCACATCCCCAACCAATAACAAACCATCATTTTGCGGACTATACAGCACACTTGCACCAGGAAAATGCCCGCCGCAACGGATCAGCTGGATACCGTCCCATAAAGCAATTTCCTCCTCAGTCCATAAGTGGATAGGCGCGTCCCTGCGTCCAAGCCATTCTTCGTCAAGTGCGTTTATGTATACGGTGGCATCGCCAAAAGCTTTACTCCACACGGCAATGGTCGAAAAATAATGCGGGTGCGAAAGGGCGATGGCTTTTATGCCTCCCAGCTTATTCACCGCTGCGATGGTTGCCTCATCAATATTGCTGATACAATCCCATAAAATATTGCCTCCGGGTGTTACCAGTAAATGTGCCCGCTGGTTAATGCCAAATGCAGGTTCGGTGTAAATGGCATATAAGTTTGGGGCTACCTTTTCAATAATGTTTTTATGCTGATGGTTTAACTCATCAAGCGTAATCCAGCTCTGGCCTTTAGGGTTCACGTATTGGCGGTCATCCTCGCAAATTTTACAATGCAAAGGCGGAGTTGCCGATGGGGGGTATTGTACACCGCAGGTAGTGCAGATATAAGGAGTTAATGACATGGTAATATGGTGGTAGAAATAAGTGGATTGTTATGTCCCCTCGGTGTCTTCTCAATGCTATTAAGTTAAGTCATTTTTCACGCAAAGACGCAGAGACGCAATTGATTTGCTTATTTTTTCTTTGCGCCTTGGCGTCTTTGCGTGAAATTGCTAACGCTGTGAGGGGACCCGAAACAATAAACCCCGCCTCAAATTTAATTTTGTGGCGGGGTTTTTACAATATAAGAGATGGAATTTAATTTAGCTGTAATAGCTGCGGGCCAAATTCTTCAAAAAAGATCTTGTCGGCATTTATTCCTGATTCCTTCAGATCATTAAACTGTTTCTGAATAAAAAATGAGGGCCCGCATACATAATAACGGGTTTCGGGATGGTGATGCAGATTGTTAATCCTGTTTATATTTAAATGGCCATCATAAATGTTTTCGGCAATATTTTCTTTTGATGTTACATCATAAAAAATATGCTGGTTAAAATTTGCATTGTTAATTGCCAGCTCATTGATGTTGTTTTTAAAGGCATGTACCGATTCGTTGCGGCAGCCATGAAGCCAGGTAATGGGCTGTTTTGTTCCCTTTTGGGTTAAGTGCTGTACCATGCTCATTAAGGGAGTTAAGCCAACGCCACCACTAATAAACATTACCGGCGTATCTAAATTATCGGGCAGGATAAAATTGCCTGCCGGCGAGGTTAGCTCTACCTGTTTGCCTTCGGTAATTTCATCGTGCAGTAAATTGCTTATCATGCCATTAACATCAACGTTTGCACCCGCTTCCCGTTTAACAGAAATACGGTAATAATCATTACTTGGCGCGCTTGAAATACTGTATTGGCGTACCTGGGTTATATTTAACTGCGGAAGAAAGAGTTTGATACTGATGTACTGACCCGGTTTGTGGTGCGGAACTTTCCCACCATCAGCAGGGTATAAGTAAAAGGAGCATATTTCTGCCGATTCCATTTCTCTGCGTCCTACTTTAAATAAGCGCCAGCCTGTCCAGCCGTTTGGTTTTAAAACCTGGTCCTGGTATAAGTTTGCCTCATGACCGCTCATTAATGCGGCTAACTGGTTATAAGCTACTTTCCAGGCTTCTAAAATTTCGGGAGTAGCGGCATCACCTAAAACCTCGCTGATAGATGCCAGCAGGTGGTTGCCAACTATGGCATAATGCTCGGGGCGGATATCTAAACTGACATGTTTTTGGCCAATCCTGTCAACCACGGGTAGCAGTACAGATGGATTGGCAATGTTTTCTGCATAAGCAAGTACAGCCATGGCCAGGGCGGTTTGCTGTTTACCTGTTTGCTGGTTTCCCATGTTAAACATGTTTTTTAATTCGGGATTGTGTTTAAACATCCTGCCATAAAAATGAGTAGTTAGCAATACGCCATGTTCTTTCAAAATCGGAACGGTGGCAAGGATGAGGTCTTTTTGATCGTTTGTCATAATAAATATATTAATACCTTTTTATCTTAAATATGATTACTTGTTTAAAATGTCCGGTTGTTCAACAGGGCAAATCTAAGCTTTAATTAATAAAAGACAAAAATATCTTTTATTAATTCTTATCTTTGCTTTACAGGATGGCAATTTTTTCAAAAACATGCGAGTATGCTATAAGGGCGGTGTTCTATATAGCTCATAAAACAGCTGCAGGGGGCAGGGTTAGTATAAAGGATATTGCAACCGGTATCGATTCGCCAGAGCTATACCTGGCCAAAATATTACAGGATTTAAGCAGAAAGGGGCTCATCAGTTCGTTTAAAGGTCCTCATGGCGGGTTTTTTATAGAGCCGCCTTCGTTAAGCCGTCCATTAAGTGATATTGTAGAGGCCGTGGATGGCGACAGTTTGTTTTATGGTTGTGCCTTAGGGCTTAAACAATGCTCGGAAGTGAACCCTTGCCCTTTGCACAACGAGTTTAAAGATATCAGGGACCGGATACACATTTTATTAAATACAACCACCATAGGCGAGTTTAATACCGAGCTGATTGATGGTTTATTGTCATTGAAAAAATAGGGGAAATGTTAAACTGCAGCCGCAAACAGCTATAATCATAAAATAATTATATATGCTGACTAAAGTTTTTTGCTGTGATATTTTCACAGAATTATTAAATGAGGCGGGTAATAAGGGATTCTCTATTATTCCGGTTGAATATCAGGATACCTATAGGTTTTTTTTACAATCAAGAAACCTTGATTATAGAGATCACAAAGACAAAAGCTTTTCCATTGCGCAAAGAAGTATAAATTTTTGCCCGTGGTGTGGGGCTGATTTATCAGAAGTTATTGCAAATAACATTCATGATATTTCTGCATTTTCAAAAAAGAACAGTTATCTATTTATTTGACATCAGCTATAAGATTGGCAATTTTCTGTCCCCTCAGGGTCTCCTTGAAAAGGGACCCTGAGGCGCTTGCTAAGTATTAAACTATGCAAATTCGATCTGCATTGTCCCTCAGGGTCCTCCTTTGGAGAGACCCTGAGGGACGAAAAAAATAGAGGTCCTGGGTGGCCGGCTTACTGTTTTATTATCAAACCACTATATGATACGTCAGGCGTTACCTTCCGATGCAGGCTTGCTCGGTAAGCTTATTATCCTGGCCATGGGTAACCTGGCGGCCAAATTTGTAAATGCGAAGCATTCCGGCGATGCTGCCCCTTTATTTGAGTTATTTGCCCGCCAGACCGGCAACCAGTACAGCTACGAAAACACGTTGGTTTATGAAGATGAAAACGGTATTTGCGGTATGATCACCGGTTATGACGGCGCCCAACTGGATAAGTTGAGAACACCGTTTTTACAGCACATTAAAGAAACTTATGGCTTTGAACAACCGCTGGAAGACGAAACCCAGGCCGGCGAATATTATATCGATTGCCTGAGCGTGTTGCCCCTGCACCAGGGAAAGGGGATAGGCAAAAAGCTTATTAGAGCGCTTATTGAAGACGCAGCTCACAAAGGATATTTCACCACCGGCCTGCTGGTTAGCAAAAGCAACCCGGGGGCAAAAGCTATGTACACCAGCCTTGGATTTAAAACGGTGGGAGAAAGGCTTTTTGTGGGGGATATGTACGAGCACATGCAATGCGAAAAAAAGCCAGAGGCATAAATCATATTTTCCACGAGTTAAAACCTCGCGGGATAGAAATATTAATCCGTTGTATTGCAAATACTAATTTTCTGGTTTTTCTATATTAGAAACTTGAAACGGAATTTTGTAATTTGCAACGGTAAACAAAAAAGACAATGAGTGTTTTTCTGACTAAGATTCAAGTAAATAAGATTTTTCACCTGGAAGATATTTTGATCGAGATAGATTCCCAGGAAAAGAAGCATCTTATTTTGACGGGGAAGAATGGTTCGGGGAAAACTTCATTGTTAAATAGTATTGCGGATTTTCTTCAGTCGATGACAACGAGTGTTGGTTGGGATTATTTGACAAGATTGACAGAAAAAGATTCGGCCGTTATATTAGATTTTAACACCTTCGATAGACTCGCAAAGAAAATTCAAAATAATGACTTGCTTCTATCGTTTTATAGTGCTACTCGGAAAACAGAAGTGATAATTCCCCAGACACCGGAAAAGCCTAATTTAGGTCCGGTTATAGGTATTAGGCATACAAAGATCGGAGAGTTCATTAAATTCCTGGTAGACTTAAAAATACAAGAAGCTTTAGCCAGAAATGAACATCAGATTGAGGCTGCCAATGAAATAAAAAATTGGTTCGAAAATTTTACATCTTTACTGCAACAAATTTTTGAAGGGGATGAAATTCGGCTAATCTTCAACTATAAAGACTACTCATTTACAATTGAGCAGGGGCAGCGAAAATTTGGCTTTAATGAGCTGTCTGATGGCTACTCGGCAATAATTGATATCATAGCAGATTTAATCATCAAAATGCAGAATCAAAATTCATTAACCCGCGCTTATGAAAAAGAGGGGATTGTTTTGATCGATGAAGTAGAAACACACCTGCACTTAAAACTGCAACGTTTGATCCTGCCAATGTTGACGCAGATTTTCCCCAACATCCAGTTTATAGTTACTACACATTCTCCTTTTGTATTGAGTTCATTGGATAATGCGGTCGCTTTTGATTTGGAAAGAAAAATGAGACTTGAAGATTTAACAGAGTACTCCTATGAAGCTTTGGCTGAAGGATATTTTAACGTGGAAACAGGATCCAATTTTTTAATGACGAAATTGGAAAGGTTTGAGAAACTTTCGCAGATTCCACAAAAAGATGCGGCTGAAAATGCGGAATATGAAAGCCTTGATCAAGAATTTGCATCAATGGATGAAACGCTTATTCCTCAAAATGTAAAAGGTCAATATTCGCTTATCAAACTTAAAGCAAAATAGGGCCGGATATGATAAGGGTAGCTAAATCTAATGACAGCCCTCCGTCATTACTGGTCGAAAATTGTACTAAGTATAATGGCCAGGATGTAGAAAAAACTTTATATAGCGATCAGTATGGGAAATGCTATTTGTGTGAGCAAAATACATTGAATTATTATCAAATAGAACACTTTAAGGCTAAGGCGGCAGGCTTTTTTCCCGATTTGAAATATACGTGGTCAAATTTATTTTTGTCATGTAGCTATTGTAATGGGCGTAAACCCAACAATTATGATATTTTAGACCCTTGCAACAATAATGTTGAAGACATCGTTTATCACAAGCTTGATTTAAGGGCTAAATCAGTTGTATTCAGCAGTTTCAATGCTGACGTGCAGGGAAGTTATACGGTTAGCCTACTTGATAGATTATTTAATGGTAAAAATAAATTAAGAGACAGGAAAGCTGAGGTTTTATACGAAAATTTACAAAGAGAAATGATATTCTTCCTTGGTATCCTACTTGAATATAAAACGACCCCTACTCCTGAAAACAAACAAAAGATTATCGATAGTTTATTGATAACAAAAGAGTTTTTAGCTTTTAAATATTGGTTAGTAAAGGACAATAATCTTTACAACGATTTTCAGGAGCATATGACCTGGAATAGGCCGGTTGTTTAATCAGATCAATCAAGCCATCCCCTATTTTTTGGCTTTCTGCCACCACCCTTACTCTTCTTTCCCAAATTCAAGCGGCGTTAAATCGGCGATTTGTTCCCAGCCCATGAAGCCCTCGAATAACAGGCCGATGGCTGGGCTGTAATTTCCCTGGCTGTCAATAGTTATATTGTTTTCCAGCAGGTTCATCATTGAGATTTGTCCGTTGGGGAATTTTGACCGGGCGGGCCTTTCAATTTTAAACCCGCTGTTTTCGAAACCTGCGGGGTTACGCTCTTTGGTGTAAACAACAAACAGGGCATCTTTAAACGAGAAGTTTTTAAGGTTATCGGCAGCAGGTGTCAGCAGCGAATCGGTCATCACCTGGCGGTCATCAAAGATCATGCGGTTTTCATTGTTATATTTTGTGCCGATTGGAGGTTTATGGAGCAGTTTATAAATCTCGAAGCCGGCTTCATAAACCTTATCGTTATAAATGGCTTTCATCAAGTTAATGATAGATCCGTTGTAAGCTGTTTCCCGGTCCTTTTTCCATCTGGCTGCTTCCCTATCGGTTTTAGCATGCATTTCTTCAAAAGATGGATACCCCTGATAGCGTAAAATATTATTGGTGTTATCGTGCTCAAAATTAGTTAACAGGTACTTTATGCGATAGCCTAAGGCCTTGTTTTGAATGATCAGGAACTCATCGGCGCTTGCCGTAAGCGTAAGGCTCTGCTTATCGTAGTGAAAAAATAATACTTTGGGATTCAAAATATCGCAATCGCCAGCATTAGGAGTGGTGCCCAGGAACCATTTTTTAAACTCCCGGTAATGCTCTTCCCAATTATTATCGGCAGTAATAGTAACTTCTTTCAGTTTATTGGTGTTGGTTTTTAAAACCAGGCTCAATTGCACAGCATGGTTTTTAACAACCACCGGCATCGAAAACGGCGCGAACCCAATCATTTTGGCAACCAAAACATACTGCCCCGGCGAAATATGGTCCAGGTAGAACATGCCCCCATTGTCGCAAGCGGTAATGGATTTAGTGCCGGTAAGAAAAACGGTGGCGCCCGGCAAAGGCCCGGTATCATCGCGCACAATACCTTTAATGCTATACGTTTCCTGCGCTTTTAACAGGCTGGTGCTTATCAGCAGTAAAGCAAACAGGTATTTTAATTTTTGTAGCAAGACGATGGCATTCATTGCCGTAATTTAAATAAATTGTCTGGTGGTTTACCAACGGGGTATCAACTCTTTTCATTAATCCTCCGAAATGTTATATCAATGTAAAGTGTAAAAAACACACCCAGCTAAGTTGCCTTACTCCAGATCATTACCTTAAATTTGCGCCGTCATCAAATTGAATATGCATGGAGGCAGAAATTAGCGCGGATATTACAACATCAAAGGTTAGCCTAACCATTATTGGTTTTGTAGCGTTTACTTTTATTGCCTACGCCTCCATCGGTTTATCGCTGGCGGTGCTGCCGGTATTTATTCATCAAAAACTGGGGTTTAGCGCTATTGTGGCGGGTATCGTAATCAGCCTGCAATATGTCACCACTTTTTTATGCCGCATGTTTGCCGGTAATATGGTAGATAAACGGGGCCCCAAACCCGCGGTTACCATGGGCATGGCTGCTTTTACAGCAAGCGGCGTAATGCTGCTTTTTGCCTGGTTGCTGCGCGATACCCCGCTGATAAGCCTGGGTATGCTGATAATTACCCGGCTGGTAACCGGTATAGGCGAAGGCTTTGTAGGATCGAGCCCAATTAACTGGGCCATATTTGCTACCAGCGACGAGCACACCGCCAAAGCGATATCATTTAACGGCATAGCCAGTTACGGAGGTATCGCGGTTGGCGCACCGCTTGGGGTTATCATCAGCAATAGCTTTGGTTTAGGCGCAATCAGTGTGCTGATAGCGGCACTTGCCTTCGGTGGTTTTTTATACGCTAAAAATAAAAGAGCGCTGCAGGGCAGCAGCAAAGCCCCCCGCCAGGGATTTTTACAGGTACTTAAAAAAGTATCGCCTTATGGCATTGCTATGGGGTTGGGTGGTTTGGGCTTTGGTACCATATCAACCTTTATAACGCTGTATTACATGGCGTTGAAATGGCAGGGGGCGGTGTTGTGCCTGTCGGCGTTTAGTGTTATGTTTATTTTGGGGCGTTTGGTTTTTTCAAAAGCCATTAACAAGTATGGCGGGATGAAAACCACCCTTGTTTGCCTTTCTGTAGAAGTTGTTGGTTTACTGGTACTATGGCTGGCCCCAGCACCGGCCCTGGCTGTAATAGGCGCCGGCATTGCCGGACTTGGATTTTCGCTGGTATTTCCGGCCCTCGGCGTCGAGGCGGTTAAACTGGTTCCCGCCTCCAATAAAGGTGCCGCGCTTAGCGGCTATAGCCTGTTTATCGATATGTCGTTAGGCCTAACCGGTCCGCTGGTGGGTTTTGTGGCGAGCCAGTTCGGGTTGATGTATATTTTTCCGTTTAGTATGGCTATGGTGGTTATTGGGTTGGGGATGGTGGTGTGGTTGTATTGGAGGAGGCAGAAGAGTCCTGATGCATAACACCAGTCGATTGATAATCTAACTTGCGCCTGCTATGCCATCTACGTAGCCGAAAATTTCCCAAAAACAATAAGTCTATTTTATCCCCATCCATATTACTAATCTACCCCAAAATGATTTTTTAACTTCAAATCGGGCCGTTGCTTCGTTATAATACAATTTAGAGTTACGGTTTAATTCCTGTAGCACAACGCTACGTTCCATAATTGTATTATCATAATAAAAAAGTGCAGGATTCGGTACTACTATTTCGGGCTTACAGAATAACTCTTTTATTGAATCATACTTATCCCTTATAAATTCGTTTGAAGCCCATGCTAAGTTCTCCATACACGATACCTCCACAGCATCATTTGCATAAAAGTAATGTGATTTAGGCACCCAGGCTATTAAAAAGTTCGCGGGAAGTTCATGACCGGATCTATAAAAATGAATACCGTTTAATTGTATTCCAATGGCCAGCCAGGTGTCCCATGGCGGGGTGTCTCCTATATCAACATAACATGCGCTTTCGGCTTCAGGCGCACCATCGACCATTGTTGAATCCGGATCAAATACCATAATCCGGCCATAATGGTGCAATTCAGAAACGGGAATTAAGTCTATCCCCCATTCATCTAACAAGGCCGACCGTATTGAAATAATCCGGTCAATAGCCGAAATCTTTTCAGACTCAGGAATTTCATAATAATAGTAACCAGGTGATAATTCTGCCGACCGGAACAGGTTTGTGTTAAAGTCATTGTTGACTTTTTCTATCCAGGTAGCGGTTTCCTGTATTACCTTAATTATATTCATGGATAAGGTTTGTATTAGAATGTATTAATAATATCAATTTTTCCGGTCTTACTACTTGATACTTACTACTTGATACTATCGAAGCCTCACCACCAAACCATCCATCTCCTCCGTAACCCGCATTTGGCAAGCCAGGCGGCTGTGTTCATCCGCATTGGGAAGCGTATCCAGCATATCAAGTTCATTATCTGTGGCATGAAAATATTGTTCGGGGCCCTCCAGTACTTGTATGTGGCAGGTGGCGCATAGCGCCATGCCGCCGCAGGTGGCCAGCACATCGTATTCGGATGCTTTTAAAACTTCCATCAGGCTCAGGTTGATGCCTTCGGGGATTTCTACGGGCTGGCGGTCGCCGTTGCGGTCTTCAATAATTAAGTTGATCATGGCTAAAATTCGGTTACGCCGTAAACGGTGGTGTATTTAAAACTCAGTTTTTGTTCGGGGTAAACGTACTTGAACGCGCTTTGGGCCATCAGCGCGGCTTCGTGGAAGCCGCAAAGGATCAGCTTTAATTTACCGGGATAGGTATTGATATCACCAATGGCGTAAATACGCTCTACGTTGGTGCTGTAGTCCCTGGTGTTCACCTCAATGGCCGAAAAGCTGATGTTTAAGCCCCAGTTAGCAATCGGGCCAAGCTTTGGGCTAAGGCCAAACAGCGGGATCAGGTGATCGGCGGCAATGTGGCTTACCTCCTTCGCGGGCCAGTTCAAAAACTTTTTCGGCAGAGTCGGGCACACCGCGGAAGGTATCGCCGCGGTGAACCAGGGTAACACGTTCGGCAACGTTGGCTAAAAATATGGCCCAATCCAGGGCAGAATCACCGCCGCCCGCCAATACCACTTTCCGGTCGCGGAAGAGTTCGGGATTTTTAACCATGTAGGCCACGCCTTTGCCTTCAAAATCGATGAGGCGGTCAATCTCGGGTTTGCGGGGCTCAAAGCAGCCCAGGCCGCCGGCTATTACTACCACCTGGCAATGTACGGTGGTGTTGTCGTTAGTTTGGATGGTGTATGAGCCGTCGTCGTTCCGGTTAAGGGTTTCTACCCGTTCACCTAAACTAAAGGTAGGGTGGAAGGGTGCTATCTGCTCCATCAGCCTGTCTACCAATTGCTGCGCGGTAACTTCGGGATAGCCGGGGATATCGTAAATGGGTTTGTGCGGGTAAATTTCGGATAGCTGGCCGCCCACCTGGGGCAGTACATCAATCAGGTGGCAGCGCATTTTTAACAGCCCTGCTTCAAAAACGGCGAACAATCCAACCGGTCCTGCGCCAATAATACAAATATCAGTATCAATATGTTCCATAACCTGCTCTTTAATTCAGCACTCAAAAGTGGCTGTAAAGCTGGTGGTAAACAAATGATATAAAGTAATACTCGATTACTTTAAGTTATAATTGACCAGGCAAAAACGTTTGAAAAGTTCAATCAGTTTGCTGTTTTTTCCATGCAACTGGATGAACTGGAAGGTGCGGAAAATCTCCAGTCCTTTAATATCGATAACGCTCAACTCGTTATATTTTAACTCGCTCACTACCGATTGGATAGACAGGAAAGTAGCAGTATCTGAGTATAAAAGATACTGTTTTATGGCGATGCTGCTCTCCAGCTGAATCTCGATGTTCAGATCTTTAGGGCTGATTTGTACACTTGCCAAAGCATCATAAATGACATCCAGGGTGCCTGATCCGGCCTCGCGTAAAACAAGGGGGATCTCCAATAATTGTTTCGGGCTGATCTCGGCCTTTTTTGATAACTTATTGTTTGCCCTGGTCACCAGCACAATCTCATCCTTGGCAAATGGCGAATAGGCCAGCTGGGGTGAGTGGGAGGAGCCCTCGATGATGGCAATGTCCAGCTTCTCGTCCATAATCATTTGTGATACCTGGTCGGTATTGGCCTGTATAAAGTTGAAGGTGATCTCGGGGTAGGTTTTCTTAAATAGCGCCAGTATTTTGGGCAATATAGTTTGGGCTACCGTAGTGCTGGCCCCAATGTGCAGGGTACCGGCTTCTATGTTGTTCAGCTGCGCCAGTTCGGTTTCAAGGGCACTGTAGGTTTGGAAAATCTTATCGGCATAATGTACCAGCACCTTGCCGGCCGTGGTTAGGGCAATGTTGTTACCGTTGCGCTTAAACAGTTGCACATTAAGCTGTTGTTCCAGCTCTTTAATATGCTTGGTAACAGCCGGCTGGGTAATAAACAACTCGTTGGCCGCTTTGGTAAAGCTAAGCCGCTGCGCAACCGTATAAAATACCTTTAACCGAAAATCGAAGATCATCGGGTTAAAGGTAGGGGTTTAATTTTAACTGTAAAACTGTGTGTACCAGTACAGGGTGAAACACCCTGGTACACCCTTGGTACACTTGCCGTTGTTGGGGGGTGTACGTAGCTTAAAACGGCGGGGGATAGCGCGATTCCTTCCTTGGGGAAGGAGGAGGTAGGGGTTAAATCAGGCGTTCAGGCCGATTTGCGACTCATCGCGTGGCGAACCCCCCCCCTGCCTTTGCGCTCTATGCCAGCCGCACCCCTCCCGTGGGGAGGGAATAAAAATCCTTCGGAAAACGACACCAATAAATCCCAGCAAAACCAATAATTTAATGCGCTAACTGCCTTTGTCTTAACTCTTGATTCTTAACTCTTGGCTCTTCTCCCTATATTTGCACTATGACAGGAAAATCGCCCAAAGAATCATATACCATCATGAATGAACTGGTATTGCCCAATGATACCAATACGTTAAACAACCTGATGGGGGGGCGCCTGCTGCACTGGATGGATATTGCCGCGGCAATATCGGCACAAAAGCATTGTAACCGTATTGTGGTTACCGCCTCGGTTGATAATGTATCTTTCCAGGCGCCGGTTAAACTGGGCGATGTGATTAGTATTGAAGCCAGGGTAACCCGCGCCTTTACAACCTCGGTTGAAGTGCGGATGGATGTTTGGGCTCAAAATATCCCATCGGGTACCAAGGTAAAAAGCAACGAAGCCTATTATACTTTTGTAGCATTGGATAACGACGGCCGAAAAACCCAGGTGCCGGCATCATTGCCCGAAACAGAGGAGGAAGTAGCTTTGTACGAAGGTGCGCTTCGTCGCCGCCAGTTGCGGTTAATACTGGGCGGCAAAATGCTGGCCAATGATGCTACCGAACTGAAAGCCCTCTTTTTTGGCGAACAGCTGCCGCTGAACCTGAAAGATTAAATTTCGTAACAATTGCGGCCTGGCTTAGTCAAAAAGATATCAGCTTAAAAACTAACAGCCATGAGATACTTTCTTTGCTTTTTATTCCCTCCGCTTGCCATATTAACAACCGGCCGCATCGGCGCATTTATACTCAATATATTTCTAACCCTGTTTTTCTGGATCCCCGGCGTAATCCATTCCATATTGGTTACCAGCGATTACTATGATGCCAAAAGGCACAGGCGATTGGTAAGGGAGGTGAGAAGGAGTGGATGGTGAATGGTTGATTAGGTGAGTGGTTGATTGGGTTAAGTGGTTGATCCCGTTTTAGTCGTGTCAACTTATCCAACCATTCTCCCAATCAACTTAATCAACCACTCACAAAAAAAAATCCCATCTTTGCCCTGATGCAAAAAGGTAAGCTATTAATTATTGACGACGAGGAACGCCTGCGTAACCTGATGGCCCGCATTCTGCAACTGGAAGGGCATGAGGTTATTACAGCAGGTACGGCCAAAGAAGGTCTGCGTAAATTACAGCAGGAAAGTATCCAGGTTGTTTTGAGCGATGTTAAGCTGCCCGATACCGATGGTATTACGCTTACCGATACCATCAAAAAAGCATACCCAACTACCGAGGTAATTGTACTTACCGCTTATGGAACCATCAATGATGGCGTAAAGGCCATTAAGGCAGGCGCTTTTGATTATATTACCAAGGGCGATGATAACGAAAAGATAATCCCGCTGGTAAGTAAGGCCATGGATAAGGCCCTGTTGCAGCAAAAGGTGTTGGAGCTGCAAAGTAAGCTCAACGATAAATTTGGGTTTGACAGGTTGATTGGCAGATCAACCGCCATTAGCGATGTTATTAAGCTGGCCCAAAAAGTAGCCTTAACCGATACCACCGTTTTACTATTGGGCGAAACGGGCACCGGGAAAGAGATTTTTGCCGAGGCCATTCACCAGGCCAGTAACCGTAATGCTAAATCGTTTGTGGCCGTAAATTGCAGCGCCTTTACCAAAGAATTGCTGGAGAGCGAATTGTTTGGCCATAAAGCGGGCTCATTTACCGGTGCAGTGAAAGATAAAAAAGGCTTGTTTGAAGAAGCTACAGGCGGCACCATATTTTTAGACGAAATTGGCGAGCTTGACCACGACCTGCAAGCCAAACTGCTTCGCGTACTGGAATCGCAGCAGTTTTTAAAAATCGGCGATACCAAACCTACCCAGGTTAATGTGCGCATACTGGCGGCCACCAACCGCAACCTGCAAACCGAAATTAACGATGGCCATTTCCGGTCGGATTTGTTTTACCGTTTATCCGTTTTCCAGATCACGTTGCCTCCGCTGCGCGAGCGTAAAAAAGATATCAAACTTTTAGCCGAATACTTTATGCAATACTTTGCGCTGAAAGTTAAAAAGCAGATCAACGTATTGAGCGACGAGTTTGTAAGCAAACTGGAAGCCTATAACTGGCCCGGCAATATCCGCGAGTTTAAAAACGTAATTGAACGCGCCGTAATACTCACCGATAACAATATTTTGGACGAGAGCCTGCTGCCTTACGAAATTCAGCAGCAACAGGTAAAATCAGGCGCACCAATTTCGGCCTTTGATCTTTCATCGGTAGAGAAGCTGCATATTCAACGCGTGCTTAACCATACGCATGGTAACCGCGCCGAAGCTGCTAATTTGTTGAATATTGGGGTAGCTACGCTGTATAGGAAGTTGAAGGAGTATGGGTTGGAGTAGGGATATAATATGGCATTGTGAAAGGAATGATAACGATTTAATCCCCAAAGTCATGCTGAACTTGTTTCAGCACCCCACATACTAAGTGTACTTCATGCGGGTCACCTGTCCTGTGGGATCCCGAAACAAGTTCGGGATGACTTCCGTTTTTCAACTTGTCATTATAAGGTACGAAGCAATCTCCGAATTATGCTTTACGGTTGTTTGGGTAACGAAATTACTTTGTAGAGGCTACCACATCGGACCGCTCAATTGCCGCGGGAGGGCTGTTACTTTTGTCGCCACAAAAGTAACCAAAAAGGCTGTCAGCAGAAATGCTTCTTTGCGCGCAAGGCCTCTGCGCTGCAAAACGGTCAAAACCTGGGCTGGGATTATTTTGCCCTCACCCACATTGCCCCTGCCGCAAAAACTCCCTATGCCCTGCAGCCGCACGGCCCCGCATTGTTTTGCCCGCTTTCACCCGAAGCTGTTCTGCTGACGGGAAGGGAAGCCGAGAGCCTCTAAGATCAATGATATACATAAATATTGATAGCTCTACGTCTCGCTGCCGCGGGGTTTTAACCCGTGGCTAAACCGGTTTCAGCTTTCAGCTGAACTGTGAAGCCAAAGGCTTCAACCAGCATTACCCACGGGTTACGCTGCGCTAACCTCGCGGGAGTTTGCTTTCAGCCAAACAATAAAGCCTTAGCTTTCTATTTTCCCTACTGCTTATCAAAAACCAGAGGCGAAGGAAGGCAACTGGCATTAAACGGGCATATAAAGTAAAGTAAAAGTTTATTTTTAGGTCCGTTGAGCGATACGCCACATGTAAGCTTTTTGGAGCCATCAACGGGTGTAAGTTCGGTTTGTGGGCCGAAGCTATTTTTTGAGTTTGAGTGGTTTACCAGGTCAAACATGATTAATGAATCGTTTTTGATGCTATATTTCCCAACGCTTCTAAAGCGATAACCTATTATTTTTTTGGTAACCGAATCAGTAGCTATAACATCGAACTGAACCTGGTTACCATTTTTAAATTCATATTGTTGAATTCCCTGGAATTGCTGGTACGCCCATTTTCCGGTGATATTAAGGGGGCCGCTTGTATCCTTTTCACAGGCCGAAAAAGTAAATGCTAAAACAACGGCCAAAAGGCCCAGGATTCTGATAAGGGTAAGTTTTGTTTTCATACTAACCATTACGCGTAAGTATTTGGTATTGATACAATTGGGATAGATTTTTAGGTGAATTGTAATGAAATAGCTGCAACAGAAATTCTTGTATAGACGCAATCTTTTGCGTCTCCCACCAGACGGATTTGCATGCGGGAGACGCAAAATTTTGCGTCTCTACATACAAAAACCGAATTGATAATCTTTCGGCTGTTGAGAAACTGCATATTCAACGGATGCTTAACCATACTTGTGCTAACATGTGGTTTGATGGACAAGACGATTACCAACTGTTATTTGCCTGAAAAAAGCCTGCTAAAAGGGCTATTGTACCCTATCTCCCGGTAAATGTTTTGGGTACCATTGTACATGGGAATGATTGAATAATTGCTTTGATCTCTTTTCAGTTATTTTATTGGTTATCCTTTACCATGAAAGGATAATCTCCTTGTTTCATATCATTACAACTACTAAAACATTGTCTCTGATCATCAAAATCACTAAAAATTTTAAATATTCAATACCAAGCCGTTAAAGCTTAACGGTTATCATTTAACCAAATAAACCAATACAATTATGAAAACATCAAACTTACAAATGCTCAAAGAGCAGATTGAACAATCAAAACCCCAGGATTTCGTACTGCAATCATTCAATGTTTTTAACCCCATCATCGCCAAAAATCCCGATTTATTACTGAGCCAGCTCAACAATTATTTAAAAACACCATTAACGGACAATGATGTAAACACCCAAACCGTTAAGCAAACCTTTTCATCTACTTTTAAAGAATTTCAGTCTTCGCAATCTTCTAATACAGAATTCGCCGCCTCTGTGGGTATCGAGGGGAGTTATGGGTTTTATAGCGGTTCGGTAAAGGCCAGCTACAGCTCTGAAACCTACCAGGCTTCTACAGCTTTCAGCAGCAGTTTTAATGGTGTTATTAGCTGCGGTACGGTAACTTTTAAAAGGCAAAGCGACAACAACGCCATAAGGGCATGCCTGACCACCGAATTATGCGCGGCGCTTGACAGCATTACCACACTTAAAGCTGCCGAAGCTTTTGTGGGTACTTACGGCACACACCTGGTGCTTGGTTTAAACCTGGGGGGCTTTATCCAGCTAAAATCGGCATCAAAAACAAGCAATTACAAAAGCAAACAGGAGATGTCGCTTGCGGTAACAGCAGCCTACGAAGGTGCCGGCAGCATTAGCGCCGCGGCAAGCGCGACTCAAAAGTTATCGCAGGAAAGCTTTTCCTCCAGTCTTGAGCAAACGGTTGATACATCGGGAGGGCAAGGCAGCCTGGCGGCCCAAATTGACCCGAAAGACCCTAAAACAATTGTAGACTGGGCTAATAGCTGTACCGCCGATACTTCTTATGGTATAACCAGTGCTATCGAGATATGGCAGCTGGCCGCAAATGATCCGGCAAAAAACACGTTGAAACAATATATAAATCTGGTAATATTGGCGCAAAGCATTAAAAACCCCACCATATTTGCCGCCGAAGCAGCCTTGCAACCATACGTTGTGGTTGATGTTAATGCTGTAGCTAACGATGCCCACTTCCGGATTATTGGGGGAGGGGCTATGATAGAAAAAAACAAAAGCAGCTTCCTGGTAAACTCTTATCCCCAAACAGATAGCCATGGCCATATCAATGGGTGGACCGCCGGATCGCATGATATTGCGGATGCCGCATCGTCCAATGACTATATAACAGCCTTTGCAATGGCCATTTACGACCCCAGTTATGTAGCCGGCAGCGCAGATAACCTTTTGCAGGTTCAGTTAAAAACGGCATCGGGCAGCAATCCGGGTATAGGCGGCGATACCGCTGCAAGCAGTGTAGATGCGGATTATTTACTTTCGGGTGGCGGTATTCAATCTTTTACACCCGGAAATGTTAATAAATACATTTTGGGCAGCTACCCGTCAAGTGATGATACCTGGACGGCCACCAACCACGATTACGAAAGAGCTGCATCGGATGTTGCGCTTACGGCTTATGCAATTGGCATCAAAAGTAACCACGCTTCGCTTACCATTACGCCATATTTGGTTAGTACACCCGAATCTGAACATGAATACGGCAACCAAACGGCAACCCTGGGCGATGGCGTATCGATAGCGGGCGGTGGCTTATTAATAACCAACGCCACCGATTGTGGTAACCTTACGCAGCAAAGCTACCCATCATCATCAAACAGCTGGACGGAATATAACAAAGACGATGACGGCCACGTATCGCATGCCGACGTTGTGGCTTATGCCATTGGGTTTACCGCTTCGCTTGAATTTTAGTAGTAAGTATCAAGTAGTAAGTATCAAGACAGCTTCAGCTTCATTGAGGTGAAATCCTGGCTATCCTTTAATCTTAAAAATCAGGGTTCAGACAAAAAAGATAACATAACAACGGCCCGGTCCAAAATCGGGAACGGGCCGTTTTAAATAATAGGATAGGGGCAAATAAAACCCTGGCTATCCTTTAATCCTAAAAATCAAGGTTCAGACCATAGGGCGATTAACGTGAAATCGCTCCTGTTTTCGACGTTTTTTGCACGGTAGTAATTTTATCTAAATAATTGATAATGAGCAATAAAGGTGTTCCATGCTTGCTTTTTTAAAAATATAACTTGCTGATTGCCAATACTAAGGCGTTCCAAAGCGTTCCGCATGATCCGGGCGTTCCGGTGGAACGGTACGGGCACCGCCATTCTTCTTCTCCCACATTGATAATCAACTATCATTTTGATAGGCGTTTTTAGCCTTTTAAACGCTGATTTATAACCTGTGTTAACTTAAGTTGCTGTAAATCAAATATGTATTAGTCTTTGGCATTTATTGGCACCCGCTTGGTAAAGCCTCCTGCAAAAAACTATTAATATGGATATTTTACAGATTGTTATTTATGTGGCCACCTTCATAGCCATATTCTGGATCTTCTTCAAATCAGTTAATTACTTCGAAAAAATCTAATCATCATGATCGCATTATTCATTGTGGCAGTGGCTGTGTTTGTATACATGGTGTATGTGCTGCTTAAACCAGAAAAATTTTAAACTATTAAACCATGAACACTGAACTTTCAGGTGTAATTTTTACCTACCTGCTCACGCTGGCAATAGCCATTCCCCTGGGCCGTTACATAGCCCGTATTTTTAAGGGCGAAAAAACCTGGCTCGACTTTTTAGCCCCGCTCGAACGTTTTATTTTTCGTTTCAGCGGCATTGATGCCAAAAAGGAAATGAATTGGAAACAGCATTTATTTGCCCTGCTTACTATCAATAGCGTATGGCTTATTTATGCGTTTGTTTGTTTAATGGCACAAGGCCACCTGCCACTTAACCCGGATGCAAACCCGGGGCAGTCGCCTGATACCGCTTTTAATACGGCCATCAGCTTTTTGGTAAACTGTAACTTACAGCACTACTCGGGCGAAAGCGGCGCCACTTACTTTACACAGCATTTTGTGTTTATGTTCCTGCACTTTGTATCGGCCGCTACCGGTATTGCCGCCCTAATTGTGCTTTACAGGGCCCTGAAGGATAAAGTGACCGATAAACTGGGTAACTTTTGGGATTACTTTGTAAAAGCCATTACCCGTATATTATTGCCTATATCGTTTGTTATAGCTGTCATCTTCGCTTTTAACGGCATGACAACCAGCTATGCCGGTAAAGATACTTTTATCAGCATGCAGGGCGATACCGTTCACGTATCCCGCGGGCCGGTTGCTGCCTTAGTTGCTATTAAACACTTAGGTACAAATGGCGGTGGCTGGTTCGGTGCCAACTCGGCCCACCCTATCGAAAACCCCAACTACTTAACCAACACGATTGAGCTGGTTGCACAATTGATTATCCCGATAGCGCTGGTATTTGCCTTAGGTTTTTACCTCAATAAAAAGAAATTTGCTTACGTAATTTTCGGGGTGATGACGCTGGGGATGCTCATGCTCATGATCCCCACCATTAACGCCGAGTTGAACGGTAATCCGGCCATTGCCCACATGGGCATCAGCCAGCCAACCGGTGCCATGGAAGGCAAGGAAGTAAGGTTTGGCCCGGCCAACTCTGCCTACTGGAGCGTAATGACTACCATTACATCTACAGGATCGGTAAACTCCATGCACGATAGCACCATGCCTTTATCTGGTTGTATGCAATTGCTGGGTATGATGGTTAACTGCTTTTATGGCGGTGTGGGTGTTGGTTTCCTTAACTTTTACATTTTTATCATCATCGCGGTATTTATATCGGGCCTGATGGTTGGGCGTACGCCGGAATTTTTAGGGCGCAAAATTGAGGCCCGCGAAATGAAGATAGCATCGCTGATAGCTTTATTGCACCCCTTCATCATACTGGTTGGCTTAGCCATATCGTCATACGTTGTGGTACACATGCCGGGTGCAGATTGGGCAGTAAAACCGTCAACATGGTTAAACAACCCGGGCAACCACGGTTTTTCTGAAATGTTGTATGAGTATACTTCAGCAGCAGCCAACAACGGTTCGGGCTTTGAAGGTTTGGGCGATGGTAACATCTTCTGGAACTTTACTACTGGTATAGTAATGGTATTGGGTAGGTTTTTACCAATTATTGGTCCGCTGGCTATAGCTGGTTTACTGGCCAACAAAAAATACATTCCAGAATCTGCCGGTACACTTAAAAGCGATACTTCCACTTTTGGATTAATGATATTCGCGGTAATTGTAATTATAGCCGCCCTTTCATTCTTCCCTGCACTGGCTTTAGGCCCAATTGCCGAACACTTTTCACTTAAATAATCATGAAAACCTCAAATACATTATTCCAGGGCGATCAGATGAAGGAGGCTTTTAAACAGTCGTTCATCAAACTAAACCCACGCATACTGTTCCGTAACCCGGTTATGTTTACCGTTGAAATAGGAACGGCAGTAATGCTTATAGTTACTATATTTTCTTTTGCAAATAAAGGCCAGGGCAGTTTTGCTTATAACTTCACCGTGTTTTTGGTGCTGTTGTTAACCGTATTGTTTGCCAACTTTGCCGAGGCCATTGCCGAAGCACGCGGTAAAGCACAAGCCGAAAGCTTGCGGAAAACCCGCGAGGAAACTCCTGCACGCTTACTGGTTAACGGTAAAGAAACCCAGGTAATGTCGAGCCAGCTGAAAAAAGGCGATGTATTTATCTGCGAAACAGGCGATAACATCCCTACTGATGGCGAAATTATTGAAGGTATTGCTACCATAGATGAATCGGCCATTACCGGCGAATCTGCCCCGGTTATCCGCGAATCGGGCGGTGATAAATCATCAGTAACAGGCGGTACCAAAGTATTATCTGATAAGATAAAAGTTATGGTAACCACCCAGCCCGGCGAAAGCTTTTTAGATAAGATGATTGCTTTGGTTGAAGGTGCATCGCGCCAGAAAACACCAAACGAGATAGCTTTAACCATCCTGCTTGCAGGCTTTACGCTGATATTTGTTATTGTGTGCGTTACCCTGAAACCATTTGGCGATTATTCAAATACCCCAATAACAATAGCTGCATTCATATCTTTATTTGTTTGTTTGATCCCAACCACTATCGGCGGCCTGTTATCGGCCATCGGTATTGCCGGGATGGATAGGGCGTTACGCGCAAACGTGATAACCAAAAGCGGTAAAGCAGTTGAAACAGCCGGCGATTTGGATACCTTGTTATTAGATAAAACAGGTACCATCACCATTGGTAACCGTAAGGCAACCAACTTTTACCCAACAACCGCAGTAAACGAACAGGATTTTGTAACGGCCTGCGTATTGAGTTCGCTGGCTGATGAAACCCCCGAAGGTAAATCAATTGTTGAACTGGCCGAAACCGGCTCAAGCAAGTTAAAGGTAGTAGCTCCTAAAGACTCGGTTTTTATCAAGTTCACTGCCGAAACCCGTTCAAGCGGTTTAGATACGCCCGATGGGTTGCGCATCCGTAAGGGAGCTTTTGATTCTATCCGCAACATCGCCTTAAAAGCAGGCAACCCTTTCCCAGCGGATGTGGAAGAGAATGTTAAAAAGATCTCCTCAAACGGTGGTACACCATTAGTGGTATCACAAAATGAAAAGATCCTTGGCGTAATTGAACTGCAGGATATCATTAAACCCGGCATTGCCGAACGTTTTGACCGCTTACGTAAAATGGGCGTTAAAACGGTAATGGTGACCGGTGATAACCCTTTAACAGCCAAATTTATTGCCGAAAAAGCAGGTGTGGACGATTTTATTGCCGAGGCCAAGCCCGAGGATAAAATGAACTACATTAAAAAAGAACAACAAGGCGGCAAGCTGGTAGCCATGATGGGCGACGGTACAAACGATGCACCTGCCTTGGCCCAGGCTGATGTTGGCGTAGCGATGAACAGCGGTACCCAGGCAGCCAAAGAAGCCGGCAACATGGTTGATTTGGATAACGACCCAACCAAGCTGATTGAGATTGTGGAAATTGGTAAACAACTGCTGATGACCCGTGGTACGCTTACCACCTTCTCGATAGCTAATGACGTAGCCAAGTACTTTGCTATCGTTCCGGCCTTATTTATGGTATCTATACCATCATTAAGAGCGCTGAACATTATGGCATTGCACAGCCCGGAATCGGCCATATTATCGGCGGTAATATTTAACGCCATCATTATCCCGATGCTGATACCGTTGGCCTTACGCGGTGTTGAATATAAACCGATAGGTGCCAGCGCTTTATTACGCCGTAACTTATTGATTTATGGCCTGGGCGGTATCCTGATACCGTTCATAGGCATTAAATTAATTGACCTTGCCGTAGGAATATTTTTATAGAAGAGATTTGAGATGTGAGATATGAGATTTGAGACAGAAATGAAAAGTCAAAAATCTATATCTAACACTCAGGTCTAAACTTAAAATGAGACAGGAAAAATCTCATGTCTCAAATCTCATATCTCAAATCTAATTTTAAAAAAATGAAAACATATTTGTTGCCATCAATCAAGTTAACTATCATCCTGATAGTAATTACAGCCGGTATCTATCCCTTAGCTATAGCCGGTGTGGGCAAATTAACTCCCGGTCATGGTGATGGGGAAACCGTAACTTATAAGGGCCGTGTAGTTGGTTATGCCAATGAAGGTCAAAAATTCACTAAAGACGAATACTTTTGGAGCCGCCCATCTGCGGTTGATTATAATGCTGCAGGTTCCGGAGGTTCAAACAAAGGCCCCTCAAACCCCGATTATCTGAAACAGGTAGAAGGCCGCATCCAGGATTTTTTAAAGCATAACCCCGGTGTAACCCGCGCCCAAATCCCTGCCGAACTGGTTACCGCATCGGGTAGCGGATTGGATCCTGACCTGTCGCCGGCTGGTGCACAAATCCAGGTAGCCCGTATAGCCAAAATACGCGGCATATCGGCAGATGCTTTAACCAAACTGGTTGATGAGCATACCGAAAAGCCGTTGTTTGGCGTATTTGGCCCATCAAAAGTAAATGTGCTGAAGCTGAATGTGGCTTTGGATGAACTAAAGAAATAGCCCCCTCTAAATCTCCCCCTGAAGGGGGAGACTTTTGATTTGCGGGGTGAGGAACATCTTTCACCGATTTTAAATATTAAAAATGTCACGATAGAGCTGGCGGGGAAAGAGCGGGAGGGCGAGAGAGAAATGACAAGGGGTTTTTATGAGAACTGAACTATATAAATGAAAAAGAACATATTATTATTCGTAATACTTTTAATTGGCTTTAATGTTGTAAAAGCCCAGGACACTGTTAAAACAACATCAGATGCGCCATTGGTGATCTTTGGATCGGTTGATACTTATTATAAATACGACTTTGCTGATAAAGGTCCGCAGGTCCCTACCAGCTTTGCTACCGATCAAAATTCTGTTTCGATTGGGATGATAGACCTGGGGATTAAAAAGAAAGTTGGTAAAGCTGCCTTTTTAGGCGAAATGTCTTTTGGTCCAAGGGGGCAGGCGCAATCTATCCCCAACGGGCCAAACGGCGACTCGTATCATATCCAAAACCTGTATGTAGCGTATGATGTAACCGATAAATTAACCCTTACCGGTGGTTATATGGCAACTTTTATTGGTTATGAGGTGATAAGCCCGGTTGGCAATTTTAACTATTCTACATCGTACCTGTTTACCAATGGTCCGTTCCAAAACGCCGGTGTAAAAGCTACTTATGCTTTCACCGATAAAATAAGCCTGATGGTTGGGGCATTTAACGATAACTGGAACGCTTACCAATCTACCAAAAGGGTTAACAACTTTGGCGCTCAGCTGATGGTTATCCCGGTAAAGGGATGGACAGCTTATCTGAATGTTATTACAGGTGGTTTACAGGGAACAGAATTTGATTTGACCACAGCTTACCAAATAACAGATGCCTTTAAATTGGGCTTAAACGCCGCCGACTATAAAGCTAACAGTGGTGTAACCGGAGGTTTTACCGGGGTGGCATTATATCCGCAATACGCAGTATCAAAAGACGTAACATTAGGCCTTAGGGGCGAGTATTTTAAAACAAAAACCGGGACCTATACCTCGACAGCTGCGCCGGCACCCGGAGAAAATGTAACAGCTGTAACTTTTACAGCAAATATTAAGGCTGGTCCGCTGGCATTGATACCCGAGTTTAGGGTTGATAACGGATCGGCAAACGCGTTTAAAAATCACTCGGGCGACCCGACTAAAACTGCCTCGCAATTTGTACTGGCAGTGGTATACGCCTTTTAGGCCCGCTCTAAATCTCCCCCTGAAGGGGGAATTTTGATTTGAAAGCTTTGTCAAGTCCTCCCCTTTAGGGGAGGATTTAGGTGGGGCTTAAGATATGTATGAATGATTGTATAGTTAATTTTGGTTTAATTATATGTTAGTTTGAGAAACATTCATACCTTAAAGGGGGGCCGCGAGGGCTCTCCTTTTTATGCCCCTCTAAATCTCCCCCTGAAGGGGGAGACTTTTGATTTGCATAGGTTTCAAAACCTTGGGCGTAAACCAAAATGAGATTTGTACGGGTTTAAACATAATGGTTATTAATAAGTATTAGATAAATTAATTTTTAAAGTCTCCCCCTTCAGGGGGAGATTTAGAGGGGGCTTGGGACTTATGGACGGCGAAAAAGAACGATCGGTTGAGCATTTCCTGGAGCTGATAAAGAAATCAAGGCGCGGGAAATTCAAGGTTTACATAGGCATGAGCGCAGGCGTGGGCAAAACCTTCCGCATGCTTCAGGAAGCCCAGGCTTTGATGCGTAACGGCATCGACGTTAAAATTGGCTATATAGAAACCCATAACCGCAAAGAAACTGTTGCACAATTGGAAGGCTTACCCGTAATACCCCGCCGCAAACTGTTTTACAAGGGGAAGGAGTTGGAGGAGATGGATTTGAAGGCCATCATCAGCCTGCGCCCCGAAGTGGTTTTGGTTGATGAACTGGCGCACACCAATATTGAAGGCAGCAGCAACGAAAAACGCTGGCAGGATGTGCTGGAGATATTAAACGCCGGTATCAATGTGATCAGCGCGGTAAACATTCAGCATATGGAAAGCCTGAACGAAGAGGTGGAACGCATAACCGGGGCCAAAATAAACGAACGTATCCCCGATAAGGTTTTGCAATTGGCAGACGAGGTGGTAAACATCGACCTTACCGCCGATGAATTGATAGACCGCTTAAAGGAAGGTAAGATATATGATGAAAAAAAGGTGCCCATGGCGCTCAATAACTTCTTCCAGGCCGATAGAATTTTGCAGCTGCGCGAACTTGCCCTGCGCGAAGTAGCCCACCAGGTAGAGCGGAAGATAGATATTGAGATACCCAAAACCATTAAACTACGGCCCGAGCTTTTTTTAGCCTGCATTAGTACAAATGATGCTTCGGCCAAAATAATTATCCGTAAAACGGCAAGGTTGTCATCATACTACCGCTCAAAGTTTTTTGTTTTGTATGTGCAAACCTCAAGAGAGAGCAGCGATAAAATAAACCTGGCATCACAACGCCACCTCATTAATAATATGAAACTGGCCACGCAACTGGGTGGAGAAGTTATCAAAATAAAAAGCGACCGCATAGCCCAAACCATTTGGGAAACGGCCGAAAAATACGACATTACCACTATTTGCCTGGGTAAGCCACGCTTTAAATTTTACCAGGTTATTATGAAAACGGCGGTTTTTACCCAATTGTTAAATAAAATGTCAAAAACTGATATAGACCTTGTAATACTATCATAACCATGACTATTAAAAATAAACTCCGTACAGGCATCGGTTTCTTGTTTGTACTGGCGCTCATCGTCTGCGGGTTATCTGTTTACTTCCTCAACCGCCTGTCGGCCGATGCGGGAGTGATCCTGAAGGATAATTATAAAACCCTGCAATACACCCAAAAAATACTGGACGCCATTGATGCCAGTAACGGGCCGCTATCGCCCCGGCAAATGGCTATTGTTGATGATAACCTGAACCGGCAGCAACATAACATTACAGAAAAAGGTGAGCAGGCATTAACCGATTCGTTAACGCTTGTTTATATGCAGATAAAGCAGCATAATAACAATATAGTTGAGCAATTGCCTTTAAGGAGCCATGCCCGCCGCCTTGTTTACGGCATTATGCATTTAAATATGGACGCAATTGCGCATAAAAATGATAAGGCTGCCGATACCGCCAGCAGGGCAAATGTGCTGGTGGCCGTGAGCGCTTTTTTATTGTTCACCATTGCGTTCACTTTCGCGGTAAATTTTCCTGGTTATATAGCCGATCCCTTAAAGGAATTAACGGCGAGGATAAAAGAGGTATCAAACCGAAATTACCACCAGCAGATAGATTTTCACTCGGATGACGAGTTTGGCGAATTGGGCCAGGCTTTTAATACCATGACCCGCAAGCTGGATGAGTACGAAAACAGTAACCTGGCCAGCATCCTGTTTGAGAAAAAGCGTATAGAAACCATTATCAATACCATGCAGGACGGCATTATTGGGTTAGACGAAAAGCAGTTCATCATATTTGCAAATGAGGTAGCCTGTAACCTCATAGGGATGACAGCTGCCCAACTTACCGGCAGGTATGCACCCGACATCGCGCTGGAGAATGACCTGCTGCGCAACCTGCTGATTAATGAACAGCCGCGCTTAAAGATTTTTGCCGATAACCGCGAAAGTTTTTACAGCCGCGAATCGTTATCCGTAAGCAGTAAAAGTAAAGTGATAGGTAAAGTGATTATCCTTAAAAATATTACCGAGTACCAGCAGCTGGATGAAGCCAAAACCAATTTTATCGCCACCATATCGCACGAGCTGAAAACGCCTATATCATCCATAAAAATGAGCCTGAAATTGCTGGAGGATGATCGCATTGGCGCAGTAAACACCGAGCAAAGGCAGTTGCTGGAAAATATTGATGATGATGCCCGCCGCCTGCTGCAAATAACCGGCGAACTGCTGGATATGGCACAGGTAGAAACCGGTAAACTACAGCTTAACTTTGGTAGCACCCATCCCCGTAATATTGTTGATTATGCTGTAAAAGCCATCAAGTTTACTGCCGATCAAAAGCAGGTAAACATCAAAGTAAAATGCGACGATACCCTGCCCGAGGTACATGCAGATTTGGATAAAACTACCTGGGTACTTATCAACCTGTTATCAAACGCTATAAAATACAGCCACGAAAAATCAGTTGTGGAGCTAACCGTTAAAAAACATAAGAACGACGAGATAGAATTTTCGGTAAAAGATCATGGTAAAGGCATAGAAGAGCAATACCTGTCGAGGTTATTTGAGCGCTACTTTAAAGTACCCAATGCCACCGCCGATCAAACCGGCACCGGCCTTGGCCTTGCCATCGCCAAAGATTTTATTGAAGCCCAGGCCGGCCACATCGAAGTTGATAGCGAGATAGGCGCAGGAAGCAGGTTTGCTTTTACGTTGAAGAGGGCGGTGTAGTGTAATTTACTAAAAAACTGTCATCCTGAGCGGTAAATTTTGCGAAGTTGTGAAGGGGAAATGACATCTAAAAATAAAAGACTGTCATGCTGAGGTACGAAGCATCTATTCGCAAACTTTTCTGCGGATTATGCATGGCGTAGAATAGATCCTTCGTACCTCAGGATGACAGGAAAATTGGATATGTCATGAGGAGCTACGAAGGATGACAATCTTTATTTAACATATTTACTCCCCGTCAGAACTTCTCGAAATTTTACTATTCAGGATGACAATAAGGAATACAATCAATTCACCTCCACAATCTTCATCCCCCAGGGCGCCAATTGCATAGCAGAATTACTGCTTACACTTGCTCCTGAGAACAGTTCCTTCCCATTGCCATAAGGATAAGTAAAGCTGGCTTCCTTATCCGAATAATTAAAATAATAGTGCACCGTTTTACCGGCCTGATTTATCCCATACTTGGTTATCAGCGGGAACGCCAATTGCTGATCGGTACCCCAAAGGCCTGCTTTTTTTACCGCATCGGCCAATATTTTATCGGTAACGGCGCTGGTTGTAACGCAGCCAATATAAGTTGCCAGGCCTTTGCCGTATGCGTTTTCGGTAATGGCCGCGTATTTGCCCCAAACAGGGTGGTCGTAATAAGCCAGTACCTTTGCGGTCGTGGGCGTTATAAGCTCCATCCAGGTATTCAATTTTTTATCTTCGGGTTTCAGGTTAAAATCATCGCCTTTAAGGCCAACGTTTTCGGGCACCGTGAACTGGCTGTAGTAAATTCCTAATGCCTCGTTAATAATGCCGGGCTGGTGGGTTGTGCGCACTTTCACGTTTTCGTCGCTAAAGCCACTTTTAAAGGTGTAGATAATGTGGCCTCCGTTTTTTACATAGCGGTTAAGGCGTTGTAACAAACTATCGGGTGCTACATATAAAACCGGTACTACCAGTAATTTATAATTTTCAATGTTTTGGCTCGTAGGGTCAACAAAATCGCAGCCTACGTTCATATGGTATAAGCCATCGTACAACTGGCGCAATACTTCATTATAGCCGGTGCGTACACCCCAGCCAAAGCCAAAAGCTTTAAAACCTGTAAGTGCCTCGTTGCTGAACAATATGGCTACATCGTTTTTCTTTTTCAGGTTGATGAGTTTCGGGCTTAAGCGGTCAAAATCCTTACCGATTGTTTTAGCTTCGTTATAAACCGGGTTTGGCTCAAAATCATGACTTAACAGGCCTTTCCAATAGGTCTCGGCCGAGTTATGGATGGAGTGCCATGGCCAGTACCCCACCATATTAGCGCCCGATGCCAGGTGGCTAAAAGCCTGTAATCTCAATTGCCCCGGGTAAGGTGTCCACTGGGCAAAGCCCTGTGCTTCGGTTTCTATTGTCAAATAATTTTTACCGCCCTTCATAGATCGGGTAACATCGCCGCCAAAAGAAATCTCGGCGCCTGTAAGCTTATCCTGGCTGGGGTGGTAAATATCTATCCCGGCAATATCCATAGCTTTGGCAGCCGCAAAATGGTCAACATCTGGCTGAATGCCAAAGGAGGAGCCACGCCAGTCCAGGTCGAAGTTTTGGGTAATGAATTGGTCGGGCCGTTTATATTCGCGCACAATGGCCGCTTGCCAGCCTAAATATTGGGTAACCACCTGGCGCTGAAATTTGGCAAACTCAGACGATAGGCTGCCATTGATGGTGTTGTTCATCGATGGGAAATCTTCCCAGGCGTTAATGCGGTTGCTCCAGTAATCCAGGCCAAAGATGTGGTTAATATTATCCAGCGTTTTGTACTTGGCCTGCATGTATTTTACAAATAGCGCCTGCACATTTGGGCCCGATGTACCGTATGATTTGGTTTCGTTATCAACCTGGTAACCAATAACGGCGGGATTATCTTTCACATGCTCCATTATCTTGCGGATCACACGCTCGGCATACATCCTGAAATCGGTATTGGTAATATCCATATTTTGCCTTGGCCCGTATTGGTTTTGGCCCTGTGGTGTAATGGCTAATATTTCGGGATGTTTTTTGGCCATCCAGGTAGGTATAGCATAAGTAGGCGTGCCAACAATCACTTTGATGCCGCCTTTTTGCATGGCCGCCAGCATTCTGTCTATATGGGTAAAATCAAAAACACCATCCAGTGGTTCAACGGTGCTCCAGGTCGATTCGGCGATGCGCACCACGTTTATGCCTGCCTCTTTCATCATCTGCACGTCTTTGTCAAGGCGCTCGTAAGGCATATATTCATCGTAATAAGCTACGCCGTAAAGCAACTTATCCATTTTGGGATATTGCGCAAACGAAGCGGCGCAAAAACATAGTTGCACAATGAAAAGCAGCAGGTATTTCTTTTTCATAACAATAGAGTTTAGATACAATTGGTTTCGGGCATGAATCTACAAATTAATTGTGTTTTTAACACACAATAACGAAAAGTTTACAATCCGGCCAAAGCTCAACCTAATTTGGGTGAACTTTTTGTTAAACCGGACGTTTTGTGCAGTAGATGTAGTAGTAAGCCGTGTTTTAATATCTGTTTAAAAACAGATATTAGCATCCTGTTATCACCTATTATAAACCAGTGCATATATTATGAAAATAGCTGCCCGTGCATTACTCCTGTTGCTGCTTTGCTTTTTTTTGCCGAATGCTAACGCGCAAACTAAAAGATTAACCTATTGCAATCCGCTTAACCTCGATTACGGCTACACCCCCTTTGATAGCTTTGCCAGCTGGGGCAGGCACCGTGCTACCGCCGACCCAACCATGACCTTGTTTAAAGGCAAATATTACCTGTTTAGCACCAACCAGTTTGGTTACTGGTGGAGCGAAGATATGCTAAACTGGAACTTTGTATACCGCAAGTTTGTGCGCCCCTACAACCAGGTTGCCGGCGACGAACTTTGTGCACCCGCTACGTTGGTTTTAGGAGATACCCTGCTGGTAATAGGATCAACCTATAATAAGGATTTTACCCTTTGGATGAGCACCAACCCCACCAAAGACGATTGGAAGGCCGCTAAAGACTATTTTAAAGTGGGCGCCTGGGACCCCGGTATGTTTGCCGACGACGACGGCCGGGTTTACATTTACCACGGATCGAGCAATACACTGCCGCTTTATGGGCAGGAGATTGACAGGAAAACATTTGAACCCATTGGCCCTAAAAAGGAAATGATTAAGCTTGATCCCGAAAAGCATGGCTGGGAACGCTTTGGCGAGCACAACGATAACGTGTTCCTGCTCCCCTTTATCGAAGGCTCTTGGATGAACAAGTACAAGGGTAAATACTACCTGCAGTTTGGCGCGCCCGGTACCGAACAAAGTGGCTATGGCGATGGCGTTTTTGTGGGCGATAAGCCGCTTGGGCCGTTTACCTATCAAAAGCATAACCCGTTCTCGTACAAGCCCGGCGGCTTTGCAAAAGGAGCAGGGCATGGCGCAACCTGGGCCGATAAGTTTGGTAATTACTGGCATATCAGCACCATGGGCATTTCGGTAAAAAACAACTTTGAACGCCGAATTGGCTTTTGGCCTGCCGGTTTTGATAAGGATGGAACCTTATATTGCAATACTGCTTATGGCGATTATCCGCAATATTTAGCTACAGGTACCGAAGACCACCTGAAAAGTAATTTCACCGGCTGGATGATGCTCAACTACAATAAACCGGTAGAAGTATCATCAACCCTTGGCGCTTATTATGCAAACAATGCTGTTGACGAGGACATTAAAACCTACTGGAGCGCCAAAACCGCTAACAAAGGCGAGTGGTTTAAAACAGACCTGGGCGAAACCAGTACCATCAACGCCGTGCAAATTAACTATGCCGATCAGGATGCAACGTTTATGGGCAAATCATTGGGTGTTTATCATCAGTATATAGTTTATTCGTCGGTAGATGGAAAAACATGGAAACCTTTGATTGACAAAAGCCAAAACAAAAAAGATGTACCACATGATTATATCGAACTAAAAACACCCGCAAAAGCGCGTTATCTGAAAATGGTAAACCTGCATATGCCAACGGGGAAATTTGCGCTATCCGGTTTCAGGGTGTTTGGTAAGGGAGCAGGTGCAAAACCCGATACCGTTCAAAGCCTGATTGTTCTGCGTGGCGATAGCGAACGCCGCAACTCCTGGCTTAAATGGAAACCCAATGATAACGCCACCGGCTACACTATTTATTTTGGCGTAGCGCCCGATAAATTGTACAACAACATGATGGTGTACGGCAAAAACGAGTTTTATTTTAGCGGGATGGATAGGGATTTGCCCTATTATTTCCAGATTGAGGCCTTTAATGAAAATGGGATTTCGGCGAGGACTAAGGTGGTAAAGGTGGAATGATACTGCATTTCTCCAAATACTTATTGATATGGCCTGATAGTTGTGGCTTTTTTTGTAAACTGCAACCTATGCTGAAAACAATACCCGTATTTATAATTTTCCTGTTTATTTATAGCGGAATTGCCGCGCAGACGCCGGATAGCACCCTGAAAAAGTCGCCCGTTAAAACTTTAACTGATGCGCAGTATACGGCATTGCTAAAAGGAGAGGATGTTTATAATATGCAGCCGGTGGCGTTGCTTAACCATTACCCAATGCCGGATGTGGCTATGCAGTTTAAAAAGGAAGCCGGCCTTAGCCCCATACAAATTACTAAAATTGAGGCTATAGCTAAAGAGCTGAAGCGTAAGCGAATTGAAATGGGCGGATTTATTGTTACCAACGAAAAGAAGCTGGATAATTTGCTTGTTAAAGGTACCGACGAGGGTAGTATCATTTTTTATAGTAACCGGTCGGGATTATACTACGGCGAGTTGCGGAATGCCATTTTGGTAGCTTGCTATAATACCTGGAAACTGCTATCGCCGGCACAGATTAAAAAGCTGGAGACATTGCAAAATCATAATTGATGAATTTGCCGTTGGTTTTGTTTAATTTAGCAGCCCCAAATAAAGTGTATGAAAATAACTTTTGATTTTGAAAAGCCCCTTGCCGAGCTGATGCAGCAGATTGAAAAAGTGAAGCAGGTTGAAGATAAAAATAAGCTGGATATGTCGGCAACGGTTGCAGAACTGGAAGCCAAATTGGAAAGCACCAAAAAAGAAATATACGGCAACCTTAACGGCTGGCAAAAGGTACAAATTTCCCGCCACCCCGAAAGACCGTATACCTTGCAATATATTGAGTTGATGTGCGATGATTTTATTGAATTGCACGGCGACCGTACCGTTGGCGATGATAAAGCCATCATAGGCGGCTTTGGGACGTTAAACGGCCAGACAGTGATGTTTATAGGTCAGCAAAAAGGGCGTAACACCAAAGAACGCCAATACCGCAACTTTGGTATGGCCAATCCCGAAGGCTACCGCAAAGCCCTGAGGCTGATGAAAATGGCGGAAAAGTTTAACAAGCCTGTTGTTACATTGATTGATACCCCCGGAGCATTCCCCGGCTTGGAAGCAGAAGAACGCGGACAAGGTGAAGCCATCGCCCGTAACCTGTTAGAAATGTCGATACTTAAAGTACCTATCATCTGCGTTATCATCGGCGAAGGTGCATCAGGCGGCGCATTAGGTATAGGTATTGGCGATAAAGTAATGATGCTGGATAACTCCTGGTATTCGGTAATATCCCCGGAAAACTGCTCAACCATCCTGTGGAAAACCTGGGAAAACAAAGAACGTGCAGCCGAAGTATTGAAACTGACATCTACAGAAATGTTAAAAAACAAGCTGATAGATGGTGTTATTAAAGAACCCCTTGGCGGCGCCCACCAGGATCCCGTAGCTATGGCTGCCACACTAAAAAAACAATTACTAAAAGACCTTAAAATCCTAAAAGAAAAAGACGTTACCGAACTTGTTAACGAGCGCATCGAAAAATTCTGTTCGATGGGAGTAGTAAACGACTAAGGATTTCCTGATTTGAATGATATAACAAAAAAAGCGGCGCAAGCCGCTTTTTTGTTATCACCCTTTTTTGTCATGCTGAGTACGAAGCATCTGTCTGCTTTGTATGACCGATAGAAATTTTGCGAATAGATGCTTCGTTCCTACTCATGACATATCCAATTTCCTTGTCATCCTGAGGAACGAAGGATCTATCAGCTATGCATGACCGATAGAAAAGTTTGCGAATAGATGCTTCGTACCTCAGCATGACAGTCTTTTATTTTTGAATGCGATCTCCCGTTTTTTAGAGTCCCTGGATTTTATCACTCAAAACAACAATTCAAGTCTTAACTCTTGATTCTTGACTCTTAACTCTTAATTCTATTTCCCCGTACCCATGCCTAATTTCTTTTCGTAATCCTTAAACTGCGCGTCAAATTTGGCGTTCAGCTGTGGCTGCTTGTAGTTTTTGGTAAATTCTACCAGTCCATTCAGCATCGACATCGAGTATTGGATATCGCGGCTCTCCAGCGTGGTATCGCCGCTTTGCAGCAATGTTAAATTATAAGCCAGCAGGTTGGTTACGTAGGCATCAACCAGGTTGGCCAGTTTGTTGGCCATCTGGGTCTCGCCCAGGCGATAGGCCGTTTCTATCAGGTAAAATTTACGGATGGCTATCTCGGTATTAGGGATAGTTTCGGGCATTACCTCGTCATATTTTTTTAATGCGTTTTTAGCCAGGTCGGGCTTTCCTTCCTTTAGCAGGTTATCGGCAAGGCTGGCGTATAGTCTTGATATCAGTGGATAAAACATGGTGTTCGATTCATGATCAAGGTAGTTGGCCGTTTTCATGTTGCCCCATTTGTATTGGGTCATCATGTTGTGGTACATAGCGGGGGTGTTCATCAAATCAGCCTGGTTTGCAGCGGTATCTGCCTTTAATGGCAACAAGCGGTTGGCAAAACCCTCGCTGTACAGGTATTTGCCAAGGCCCATCAGGTTGTCGTCAGGCACGGTTGTGGCAAAATATATCGGCCTTTTCCAGTTATTGTGGGCCAAAATATCCATCATGGCCAAAATATCCTTGGTTACATATTTGCCATTAAATGTCCAATCCATTTCAGGCGTTATCTTATCTTTCTGGGCGGCAGGCACTGTTCCGGTTTTTACCACATCATCCGGGTTAACTGTAATTTTAAAGTTTTTGGTAGGCAGGTAATTACCTACGTCGCCACTGCCATACTCAACCATGGTGGCTTTATCATCCGAAGTAATAAAATCAAACACCTCCTTTAATTCGGTTGAGCCAGGCAGGTTTTTATCGCTTAAATAAACTACATCGCGTACACCAGCTTTAAATTTATCGTCGGGCATAGTAATAGGCAAAGGCTCCGATTGGTTCATTTTATGTTTCATGCCACGGATATACCAATCGGTACCCAGCAGGCTTAAATTTACAATACGTACATCGGGTCGTACGTTTTCAACTTCCTGTATATACCAAAGCGGATAGGTATCATTATCGGCATAAGTAAACAAAATGGCATTGGGCGCGCAGGAGTTAAGGTAGTTATAAGCCATATCATGAGGCGTAAGCTTTGCCGACCGGTTATGGTCGTCCCACTCCTGGCTGGCCATTAATATGGGGGCGGCCAGTAAACAAACCACGGTGGCAACAATACCGCTGGTTTTAGCATTAATTACCTTTCTTAAAAGGTCGGCTATGCCCATAACACCAAGGCCAATCCAAATGGCAAAGGCGTAAAACGAGCCTGCATAGGCGTAGTCACGTTCGCGTGGCTGCAGTGGGTCCTGGTTAAGATAAAGCACAATGGCAAGGCCGGTAAAAAAGAAGAGTACCAATACCACACCGGCGTTTCGCTGGTCGTTTTTAAAGTGGAAGAATAAGCCCACCAGGCCAATAATCAGCGGTAAAAAGTACAGGCGGTTGTAGCTTTTGCTTTGGGTAACCTCGGCAGGTAATGGTTTATTAAAATTCCAGCCGCTTATCCAGTTGCCATCTGCGCCGCTATTGCTGGTTTGACCGTCAAGATCATTGGTACGGCCAACAAAATTCCAAAGGAAATAGCGGGTATACATCTGGTTAACCTGCCAGGTGCCAAAAAAGCCCAGGTTGGTGGCAAAGGTTGGATGTTCGCCTTCGCCCAGTTTACTCCATGCGCGGTAAAATTGTGCATGGCCTCCCTTATCGCTAAACATACGCGGGAAAATGGTATTGCGGTCATAAACGGTTGTCAGCTTTTTACCGGCAACCTCGTATTGTGTTTTGCCGCGGCGGTAAATTTTAGCGCCTTCGGTTTGCTCGGTCGGGGTCGAATCAAAAAACTGGCCGTATAGCAATGGCGTATCACCGTATTGATCGCGGTTTAAATAGCTGTTAAGAGCAAAAGCATCCTGCGGATCGCTGTTATTAAGATTGGGATCGGCCTTGGCACGCACTACGATCATTACAAAGGAGCTGTAGCCAAACAGGATAAACAGCAGGCACACAAAAAAGCTGTTAAGTGCAAAACGTTTTTCGCGAATTTTGATAACATACTCCAGCAGGGCCAAAATACCTATGCCTATAACAGCCCCGATAACGCCGGCACTGATACCCAGTGCCAATATGAAGCAGGCCGCCGACGCTATAATAGCAACCTGCGATTGTTTAACAGTATAATAAATACCAAAAGCAATGGTGCCTATCAGCAAAACAAAAAACGCGATGGCGCCACTGCCAAAGCCCATGCCGAGGGTGTTTACAAAAAACAGATCGGAGAAGGCCGCGCCTTTAACAGTGAACTGGATAACGCCCCATAATACAAAAGCTACCGATACCACACCCGCAAAAAATGCCAGCAGCGTACCCTGAACGGTAATGGCTTTTGCCTTGCGGAAGTAGATTACTAAAGCTATTGCAGGTATTACCAGCAGGTTTAACAGGTGGATGCCTATGGAGAGGCCCATGATGTAGGCGATAAACACAATCCAGCGGTTGGCGTTGGGCTCATCGGCGTGGGCATCCCATTTTAAGATGGCCCAGAATACCACTGCCGTACACAGGGATGATTGCGCGTAAACTTCAGATTCAACCGCCGAAAACCAGAACGTATCTGACCAGGTATAGGCGAGTGCGCCTACCAAACCCGAACCAATTATGATGATGAGGCTGGAGATATTAATATCTTCTGTATTTTTTATCAGTATTTTTTTAGCAAGCGCGGTAACTGTCCAAAATAAAAACAGGATGGTTGCGCCGCTGGCAATGGCCGATGCCATATTGGCCCAATAGGCTACTTTGGTGTTATCGCCCATGGATAGCAATGTAAACACCTTACCTATCATGGTAAATAACGGGGCTCCGGGCTGGTGGGCTACCTGCATGCGGAAGATACAGGCTATAAATTCGCCGCAATCCCAAAAACTGGCCGATGGCTCAAGTGTTAAAATGTAGGTAACCGTAGCGATAATACCGGCTATCCAGCCAAAAATATTGTTGATCTTATTGTAATTCATATCAGGATACTTTCGATGCAAAAGGCTTAATTGAGCCGAAATTAGCAAAAAACTATTATGATGCCGAAATCAAAAGCATGCTGTTAACGCTTTTTAGCTATTTTAGGCTGTAAAACAGGCTTGTAAATACTTTTTTCAAATTCTGTTTTGAGAGTTAAAAAATCGTCTTATATTTGCATTCCTTTTCGGAGAATAAAACATCCAGGGAGATTGCCTGATAGTATAATGGTAGTACGACGGTTTTTGGTACCGTTTGTCTAGGTTCGAATCCTGGTCGGGCAACAAGAAATTTCGGATTTCGAATTTTTGATTTCGGATTTATTCCGTTTTAGAAAATCGAGGTCCGAATTGTATTTTAGGGGGTTGTTAACGGCCTGGTTTATTTTATTTCGGCTTGATAAGCAGCTGAAAATTAAACAAATCCGAAATCCAACATCCGAAATCCAAAATCAAAAAAAATGCCATTACAATTTAATCCGGTTAAATTATTTGCAGGTTCGGGCTCAAAAGCGCTGGCGCAAAAAATTGCTGAAGCCTATGGCCGCGAATTGGGCGATGTAGTACTTTCACGTTTTAGTGATGGCGAATTTCAACCACATTTTAATGAAACTGTAAGGGGATGCGATGTATTCCTGATACAAAGTACCCACCAGCCTA
>Ga0307515_10000171_pt1 | contig 159309 bp, 180 predicted proteins | sample 17_EM_MG_FD_194513 | JGI IMG/M metagenome (GOLD analysis project Ga0307515, IMG submission 194513) | Populus trichocarpa ectomycorrhiza microbial communities from riparian zone in the Pacific Northwest, United States - 17_EM | ecosystem: Host-associated > Plants > Roots > Unclassified... | reverse complement strand
TCCAGGATGTATGATGACTGCCATGACGATGGGTGGCTAACCTGAGCCCGATGGCTTGATCCCACAGCGAGTGAGTTCCTCCAGGATGTTTGATGACTGCCATGACCATGGGTGGCTAACCTGAACCTGATGGCTTTATCCCACAGCTAGTGAGTTCCTCCAGGATGTTTGATGACTGCCATGACGATGGGTGGCTAACCTGAACCCGATGGCTTGATTCCACAGCCAGTGAGTTCCTCTAGGATGTTTGTTGACTGCCATGACGATGGGTGGCTAAGCTGGGCCCGATGGCTTGTTCTCACAGCTAGTGAGTTCCTCCAGGATGTTTGATGACTGCCATGACGATGGGTAGCTAACCTGAGCCCAATGGCTTAATCCCACAGCAAGTGAGTTCCTCCAGGATGTTTGATGGCTGCAATGATGATGGTGATGATGGGTAGCTAACCTGAGCCCGATGGCTTGATCCCACAGCGAGTGAGTTCCTCCAGGATGTTTGATGACTGCCATGACAATGGGTGGCTAACCTGAGCCCGATGGCTTGTTCTCACAGCTAGTGAGTTCCTCCAGGATGTTTGATGACTGCCATGACCATGGGTGGCTAACCTGAGCCCAATGGCTTGATCCCACAGCCTGTGAGTTCCTCCAGGGTGCTTGATGACTGCCATGACGATGGGTGGCTAACCTGAACCCGATGGCTTGATCCCACAGCGTGTGAGTTCTTCCAGGATGTTTCATGACTGCCATCACGATGGGTGGCTAACCTGACCCCGATGGCTTGATCCCACAGCCTGTGAGTTCCTCCAGGATGTTTGATGACTGCCATGACGATGGGTGGCTAACCTGACCCCGATGACTTGTTCCCACAGCAAGTGAGTTCCTCCAGGATGTTTGATGGCTGCAATGATGATGATGGGTGGCTAACCTGAGCCCGATGGCTTGTTCTCACAGCTAGTGAGTTCCTCCAGGATGTTTGATGACTGCCATGACGATGGGTGGCTAACCTGAGCCTGATGGCTTGATCCCACAGCTAGTGAGTTTTTCCAGGATGTTTGATGACTGCCATGACGATGGGTGGCTAACCTGAGCCCGACGGCTTGTTCCCACAGCGAGTGAGTTCGTCCGGGATGTTTGATGGCTGCAATGATGATGATTGGTGGCTAACCTGAGCCCAATGGCTTAATCCCACAGCAAGTGAGTTCCTCCAGGATGTTTGATGGCTGCAATGATGATGATGGGTGGCTAACCTAAGCCCGATGGCTTGATTCCACAGCTAGTGAGTTCTTCCAGGATGTTTGATGACTGCCATGACCATGGGTGGCTAACCTGAACCCAATGGCTTGATCCCACAGCCTGTGAGTTCCTCCAGGATGTTTGATGACTGCCATGACGATGGGTGGCTAACCTGAGCCCGATGGCTTGATCCCACAGCCTGTGAGTTCCTCCAGGATATTTGATGACTGCCATGACGATGGGTGGCTAACCTGAGCCCGATGGCTTGTTCCCACAGCGAGTAAGTTCCTCCAGGATGTTTAATGGCTGTAATGACATGATGGTGGGTGGCTAACCTGAACCCGATGGCTTGATCCCACAGCGAGTGAGTTCCTCCAGGATTTTTGATGACTGCCATGACGATGGGTGGCTAACCTGAGCCCGATGGCTCGATCTCACAGTTAGTGAGTTCCTCCAGGGTGTTTGATGGCTGCAATGATGATGATGATGATGATGGGTGGCTAACCTGAGCCCGATGGCTTGATCCCACAGCATGTGAGTTCCCCCAGGATGTTTGATGACTGCCATGACGATGGGTGGCTAACCTGAGCCCGATGGCTTGTTCCCACAGCTAGTGAGTTCCTCCGGGATGTTTGATGGCTGCAATGACGATGATGATGGGTGGCTAACCTGAGCCCGATGGCTTGATCACACAGCCTGTGAGTTACTCCCGGATATTTGATGGCTTCTAGGTGATGCTTGGCTAACATGAGCCTGATGATCTGACGCAATAGCCTGTGAGTTCTTTCTTGGACGTCTTTTTCTTGTAACCATGGTTTATTCGAGCCTGACTCTATTGGTCAGGCCGTGAGTTCTTTCGTGTGATGTGATTATATGCAGTAACTGAAAGGACTGCTTTTGTTTAGAAACCTGTGAGTAGCCAGTTACTTAGATTATCACAAGAACTACTTGTACTGGCTAACTTATGGTGACTGCTCGGTAGTGTGAGAGTTGTATACACAACACAAAATCTTTAGCGAGACTATAGTGAATTTTTAGTTTGGTATTGGCTTCCTGTAACCATTACCTACGATGGTTCCTAACACCGGCCAGTGAGCTTCATTTGAGAGATTTGGATGTCTGCTGAGTGGGGGCTCGAATGGTGTTGATTATTATTGGTGGGGGTGCTTTGGGTGGATTAAGTGAAATATACGAAGTTTGTGTTTCCAGTTTTTGTTTGTTTGTTTTATTCATACTGTATTCACTCTAGCTAGAGTATGACAGAATCTAAAGCACCTCCACCTCCGGGCGAGCCGGTTAGGTGGCGGAGCTCTTGTGTTTCCAGTCTACGTGGCTATCTACAAAAAACTGTCAAATGGCTTAAGAAAAAGCATAGTCTCGGAGTTTCGAGACTAGAAAATCAAAACCTAACAGTCTATTTGGGCCGAATATTTTAGCATATTCTTTTCTACTTTAGCGGGAGAGTTCTATTTCAGGTAAGGCTCATATGAGGCCGGTTGACGTCTGTTAGCCTCAAATGCGGGTGAATGAGATGTCATGTTGATTTGAGGATATTTGTCAGTTTATGGTAGCCTCTCAAACTTTATGACTATCTGTTGAGAGTAAAAGAGAAAGAACAAAGAAGCTCAATTGTCTATCGATACAAGAGAAGAAAAACACTAGACTTATATACAGAGAAAAGACCATACTCGGCGAAGCCGAGTATTTCAACCGGAGCCCGAAGCCGACTACCAGTGCCGGGGCTAGGCCTCCTCCTCAGCATGGGGGCAGGCGAGGCTGGTGGGGGCAGGCAAGGCCAATGGGGGCCGTAAGCCACCGGCCTCATGCCCGAGCCTGCCAGCACCGGCCTCATGCCCGAGCCTGCCAGCACCGAACACTAGAGAAGCCACCAGGCTAAATCTCTAGTCAACACTATCCTGCCACTGTCTCCCACCCAAATCATTCAGGCAGATTGGTCACCATTCAGCAGACTACAATGGTGACAGTTGAGACACATTGTCCTTAGTTGAACTTCTCATGCTACAGTATCTAGGCAGGTAGGAGGCCCCAAGTATTCTCACAATCAGCATTGCAGAGATTCCTGTGCAATGCTTCGAAAATCTAAACTCATTGCCTTCGCAGCCAGATACAACATCGCAGAGCAGGTATTCTGCGATGGGGCTGTCACTTCTCGGAGTTACCTTTAGCTCTACAATTATTTCCACTGCTCCCCTGATTTAGAACCCACATATGTGTGTAGAGTAGTAAGTGGCAGCAGTAATGCTGATACTCAATTTTTTAGTTTCAATTTCATGATCACGAAACATTTATAGGCGATAATATGGCATCTATTTTCCAACTATCTATTGTACTTAGAGATAGTGCTCAGGTGCACTGTGCACCCAATAGCCATCTCCAAATGCACCCGAGTATCGTCTCTAAGTGCACCTTCAAGTGCACCTAAGCGCAGTCTTCAAGTACACCCAAGCACTGTCTCCAAGTGTACGTCTAAGTGCGCACAGACACTGCAAAGTGTACTTCATGCATCCCTTTGTCATAGCTGCATATACGTATATACCAAGGGCATCCAGTGACACGAAATACGTAGCCACGATATACGGTAGTGTCTAGAGTTTTATAGCTCGTGTAAGATGTGAGCTAAAGCTGAAGCATGTTTTTTTATGATAGCTGATTGTTTTATCGGCTTCCATGACAGCCGCAGCCAACGGACTTGGAAATGCTGCTACAGAAATGTCGAAAATGCAAAATCTTCCGGTTGTGAATGTTGCCATTCAACTAAACCGCATGGAGCAGACTTAGCTATACATCCTACATGAGCTACTAGTACGTGAGCTACGTGGAAATTCAGTCGAGCGAGGCTGAAACAAAATAGAATTACTCTAGATATTTTCAAAACATTTTGAACAGATACGCAAAGGCCCCTTCCACGGTTTGTTGGCAAATGTTTATTTCCGTAAAGCTGTAGCTAATTTGCATTTAGTCTTGTTGCTAATTTAGATAGCGTAGGTACCGGTATCAAGTATGTCAGAGATGTTGTTTTCACGTGATTTGTGTGAATGGAACTTTTGCGTACGCTTTTCAGGAATTTGGCATAAAGTAGGAATCATACCACTAGGCCAATTGGGTGGTATTGCCCTTAAGTTTTGTTTCGGATTTTAAGTTTTGGGGCGCAGCAGGTTGGCAGTTGATCCGATTAAAGATATCCATCTCTTTCCACCTCCCATCCACATCACTACCCTTCCTCTATCTCTTTCCACCTACTCAGGCTATGGCACATCCCACGCCTAACAGACCCCTCCCCCCGGTTCGTCTTTTCACCTATGGGGTGTCCAGCCTTATAGTTCGTCATCCAGCCAGCGGTGAAATCATTATGCTCCGCTTACCACTTCAGATTCCCGGCCCCGGATCTTTTATCTCACCCTCAGCAATCACTGGTTCCACCAATAATAACTACCATCCCTGTATCATCTTGAAATATCATATGACCGGGAAAGGTTGGATTCTCGATCTTTTCATCTGTTGTTCCTTCACCCAATTGTCTGATCCTGTCACCTTTATCGCTAATTTGACGCAGGAGCAGAGAAAGCAGTTTATTCCGTTGCCATGGACCCCTGCTCTTGATACTCCAACTGAGTTTGGTGCTCCTCTTTCAATTCCAGGCTACTATCCGAGGAAGAAAACTTGGGTCACGACTGAGATCATCAAGGTTAATATGGGTGACAATGCGCCGGTGAGCTTTGTCGAGATCACCTATGCAAGCGTATACTGATTATTATTATCGCACTAGTATAAGGCTTTTAACCCTCCAGCCATCATATCCTCTTCCGAGGTCGAGTGTCTCATCAAGTATTCCACTCTCCTCCGCGATGCTGGTGTGCCTTTTTTGTTCCCGGTTTCTAGCGGAATAGGGCATTCTAGACATGGAAGATGCTGGTACCCGATCTGGAATGCCTACGGAAGGAAATAACGATGGAGGGACAAGTGAGAACACTGGAGGAATAAATGGGAACACTCAAATAACTCAGCATATTTTTGATTATGACAGCGGTATTGGCTCCCACATCCGATTTCTCGCAACTTCCAACCTGATCATTGCTGTTGAGAGTAAAAGAGAAAGAACAAAGAAGCTCAATTGTCTGTCGATCCAAAGAGAGGAAAAACTATAGACTTATATACGAAAATAGAGAGAAGGAAAACTCCATGCCGACTGCCAAAGCCGGAGCCCAAAGCCGAGTACCAGTGCCGAGCCCTCCTCCTCAGCATGGGGGCAGGCGAGGCAGATGGGGGCAGGCGAGGCCGATGGGGGCGGCAAGCCACCGGCCTCATGCCCGAGTCCACCAGCATCGAAGACTAAGGAAGCCACCGGGCCAAATCCCTAGTCAACAATTGCAGATTCCCTTCCGGTCTTCTATGCTGTACAAGATGACGACGATGACGATGGCGACGACGATGACGATGATGACGATAGTTATCTGGAGCGCTACGATGTCGACGAGTGGTTGATGATGTTTGCGCCGAACAACCCGTACAATAAGGAAATGATGAATCGTAGACAGCTTCAGTGCGAACAGGGCCTCCATGCTTGGCTTAATTCTGTGTGAGATTTTGTGCCTAGATGAAAAAAAAATGGCGTTTGGGTTTCTGAACATTCATGGCGCTGGGATAGATGCATGGTACCGAGATTTCGTGCCTGGGAAAAAAGCGTTTGGGTTCTGATTATTCTTATAAAGGACGCTAGATCGACAAACTGTACAACGCATTTTCTTAACCACTCGAAACTACGCGCAAGGAGATTGTTACGAATGTGAAGTGGACGAAGTCTATTGTACTATCTAAGGGAGAAGCTCGGTCTTTATATACATGAAGGCCTGGAACTCTATGAAAGTCTATGGAAGCTCACGATTGCAAATGCCAGTGGCGGTGGCGAGTGAAAACTCGTGGATGAGTCTACGACTGTGAGTCCGTAGCCTGTGAGTCAACTCGGTGATCTCAGTGTATCGGCGACTTCCTTTCAGGTCATATAGTAATAGAGATCTATCCGCGGAGACAAACCCTACCAAACCCGAAAATACAGGCTTTGTCATCCTCTGAAGCAAACTAGACCACCCATTCCCGTTTAGTGTCCATAGGATAATATATCCCGAAAGTTCGTCCTAGGACTCAAACTCAGATCCATCTCACTATGGGACAAGATATCCCGGGATACTCTTAGAGCCGGTCTCGAGACGCCTCTAGCAGTTTAATGCCCAAAGCTCCAAAGCCTTAGACGAAATGAGGGTTCCGGCGCAAAGGTAATACGGCAGAATGAACTCAGTCAGCATCATTCACGGAGTCCCGGGATACCTCGCCCCGTAGTTGCAGAAGTCTCGTCCTGCTCGGTATATCTCGTTCCGTGCAGCCGTGCCAAACACTATTCTATTCCATCTGTACGACTAAATCATAGCCATCCTCCCGTGGTATGATGGCAACGACTTTATGATGGCGGACGAACAAATTCGTCACCCATAACGACTTGACTAGGAGAGTATTTATCCCAGCTTTGGTTTCCACAAGACGTTCGTCCGGCAAGGCATTAGATAAGTCATCTCTCTCTATCTGCCCATGACAGGATTGTGAGTTAACAGCGAATGCCGTCTTCAGTCAGCTCCCAAGCCCGTCTCCAGCCCGCTCCTAGTCACACGAGATCCTGCATCTCCAGCCAGCTCCCAGCTACCCTAGATAGACCATCTCCAAGTGCGCCTCCAAGTACACCTCCAAATACACCTCCAAATACACCTCCCGTCACCGTCTCTAAGTACGATTGGTCACCATCTATAAGTGCGCTTGATCACCGTCACCCAAGTTTGCCCAATCACCAACTCCAAATACACCTCCAATTGCATCCCAGCGCAGTCTCCAGTGCACCTAAGCATTGTATCTTTAAATGCCACCGAATGTACCTTAGACTTAGATAGACTTGGTTAGAGAATAGCTGTTATATTATCGTCTTTGTACGATATTTTGTATTTTTGGCCCCCAACTATTTCCATAATACGGTTGCTTTTTAAAAAAACTCGGACCGTGCACACGGTTGACGGTTGCAACCATTGTGAACACTAGCTTTGAGCAGGTAGAGCGTCTCTGGAACCTTGGTCTGCGTGCTCACTTTTGTTGGATCGAGAGGAGTGAGAGCAACAAGCAGAGATGGACCGATGGGATATTGTCAAATAGAACGGGAAACGCCGTCGACCATATTATCTCTAGCCGGAAGGATGCTGTCGCGGACCTAGAGGCAGCAAAGGCTCGGGGAGCTGTCGCTCGTGCAGCCAGATTAACTCTAGCTCACGCCGACTTGAAAGACTCTACCTAGCAAGCTCAGACAGCCACTACAGCATAGAGGAACGGCCATAAGGAAATGAGAGTGCGTGGGACAAGCGTGTTTTGACTGCGAAAGCGGATATGCGATTGTGGTAAATACTGCCGGCTACTTCAATGCTGTAATCAGTGGTGGTGATAAATTCTCCACTTTTACGGTTTCCGAGTGGTTCAAAGGGCTACAGACTGTCACGATTACCAAGGAAGGATTGGGTTTAGCGGGTCCCGGTGGCCCTTGTCTCGATCCGCTGCAGATTGGTATCCCCTATATCTTTCTAAAGAATTCGGCAGTTATTGTACATCACTCCATGGAATACCTTTTTGATATAGTAAACGAGTCAGAAGCCAACTGGAACTACCAGCATTGAGACCTGCTGAGATACCATCAAATGAAGTTGGATTCACTGCAGAGAACCGGATCTGCGTTAGTTTCTCCAGGTGCTTCCTTCTAGGGTTACAGCAGATACTTCTTTCTTCACACGAACGAGAGGTTTCTTTGAGACCATGGTAAAGATTGGTACAGATCCCCATGCCAACATCTTCGGGATTTGTTCCGCTATCTTGAAAAAGTCCCCGGTGCCCGTCAAGGAACTAAACACTACTCGACGTCTACCGCAAGATCCTCCTTGGTACCACGGCGAATGAAAAGCTCTATATCTTCGGGGCGCTAAACAGAACTTGTTGTACAGAGTGCACCAATGGCACCTTCTACAGTGATCTGGACATGCTTCGCCACCAGATGGAGCAGCATTTAGGACCGCCACAGAAGAAACAAAGGCGTGATTGTGATTAAAAGTTGCTTTGTAACATACTTGAGTGAACTCCATGACTGAGCCAATTTTACAATTAGCATCTGTATGATGAACCATAAGGATTATTGCGCACTAATCTTGAACAGCTTCAGTCTGATAGACATACAAACAACGCATACAGCAAAGTTCGTAAATGGTCTATCTCTACGTACAAAAGGAACAGGATTTAAGGATTATAACCCCAGGAATCAATGTTGCGCACCCTCTTACGATGCATCACTCTACCTATATCGGTCATCAGAATTTCTGCGGACAAACGATCTACTCTAGTCTCGACTGTGATAGGTGCCTTGAGCTAATACCACGCGAGCTAGGTAGGTAGCGGTCTGTATGTCGAGTAGAGGCTTAGCTTGCATGTGCATCCTTATGTGCGCTCCACTGGCACATTTGGCGGTAAGAACTACAGCCAAGAACTTGGAGGGTTGCATTATTGTGATAAGGGGCAACCGGCTTCAAGTCATCTCCTGTAGGCAGTGGCTAGTTCGCTGATCTTTGTCGTGGTTTTTCAGTGGAAGTGGTGGCGACTCATAAGAACCGGTGACAAAGGCGGAAATTGAAGCGTTGTCTTCCTCAAACAACAAGGTGGGTGGGAGGTTGACTTTACCTTTAATTAAGTTGTAGGGCTGTTTAGTGTCGTGCATAAGCCTGCCGAGCTCGTTACACAGATAAGGACCCACACCACACCCCCACTAAATAATTGGCGTCCGTGCGTTTGGAGAAGTAAGTAGGAGGTGTTCCTACGAACCAAAATCACCATGCTTGTTACCTTGAGGATGCTATTACTCCGCTTTTCGCTCAATAGAACGGTACTTGTTTACTCCATCGTAATAACCTCGCCAGTTTCTCGTAGTTCGGAAACCTACTCCTCTGCGGGATAGATAGCAGAATCTCAACCGGGAACTTATGCTCGCCTAGGGGACGACGGGTAGCAGGAGTGGAGCTCCGCCATCTAGCCGGCCAGCCCGGGGGCGGAGGGGATTAAGGGGCTGTCATACTCTAAGTAGAGTGAATACAGTATGATTAAAACAAAAACAAAAAACTTATGCTCGCCTCGCCCTGCCTGGACTATCACAACAACCCGGGGGTGGTCACGTACTTGGAACCCGCAGCCGAATCACTCGATGCCTACAGATCAGATCACCGTTATGTTTCATGTCTTGCATAGCTGATAGTATGTTCAGGTTAGTAACGACTTCGCAAGTACTCTATTTCATCACACTATAAAGTAGACTCAATTTTCTCTATACCCGAGACCCAGTCTCCCAAAACCAAACATATGATGACACTTTATTCTTTATCCAGTTATTTCCTAACGACAGCCTCCAGCGCCTCATCCAGAATCTTCATTCCCTCCTCAATCACACTCTCCTCAATCACCAACGGTGGCACAAACCTTAGCGTATTCGTACCAGCAGTAATGATAAGCAGTCCTCTCTCTCTGCACGCTTTAACAATCTCAGTAGGATCCCTATCTAACTGTGCCCCTAAAATCAAGCCCTTTCCACGAATCTCCTTGATTACCTCCGGATACTTCTCCCTCAGCGCCTCGAGGTGCTTGACGAAGCTCTTCCCTTTCTCCTCAACACCAGCAAGGAACTCAGGCTTCGAAATCCGCTCAAACACATAGTGTCCTACTCGCGACGCAAGGGGGTTTCCACCAAACGTTGTGCCGTGGTCACCGGTAACAATCTTCTCAGCCACAAACTCATTAACCATTGTTGCGCCGATCGGGAAGCCGTTGCCAAGGGCTTTGGCCATAGTTAGGATGTCCGGGTGCGCTTCCTTCGGGAGCAATTGGTGGGCCCAGAGTTTTCCGGTTCGGCCGAGTCCACACTTTGCATCCGTTATCAGCGTCTTGCTCTACAAGTGGGGGAAGGGGGATGAAACAAACCTGAATCTCGTCGTAGATTAATACCGCGCCAACATCGGTACACCTCTTCCTCAATTTCGTCAAAAACTCACCACTACCAGTCCATACCCCACCCTCACCCTGAATCGGCTCGACAATAACCCCACAAGTCTCCTCAGTAACTAGCGCATCAATCCCCTCCACATCATTAAACTTCCCATACCTAAACCCCGGCACCATCGGCCCAAACGGCTTCTGATACTTCTCATTGGGGGTAGCACTCAAACTCCCCATCGTCCGTCCATGAAAGCTATTCTCAAAGCTGACGATTCCCACCTTCTTCTCCCCACCCACAACCTTCCCCACCTTCCTCGCAAACTTAATCGCAGCTTCATTTGCCTCCGAGCCGGAATTACAGATGAACACCTTGCTGGCGGTATGGAACCCTCCCATCTCAACCGTGCGTTCAACCAGAAGCTGGCTCAGCGCGCCGATCCACGGGTTGTGGTACAGATTACTGACATGGATCAGCTGCTTCGCCTGGTCGTAGATGAGGTTGCAAAGATGCTCGTCATTGTGTCCAAGTGCGTTTACCGCAATGCCGGCGTTGAAATCAATGTATCGTCTGTTCTCAATGTCGTAGAGATAGCATCCGTCGCCTTTGGTGAATACCTGCGGAGGTCGCACGTATGTTGCCACCATGTACGGGAGGTGTTGGCTTACGAGGGCGGCGCTCTGGGAGTCGGCCGAGGGATCGAAGCCTGGGAGACGCGCTTCTTTCTGTAGTTACTTCGTGAGCAGGCGGGGCACGAAGGGTAAGATGTAGTTACTGTGAACTCGGCTTTTGCGGTAGGGGGGAGGTTGCTGGTTGATGATGCATTGCGACAGTGGGGAGAGCTAAAGTGGAGCTTTGAGGCGGAGGATGAGAAAAGCCTCTTGGATGAGAGTCGGAGGGCGGCCATTGATGGATTTGCAGCAAAGTTTTGGAACTGAAGCTGGCTGGCGCAATGCAATTCAATGCACTATTGACTGCAGGCAGAGGAGAAGGTGAGTCAATTGCCGCGGAGAAATTTGCGTCAAGCAAGCAGGTAGAATTTATTTTTTTCATATCACGAGATTGCATCGAGATAACATAAGTTACTAAGATGGCGCCTATAATGACTCTTTATGGAAATAATGCGGCTGCAACTTGGCAAAATTTTAAATTTCAAACATATACTCGTCAGGGCTTTGGGGCACCGATGTAAATGCTGACGCTGTTGCTGTTTCTGGTATGTACATCGTCCAGGTCCAAATCATTCCCCTCTGGGTTCGTGGGTCCCGCCGGCGAGTACGTACAAATATTACGTAAGAATTCTTGTGTGACGAAAAAGTTGTGAGCTTCCCGAACATCTCACCCCCGGACATCAATACAACTCGGGTATCCACCCTCTCCGCCGCCATGTCCACAAAAGCTCTTTCACCGGCTGCAAACCTCCTGCGGCACTCCCGGCTGATGTCAATGCCGGCACCGGTACCTCCTCCACCAACCTTCAGTATCAATGCTCCGCCAGCCTCACCGTACCCCACCCTCCAAGCCATCACTACTCCTCGATCCTCGGCCCACCGCGGCGATTGGGGTCTCAAACGTGGCCTCCCTCTCAAGGTCTCTCAAAAGGCCATGTACGTGCGCTACAAAGACATCGACACAATCGAGCATATGACGACTTTCGAATCGGCACACGACGACGTCTACACTGTGAAGAAATGGCAGGAGATGGATATTCCGCTCATCAAGGACTCAGGATTTGGAGAATATGATCTTGAGCCGCGGTCATATTTCCAGTACAAGTCCACGGTTTTCGACGACGAGGTCAACACCGAGAGCTACAAGTGGCGCTTCAAGGGTCCGTATGTTGCGGGTATGGTGGATAAGGATTTACGCGAGTATATCAAGAAGTCGATTCTGCCGCGCAGACAGGAGTTTCACGATTATGTCGTGAAGCGACAGAATATTGACCAGCTCCGACGCAAGTACGCGGAGACCGGCGATACGATCTCGCAGGAAGAGCTGGAAACGCAGGCGGTGGAGCTGGAGGAAAAGAAGGTCGATATTATGGCTCTGCGTGCAGACCCCTCGTATCTTGAGAAGCTCGTGATCGACTTTTTGGATATTCCCGTACAAAAGCCGCATCGAACTCACACATCGGCTGGTCTGCATTATATCCGATCCAACGCTTTTGCCTACAATGACCCCGAAGCTGGGCCGCAGCAGCAGAAGAAGGAGGTTCCGGGTCGCATTATGAATCACCATGGTGCATCGGGATCCTTGGTGGGTGTTGGTGGTATCATTGGCAAGTCCGCACGACGGATAAAGAATGATGATCGATTCGTGGTCAATAAGTACCGCCCACTAAAGGGAGCTTCTATCAATGCTGGCGGTAAGATCATGCTGGATGTGGAGCAGGTTGTTCATCAACCTGACTTTTATGGCCGAACGGGGGAAACGGGAGAACACATAACCTACTGGAGGAATCTGGCGGGTGAGAAGAGGAAGACGACTTTGAGTCAACAGCGCTCGGGTTCGGCACATACAGACGATATTTTGGCTTTGTTGCAGTTAAACTGGAGCCGTAGGCAGTAGGAAAGGGAGATGAATTTGTACAGTAGTTGGTGTGGGCCTTTTCTGTCTGTTTGACTGTCTGTCTATATTTTGTATCTTATGAAGCTAGAGGGGCGGGATGGATGGATTGCTGGCATTGGATCCATCACTCTATGTAGGCGATTGGATGCAGATTCATAGCCAGCATTCGGCTCCAGGTGATGTTACGCACGGCAATGCGGGACCGTGGCTTGGCACGGGCGGGGAGCCCAAGAAGCTCACGCAACACCTCGTCTGCGTAACAAATAGATACCCAATTCCGCACGACAGCTCCATCCACCAGCTCCACCTCCGTGCCTATCAAATCCCACAACCATGGTACGCCATTTCTATCGACAGCTCCCATTGACGTCGTGCTAATTCCATCTCCCCTCTCCTGTAGCTGCTCCTCGAATACCACAACCTCCTCCTCAAATCCATCCTCACGGAGCGCTTCAACAGCCCCACCCACGCCTCAATCGACCAGGTCATCTCCGACTTTGACGGCGTAACCTTCCATGTCTCAACCCCCGAAACAAAAACCAAGATCCTCATCTCCATTAGCATAAAATGCTATAACGACCTGCTGCAGCACGGCGCACAAGCAGTGCTAGAGCGCGAGTACGGGGGCTACATCACCACTACCGAAGCAGGCTACGACTTCTCTCTGCTGATCGACCTAGAGAACCTCACCACCGATACTGGTCCGTCGCTCACCCACCTCTTACTCCTACCTCTTACCCCCACCTCTTACTCCCACCAGCTAACATCCCACAGAAGCACGAGAGGACCTAATCCGCCGTGTGTCGCTCCTCCGCCGCAACACCATGGCCGCCCCCTTCGAAAAGGCAATCGACACTCACCACGCCCTCGCCGAAGCTGCAAAGGATATCTCACCAGAGATGGCACCTTCCGCGACACAAAGTGAGGTCATGGTGATCCGCTACCGCGATGAGGAGGCAATGTACATCCAAGCCTCCCACGACCGTGTCACCGTCATCTTTTCCACCGTCTTCCGCGAGGAAACAGACCGTATCTTTGGAAAAGTCTTCCTCTCTGAGTTTGTCGATGCCCGTCGCCGCGCAATCCAGAATGCGCCCCAGGTGCTGTACAGAAACGACCCGCCGCTCGAGATCCGTGGGGTTCCAGGTGTGGGCGATGTTCATGGTGATGTCGGGTACATCACGTTCGTGCTCTTCCCGAGGCATCTGACACGTCAGAGAAGGGAGGAGAGTATCTCTCATATACAAACTTTTAGGGATTACTTTCATTATCATATCAAGGCGGCTAAGGTGAGATTCTGTGATGGTACCAGTTGGGGAGGGATACGGTTTATGGCTAATTGGGGTAGGCATATATGCACTCTAGAATGCGCAGGAGAGTTGCCGATTTCTTGAAGGTGCTTAATCGTGCGAAACCTGAGGCGGAAGAAGGAGAGAAGAAGGAGAGGAAGACGGCTACGGGGAGGAGCTTTCGGGTTCAGGGTTGAGGATGACACGTGCTTGGTTTGGAGGGGTGTTTTAGACAGTGTGCGTTGTATAACATCATCAACCAGTGTGGGAACGTTTATACGGCGGTTGTGGTGGGTTCTGATTCAAAAAGATATGTGAGATGAGGTGAGAGGCTACCTGAGGATATCGATAATGAGAATTGTCATTTCGACTATTTTATCGTTTGCGACATTGCTCTACGGTGATTTGAATAGTTTGCTATCATACACCACCATACGCCAAAACATGGTTCATTCCAATTCTATAAGAGATAATTGAGGAACTTGGAACCTACTCTAGAAGAAGGTATCACCGGTGGGGCCCTATTCCCCCCAGAACCCCGGATGAAGAACCCAAGGATGTAAATGGAAAAAAAATACGCAACAACCTGACAACGCCTTTTCGCAAGCCCAGACTAGAACACACGGCCAGCAGTCTGCGAGCAAGAGGACGCGGGAAAACTATATTCCCTATTCCTAGTCAGGCTGCCCCAACGCAACATACCGATATATTTCTTTCATCAGCCTCGGCGCCCTACGCCCATCCATTACCAGCACCGTACGGCGTTGCTTGCCCAAAACCCCCACCAGCTCCATACGGAGTCCTTCCATCGGCCACTCCTGCACTACCTCCATACGGCGTTTCGTATCCTCCACCACCACCCATACCTCCCATGGCATAATCTCCCTGCCCAGGGCTTCTCATGCCACTATCATCGCCCTCCTCCCGGAACGTCTTGATCACCGCTGCCAGCTTCTCCTGCAGGTACTTGATACCCTGCTGCATGATCTCGTCGGGCGGCATGGAGCCCACGCTTTCAATATCCATGAAGAACCGCTGGGGCTGCGCATCATAATTGAAAGGCTCGCCTTCAAGTGGGGGGTCCTCCCACGACGCAAACTTCGATTTCGGCCTACCCTTCGTCAGCCCTCGCCTCCCCTACCTACCTACCTCCAACACGGGGGTAACAAACCATTCGTCCTTCGCATCGATTTCATACCAGTAGTCGATATGTCTCAGTCTATTGTGTGGATCATACTCGAACCCCACCGCCGCGACGGGTGACCATTTGGCATGTTCCTTCGCGATCCCCTTCTTCGCAATACACTTCAACTTGAGCTCCTGGTTCTTCCGCAGCTTCGCAATGATACTCCCCTGACCGTCTGGGTCCGTGATGACCGGCGACCCCAGGTGCGCCCCCTCCGCCACCGCAAGATCCCGCGCGTAAACGGTCATGGGATTGTCGCTTGTGCACCGCGCGTTGAGCGTCAGTGTCACAGAACACCGCTCGCAGTACTGGTCGCACACGCAGTCGCGCGTGTAGATTAGTTTGTCGTCGATGTTGGTGCTGTCTAGTGGGACGAGACCCAGCCGGTGCGACAGGAATTCATCGGGGATCACGGAGGTGTTGGTTTCGATTTCGACGAGGTCGATGGCTACGGGGGGGTTAGTGGGAGACGGGGGGAGGAGGAGGGGAAGGTACCGATGGTCGGGATCTCGCCGAGCATTACGCGTCGCCAGGAATTGGCGAAGGCTAGGTCGCAGTTGGAGAGGGCTACTTGCGCATGTTTGGAGTCCGCTTCTTTGATCGTGATTTGAGCTAGGTATGTTAGTGACGGATGTCGTGGGCGAATGCCGGGGGCTTACGGCCGCGGTCGTTGCCGTAGATTTGGTCGTATTCGTCCATGGCGGCGGCGGTTTTTGAAGGTGGGGAGGGGTAGTGGTGGTGGGTAGTTATGTGTGGTTGACGTTGGTGATGTGTGGCGGGAGCTGCGGGTTGAGTTCTCCATTGAAGGTGCGGCGTTAAACGAGGCTGACACTAGTTAGGGATCATTTGGCGTCACTCGCTAGAGTGCAGTACTTACTAAATGCAAGTTAGCTACAACAGCGTCGAAGCTTTACGGACAGGATGTCAGCGTACTTTATAAAGACTGAATTCCTCAAATATCTACGATGGTTCCAAGTAATTATGCATACATTGCTTATCTTGTGTTCGCAATACTAGCCAAAGAGCATCACTGTGGAATGGCGCCCGAAGGCAGCTCGATGACCCTCACACCTTACTCTAATCGAGGAGAACAACATAACATATCGAAAGGAAGGAAGGAAGGATTCTGAACATTATTTGCGAAGAACTACTAGCTGCCTGGATTTGTAAATTGATATTGCGTGGAAGTTGTTCACCATTCATAGTATTTGTATACAACGTCTGCACTCCCTGCTCAACGGTACTTTTGTATAATGACGTTCCTGAAGTCTCCTTTCTCGATTCCGCGATCCAGGTGAGGAAGTATATTATCTTTGCAGGTTTTGACACCAGATTTCGAATAGCTTCGTCAGGATCTTCTTCCAACTCCATTATGTGGAAGCTTGTCAGTATGCCTCGAAATAATACGGATTATGTCGAGTCAGGTCTTAAAATTAATAAATACCCAGCGCTATTTCATGCTACAACCATTGATTTGAGTATTTCATACTTGTCATTACAGTGTTTAGTATGCTGCTTGACTGGGAGCCTTACTAGTAGGAGCAGGACGGCCCTTATTGCTCCAGCTGACTTAATTCTGGGATTCGGGGTATAGTATGAAATTTGAGATTGAAAACGTCTTCAACCATAAGAGCGCTACTTTGGCTACTGCTCAAACCGCCGAAGCTGATTGGGAGAGTACGGGTATGTATGCCGACCCTCCATTCGGTAACCTCGACGAGGACCCCCAGGTCTTGTAGAGAGATATCTCGATGAGAGAGGCATTAAAACCTCCCTTGCGCTCTTCGTCCCCGATTACATTGACTTTAAAGAGATTCGAACATCAGGGGGGTTTGTTTCGGCTTAACCAGGGGTTTGGGGTTTCAGTCTTTTTCATCTCCTTCCCCAGCCGACTGTAGAACATTTCTTTCACGTTCTCACGCTTTATGAAGATAGTTTCTATCACCGCGCTCTGTTTCCGAAGTGCGGTAGGAGTTCAGTTAATCAGGTAGACAGTCCTATGTACAATATCACAAACAAAAAGTTTTGCCTTGACATAATTCAATCAACAATCACGTTTCAAGGCCACCTCTACCTCCCACCCCCCTTCGCAGACCCTCACCAAGTACCCCCCAATCCAACCCCCCCACTTCACCTCTTGCCGCAGCCTTCCTAGTCCCTTTAAGTGCCTCCTCCACTCGGCCCTGATGCATCTGCCACACCATCAATGTATCTCTCGCAACTTCCAAACCACTTCCTTTCAGTGCCTCCACAAAAATATATTTCTCTTCCTCTTCAAATGGTAGATTCAACAACTTCAACGCATTTACTGCCGGGTTTACGGTGATGCAATATGAAATCAACTTCTTTAGAAACGGCGCCTTCAGATACCCCGGCACTCCCGTTCGTGCATATAGGAATGCGCCTTCGGGACTCAGCTCCATCTGCGCGGTAAAGTATATTTCTACTGATTCCGATGACTCCAGCTCGGGCTGCACACAAGTCATAAATGTTGCAACCATTGAGGCGCTACCATGTTTGTACAGTGTTTTAATGATCTTTTCCGGAATGGGCGGTGTGATGGCGGGCGAAGTAAGGTGTTGTAACGCATCGTTGAGAGATAGTGTGTCGAGGCAGTGCAGCGCTGTTATTAGGTCAATGAAGTTGTGGGGAAGGTGAACGCGACTGGCGAAGTCGGAAGCGGCGCGGCGAGATGGTAAGTCAAGGAGGAGGTAGTAAATTAGAGAGTGTTTTTTGAGGGAATCAAGGTGCTGTGAGGTTGTGATGAGGTTGAAAAGGGCCTTGAGGGTGGCGATCGATCTGGGTGGGTAGTGTGAAGTAACTGCGACAAGTGTTAGCAGTTGAACAACGGAAGGGAGCGGTATCGTGTGGGCGCGCACCATCTTTGAGCTTCGCAAATGATATCAACAGGTTGTCGAAGAACAGCTCGTTATCAAGGAGAGCGCGGTTGGCCTGAATCTTGTCGACTATTATTCGTGAATAGGGGTTTTTGTTGTCTGCTGGAAATACTGTGCGGAAGTCGAGTTCTTCGGCAATGTCCATGATTGGGTGCCGGTCAGTTATGATAACTGCCTAGTAGCAAAGATGATGTGGTGAGGGGTTGTTTGTGGATGGGATGGGTTGTTGAGGAGTGCTGTAGGTAAAGTTTGATGTTACTGAGTTGGAGAGCATTTGCATGAAAACGCGCCAAACAGACGCCAGAACCCCTGCGGCTAGAATAGCACCTCCAACATACACCCCACAACGCACGCATATCTCTAATTCTCAATCCAAGTCAATCATTCGGCCATCCACAGTAAAATTTGCAGTCTACGTTACATTTACGATTTCGAATCGGCCCCTGCCCACTAATTACTGTGCTCAGCGCAAAGGCAGGTTACGATGACGACCGTCTGCAGGTTCTTTCAGCAAGGCAACTGCCATTACGGAAGCCAGTGCAAGTTCCTGCACCCAGGACAGCAAACAAGAGGAGGGAATGGTGGATCGGGACTTGGATCGGCGGTTACAACAGCGCAACCTAAAACTGATAAGTACGTGCGAATAGCAAGCAACAATGCAGCTGTGAAGTGTAGTCGACACGAAACGTGTTTGGCTGCTTCTGCAGTACTACAAATGCATCCATCTCCCGTTGTGCTTCACGGCTCCTTGCTGCATCTTCTGCTTAAAGCTCATACTTCCCCACTCCTCCACCCCTGAGCCTTTTGTGTCCGATGAGCAACAATTGCTGACACGATGACAAGCTACCTCGCCGCAACCACAGAAAATCTCAGTGTAGATCTTACTGAGAAGCCCATGTGGATCCTGTCTTCCTATGGACCCGGCAAGAACCCCCCATGTCAGCTTATCGATGGTAAAGATGTTTCGTTCGAGGAAGCACGAGTGATGGCATATCAGTGTCAAGAGGAAGGGAATTTCGTGGTATATGTATGCCTAGGGCCGTGTCTGGATATAGTACAGGAACTTACTCGCGCTATCCCTAGGAGCAAAAATGGATGCAACTCAATATTGAGGCCGAAAATCAGATGAGAAACATCATGGACAATCTTCCCGGTGCTATCAACTTCATGGCGAAAGCTCAGGAGAACAGGGCCAATGTCTATAGATATAAGCAGCCGAATAGCGATATTAACGATTCTTCATCGGCATTTGCACAGGTATGTTGCCCCGATCTTGGTGTTAGCCCCAAGACACTGACTTCTGCCATGTGTAGCCTCAACAACAGAATGGCAACCCATTCGGGGCACCTACTCCCGCGGCTCAGCCGAATCCGTTCGGGCAGCCATCTTTCGGACAGGCAAGCCAACCGGCGTCCGCATTTGCTACTCCTTCACCATTTGCTGCTGCTGCCCCAGCCTCGCAGCCTACACAGCCTACATTTGGACAGCCGACGTTTGGGCAGACCTCCACACCTCAGAGCGCCTTCGGCAAACCGGCGCAACCGGCCTTTGGACAACCAGCTTTTAGCCAGACATCGACTGCACAGAGCGCATTTGGAAAGCCGGCGTTCGGGCAGCCAGCCTTTGGACAGACTGCATTCGCCCAACCACAGCAACTACAGCAGCAGCAACAACAGCAGCAGCAGCAGAGCGCATTTGGGGCTGGTAGCGCGTTTGGGGGAGCTCAGTCAAAGCCGGCCTTCGGACAGACAGCGTTCGGACAACCCACGTTTGGACAGACAGCTTCACTAGGCGCCAATGCTCCAAGTCCCTTCGTCACAGCGGCTGCGCAGGCCCAGCCACAGCCCGCCGTTAGCCCATTTGGGGGTTTCTCTCAATCACAGCAGCAAGGCGGGGCTGCAAACACAAATCCATTTGTACAACCGTCACAGACGCAAAATAATGCTTCACCATTTAGTCAAGCAAACCCCTTCCAACAATCACAACAAATACAGCCAGCAGCTACAAATCCATTTAGCCAGACCGGCTCCGTTGCTCCCCAACAACCAACTGTTACAAGCCCGTTTAACAATCCAGCTCAGCACCCGCAGCAAAGTACGCCGTCTTCATTCAGTAACGTGAATGTATTTCAGAACGCGCAGCAACCTCAGCCTCAGCCTCAGCCACCGGCAACAGCTAGTAGCTCGAACCCGAGCGGTCAATCAGCGACACTTGGCCGAAAAGAGGGAAAATGGGATGATCCTGTGGTTGAGTACACACAACAGGAGCTTGAGGCATTTAGAGCGCCAGCGTTTACTATGGGGATGATTCCAGTTGTAGCCCCACCGAGGGAACTATGTATTTAGGCAGGCCGTAGATGTGGTGTACGTATACGTTATGCAGATAACATGAAGTAGGTATTATGATATTATTGGTGTTTTGGCATTGATCGTTTTGTTATTCTTCTAATTGAAATTCTTACAAAGCAATATCATTCCATTCGAGTGTTTCTTCCATTCTGTGTGCATTGGATGTCTGTTATTTACCTCCGCCGTGGTTCTCAAATGTCATAATTTTAAGTACTTAGTGTCGGTAGTCCATCCCTAAATACCCTACGTAGAGTAACTCTGCCCTGATAATATCGAGTCCATTTCCAGACACTTAGCACCCGAAATCAATACCCTGTGCTTTATTTGGGCTCTATGTTTTTCTTCTCCAAATACCTTCGTTGCAATAACGATACACGATGCATAGACGTCGCTAGTTTTACACAGATCAGCAAGTAATAACGACTTTGATGGGTGAGAGCATGTAGTATTTACCACTGAACTCATCTACTTCTCAGCTTTGGTTTCGGCCCTTACTCGCCCCAAACAGGGTGGATTTGATGAAGCTGTGGAGATTTGTGAAAGTGGCTCATTCCCCCGCTCCACCGCTGATAAGATAAGATCGTCACGTGCTGAACCCAGATATCGGCAACATGAGTATATCTCCGCCGCATGACACCCCGCCATGGTACCGGGAACCATGCATAAGCGAAGCCAAGACAGCTCACATGGCTGCGGCTCCATAAAACTTTTGTTTGTTGTTTTACTCTATCTAGAGTATGACAGTGCCCGATTCCCCACCCTCTACCCTTAAGGCTCCGTGAGGCTCACAGTAAGGTTTAAACACCCCTCCATCCTCTTTCTCCACCACTTCTGCTCATTCCTTCATCACCTCAATTCTTGCCTTCGTTTAATCTCTTCTTACCCACACCCACTTCTCCAAGATGGCCCTCATCTCAACACTTCATACTACCTTCCATGCCATCTCCGCCCTCCGTCGCGGTTCTCGTCATGCTGCAACCTATACCACTGCTTCTAAGCCAATTCTACCTCCGTCCTGCTATCAGTCACGCTTTGGTCTTTATCCCACAGGCTGTCGTTAATCTTAACACGCTTCCCAAATTTAAGCCCTTCAATAGCTCCATTATCCTGTGGCAGCTGACCGTGTTCCACGAATCTGCTCACGTGAGGATCGTGCCCGAGGACCCGTTTAGGAGGTTCGGTGGCGAGTCCAGCGAGCATCAGCATATCGACGCAAACGAGCAGCAGGCGTCAAGCAGCGAAAAGGACCACAAAACCTCTCCTTGCGGACAGGATATTAAGTATGAATTTCAGGAGCAGCATACCCTGTATAAGTTCGCTGAGTCGATGCCAGACATGGAGATACTTTCATTCTCTTCGTCTGGATAACATCCTGCTAATATCTCGAAAGGTAAGTTGGACTGTTTGACCGACACCGTCACAGGTTTTTCGGAGATGAAGACTACCTTAAAGTACTATCTGTGGATCATCGGCATGTTTTATACTCTTCTTATTGGCAGTGTTTAGTGTTGCACACAAGACGAGACGAGACGTCTCGTCTCGTTGGCAAGTGGGCTCAGGGTCTCGAGACTTTTGAGTGATCAAGCTCGAGCGTATGTTTGTTTTAATCATACTGCATTCACTCTATCTATAGTATGACAGGGCCGCTTCCCCTCCCCCTCCGGGTGGCTGGCTAGGTGGGGGAGATCCCCTCCCACTACCCTTCTTCCCCTATGCCCAAGTGGCGGTTGGTGGTAGCGGTGAATTGGACAAAATTGTTGACTATCTAACAAGCCACAATAACTTCAATGACAATCCTTGAGGCCGTTTATAACCTCTAACCCTTTCTAACGATCACTGAAGCTACTAAAAATTTCCCAAGTTACCATAAATTATAAGCACCAGAGTGAAGATATACACCGCTAGTACTCCCTCGATTAGGTTTCGTCATCATATATCACTTACGAGGTCGCGATACATCTCGAGACTACTCAAACATGCGCTCGAGACATCTCGTCTCGTGGCACCCCCCAAGCTCGGCTGGCTCGAGCTGGCTCGTCTTGTGTGCAACACTAGTAGCTACAGATACAGGATATAGGATTGGTGTGATGTGTTGCCCTGAGTAATATGCATACGACTTAGGTAACAGATTGGTCTCATCAATGTCTCAGATTTGAATAGATTAGTGATTCCTATGCACCCAAGACATCCCATGCTGTGGTATTTTGAACTTCCGTGCTTCGTAGACCTTGAACTTTCCCACTAAGTTATACTACATCCATTCCAATGAGGCCTGAACTAGCTACTCGCTGCTGGAATTTAGTACCAAGAAATTCAGGCGATAAAACTTGCTTAAAATGGTAGAGGGGCGTTTGAGAAGGCTTGTATAATTTTTACCGAGAAGGAAATGCGTCTGCCCGACAAGTAGTTTGTTGAACACGGATCTACAATGCTCCAAACCCAAACTCGTTCCAATCGGTAGCTTTGCATGAAGTGATAAGTACCCGACGTTCTAAACAACCTTTAGCACCTGTCACACTTGCTGTACCAGGCGTTGGGCAACAAGCATCACCGGTCATCGGCTGCTCTAGCCCCGGTGTTTAGGGGGTCATTTGAGTTGGTTCGCTGACCAGAGGTTTGATCGTATGTCATTCTGGTACTATACTAAGACAGTGTTTCCGGCGCTCGTTTGCTAATTTTTTCTGCGCGGTCTTCCTCTCCCCTTTGCTCTGGGTCCTTACAAACACGTTCATGCTCATGCTCATGTCTCCTAACTCTTCATGTTCTACAAACTTCATTTTCTCCTGATAATAATGCACCCCGTCCTCCGAGGTTGCCTGCCTCCTACAGCTTACAGTCCTGATAATATACTTAATTGTGTCAGCGAAGCATTCTGTATCTGCTGGATGCATATAAATCCACTGGAGCCCCCACGCTCTATGCAGACCGGGGGAGAGTAGCTGAGGGTGAACATCGGAGAAATCAAAGCCTAAGATTTATAGAGTAGTAAGCTTCAGGAAGTAGTAGGGAGGTTTCGCTACAGTTCTTAAACCACGAACTTTTACTATCTCTACAGAAGCCACAAGGGTTATGAGGCCACCAGTATATTTTGGGATTGGTTTGGTGCGGCAAGTACTTTAACAAAACTTCTTCAGTAAGAATTTCTGAATTTTTCTTAAAGCCCGGTATTACATTTTTCTTTTGTTTACTGTGATCATGACCACCATCTCTCTCCTGCCGGCAGTTATGGCACCACCACCACTACCTCCTCCTAAGTCCAACAGCCAAACAACATACTAAGGCCGAAAAACTCGAAATTATTGGTTTTGTATCCTGTATGAGACAGAGTACTCGGTTACTAGGGGGTGTGGAGCATTCCGGAATAAGATATCTGCTCTTGGAAGCCAGCAACCCTAGAAACCAGTGAAAAACCCGGCACAGATGACCAAAAAAATGCTTGTTGAGTATACTGCTCTGATGGCATCTCGGCGGGCCGAGACCGGTACTGCACAACAGGATGGTGAGTATGAACAAGCAATGCAAAGTTGGAATGATTGTGTTGATTCGGTAGCTACCTCTTCCTAGTCTGAAATTCTTATGACACTTTTAACACTATATAGAGTGATAGACGGGGTGTATCAACACCAGGCGCAATGGCAGCTGCTGCAGATGACGCAGACCGAGTTCGCACTGAAGTTCACCACAATAATCTACTCTCGACGATGTCAAACAAACGCGAGTCCCAAGAAGTCCATGCTGCTATTCAGGAACACGAAGCAGAAGCACAGGGTAATAAGGACGAGCAGGAGGGCTTAGGTATTCAAGGACATGCGGGTTCCAAAGCAAAGGCTTGAGAACAGAAAGTGCAGAATGTTCGTGATAAGAGGCGCAAGCTAAGAGAGCGGGGGGAGAAAATAGAAAAGGATTTGGCTACAGAGACTGTGGGATTGACTAGAATCTTTGAAAGGGTTGCGGATAGCTTGCTTGGGATGAGGAAGTTGTATCTGTAGACACTGCATTAGGAGAGGAAGTCACTGGGCGCTTAGAAAAATTATAAGAGACAGGATACTACGAAGAAGGTTATAGAAGACATTCAGCTCAACACGAGTACTATTCTAGCTCTATTAAGGGACTGTATTCCCATCTAAATATATGTTCTACCCCACCGACCAAGTTTCCCACCCACCAAGTAAATCGTGATATTACTATTTCCATAAGTTCCCAACCAATTCATACATTGAAATTTTCTGGAGAGCTTCTCGATAGCATCAAAACGCACATCTGCAAGTATGAGTCAGTAAACAGAAGGTTTGGTGCTGCCACTGTAGCTGTTTCTCCTAACCCGCATTTGAGACCGTGATAGCGGTTGTAGCTACACAACACTTGATGTGTTTTGAAACAAATTTCAGGAGCACATCACTAATAGCTAAAAAATAGTGACTAATTATCCTCAAGCCGTATATTGCTTGCGGTTGTAGTAATTAGGTGTTTACTTGGTGAGTGGGATATGTCTCCTTGGCCAAGGAGACAACTTGGTCGGTGGGTAGAACATATATTTACACTTACAAGTAAAGATACTCCTCAACCGAAGGAGGATACATTTGGAATTTCTCTAATGTCTGATTTCCACCACTATCCTCTTACCCGACATCACCACATTGGCTGCTTCCTCCATCGGGGTCAAGGAGTTATTCACACCACCCTTGAGCAGTATTCCCAACGGGTCTGCCTGCATATGCATATTCAACTCCATGCAGGCCCAACAATGGAAAGCCGTCATAATGGTTGCAGATGCTGGCTGGGCATCCTATTTCGAGTGTAGCTAAAGTCATATAAGCTAAGTAAGAACACGAAGGTTGCAGCTGCGGTAAAAGAAGGAAGAAAGAATAAATTTTGTTATATAACACAAGTTTTCCCATGATTAGGATATTCTTTGGGTAGCAATGACGCCAGTACACTCTAGCATTTGCATGATTGCCCCAGCACACTATTCCTTTAGTCAAAATGTTCTTTCGTGTCTCCTGATTGTCTCAGCATACCTAGTAATGATATAGTGGCTCTAGGATTCTTTCTGCTCAACAGACACTTGTTACCTAAAATCACTCGACCAGGCGGCGGCTGTGGGCCGGCCCTAAATATGTGAAGCCACCAAACCCAAAAATACGGGCTGTCATCCTCAAAACCTTCTCAAGCAACTAGATCACCCATCCCTGCTTATTTTTGTCTATAGAAAAACATATCTCGAAGCTTTGTTCTGGGACTCGATCTCAGGACCATCTCTACCACGAGATAAGATATCCCAAGATATTCTTGGAGCCGGTCTCGTGACTGTTGCATATCCGGTGGTGGCGAAGGTGGCAAAAGGCCGCGTAACAGTCTTATACTATATATCTCGAGTCTTTCTCCCCTTCATATCGTAACAGTGACGTCCCTGAACGTTTCGAGTGACATCTTATGATCCCAAGAATATTGGGGATTTTATGTACAGGGAGGGGATTAGGAATACGACCCACTGGCGAACTGCGCTGTAGGTTAGATCGCGCAACCCCGAGATATCTCATCTATACATTTATGGTCTGGACAAAGTTTACTTCTTGCTCAGTCTCCTCGCCAACTCTCACATGGATAAACCCATTACCGCACCCCTCTCCCAGCCATTTCTGTGCCCTGGATCTGCCGGATCCTAGCAAAGATCTAGTCGGCAGTAGATCACCGCTTCCCAATAACGGTAACTATCCTCGGCATCAATGATGATTTCCTAACTCCGCCGCTCCCCCGAAAGATAAAGAGGATCGCGCCCCACCTCCGCAAAGCTAACTGAGCGCTCTAGCAGCTACTTTGCGCTTACAGCCGGGTTTCCCAGTGTAATGTCCTCTTAAGAATCCTGCGTCACTTGAGTCTCTGCCCACCTCACTGGATGACTCAAGGATTTTAGCTTCTTATTGCTCGAGCGTCAGGGTGATGTTCTGGTTGGCGGCGATGAGAACACGCAGGAACGACAGCGACTTGGTGTCTGCGGTTCGAATTCCCTCTGCTGTCAGCTCATCATGGAGCTTGTTGGACTGATTCGTAGAGAGTCTCCCCGCCCACTCCCCACTCTGGCAGCTTATATCCGAAACCTCCGAGGTCTGGAGGAAATGAAGCTCCGATGCAATACGCCGGAATGACGTCAGCCAGACGCTCTTGGCGGACAAAACCGGCCATGAGCCATCACTCACTGGGTCCTGGGATATTCCGTGGCTTCTCAAAAATCATCCCATCTCTAGTGTCTTGTGCAAACTCGCCCACTGATTCGACGAAGCTAGCTTATAGTTTGGGGAATCGATTGGGCGAGGAAATATCAAGAAAAGAACATTTGACTGGATAATGACGAGTTCATGCATGGCTTGGCGTGGAAGCCGCATTGAATCCACACAACAAGGAGGATGTCAGGCCATGTACGCGCAGGCGCGCAAGTTGCATTCGCTGTCGACCTCAGTGTCCTGATATCCAACAAAGAATAAATATTCTTCAGCTTCCTTCTCCGTACATACCGAGTGCGTTTGCTCGAAAGTAACCAGAATCTAGCTAGCAATCTCCTTTGCATAGGTAGTCCAACAATAGCATCAGTTCATCATTCGACCACCTCGTCAAGGGGTAGATACGGATATCCGTTGCGCACACCGTGCCGTACTCTAGACCATTGTCACACGAAATCCCGTCGCTGTAACCGCCTGTACACTGCTGACTGCGTACCTCAACATGCCGCAGCCATGCCCGCGTGCTCGTCCTCGTGCAATGTATGACTGGAATGATCACTCAATTCGTTGCAATGATTCACAAGCGAACGCAGTGAGAAATGTCAGATGCTTAGCAAAAAATTCTCTGTTCATTTGCCTCACATTCCACCTGTCAATGTTACATACAGTATACAACCTTTCCCGTCGGCTACAATACAAAATATTTTTTGAAACCCCCCGTTTGAGCTAGAAAAAAAGCTCTCCAACACGTAACTCCGAAGAAAATAACATGGTAGTAACCCCGTGCCGCCCAAAGTAGATGAGAAGGAAGGACAAACGAAATATAACCAGCCAACGACGCCAATAAAAGAGCAATACTATATACCACCCAAGATATTAAGCTCGAACACAAAAGCAAAAAAACGCCATTCCCACCGTTAAACGGATAAAAAACAAGACCCTTATATACCGAATTTTAATAAAAAAAAAGCATTCATTTGTACAAATCTCCACATGAATATGATACACCCTGTTTTTCCCGCATGCTCTACCAGCCAGCAGCGTGGTACTCATACTGCCCTTCGTCAAAGGGGTTGTTCCAAGAGTTGTTTTTGGAAGTGTGCCCTTTGCCTCGGAGTTGAGGATATTCCACTAGCCTCGTGACATCGGCGGCGGTGTGTCTGCGCTTGAGATGCGCCGATGCGGTCGTGTTCTTCTGCTGCCTCTCCCACAACAAGTGCTTTCGCAACGACTCGGTGAGTTCGGTAGCAAGCATATTTCGTCGGGTCGTTCGTGGAGACAACGCGAGAGGTTGAGCAGTGTTGCTTCGTCGGATGGGCTTTGAGCCAGGGAACTCGTGCTCCTCTTTGATAGATACATTGAGCGGGGGTTCTCTTGGTGAATTGGTTCGCCGCAAGGCCGGTGTCGATCGTGAAGCGGCGGCTTGTAGTTGAGCTGCCCGTTGAGGTTCGTGAAGCATAGTGGAGAGGAGGGATCGCCGTGAGGCTAATAGCTCGGGACGGCTCTCTACCCTTTTAAACATTACATCCTCATCGTAGCTCGAATGCTCGCTCTCTGAAGACGACTCCCACTCTTCAAGGTCATCATCGTCAATGGCGCTCTCCGAAACCACATCATCATCCGAAGAGTCATCGTCGTAACCGTGCCGGGTTATGACCTCCTGTCTAAATGAAGTCCTCTTGTCCTCCCTCGAGTGTTTGCTGTTTCTGAAAGCATGGTATGAATCTTCGAGATTGTCATCTGACGATGACGACGATCCAATGAAGAAAACGGGCTTTCTTCTCTGAGATGGTACTGGAGCGGGTTTTACTGGTGACGGGGCGGTCGAGGCGGTAATATTTGTTGTTGATCGATATGACGATGAGATGCGGCTGGGGGAGAAGCCTCGAACAACACTGTGAGTGCTTCTGGGTTCCGAGCCTTCTTCTGCGCTTTTCGAAAGAGTGGCCATAGCTGTGGGGACGCGTTCGGTGGGCATAGATGCTGCTTTTCTCTGCATTTGATCTCGTTGAGACTTCCACTCCTCAGCTTCGGACTTGTTGCGGTCTATATCCTCCATAATCTTTGCCAGGTTGACTGGTGTCATGTGCTTCTCTTTACCTCGGTACCGGTCGGAAGAGGAATCACTCCTGATAATGCAAGGCCTTTTGCTCTCAATTCCGACAGCGTCCGATCGTTGCACGGGAAGTTCGTCTTCGGAAGGGGCTGAGTCGACACTCGATGACAGCTGTGGTAGGTCGGGGTAAGTGTCGCTTTCCTGTCGCTTGGGCTTCTTTATTGATATTGGTTCTTGGGCAGCGGGAGCCTGGTGGTCGCAGCAGAAGGTTTCCCTGTTCCACAACCTCCAACTCAGGTTTTCCAGCCGACGACCATTTTCAAGTGATTCTGCACACTTTGAAAATACTTTATTGAATCCATAATGATTAGCCTCGGATGTTGATGGTATGCTTTTTGGATAGGTGACTACTAACTGGTCCACATGCTGAAGAGATTGTCCACATTGCTTGGGTCGACACCGGCGACACGGTTCATGTCGACAGCGATAATAGGGCTATTTAGCCGCGAAGGCATCTTGTAGAAGTCGATCACTTGATGCCGGACGAGGCAACGAGGGCTAAGCTATATGAGAAGGATGAAATCCAGCCGGTTTGGTTTGTTGACGTTTTGTTGTTAGGAATTCGACTTTCAGGATTGGGTATATTAAAGTTAAATGGGCGAGAGGCAATGGATGTGGTATAGATATACACGGTGTCGTCGTCGGATCGGATGTATGTATGGTGCTCGGATGTATGTACTGATGTGATGGTGAGCGAAGAGGGTTGCAATTTGGGTTTGTTGACGAGCACCAGAAATATTCAAAGGGCTTAAAGGTTGGCTGGCTGGCTGGCTGGCTGGCTGAAGGAAAAGACGCAGAATCAAGGTTGAGAAGTGTGGAGAAACCGAGGAACGGATATGTGCGGGCGGACGAGGGGTATATCTATAGGCTTTGCGGATGCGGGTGGAGGGAGGAGGATAATCTTCCAGATGGCCTGTCGGCAGTCTTGGGCAGCCGGGAGATTTGGGGGCCGGGGTGTTCAGGCAAGTCGGAAACTAGAAAACAAAGACTGGGGATCGGGTTGGTGGAATTATCGATGGGATGTCGATACTGGAGCCGAACTCTCACGCCGCTCACGTTCATGCTGTCGTCTCCTTACATTTTGTGGGGGTTGAACTGCATTGATGGCTGGATGGCGCTGATGATGGCTGACTGTTCCCCATTTCCCCATGGCCCTTCGAAATCTCACACAAATATCAATCAGATCACAACACCCACTACCTCGCCTCGCCTCAAACGACCAGCCTGTCGCTATTTTGTTGTTCTTTTTTGTGGGGGTATTTGTTACTCCACTCGTGCTTCGCTTTGTATCACCGCCACGTTTCTCAGCATTCAACACCACTACCCTACCAAACAATTCGCTGAGAGCAAAAGGTTACGGCGGCAGTGCTTCCCACTCCGTCACGAGGACGTCTCACTACTTGTATTCCTGCTTTCAGTGTGGGTTTTTTTTCTCACTTGGTCAACTGTCAACAAGAAAAGAAGCCCACGGAAAATCCCGCGCTTCCTGATACTCTTATTCTATCCCCTTTTCACGTTCGTGCCTGAGCAGCTGGTACTGAAATGGCTCTGACCTCTTTTTGTTCCTTGCTGTTTCTCTTTCTTCACACTTGGGCGCGACCCGCCATCACCCTGAAGATTATTTTTCTCGCACAATTCTCCGGCTGGACCCATCGGTAAAGCAAGCGGAGAGGGCTTAGGTTATTTTGTTATTTTGACTTTTTTCTTTCTTCGTCGTCTGGAACCGACCGGGGGCTCCGGACTAAAGGACGGACGCAGTAGACTTCGTACTAGAAAAGCGTGAAAAAGGTTCTTCACCTGATATACTTTGTATGTGGAGAGTACTTCCATCGGGAAAGTATAGGTTTGTAGCTCTGCAGGGCGCGGCGCGCGAGTAGTAATTCTTCATTGCTAGGATTTCCTCTTTTGCACGCACACGGTCGGCATGTGCTCTTTGACGTCCACCAGATTTTGTTAATAAAATAAATGCTGCTTTTGTAGTCACACTCAACTTTTGGGCTGGGGCTTGATGGCTGATGATGATGAGAGGGGGGGCGGGTACGTACTAGCCAAACCGCCCCTCAATTCCCACAAGTCCCCGTGATGGCCGTTTGCGGCGCTGAGTGGATTTGTGCCAGAGACAAACCCTCCCAAACAGCTCTCCTCCTCCCTCGCCCAACCAAGCCCACCACCCCCGGCCTTCATTTGGGCTGAGAGGGGAGGCAAGCCCCAACCATATCCTCACGTGTATAGGCCCCAGAGGCAAAAGAGGTAATTAGATACGTTCGAGCCGGCGGGAACTTGAAGAACTCAACCCGGAAAGATCATTCTGGATCTAAAGGATAATTTATTCGCTCTTTCGCTAGGGCGAGGGGGGGAAAGGGAACTTGCGACCGACGCTAAATAACCTTATCACGGAATCCTGTCGGTAGTATGGAAAAGTCATACATACAACGCGATATCATACCTATCACCAATCCTCAAAATTCTCGCATCTCCGTCCTCCCCCAACCGCCCTGGGTACATTAAAAATCCATTAGGTACTTTAATTCAGATAGAGCTTGTCGCTCGCTCGGTCTTGCTATTGTTATCTCACCTATCAGCATTGGTGGCGAACTTGCGGCGAAAGGAAGGGCACAGGGGGAAAGTGAAAGACAGAACCAGATGAGCATTGTCTGCTACTGGCACGTGGACATTATGACTTTGCTGAGCTGGCAGGTTCCCACCACTAGAGTTGTAACTACGGACTGTGACTGAAACAAGCACACCCATCACATCATACATCATGCGTCCCGTCGCCTTACAGTTGCGAAAAGAAATGCCGAATCCATAAAACTGTGGGGAAACAAACGAAACGAAACCCGCAAAAGTAAAATAAAGTAACATATAGTAAGTTTCGGTGGTGGTGGTGGCTTCAATTCGACCGAGAATTTTTCCCATGATACTTGCTTTAGGGTCAGCCAGCGTTTGCCGGTCGGTGCGGTACGCTGCCTCGTGGGAATTATTTTTGATTGAACTTGCATGGGATGGTGGGATGGTGATTTTGTTTCCGGGGCATATTACCAGCGAAATGTAACGTCGCACACGGATACAATCCGTCGTCATTCAATCAATCCCCATTCTTCCGTCGATATAGATATATATTTGCGTATTTCCCCTCCTCAGTTTTGAATGCGAGGGATAAACCTTGCCCCATGAATTGCCAGATTGTGTGCACGTTCGAGGAAGCGAGTACCACTGTATATCTCCCCAAGAGTCAGCTGAGTGACACTTTAACTTGGTCGCCATTCAATCGCGGTATTTCGTTCCGTCATCCCGATTCGATCACCCTGAGCCAAGTGCTGACCGGCATCGCATGGCAGGTGAGGTGAGCTTTTTCGCCTGAAAACGCTGATGCTGATCAACTAGCCAGATTCCGGGGAAAGAGAGGTACCTAGAATAGTTAGCAGGACAGGGGGGAGGGTAATGTATGGATGATGGGTGATGGATGAGCTGGCCATCATCTGGCACGAGGCGCAAATCCCGTCTCAGATATGGAAAATCTCTAGATCTCCCTCGCATATCCAGCCCCAGGTTTTTTTTTGTCTTTCTTTCAAATACTGGTAGGTACATCCAGCACAAGGCCAACATAACCCGGATACCAGGGTGAGCATATCTAGCATATCGAACCCGTTGTTCAAAAAGATTTACGTGTCTACCACATACGAGGCGTGCGTGCAGAGCGGCGGGATTCGCGTAAACTTCGTGTCGTGTCCCCATTTTCCGCCAAACTTTCTAGAATGCAAGCGTGTGGGAACTGCCGACAGTCGGCAAAATACTTTCCCGGGTTTTCTCAGGCTACATATCTACATCCTTCCCAATGGCATCGGTATTAGCATGAAACGGCCTTATAACCGAGCTACTGGTAATCAGATCTCCCATTGCTTCGTTGGTGGCATAAGGCAAAGCTCCCCGGGATGACATACTGTACTCTAGCAATGTACGGAAGCTGCGAACCTGCTATAACTCGAGTGCAAACACTACACCTGAAACCCTAGCCCAGTTAGTGCTGGGCGCTTAAAATGACTCTGCGTGTCCAATCACAATCCCATTATGACGACAGGGGGGCTTAATCTTGTGTGCGATCGTGCGCCAAAGGCGGCTAGGGGTGCAACATTGATGCCGTTCCAAATTGATGGGCAAACTAAGTCTCACATATGCGATTCGTGAATATTAAAGAAGCTTCTTTGCCCAGTAAACCTTTCAATACGATAAGAACACATAGTCCACATTCTCGAATTCTCAGACTCCCAACGATAGATAGCCAGGATTCGCATGTTACATTGTTATCGCAGCAAGCTGATATCAACGAGGCTTGCAGATCTATCAAGACCAAAGTTGCCACCACGGCTCTCGTCCGTGAACGCACACAGATCCCACTTGTTTATGGACATGCCACAATAATGGATCCAGATATCAATAACGTGGGGGCGGCTTTCATGTTGATGGAGTGTCTGCGTGGCAACTGCATCATCAGTTCTTTTTTTTTCTTGTTTCCTTTCTATAAACATTGGCATCGACCCCTGCTTTCTGATACCGGCCTTCACTAAGGGCGAGTCTCGTGTTCTGTGGTCTTAGAATGCTTTAATATATGCTTAGCAATGACTTGCTCTCTACTTGAACCTTCGCGGTTACTCACAACACGAGTCAGGGAGCGGTTATACTTGCTCCCAGGCCGTTGAGTGTGCACTCCCCATGAAGGCTAGTAAATAAACGGCCCGCCGCCTCGGGTCGTACTGGGCAGGGCTCGAGACTACTTGCTGGCATCAGGGAGCATTCCAGATTGTTGGGTTACCTAACGTCGGGCTTACCGGAATGAAACACAAGCCTCACCGAAGCAAATTGTTCGAGTGTTTCACGAAGGACAGTGTAGTCATGTGGCTCTCTCGCCTACTATATCTGTTATGGTGGTGGTTTCGGCAGTGCTCTGTCTGTAGAGCCTGGGGTGCGGTGAAAGAAGTGCGTGTTACACCAGCCGGGGATTCTAGAATTTCGCTGCGCCCGGCAAGTAGCGCGCGGGTGTAGCCGCTGGGAAATGTGATTAGCTTTTCTGTTTCAATCTCCTGCCAGTGATCGGTACAGCCGTAAGTACATATGGCTCGATACATGTACATCTGCTTGCTTGCTTCTTCTTGCTGCAACTTTCCAACACACTCCTAACACAGTTGCATACCGATAACTCCGCCGTCCGGAGCATAATTACCGCTGTAATCCCGCAGCCACGAACCCCAGCACCTCGCTCGCCACATGTCAAACTCAATGCCTCACGCGTATGACAACCTCATCTCGGCTTCTCCACAATGCCAGATCCAACGCGGCTAACCAACCCCCAAACCCGCGGTGTCGGTAAATTGCAGCCACCGCCACCGATGTCGGGTTTTTCGCACGCAAGCCCCGTCGCACGTTGCAGCGTTGCGATCCCGATTGCGATTGGGGGAAATTACGTTTTTGCAGCGCGTCAATGGCGTGTCGGCAGTGTCTCAAGTCGCCGTTACATATCCCCGCATTTCTTTGCGCTGTCTGGGCGTGGGGGGAGAGTGGCAGATGATCAAAAATCGCCGGAGATGGGCGCCCACCAACCCCACAACCCGATCTGCTCCGATGTTGATTACCGAGTCTTTACCCCACCAACCCTGGACAGACTGACAACGTTTCTTTCTTTGTTTCTTTGTTTCTTTTTTTTTTTTCGCGCGACAGAAAACCCCACTCGCCCAATCTCCCTGGGCTCTGGTTCGTGGGAAGCGGTGCTAAATAAGCCCCCGTCTCCGTCCCTGTGGCTGGAACCGCCCCCGCTGTTTTTATTTTTTCTCGTTTCTAGCAATGCAACGTTCACGAACTGGAACTACGCTCTGGCCGCTTTGGGAGGAGACCCGGAAGTCAGGTTCGCAAGCGGTGGCCTGACGAAATTGCGCTTTCTCTGTGGGGAGCGAAGGGGTGGGGGGACGATCGTTGATGGCGGCCCGTTCCCGTGTTGTTGTTGCATCGCAAGAACCAATTGGAGCTGGCGGGTGACCGAATGTCTTGGAGCTCCGGTTGCATTATAAAACGCTGTTGTTGGGTATCGTGCGATTGCATGTACGCGTTTTCTTTTGTGTGAGTGTGTGTGTGTGCACGATTTTCCCCATCTCCCCACCCCGATTTGTCCATGGATGGGGTACGCGACCCAATACGGTTCCACACGTACGCGTACGATCGGGGCGGCTTCATAGGGAGCGAAAAGGCTAAGGAGTTGAGTGATGGATCGTGGTCATGAGTGAAGGATACCTCGACAACCGCGCTGTGCCCCAACATGTAACAGTACCCGCCACCAAATTGGGGCACAAAGTGCAATTCGATCCACCCCATGATCGAAAAGTAAGGAGAAGGCGTTAGGTAACCGACATGTATATCCCGTTGTTTTGTTTCCCTGCAAGGGGAGTCATGTGCCCCTTGCCCTTGTCTTTTGCTTTGCAATTGCTTTGGGGGTGAGAAAAAATCCACAAAAAAAGAACATTCCGTGCATTGCATTGTGCATGGCTACAGATCGTGCGATGGGTGAAGGATAGGGATAGATCTAGAGTAAGCCCGTTTTTTTTCTTCCTTCTCATCCATGCGCGCGCGCGGGGGTATTACTCTACCTTGAAGAATTGAATTGAATGGATTCTAGGAGGTTCTGTTACCCAGAGACCCTTTCATTCCCGCGCGCGGTTTTGGCCGACGATATCCGCTCGGAAATCATCCCCGCCCCTTTCGCATCCTGAAACGACACGTGCACAAACACGATGTGCACGTGCTGCCTGCTGCGAGTGCTGGTGCGTGACGACAGCGTGAGGATGTAGGGTGCGGGGGAAAGTGTGGGATGTTGGGGGGCTTCGGTTGTCGGCGAACTGTTGGCCATCAGTAACACGTATCGCATTTCCGCGGAGGTCATGTGTTGAAGGGGGGGTTGGTAGAGTAGTTGTGGATGAGGAGGGACGTTTCATAATTGGTGTAAACGGCGAGTCATGGTATGTCACCCGGTATCCACTATTTCAATGTTTCACCCTCCCTGGTATCGAAGTTCTGGAGAGAACTGTGATTGGGGAGGGGGGTGGTAATTCGTAAGCGGCTCGTGTGACGATCCTGTTGTGCAGATATCTTTGGGTAAACAGGGGTTCTGTGGTTTCTGGTAGTCATTTTACAAAACGAACTCATCCTTGGCCCCTTGACATGTTGCTCGTAAACAAGCTTCAATGGGGGTTTTAGGATTGTATTGTAAATCGTAGTCGTCTTTTTTTGGCAAACGCTGAGTTCGTGAAACGCGTCCCAGACAATGCGGTTTCTTCGATATGTATATCGATTGCGAAACCCACGTACACATATCATACCTGTATAAGCTCACGCAGCTTATTTTCAAGTCACCAAACCACACTGCTCTATCCATATGAAGTGCTTCGTTGCTGTCTGTTTTCGACCGTTGTAGGATTATTTAAGATATTATATGGTAGCAATATATCTTGACCGATACATTGGCTTGAAATGGTTGGTATTGATGTACCCACCGCCAACACCCATGACAAGAAGAGATAAGTATACCACGACGCCGACTAGTTCATCCAAATAACTCCTATCCATCAAAAACACTATTTCGGGGGGGCAAGACGGCGAGTTCGGTGAGTGGAGTCATCATCGCTGTCATGGTGAGCCAAAACCATCGGCGGATCAACACGGCCTAGTATAACAAAAGAATCGATGCTCTTATATCTAGATATCGTGGACGGCAGAGTGGGTCAACTTTTGTAGGTGCAAAGTTCGTGCAGCGCAAGAAATCCATCTGGTCGTGGACGAAGGGAGCGGCGAATTGATCGACGGTGGCTATAAGTACCCTGCTCTCCATGTAGTAGAATACGAGTTCAATCAACGGTTCCCTCCCTAGGTTACTTTTACGGCTCTTGCTTACATCTGGCCACCGAATTCGTGTCTTGCTCCGGCACGCCGAAGCCGGGCGGAAAGAATGACTGGCTACAAGGGTCCTCGACAAACCGTACCAGCAAATATCTTCGATGCGGGAGCAAAGATTGTTGACAGGTAGAGGAAACACGCTAGCTATCTATCCATCATCCATCCTAAACTACTGTAACTTGCCCCTCTCATATATAGTACTGTATAGAGCACCCCAAGATATAATCTTCTATCAGACAACGCGCACTTAGCTGGGCCGAGTATCTTATTCCACCACGGCCCGGCTATCTCCGTATCCTCCACGGCGACCATTAGCTCAATCTGATAAACAGATACCAACTACCTATTGCAATTCGCTGAAGCCGAAACTGAAAGTTGGGTGGTCAGGATGTGTGAAGGAGGAAGATGGGGGGGGGGGTTATAGAAGTTGTGAGAGTTAGTGAAAAAGTGTGGGAAGCAAAGGTGCTCATGTGTATAAGATTCCAGTCTGTTTAGACAGGAGAGCACATGACGTCGGGGTAAGGTGCGGCTCAGCTGATAGGTGGGGGAGCTTGAACCTACACTCTTCATTATCGAATTCCACCGTCCTGAATATACTATCGCTCTTTCATGCTCTTGTTGGGAATAGGTAGCGGCCACTGAGAGAAGTCCACAATATTACCTAATTTGAAAGACCAATGCGATGGACTTCTCGTGAATATCATGGACGCCTCCGTGACTAGGGCTAGGGCAGGTAATACACCGAAACATCGGACTAGTCGGGTCATAGGCCATCACTAGTCCGTCTCGAGAGAGCTAACTCGTCTCGTGTGCAACACAAAGCTCGTCCCAGAATTGTCCCGGAATGCCAATCCGCTTTCGTTGCAACCGTACCGTTGCAACCGTACTATTAAGCCTTTCTCTTCGAACCCCCCCTCCCTCCTCCCCCCTCCCCAATTAGCGAAGGGGTGGCTGTTCCTCTCTGATGGGGAGTAGTAGTTGTGTTGGACTTATCTGAGCAGTTGCCAGCTGTTTGTAAATAGGACTTTGTACTGCGTTTCTTGGGATATGTTGAGTATGTGTGGGAAGATATACCATTGGCATGTAAGTACGTGAGAGAGATATTGTCACGTGAATAGAACTTTTGCGTACGCTTTCAAGGATGCTGAGCGAAGTGAGTATCCCTAACTAATTTGCATTTGAATGGCATAGGTATCAAGAGGGATGTTGTCACATAATTTTTATATGATAGAAACTTTTGTACTGCACTGTCACATGACATTCTGATTAGAGCCGGAACCGAACCGAGGCTATGCGTTTTCCAGGTTTAATGTTGAAGTGAAGTGAGAATACATACCACTATACCAATTGAGCGCCTATGTCAAAATCACGAAAAGCGTACACAAAATTCCAAACTTCACAACAAATCACGTGAAACTAACAACATCTCTCTGACGTATTTGATACCTACCTACACCCATCTGGATTAGCAATAACGCTTTGTTTGAGGCTTTGTATATTTGCTCCTCACACGGATACGAATCAACTAGGGGTCGCAAAAGATAATCTGCTACTGGATATGCCAGAAGTAAGCCAGGAGTGACTAGGCACAAAGTTTTAGTGTCCATGGAGGCGTGTTGTGGAGATTCGTGGGTTTGGTCGTTCTTCCTTCTTCACCTCCGAATCAGACAAGTCTTTCACGAACCCTCTCACATTTCCTTTTTCTCGTGCAGTTTCAACAGTAGAACAGTCCTCAGTGTTCGATACTGACTCAACCTTTTTTCATCATCACCTTTCATTGCTGTCCGCACCACCCGTCATCTCACCACCCGCCCTACATCCAACATGTCAAACAACCCAAGAGCAAAGAGAGGACGACGACGAGGGCGAGGCCCAGGGCGTTTGAGCAGGAATAGCGCTGGCCGGGATTGTGGCCAGAACGGTAAGTGCTCGGTCAACGGTTGAGTCCACGGGGGGTCTCAAATTATGATTGCTGTTTTCCATGCAGTGGCATCAACTCCAACTTCCAGTGCATCCGGTAGTGCACCATTCACTCCGCGCGGACTCGTCAGTAGGAGTATGCATTCTTTCCCCTCTAGGTAAGATCCACCCTGATACAGTGATTATGTTGAGCTAAGTTTTCAAGTCCCGCCGCTGTTTACACAGCAGAACAAACGCGTTATATCCCTCTCTGTCTGGTATAGATCGAGGATTCTCTAAAGCAAAAGTGTAGCATGTCCGACTACATCGATCTACTGGAACGGACATCTAACATCAGGCTCGTGCCACACCCCGACCCTGGAGATGAGCTGGCGGTGTTGAAATGGGGAGAGGATGCTCATGCTGCGTGGGGGGAAGAAGCTTTTGAGACTCTGATGAGGAAGAAGGCGACGAAACCACCACCAATGACTTCCAATTCCAAATTGGTCTACCCTTCAGCCAGTCGCAGGTTGAAAACCGTATCGCCAGATCACAAATATCACTCACATGCCTGCTAGAAGGTGTGAGTCGTGAAATATAGATAATGCATCAGGTTTCCCATTTGCACTACCTAGATCATCTCTTCAGCTACGCGAGTACGAAATGCTTGGAAGGGCTCGGAGGATTTGGTTTGTATTTCGGAATAAATATTTCTAGGCCACCAGCACTAGGGTCCGTGCGGGCGAAACGGCGGAGGTGGGGATAGGAATTAAAGTGCCCTAGGTAATGCTTGGGAATTTATATAGCATAAATAAGTTAGTCGATGTTTGGCAATATACGAAGTCGTAGAGTGTAGATAATATCTGGATTGGCGTCTTCATACTGGAACTCTGCGGAGATTATTTGTTTGTTTTGTTTGTTTTAATCATACTGCATTCACTCTACCTAGAGTATATCAGAGCCCGCTTCCCCTCCCCCTCCGGATGGCCGGTTAAATGGGGGAGATCCTCTTCCTCTACCCTTCTTCCCCTGTGAATCCTGCAGAGATATGGTGTCCTCGTTAATAGTTTCTTCAGTAGGCGCCTTGTGGTGTTGAGGGAAGTTGCGTTTCTTCATTCCTGGCGATCGGACGAGCTTCATCAGGGTGAGCGTAGACTGGTACCTGACTCCTCGACTGTAGCGTATACCTACAGTCAGTAAATTATCATCATCAACAGATATGTTCCGCGAGACAAACCACCGAATAGGCCAAGAGAGCCGGCTGGCGAGGAATGCAGGCCGGGCTTCATCTGTTCTCCGAGTGTAGACTGGTACTTCGCTTCTCCGCCGTAGCCTATACCTGCAGTCAGTAAATCATTGTCAGATATTTACCGCGAGATAAACCACTGGATAGGCCAAGCAAACTAGTTAGTGAGGACTACGGGACGGCGGGCTCGATCCGTGCGAGTGGGATAGAGAGGTGAAGTTGATGATATGGCGAGGCGAGAGAGGCATTCCAAGCAGCGAAGAGTCGTGAAGCGGAAGGGGTAGGTAGGAACTAGAGGATGTCGGGACGCTCTGAAGTAGAAAGCGTTACTTCCACTTCAGAGTGCTGTGGAGTTGAGGTTTCCGTCAGAGTGTTACGCCTCCAAGTTTATGGTTTTGTGGGGACTGGTGACTCTGCATAAAGTCAAAAGGCAGGCAATTTTAATGTTTTCTGAAGATCGCACAAAGTTTGCACTATAGGTAATACTAGGGGCTTTCGTGTCACGCAAATCTCTCGGTGGTCGTTCTTCAGCTACTACTCGAGCCTTCCAACAACCTACGCCTCCACTGGCGGATTCGGATAATGGAACTGTAGGGCCTCGTGGGGGAAATCAAGATAGACTCAATGGAGAATAGCGAGACAATAGAAAGCTACAACAGTGACGATAGGAGACCAACCTCAAGTTGCATTAGCAGCCAACTCACCAGATCCACCGGCTACGAGTAATTCGGAAATTGAACCTTCTATGGAGATATCGATAGAGCAACCAACCGTCTCGCCCTGGACAATTGGCCTTAGATATCCAATTCTTCAAGATAGGGGATTTTGCAAGAAGGCGGGCAGAGAGCAAAAGCTCTCCTTATTCTCACTATGTAGATAGTCAACTAATTGACTGATAGGGATTACTTTTCTTGAGGAGAAGTTGCAGTCCAAGAAGCAACAACCTCCAGGGAATCTCGACCGTCAATGGCACCATGATGTACTGGAATTCATGATACGACAACAGAGAGCACCATACTAGCCTTGTAAGGAATTGCTTTAATAGTAGCTCAAGAATATCGCAAAGGTAGAAGGAAGATGGCGGAGAGAATTTGCCGCCATGAGAAGTATGGCTGCAGGATACCCTTGAGTCAAAAAGGCAGACATGCAAAGGTTTTATGCATGCTAGAGGACCCTGCGCTTAGGAATGTAATAAACGAGTGTATTTATTCGACAGGTAAGTTGGTAAGATTCCAAGTCTGACTCATTATATATTTCCGATTCGCTTTATGATTCAATGCCATTTAACTAGAGTCATGGTACATAGACAAACTCCGATGGACTTGCTCAAGCTGTTACCACTTATTGGCAGTCCTCTACTCTTCTAGATTATAAAGACAATCCCTAGCTACACGAATAGCAATAGAATAGTTTCATCGTTGTAGGTACCGCTGGAAAGATCTCAAGCGAGGAGTATACAAGGATGGTCATAAAAGAGAAGACGTCTTACGGTATCGGAACAATGTGTTTTTTTCCACGACTAGCTGAGCTTGAGCCTATCTTCATACGATGGGAACTTTAAACGGTTGGTGAAAATGGTGACTTCTCTGAGCGATTGATCAGACACAATCCCACCGAGCTACCTGACGGAGTGAGGCCACGAATACCTTACTCACAAGATGAGTGCAGCTTCAATTCTACCGATAGTATTCATCGAGGATGGGTAAAGGAAGATCATGCTCCATTCTTCAACAAGGGGCGAGGATAGGGAATTATGGTCTCTGAGTATGTAACTTCTGAAGGAAACCTCAAGCTTCCGGAGGGTACACCGCAATATATCCAACTGACCTAGAGAACCAGATGGTGATCCGTTCCCTCCATGTGCGTGCAGTTGCAAGCGGAAGGGAATTTCCATGACTTTGTCTTGGGGAGTTCTTCCTTGGGGAAGCGGACAGGAATTTAGTGGGGCGTGGGGAAAGGGGTACTTTAAAAATGGCCGCTCGCGGCCGAATGTAAAATGATTATAGCAACCGTGAACGACCCAATAAAGAGTGGCTGAAACTTACCCAGAACAGCAACAGCCATCAATATTCCTCGAACGCCGCATTTTTCGGTACTAAATCCTTATCACGAGTAAAAACTCATAGTATTTAGGCATTTTAAGTAGAAAATAAACCGGAAGCTTAATTTTGAACAAAAATCACAGCCACAGACATGGCCGAAAAGTTACACTCTTCCGTCAAACCACTCACTAGATCCAATAAAAAAGTTCTCAAAATAAATAGACTACTCTTTAGACCCGTTCAGTCCTTAGACGCTTTTCAGAGAAGGCATTTCCATCCGATCAACCCATTCAGAATATTCCCCAAGTGAAAGCATGTCATCCTCGATATATCGCTTTTTCATGACATGATCGCTGTCGGAACACTGTTTCCCTTTATCATAGCACTTTGTGCATGTGTCAAAGTTGTCTTCATTGCATAGACAGCAATCTAGTTGCAGTAAGATGCTGACATCCAACAAATCTAGAATCCAGGAAGCAATGAGTACTGGGGCTAGAAACTCACGATAAAAAAACCCATCCACTAATTCTCTGCAGTTGTCGCAATATATACCACTATAGTAATTCTCGCCCTCGAATGATGCAAATTTACACTCTTTGTTCCGGGTTGGTGACTCTTCTGCATCTTGCTGGTCTTCGATCTGTTGCCCATGCTCCAACAGCAGCCGTCGCGCCTGTCGAGATAGTGCTACGTCCAAGGCAACTCTCCCGCTGTTGTCTTTCAATCCCCTGTCTTGTGAATGATCTAAAAGCGCCTTGATTGTTTCAACAGAACTGGAGGCTGCGGCATAAAATAATGGTAATCGGCTTTTGCTATCCTCGTACCCGAATGGATAGATTTCAGGATTGAGTAGAACCTCCACCGTTCCCCGATATCCCCATTTTGCAGCGGTGTGCAAAGGCGGTTGTCCACTGTCATTTGAAATAGCCGCATCCGCACCGACGTCGAGCAAAAATTTCACTTCAATTTCATATCCCTCGTTCGCAGCCAAGTTCAAAGGCGTCCAAAGTTTGTCAGTCGTCGCATTGATATTTGCTCCGCCCTCTACAAGTCGCTTCATAATCTCAATGTTGTTATAAGCGTGGTGCATAGCTACCCAATCACGTTCCATCTTCGCATCAAGATCGGCACCGGCCGCGATTAGAGTTTCCACAACTGGAATATGGCCAGACATGGCAGCGACATGCAAAGGCGTTGCACCGATGGATATAATTTCGGCATTTTCAGAAGATCCTGCCTCAATCAGAAGCTCGACGATTCTCCGGTGTCCATGAAGGGCTGCCAAATGGATCGGTTTCATTCCATTACTTTCCACCACTTCCAGATCAGCTCCGAGCTCGAGCAGCAGTTGAACAACTGTATCGAATCCCACCTGGGCTGCTCGATGCAAAGGAGCCACCCCCTCCGAGTTCGTCGCCGATACATCGGCTCCTCTTCCAGCTAGGAATCGTACAATCTCAAGATGTCCCTGTACAGTGGCAAGGCTCAGCGGTGTATCACCGTTTTGAGCAACCGGGTCCGTGTTTCCAGCATACTCAGGGTCTAGCAAAGCCTTAACCACCGAAAGAAACCCGCATTCGGACGCAAAATGAAGTGGAGTATAGCCATGGTCAGTATTAACATTCACACCTGCCCCGGCCTTGAGAAGCATAGTCACAATAGAGACGTGTCCGGACTGTGCTGCCTGGTGAAGCGGCGTATAGAGACCCTCGCAGTGAGCATTGACATCGACCTGAGATTCCAACAGTTGTTTAACAACTTGGATATGTCCGTTCCGGCTGGCAACATGCAATGGTGTTAACTCGCTAGGTCCAATGTTTGAAACGTCCGAAACTATCGCACCCCTTTCTAAGAATAAAGCTACGACAGCGTTGTGACCGTTCCTTGCAGCACGATATAATGGTGGTGGACAGCATTTGTAGGACGAGTTTATATCTGCTCCCGCTTCAATGAGCCGAACACAGATTGATTTATGGCCATAACATGCAGCCCAGGACAGTGAAGTCCCTAGATCCATTTTGCTGAATTCAAATCCTTGGCTCAAGCCGTTGCTTCCGAGATTCCTAGGAACTGCGGAGAGTAGCAGGTGTACAACAGACTCGTATCCTCGTGCGGCGGCACGTCTCAATGCCATGCCCGCACCCGTTGCTACATTGCCCGTGGTATTGACTATATCATTGATGACATTGGAATCGCCGTCGGTAGTCCCAGAAACGTCGTCGGTAGTCCCAGCTGTATCATTGGTGGCATCTGCTACGTCCGCACCATTGGTTACTCCAAACTTCAAAATCAGCTCTACAACCTGCAACCAACCGTTTTGTGCGGCAAGACACAGTGCATGACCCTTCACTTGATTGCTAATCTCGGCTTTGGCGTTGTGCAAGCAAACCTGAACAACATCCAGAAACCCCAGTTCTGAGGCATGTTCCAATGACGAACACTCGCATTTTTTCAGCTTCGTCGTATGATTCTCCGAGAACCGGCGAAGTATGCACCACATCCGTACACTCTGTCCACTTCCAAAAAATCCCAAAACAGCAGCACGAAGTTGCTCAACTGAGGTTGGATCTCCGACGGCTTCACTGTAGTGCGCGGGCCAAAACCCCGCCGCATACGTTAAGAGAGAACAATGAGCCTCTCTAGCCTCACCGGCACCCCGGGGCTTGTCTTGAATGTATTGGATGTAATGATCATCGCTCCGTTTATCTCCCGACGGTTGTACCAGTAAAAGATAGGTTAGACAAGCCTGGACATGATTGGCGTGCTCATGAGCTGGCGTTTCGAAGCCATACCACTTCATAGCATTGTTCCTTCTTTTACCCAATAAGAATTCTCTGAATGATTGATGTACAAGGCGAACTTCGCCACTTTCTGTGTCTATAAGGGGACCAAATACACGCTGGAGATCAGCCTCGATGTTCTGAGAAATATTGTCCATCATTGATGCCAAAGAGCCACTGTCAGCATCCACAGCAAGAGCAACCGCAATTTCAGCACATTTCAATGGACGAAAGGAGAACAAAAGCCACGACAGGACCTTCCGAGCCCAATAATGGTCCCCAGTGAGAATTTCATCCATAGTGCGTTCGTATAAAGTAATCAGGTCGCATCGGAGTTTCCGTAATTCGTTTCGTAATGAAGCTGGTGCGGAGACCATCCCAGGCATTGAGAGGCGTCTGTACTTGAGCGATACCGTAAGAAGATCGGCGCTTGGGAGACGGAGAGTCTCGAAAAGTTCATCTCGCAAGGCGTCATACAGCGGTGTCTCTTCGACTAAACTAGAAACGCCTACTTCTATAAGGTCTTCAATCTTCAAGCGGATATCGTTGGTTGTATCTAAGTCGATGACGAAAGCCGGTTTCTCGAACGCATGATGATCGAGACATGGCCCGCCAGCTATAACAAGCCCAAAGGAAGACTCCGTAATATTTTGTAATTCGATCAACCAGTTCAATAGTTGTATATTCGACGAATCACACTCCTCCATGACGTCCAGGAAGCAAACTATATCGACTCGTTCAGAGCATTCTAGTATTGAGCGGAATGCAATCCGTGACCCGAGCCCGGTCAAGTACCCGGTTAAGTTCAAGTCTTCCTCCACCCCCGCGGCGACTGCGACTTCTTTAATAAACTTGAAGAGCGATGGTTTGTAACAGGCGAGTTGGTATATAAGAGATAGAAGAATCTCATTTGGAGATTGTCGATGCTCGCCCTTGCCACCAAAGGAACAATAGAGTATCGCCTTCTCCTTCTCGATGGCCCGATGGTGATTCGCCAGAAACGCCAACAGGCCAATTTGTCCGAGCACGGGTTGTCCGCTTAAGTGCAATCTGGAATGGCCACTGTCGTCCTGCCGCCATGCGCGATATTCTTGGTTGTCCAAGATCCAACGGTACAGCTGAGGATGTTGATGTAGGGCTCTGTAGAAGTTGGGACCTCGGGATGAGTAATGTTGTATATAATCATTATAACCATCCTCAACTATTCAGTGTAAACAGCACTATTCATGGTAGAGCAATCAAATGAAGAGCGAACCTGACATGCGTTTCCTCACCGCGGACTTCATCGTGTTACAGATCAGCTTGAAGTGCTCTTCATCTTCCTCGGAGAATTTCTCGGAGAATTTGCAGATTGCTGTATGATCTCCCTTCCGCAACTTTGCAGTTTCGGATGAGGACACCAACTGGACCGACTCGACTCCTACGACCTATATATATACACTTAGCATGTGTAGATCGACAATTGTACAATATTTCTCGCTATAACCACCTAGTGCTATCACAATATGTCGACGAGTAAAATCTCGTTGGGAGAGTGTGGAGGATAGGAAACGCTGTGTATTTGTAGAAGGGACAACACACCATAGATTCCAGCAACGGATTTCCATCTTCTTCGTTAAATGACAATATGTCATATCTTTCAGCGAACGTGCAGAAGTCGTCCGAAATTTCTCCGATACTCTCGGGCAAAACATTGGCGACTTCCGACAGGAGCGCCTCTTGCGGTCGTTCCCGTAGACCCTTGCGTAGCAAAGGAAGTGTCATTTCAAATGCTATTTTGGACCAGGCAGCGAGGTCTACCGCCCGATGAGGAGTGCCAAAAAAAATCTAAGTTCATCAGCGATTGCTCAGATCAAAACAAAATCAGGTGATATCTATCGCGTTGCCAAACAGAACTAGAATATACCAGTGAGCGAGTTCTAGCTGCAATAGAGAAATATATGTTTGAGTTATTCGCTATTCGTAAAGCCTGTGTCGCGGTAAATCGTTAGGAATCCATGGCCATTTCTCCATTGATAGGGCATGATTATCAACAATTACCTGTTTGATAATCGTTCCCCCCACACCATGGCCCACAAATACAATGGGGCGAGTTATTTCCTGGAAGAATGTTAGAACAGAATCCCACGGGTCTAACACGTATATGTCTAGTGCGGCGCGTACCTCATTAGTTCTTCTCTTGGAGTTAAGTTCCTCTAACATGTCGATGGCTCTTTTCTTGATATTTATCCTGTCTCTGTCTAGGGTGTATCCGAAAGTCATCACTCGTGGTTCAGGGACACGAGTCGGAAGAAGATCCCTTAGCCACACTACTTCTTTCGGATCTTTATGTGCCCAGGTATCAACAGGATGACCGTTTAAATCGTGGACCGCAATAACACTAAACTTCTATTAGCATGCGTCTCCAGCTCTATAGGGTGAAGGACCGGATGCACAGACTCAATGTCCGGAGATGTATCCCCATCATTGCCAGTGTCTGGATAAACGATTTGCAGCCTCCACATATCTGTGCTACATGCGTCCATCTGGGGAGCTTGGACATCTGCCATTCTAACTGCAAAGTCGTGCCGGTAGGCACTTCGGATATTGGTGAAAGTAGAACTTTAGCTCTTATTCAGTGAAGCACGTATTCAATTGAGTCTGACTGTTTGCTAGACACGAAGAGGACGCTATGGGTGGCCTGGAAGAGCAAGATTTCTATTACCGAAGACAAGTAGCGACTCTCTCCGTTGCCTTCGTTATCCTCCTTACATATGGCTGTTAGGCAGAATCAGCACAGAATCCTTTTAATGCCATGATTACGTGAGGGGCGAAAATCTCCTCCCCAACAAATGGTATCTTCCTGTCGATAATGCGGGGATTAGAAGAATGTTTCTATTAGATCAATATTGATTTATCTCTAATAAGAAGTCGCATAGTGTGCGTGTTGTACAAAGACTACTTGAGAAATGATCTGAGCAATCCCAACAACTGATTGAATCATTCCTAAGCTCGCATACCAGCGGGGGCTGGGTACGAGCCTACTCCATTCCATTTTTAGATCTCCTAATCCATCTTTGAGTTTTGGGTGCAGTTAGGAGGTGAGCTTGCAAATGGTTATCATTGTGAAGAGCCGCGCGGCCTTACAGGGCGGGTGTGCATATGTCCTCTTGTAAACGATCTCTTTCGATATTATTTTACCTTTTGAGTAATCAGAATTTCCTAAACCAGTTTCATGGCTGCATTTACACTCTTGCTATGATTCGGGAGGGTTTCTTAGCCATAGGATAAGACATGGTCGTGACCGGAGTTTTGATTTGCCATGCGTAGAGTACGTACAACGAGCAATCCAAGCAAATGAAACACGAAAATGACTACCAAAAAGATGCCATTTACACCAATCATGTGAAACTGGCAAGGAACTCTCTGTAAAACAACTGCTGCCTAACGCATGGGCACTGATCACATATTACTCCAACCAAATACTGAACACATGCTTTGAAAACAACGAAAACAAAACAAAAGCAAAGCCAGAACAGGCAAGTGGGGCGCAAAAATCATCCGCTGTAAAGAACAGAGAGGGGGGAGAAAAAACTCTCTCGCCCATAGCAATGCGATATGAAAACTCTACATGTATAGTAGTATTTCCCCAGCCTAAGCTGAGACACCCCCCGGATTTATACCCACACGGAGAGGAGAGGGATGCCATTCATTCAGCCTACATTGCGACGCTAAACGTGCGTGTCAGTGAGACCGAAGAGCTTGAAACAGGATTTCAATAAGCTACCTTCCGACTGTCATGGTAAGTAGCGTTGTAGACCGAACAGTGCCAATATTTTCAATTTTAAGAGCGGAAAGATTATTTGGGTCCACATCCAGAGGCAGTTTCACCATTGGATTGAGATAGGGGTCGAAATAGACTGGGTCCACAGTCTGACCTAAGAAGTTCCGAAGTGAATTCTCAATAGCATAGGCCACGTTTACATCGGCCTGGACATTTATGTTGGCCTGGAACTTCTCGTTGTCCTTTCGTTTGAGGAGAATGGCAGTCCTGAGATAACTCGGCAGTCCATCGTGCTGACTGCGGTTCTCAGCAAGAGCCCACCGCGCCGTATTTCGAATTGCTGGCCCACCAGACCTCCTTTCGGCTCGAATAGCCCCTATCAATGTACCACAATCCTTTTTGTCAATAGTCCTCGTGAGCTCCCATCCTACACCGCCAGAAACGCCGACACCGACGGTAGCTTTAGCCTCTGTCGATAGATTCGCCGTGTGCTTCACCTCCTCTGTTAGATTTGTCGGATTCATAGAGAAGCGGTCAAACTGCGTTCGCCAACACATATGGTGAGCACATATCTTAAGATAGTTGGGCAAGAGGAAGGTGTCACCAACCGGAGCAATGGCCACCACTTCGGGACATCTGAGATCCTTGGATTGAGGGTGTGAGAATTTGAAGGTAATGGTTGCCTGACGAAAGTCTCGAGAGTTGTCGGCGCTCAGAAATCTGAACTCAGCGATTATCAGAGTTGCCGGCGGACCTTCAGCTGTGTATTTTCCGTGGATGACGGTAACGAGATCGCCTTGAACTATAAGATCCGAACCGCGATCAAGAATACGCTGTCTTTGCATCTCACCAGGTGCATTTTTCAGGTGAAATGCTGAGCCATCGTCCCCATCATCGGACAGGCCAATCGTGAAGCTTAGCGAGGTAGACATTATAATGAACACTTGGCAGGATTTTGTATAGTGGTTCGCAATTGATGAGAGATATAATTGACTGATATCAGTGGACTAATTTATAGACTTCGGATGATTGTCACAGCTCGGGGTCAAGATCTCAACCCTGTAATCGGGATCTTTAGATGTAGAGCAGCTAATGGTGCAGCTAACCAAGGGCCAAACGTTGTTTCTTAAGGGGAAGACAGGTAGAGTAGAGGATGGGGAATCGGACACTGTCATACTCTAGATAGGGTGAATACAATATGATTAAAATAAATGTTCTACCCCACCGACCAAATTTCCCACTTGACCAAGGGGACATCCCCTTGATCAAGAGCGTAGCTTAGCCGGCAGGACGTCCTACTGGACAAAGATTCTTTGTTAATGGGTAGGATATCTTCTAGCCGGAAAGTAATGTACTTCGTAGGTGCGCCGGTGAGATGACAGTATCTATTGACCAGAAATTGGTATACTTTGTGGGTGGGATACCTCCTGCCCAGCAATTACAAGCGTCAAAGCTGTGTAGATAACTCTCCAAAGCCAATGTCAACTCGTTCGGCTAGAAACACTCAGGGAAAAGAAGTTTCCAACCAACTTGAGGCCTAACTAGAGTTGTAGATGAATTGTTTGGACGCTCGAAAGCAGTCTATTGGTCAAGAATCCTTTTTTGAATATAGGAAAATGGAAATTGGATGGCAAAGTGCAGGCATAAAATGTATTCTAAGCAGTGCTCCTAAGAGGCCAGGCCCGGCCGGCCGCGAGGCCTTTTGCGGCGTAGGCTTTTTAAATAGAGGCCAGGCCGGCCTGATCTGCAGGCTGCTAAAACCGCTTAGGAACACTGATTCTAAGGATAGATGGTTGAACTTTCAAGGCAATTGTTAATTTTTCACAGGGCGGTAGCTTCAGACTCCACCACTGCCGCCACTTTGCCGCCAGGAAATATCCAATCCACTAAGTATATCACTTGTCAGGAAGGAGACATTTCACCTACCAGTCAAAAATCTTGACTGGCAGGACACCCTCCCGACCAAGTTGCCCTCTTGGTTAAGGGGATATCCTCTTAGTCAACAGGGCGTCCTCTTGGCCCAGTGAGAAACTTGACCGGTAGGGTAGAACATAAACAACGTTGTTTCTTTTTTGTCAAGGTTAGGGTTAATCAGTTCGACAATAGGGTGAAAGTTTGGTGGGACGAAATCATACCCCGTTTCGAATTCCAAGCGCACCCGTCCAATAATACCGTATATAATTCACTATAGCTACCGTGCACACTCTACAAGGATCTGCAGCTGAATCGGCTTAGAGACGACAATATGAACCATCTGTGGTATCACGACAGAATCCAGGCAGCAGCATCTATGCAATTTAATGCAGAGCTACGCGTATGCCTACAGCTATAAAATAAATAAAAGATCGGGAAACAGGGGGGTGGACAAGGGATTTGAACATGTAGTTAAACCTTTTCAGTGAGGACTTCAGACACCAGATATCGTTTTTGAGGCAATACTGGGTTTTGTGGAGACTAGGTATACCATGTTTTATTAGCAACCAACCCCGAAAAAGTGTTGTTAGCCAGAACAGGGAATTCCCGATCTTTTCTTTTAATAGCTGTACTCTAATGTACTGGTCACAGTGGTTCGGATGTCAGTAGTCAGAATGGTGTGTCAAAAAATTTTAATTGTGGATTTAATCGGTTTTTGATCATTCGAGATTGAAAAAATCCGTCAGCACAAAAAAGTGACCGAACCACTGTGACCAGTACAATACTCTATACCATCTAAAGGGTGCGGATCTGATTTTTCTTTCACACCAAACCATCGATAATGATTCGAAGCTCCGAGAAGAATCGGCTCCCGGGCATCAACGATGGGCGCCAGCTCATGATCAACTTAGCGGAGAAGCTTGAGCCCAAGAGAGAGAACAAGAAAGAGAACAAGTTTCCTGCGAATTCCCCGATCCGGAGAGAGGGAGTAAGTGCGGACAAGCATGAGCCGGTCGAAGGCGGGGAGGAACCAGATGATGACGACAGCGATGTCACCCTTTCTCACTTAACAATCATAAGCAAAATCAAGAAAATAGTGAAGCTTAACATTGAGGATCCTATACCCCGGTTGGATGATGATCTCAAAGAGAACGATATCGATTTCATATTGATTGGCGACCAACAAACATTGCTACACAGGCTTGCGGAAATCACCAATCCAAGATGCATGCCACTGTGTCTTCATTTAGCGAGAAAGATATTGAAAGCTAAACCAGAACTCTTGGGAATAAGGGATAAATCGAACAAGACTGCATTAGAGAAATCGATCACGCGCGTTACAGCACCGTTATTGGAATACTTTCTGTCTGGTTATCCCGATCAATCTAAACTTATTATCAACGACTTCAATAGCGAATGTTTACACACTGCAATCTCTTTCAAACTGGAGGTGTGCGCGCTGCAGATGGTACGCCTCGCCAATGAACAAACATTAAGGTCGCAGAATAACAAAGAGAAAAATACACCCTTGCACATCAGCGTCGATACCAGACTTTGGCCAGATTTTAAGGGCGAGGATGAGCGAGATTCTCGAGTCAAATTGGTCAAAACCTTGATGAAAAAATGCCCTCAAGCATTGATGGTTTTGAATCAGAACTCTAGGTCGCCTTACCAACACCATGTCTTCACTTCGAAGAAATTCAAACTCTCCATGAAGGAGGGAATGAAAAAAGATTTGATTGAGGCGGCAACTGTAGAATTTCTTCTCAAAGACGCTTGTATGCATTTTCCTACTCCTCGGGAGTCGAAAGCGGTCCTTTATGGAAGTGAACCGGGTGTGTAACCCCCCCTTCATACAACTGAGCGATCCTCATCTTCCTTTTCCAGGACCTCAAATACATTTAAATTTGTCTGAGCTCGCTGGACGTCGTCTCCCAAACGATTATCTAGAGCGTCTAGAATGTCACCTAGTCCTCGACGGTTGTATATCTCCATCAGTCTGCCCAATAACAGATAAGCTGATAAAACAGATATTCTGAGATATGTTTATATTCCCAGGTTGAGCATGGAGACATTGGATGAAACCTACCCAAGAGAGAAAAGTTCCGATACCATGTTTCAAGCCTGCGAGACAGACATCAGCCAAATATTCAAGTGGCTACGGGAAAGGAAAGTAAAGAAAATTCTGAAAATAAAGGTTAGACTCACGCCAGTGATCTTCTTTTCCAGTATGTATCTAGTTAATGTACCTGCAGGTTATGGACGACGTTGATACGCCTTATAATGACACCGTAATTGAAACGGCGCTCAAGGGTTTCGGCGTCGAAGTATTTGATTGGATGAAGCTTGATATTTGCAGTGAAACGATCTTCGATGCTTCTCCAGAGGTACAAGAAATCGTTCTCTATTCCAGCGGGAATAGGGCTGTCCTTCGGAGCTGGTCAGGAGAGGATGGACTCATCCAGCTGCGGAAGGTGAGCTGCCACCACTCTGATTGGATTCATGCTTCATAGTTTATCTAACTTGCCATAAAGCTTAGAGAAGTTAAAATCAAAATCCGTGCGGTATATCACACCAACTGCGAGACAAACTCTTTGACTGGCCCTAACATGACATAAAGGTTACCACAAACCAAAAGGAATTTGAAGAGCGTCTAGATATTCAATGTTCCAAGGCCGATCGGAATATCAAGGTCGCCTTTGAACGGTGGAATAGCTCATGCGTGCATCGCAATACGGGATTAGACTCTGGATTTTCCGGAGATAAACAAGCAACGTAGGACCATTCATTCTCCGTTGTCTTCTATTCTTCTAACTCAGAAATTTTAGGGATAAATGGTTAAAATCAATGAACGACTTTAACGGCTTTCTGGTCAATATTCCAGTGGATGTTCGGGACCGTGGGCCTAAAATCAAAGTTGCGGTGATCGACGATGGCGTTGATTTTTTAGACAACGATTTGATTGACAAAATAGTCCGGGGGGCGTCCTTTTGTCAGACGGGGAAGCAAGAAGACGGAGAGAGCAATTACTTCGTGTCTTCAAAAGGCCACGGAACGGCGATGGCGAAGCTCATCTGTCGAGTTTTCTCGTACGCTGAGCTATATGTTGTGAAGCTTGACGGTGCAGAGACTGGTAAACCCACAGCAGCGTCCGCCGCGGAGGTAGGAAACCTAGGACCTTTTATGGTGTAGAGTACTAAGGTGGCTTAGGGTGTGAAATGGGCGAGAAGAAACGGGGTCAACGTCATCTCCATGAGCTGGTCGGTAGCGGAACAAAATCGCAATTTTGAATCCATCCGCGCCCTCCAGAATGCAATCGCCGAGGCACACCGGGAGAACATTCTGATGTTTTGCGCTGCGAATGACGAGGGCATCGATGTTAGGAGCAATCAGACGTTTCCCGCCTCTTGTAAGGATAAGGTTTTCTGTATCGGGGCTGCAGAATCAACTGGGCAATTAGATGCAAACGTCGGAGATCAGTATGTCGATTTTACTGGTGAGCAATCACCGGTTTTTGTTAACAACCCACCGAAAATAACGTTTCGTGCAGTTCCCGGAAAAGTTGTACTTGAAATGGACGATGGGAAGGAAGGCCAAGTTTATGCCGGAAGCTCAGTCTCAACAGCATTGGCTGCTGGCTTGGTATGGTTTCCAGCACAGCATCAGCATCCTTTTATGTCGACTGATATCCCTCCAGGCATCCTTGATACTCTTCTGCGTCGGGATCAGCGAGAAGCATAAGCAGTATCTTCCTCACATCCAGAGTCATACATGGATGAAAATGGTTCTCCGACAACTGTCACGCCCGGCGGACCTCGATATCGATCACCATCAACGCGCAACATTAATTCGAGTTCGAGAGTACTTCGACGACAGTTTCACGGGGTGCGATGCTGACTGGGATGTCAAGGGCGAAGCTAAACTGGATTCCTTGGTGGGACATCTATTATTGTAAGTATCATCAACAGGTTGCTGAACAATTACTAAGAAGTCCCCAGGAATGTTATAGATCAGCTACTCCGAAAAGGCGGCAGCATGGACCGCATTTCCAGAGTCGACATTGGCATTGTCCGCAGAGACAGTAGCATGGTATTTCATTAAATGATGCTAAAATATTGATTTTCGGGTTCTGAAGGTGCACCGGTATCTATTTTTTGTCTCAGTTTGAGGGTCACACCTTCTGTCTAGTAGTGCTTTTATCTTGGCCTGGCCAGAGCCATTTGCCAAAGTGTTGCTAGATTTGGGTCTCTTCTTAATTCTGGTTTATATCCGTTTAGTTTTATGAATCTATATTTCACTACCATTCCTAACTGATACCATACTTGTTCACTCCATAATTATAAGCCGGCAGTCTAGTCGTCAGTGACCTCACCGGTTTGTAACCCCACTTCAAAAATGATAATATTAATACCTAGCTTGCCGACCGAGCAAACTCTGGGAACGAGAGCAGTTGGGAACACCTTGGGCCTCATGGACGTTTATTCGTTTCGGTCTTGGTGCGAAGTGAGCTAACAAACGGAGGCCGGAAGAACTTGCCTTTTTCTCAACGAAAAATCGGCAGCATCTCTCTAATCTCACTATATTTAAGAATATAACAGACTCCAAACAGGGCCTTAAGCTGAAGGTTTTCGACCTCAATTTCTACCACTACCTATCAATCACTCCGAAAAACCCCTTTTCATGACCTTCTCTTCATAAATCGCTTCATCGGTGCCAGCTCTTTTCTCGTTCACAAGCTCTTCGGCGAAATTGGGCACGAGAGCGTGATACGCGCTAGCGAAGGGATAACCGTCTGATAGTTGTAGCCCCATGAATTTCAAAAGTTGGACTTTCTGTATGAAACAGGAAAAAAGTCCCGCTGAAGTTGCCAAAACAGGCTTCCTGGCGTCCGAAAATGGTCGCTGGGTGGCTAAATCCCGAAATCCTCATTTTCATCAATTAGTATCTTTCTAAACATTCGTTGGACACATCTTTTGGATTGAAATCCCACCATGTGGCTGACGGCGTTTGGTGCACACTGAAGATCGCTTTTGCAGGTTTATACTCTGTTACTCCCCAGATTTAATCATGCACACGCGTTACGCTAGCCATGCGTCAACGTTGCCTTGTTGCAGGTAATATGCTCTCCTCAACAATCTCTCATCCGCCTTACATAGAGTATTAACGGTCCCCAGTTATGGAAAGGAGTACAAATGTTCAGACATATGATAAACAATAGCCATACGCGCTCGATCCGGGATTTCTAATTATGAGCACATGGCTCATACACCTGCGCAGGGACGTCGACATAAATCTACTTCGGAATTGCGCGGTCTCAACAATGCAGCGGATAGACATGTTTCTCAAAGGTGCCGTGGGGTGGTAGTGGCAGCGTCAGTAGTGCTTGATCTATAGTATTCTAAGGAAAGCAAAATGCAACCCGCTTCATGTTCTGCAGATGGACTTTCGCGGGTATGAGAGGGTTGCAATTCGTGTGAAGTTGGCCCATACAAAACACCCGCATCGGAGAACCCTTCCACATCTCTGTAGATGGTAGTCACCATATCCTCAACTGCTAAACTTGCCGTGGCGCACACCTGTACACCACCAGTGGGCAACTTCGAAATCGATATACTTGGGTCTGGGTGATAAATGGCACGAAATATCACGCGTGAAACTTCAACGGTGAGTGTTGAAATACTGATTGCTAGAAGCTTAATTGTACTTTCTAAGAGGGCCACAAGGCCATATATATACGGTACGAATATGTACGTACTCATCTAAATGTAGAGACGGCTGAACTCCGTCAGCCCGTATCAGAGCCATCTCCGTCAGCCCATATCAGAGCCAGCTCAGTCAGCCCGTATGAGAGCTGAGATCTATTTATGCAACAGTGAGTGTTACAGGTGTACTTGTGCCGGAGACATGTTACAGGTCTGATACACGGTTCTGCTGCAGGGGCTGATGCCTCCTGTATATATCTCGAGTCTTTCTCCTTCTCTCTTTTCTACCATAGAATACACGTACACGGTTCTCCCCAACTTCCATATCGTAACAGTGAGAGCGACATATGTAGCAGTAGGCTTTGAGACGAATAATATCATGCAGCGAGTCACCTGTGAGTATACAACCTCGCTAAAAAAAAAAGGCACGCGTTAACAGTCTCATATGTACAGTCATGTCCAATAAGTCCTGGCACCCCCAGACGATTTCTGCCACCTCCCCACCAATAAACCAAACTTGAAGCCGACAATGATAGAATATGATGATGACATGTAAAGAACCTTCCTGGAAATTTCTAGAATGGGAGAAAATATAATTGGGCTAGTGTTGGTCAGATTCACCTCAATATGACAAATATATACAACCAGTTATTTTTGTCATGAGCCACAATTACATAAGAAAGAACAATTCTTTCAGGCTGAGGCATCTTCAGAAGATCCCAGAACACTGCTGCAGAGAGCCTGTGCCAATCCATCTCATGGATAAAAAGCTGAATTTGTAAATTTTTGGTAAATTTGTATGGGGATTTCTGGTCAATTTACAGTATCTCAAATTATACTACAACAAAATGAGCTGTTTAAAACTGAAATGCAGGAGGCTATAGACTACTGGTAGGGGAATATTTCCACTGGCAGAGGAGTATTTTCCGTGATGCCCCCAAGTGTAGGAAACCAAGTCCTGTCACAGTATGATAATCTGATAGAGAGGACACACCAGATGTTGTAGACTCTGATAGATATAGATGGTGAATATGTTGGGTATTAGCATATCTCTCAGCATGTCCTCTTTAATATGCACCACTCCTAAGTACCTATTCGCAATCACTGTTTACAAATACTGGGTTTTAGCATCATCGTGGGAGTTCGTGAGGCGTGCTAAGACTTATTGGACACGGCTGTACCTTATAGGGAGTACGATAAAAGTGCTGAGCCCCACCCCCGCCCAACTTTATTACTCGTGCTCGTGCCCGCGAGGCTAGTCACCCTTATTCAAGGAATAGAATCAACAAACCTAGGAAGGGCAGGAAGCAAGAATACGTCAACGAAAAGCCCAGGTATCATTTTGATACCATGTCGGTTGATAATGACCGCGGATTTGTATACTATTAATCAGAACGGAGGACGCGGGATACGGAATGGCTCCTGAATGGTGTATCTCGCTGGTACGAGTTTAACAATTCAGTATTTGTAGTTCATCTAGAAAACTCCTTTTATTCAAAATCCCAGTCATCACCTTAAGGTTAGATATGGTGAAAGTTAGGTGACTGGCAGGCCAAGCCTGGGTCATCGGATTGATGAAATTGGGCCCTCTTGTGGGTTAGGGAAGCTGGACAAAAAGTTTCCAAACATCAGCGAATGCATTGCTTGTTGTGATCAGTTTAATAAAAGCGTTGGCAAGATCTTTAAACTCTGGATCACTATCTGGAATCCAAATTTTGGGGGACCAACCGATAACCTACGCCAATGCTAAGTCAAAATGCTGCACTATGGGACGCGCGAAATATATTTTGTTCGACGACCTATCGCTGAGACCGTAGGAGCTTGCGTCTCAAGCTTGCAGTGTCAGAAACTACCCCCTAGCTTTGAAGTTTCTACAACCGCTCAATCGATTCAATTCCTTCTGGATTCTCTCTTGAGTTGCAATAGGCTCAGCTAGAAAGGATCTTGTCAGTTGTTGATTAAATCTTGCTTGTAAAGACGTCGTTGTAGACAAACAGCATCATTTCAAGTAATAAAAATACAAGATATAATAAATATTGTTATTCCCCGTCGAAGAATTTCTGCGACGTAGCGGATTTATAAGCCAAATCGTAGAAGCCGAAGGTTGTTTTTCAATCAGAAAAAGTAATAATCACTCCTTCTCGGTACTGCTCGCTGGTTGCATCGCGCCGCGTGACGGAAACTCGATGACAGCTGTATCCAGTGAGTGCTTGGTCTTCTCGTGGGGCAGTAAAAGTTGAAGTTTATCAAGTTGCATCAGGTGTTGTGCTACATAGTACTCACCAATCATATTTCATCACGCCAAACTTACTTGAGCCGGGTATGATTAAAAACAAAAAATGATCCACCCGCACGTGATGAGGCTCTGAGGTTTCACACCTGATCCATTAAGCTTTTTGTCGTTGCACAGCACTTTTTCACCTCACCGCGACATCTTCACCGCCATGCCATTGCCTCGCGACCTCCCAGCGCGAAACCTTGCCAGCCTAGGCCTTCTCTGCCGAAACCAAACCTCAGCCCCTTGCCAATTTATCCCCACCACTCAATCGAGATGCTTTACGAAGACACATACAACCTTCCGCGGTGAAAAGCGAAACCCCAGGACAAGCGGGGGCTAAAAGTTCCAGAAAAGCAGGGGAGCCAGCCATTCTAGGAGAAGAAACGAAAACCAAAGACTCTAGAGGTAGTAACCCCTCAGCCAAAGCTTGTCAATGGCGAATACGTACTCCAGAGTGTGCGCGCGAAGATGGAGATGAAGGAGAAAGAGTTTCTACAAGAGAAGGAACTCGACGACGGTATGAGCCAACCAAGATATCGACTGTAATGGTGGTAGTTATATACTAGTGGTGATCATCATATTTTAGGTAGCAGAAACACTCTCAACGCTTCTTATCTATAGATACACGTGTGGCCGCTACTTGATCCGGACACGGATCCCCACTACTATGTCATACAAGGTAGAATTTTTGAAGACATTTGCACGTTGGCAGCACTCTCTATAAGACAAGCTATAAACCGACAGGACAAAGAATCAACTAGGCATCCGAAGCTCCTCAAACAATACAGAACCTGGTTCTTCTAACCACCGGTGAACTCGGCATAAAGGGAAGCGCCAAGAAAAACCTACCACTTCCTGATCCCACCCTAAGTCCTTCGCTTATATATGTCCCTCGGAAGATCCTCCTGTCCCTTCACGGCGAAGTCCTGGATGCTTGTTGAATGGAAGTTATCCTCACGAGGCTCTGAGTCGGATTTGCGCTTGCGTAAGGCCTTGGAGTGGACCTCGAGTAACTCTTCTTCAACGAAGTGTTCCATTGAGTGGCGGAGAGCAATGGGTGTGGTCTCGGGAAAACGCCAGCCTGTAGTGTATTTTCCATGGCAGGTGCTGTAATAGACCATAATATGTGGATGCTTCTTCTGGAAAGCTCTAAAGAACTCGTTGCACAGCCAACACATCGATTTCGAGATGCCAACTTCAACGACGACAATCGGTGATGTAGGAAATTGTTTCAAGATCTCAAGGATTATCGAGCATTCACAGTGAACAGATTCTGTAACTGCCATGACGCCAGGTTTATCTGGAAGATTTGCACGGTTGAAGGCCGATTTCAGTTCTTCTGCGTTCACAAAATCGAGGCCCTTGTAGGATGCGAACGCATTCAGAGTGCCCAGGGGGTTATTGGTGAGATTCGATTGAATTGGATTTGGGGGAACGACCTACATTCGTTGAGCATGTGAGGACAATGGAATAAGAAAACATACGACATACCTCTGTGCAGTTTAAGAAGGGCCGGGTCTCATCAGTAAAACGAATCCTAGCATCACGATAAGAAGTTGTCAAAATCACCACAGCACGATAATAATCCCCCAACTTCTTGATACGGTTGAGCAGTGTCTGGTCGATTACCTGAGACATCCCCTTAGTTTCGCTGATCAAGTAGGGCGTCCCGAATCTCGAAAGGACCATCCTGGGGTCACCACCAAGCATTTCCTGGGCAGACGTGCTGTGCAGGTACTGAATCCACTCACTCAGAAAGTCTCCGAGGCCCTGATCCTCCCAGAAAACGGATGGCATTACTTCACGGAGAGACTGCTCGACGCCTAGCTCCTTGGATGCCTGTTCAGAACAGAGAACGTTAGGAATGTCAGGGACTTCTGGGGAGTCGAAGAAGTCGCGATGAATTTCTTTGACTCTGCGAACGATTTTCTTGATGCGGTGTATTATCTTTTTTGAACAATTTTTCACGACGAGGGCCATTAGCTTGATTGTCTTCTCCTTGAAGTCAATGCTGTCATTACTGAGAGTTGCCAGCAGGGCATTGACGTAGTCCTTCTCAGAATCAAAACAGGGTCGATTCTTCGCATAGTAGAAATCATATGTCCCCTTCGAGCGGGCAACGAGCGTGGTGGCTGCGACATCACCCTGAGAATCCGTAACTAGAAGTAAAGCGAGAAGATCGAGAAGTTGCAAATGCTTCAGCTGAGGGCTGTTATCTTCCGGTCTGGAGTGACTTGATGGATTGTACTCTCTGTTGTGGACGATCTGTGTGAGTGCCAGTGCCATTTGAGCTGTGCTTGGGGGGGAATATCCTGCCCCGGCAGAAGAGGGCATGCTATTTTCGGACATCTTTGTATTGAAGATTCATAGAGCTCACGATGAGTGAGTACAGGTGGTGGTATGGAGAAGTGGTGGTATGGAGAAGTGGTGGTATGGAGAAGTGGTGGTTGGTAGCGAGCATGAAGCCGAAATGCTCTAAAGTGTACTTAAGGTATTTGTGACGTAAAATTCCTCAGTTTCGCGTTACCTGGCTTTTTGTTACCTGGTCTTACTCTTCCGCAGCTACTCATAGCTCTTGCGGCGCGGGTCTTGGCACTGTGGCACCGGGCGTCGAAACTGGATCGTGTCAAAAACGGCCGCTAATCTTAGTTCTGGCGATACAACACTACTATGGCCCTGAGACGACGAACTTTGGAGTAAGTGAGACCCGGAGGTTTTGGGCTACAATGGATATTGCTAGGATCCTGGAAAGCGGACAGAACAAACAATTCCCCGAGATGATGACAATGACAGTGCTCGAGCCAAAGTTGTGGCCATCGCTAGGTGTGAGGTTCGTACAGGAGCTTTTTGTTTGTTTGTATTCAGCCGCTTGCGGCTATGACATACATCTTCCCTAAATATCGTTCCCACTCCAATGAAAATACAAAGTAAAGACAAAGTAAAGTTGTGGGCCTCCTCCACTACCCTCATCCCCTGCGTACAGGAGCTTGCGGTAGTAGGGAAGGTCGCGTTCCCACCAAATCTCTTTACAAAAAAGAATGCAGTTTCAGTACCTCATGCCCTCCCCCCTACCAGCCGAAGTAAGAAGTTAGGTAACCGACATATCCCGTGTGCAAAAGGGTATTCTATATAAGTTAACAATGAACAATGCAAGGGAGAGACCCTTGAGGATCATGTGGCTGTGGCAGGATGGGGAGGGAAAAGAACACTCTGTACTGACGTCGGGAAGTTCCCGCCCAGATGAAGGGCGGTATGGAGCAGGCGCAGAGGCTGACTCGACTGACTCAGGTGCGGGGGGCGGCGGCAACGGGTTTATATCTTATATATCTTTTCTATCTTTTATCTTTTATCTTTTGTCTTTCATTTGTCAGCGGGGACGAAGGGTAGCGGGGGGGGAGCTCCGCCATCTAGCCGGCTCGCCCGGAGGCGGAGGGGTTATTAGGTCCTGTCATACTCTAGCAAGAGTGAATACAGTATGAATAAACAACAACAACACTCTGTGCATCACATTATGCATGCATGTTGGAGATCGTGTGATGGTCGAGTGAAGAGTTTGTAGGAATTTAGAGTAAGGGTTTTCCTTCATGTGGGGATTCCAGGAGTTCTCCTTGTTACATACCAGACATAACTTCTCATTCTGGAGACCATGAACTTCTACCCGCAAAATACGAACGACATAGAGTACTCCATATGTATAGAAATATCCCCCATTCCCTTCCCTTCCACATCGGATCCTAAAACAATGACATGTGCATGGAGACTACCTAGTGTTACACTGTAGAGATAAAAAAAACAACGAAAACGTAGTTTTTTTGACACGTGTCGAGTATGAGTGATGGTGGGTGATGGTAATGTGGGGTACTCTCTGGGGGATGTGGGGTGTGGGTTTGGGGTGGTATTGGGGTATTGGGGTGTTAGGGGTGTGTGAGGTGATAGGGGTATATATGGTGTTGGCGAACAGTCGCCCGTTCTTGAATCAAAGTTATCTCCACGGAGGTCATGTGTTGAAGGGGGGGAGGGGGGATTTCTGACACTCTATTCTCTGTTGGAATATCTTCGTTTCACTCCTCAGCGAGTTACTACATCACTCAGTATCCACAATATCAGTCTTTCGCTCTCTGATATTGCAAGTTCTGGTGGCGACACTCAATTAATTATGGGAGTTTGGAGGCGCTAAGTTATAACTAAAAGCAGCTCGTGTGATTATCCTCTCGTGCCCGGTGAAATAGGAGTTCTGTACACGTCAATGTTTAGAAGGATCGGTGTCAGTCATTTCACAAGTTTGCAAGACGAACCAGTGTCTGTCCAGGTCACCGCAAGTCACTCTCCCCATATTCGACATCATGTTCGATGAAAGTGTATCAGGGTCTTTAGCATTACTTTACTTGCGCTAATCTGGGATGTGAATAATAACTAAGGTCTCTCTCTACAAATACGGGCTCAAAGGTGGTCTGCATGTGCTGTTTTGATGTTGAAATGTGCAGTGTTTGGTGAGCGCTGTTCATGGATATTCTTGTTGGCAACTATTTTGGGGGGTTGCGGCAATACTATAGTGGGGGTCAAACTTACGAGTCGAGTGAGAAGACAGAGGAGACGTCGTATAAGAGCTCAGTTTACGCTCTCACCCCCGGCCCAAACACATCCGTAATGCCCGAACTACCTATCATAGCGGAACAGCCCATCCTTTAGCAAACTACAACCTGGCAAACAACAATTAAATCAACTTAGTTCCCTATAAACGCTTTTGAAATTTACTGTGGCAAGCAGTGAGGACGATACAGTGTTCGTACCTAACATAAATTTTCAGGGATATGCCTTCCTTCTAGCAGGATTTTTCCTACTTACACGTTTTTTTCTGGAACATCAATTCTGACTCTGATATATAGCCTATATTGCGAGATACAAACACCCTACCTGACACTTGAAGTTTCATCTTCACTTCCAGCTACAGGACTTAGGGTGACACGCCACCTCTGATTCATAAACAGTTCCCGGGCAGTTGTCTAAGTATACGGCATCAATTTGCCGTGTACTATGAGTTGTTCCTCCTGTTTATCTTGATATTTTGCTATTTCATCTTCTCTCCGTTAGAAATTTATGACAGTGACTATAATGACAGTAAGCACAACATTCTCTTCCGACTCTATGCATTCTAATAGGCCCTTCATCAAGTTGTTATTTCCAGTGGCTATGATAGCTAGCGCCATTGTGGAAGATAGTGGTTGATAGGCGGAGGACTTGCTTTCAATGGCAATCGTAAATCTCTTACCCGTATCCGTATATACATCAACGCATGAGGCCAGTGCAGAGACCCGGAACCGGAGCAAAAACTGGGGGAAGATAAATAAGAGGCCGTCGTAGGAGCAGTGAGCGGGTCATATAAAGAACCCTAAGGGGCGTATAAATCAATATCAAACTATGATAATTGTGGTCAGCGAAGTCCGACCTGGCGTAACCTCGAATGTTGGGGGGTGCTCACTAAGACCGAATTCTTGGGAAATGAGTCCCGGCGAGTGAAAGAAGTGAGTGGACACTGGCGACTTGTTGCGCCTCGCCAAAACGAACACCCGCATGTGGGTCGCTACTTTGTATCAATGGAATAGTCCCAACTTACTAATAGACACTCCTTAGCATGTAAAATTTCTTTTAGCAAGTATTATATGTGTAGCTCTCATGGTTGTGGAGTAATTACATTAGAGGGTGAGGCATGCCAATATGCCGGTGTCCACTCACTTATTTCACTCATCTAGTCCCACAGGGAGCTCCCTAGAATAGTAAACGATAAACTGAGTCATTCTAGCTTCAACATCATCAGACGGTATGGGTACTATCGACTTGAAGTCCAAACCAAGCAGTTGTGCCAGGCATAGGGGTTCATCTGTCGCCCTCGAGGTTGTGCAAAACTTCAGCGCCTTCGAGATGTAAGCGAACATTCTCCCAGCCTCCAGCCCTGATGATGATGGTACAGGGCTCGCATTGCCCATTCTGCCCAGCCGCTGCTGTATCGCATAGAAAAACGAACAGACTGACCATGCGTGGAAGCCTAATTTTCGGAATACGATTTGTTGAGTTGCTGTATCTAGCCTTTGTGAAGGCCTCCTTAGTGGCCGGCATGATAGATGTAAAATTGAGATAGGACGCATAGGAGAGTATCCCGTCGGTAAGCTGAAATTGTAGTCTATTAGGGTCTTCTCCAGCACTCAGAATCCTTTCTTGAAGCGTCCATAGCCTCCACATCTAACTGAATAGAGTATATGGGTACTGATCTCAAACAAAGTCGAATGGCAGGCTGTCCGCAGCAAGTCTAGCACAAGAACACTTTGTGCTTGTCTGTACACGTCGGCCATTAGAACAATCGCCTTATTTCTCATTATGTGGAGGTTCCTGTGTACAGGGACACATATGCTGTCGATCCAAATTGTGCAGCTGTTAAGATCCTTTTGTTCGCGTCCCTGGATTGCATCCGTTAGCTAAACTCTGTGAACCCGTTGTATAGAGTGCTTACTACACATGAAATTGCAATATAGGTACAGTTGCTGACAACATCAAGTTCCAAATTACCGTCATCGTCAATCACCCGTATCTGAACTATGAGGATGCAATCGGCAGTCAGCGCCTGGCAGACCTTCGAACTTCTATCGACATAAAACTGCAGTTACACCCCGGGCGAGTGTGTTTTGTTTGATACTGCTCTTCTTCGACGTTGTAAGCGCCACAACTGAATTTGCCGCATATGGTCTGGCCCAGAGTGATCACGAAGATGGAGCCCGCATCCAGAACATCCTCAGCGCGCAAAATTTCGAGTATCGATTGACAAACGGCATTTGCTTCTGTAGCTTCTGCAGTGAGTGAAGCCATGAGAGCAGGAGGCGAGAATAACTTCTGACTGATATCTCTCACAACATCATTCACGCCACAATGGTCAAGCAGCAAGACGTTGGACCGCAGAAACGTTAGAATTGAAAGATAGATCCTCTCTCCGATGCGAGTAAGATCGGTACCAGAGGTATCTAGCTTTCGACCGCGATAGGTCTCGTCGTAGATCACTTGGCAAATATTTGCGATACAGTTGCATGTGCTGGACGACGCTTCAACAGGAACATGTGGGGCAGCTATCAACGTCTCCAATAGATAGTTGAGTGGTGCTGTAGAGACAGCTTCAGCAGGAACATGTGGGGCAGCTATGAATGTCTCTAGCAGACAGTTGAGTGTTGCTGTAGAGATAATCTTCGCACCCGTAACAGACGTGAGCAGTGGATCATCGGCATCAAACGTGAGCCTATGGATGGCGAAAAGCTCTGCCAGTCCGCCAAAGAACAACCATGACTGCAATTACGCGAGTTGCTTGAACTGCAACTGCGCAGGTTTGGGCTCTAGTTACTCTCTTGATCTCGCCTTTGAGTAGCCTTAGCGATTTGTTATGTCTTTGACAACTGACAAACATTTGCCTACTAGGATCGTTGTGATAACCCTAGAAGCCGAGAGTACGATACGGCAGCGCTGCACAGAGAAATGGCACCTCAAACGGCGGGTGCTTCTCGAGTGCGAATGCAATAGCCTGATTGAACGGTTCATGGTGTCTTGCTAGACTCGTCCAATATCAGAGAAAACAAACGCAGGTGAGGCTAATGGTGAATGAACGTAGTCTCCAGAGACAGATGAGGGGTTATCGTATAATATATCTGGAATTCATCTTGAAGCATTCTCATTGAGCGGCCGTGTTGTGGTGGTATCACTCATCCAACAGTCCCTAGGCCCGATAATGCCTAAGGCGGAACTCAAGGCACGCTCTATTTGGGGCAACATTTGGTGGGCTCGTGTTTTGTTGGGGGCTATAAGTAGTATATAGCGTTCATTCATAATATATCACTCATCATTTAAACTCCAGACATTGTTACTTTGGATGGTTCGGTGACTTCTTGATTGACTTGACTGATCTCTCGAGGGCCGAAGGCCCGTATATGTACAAACTCTCATATGCGTACGCGTATGAACTATCTGACATGAGACGCATCATCCTGATCCTGATGCAAGCTATGCATATCCTCATACAAGCTGCCATCTTCATACAAGCCATCAAACGGAGCTGAGACTCACGATGCAGGTACACATGCAACTGATATATCCAGCGATTTCGCCACTATCCTCTCTTCCCTCGTCAATACACGTACAATTCCCTCTATATTGCAACAGATTGGTAGTAACTAGAGAACTGGATGGGGGACTACTACCTAGATTATGTCCGAATTTTGAGGTGCAATCCGCCGACAATGTTGCGAGTACAGGGAGAACCGTGTGAATAGACTTAAGGTACAGAGAGAAGAGAAGGAGAAAGACCCGAGATATATACAGGAGACTTGTGTCATCAGCCCCGGTTACAGTGAGCTTGTATGAAGTCTGTAACGTCTTAAATCTCATTATGCAAGACAAATTAAGACTTTCTACGAATGATGAGAAATGCTTGGTACCACTTGAACAGATCAAATTCCAACTTTCCCTTTCGTTAACCACCACAGCACAAGCACCATTTGACAAACTTACTCACAAACCAAGCACATCAAAGCATGACTTCATCAAATCAAATAGTGCGGCTCCTAGTGACGGAATGCTTTGTTGCAAAAAACGTATTCTGCATTGAGAAAATACAAAAAGCTAACTCCATTCTCTAAACAACGCAAAATCAACCAGAGAAACCACATGCTATATAAATTACAATTCATCGTGACCAGAGGGCTCATCAGATGATCCCGAATCTGCGCCAGCGGCACCACCATACACTATTTGTTTATGTTAGCTTATGTTATTAATGTGTACCCGGATATATGATATAACTTACTCTTGCTGGTGATAGGGTAAGCGACCTGGCTGAGCTTCTCCTTCTGCTCATCGAAGTCCTCGGTGGTAGCGGTAGCTCCATGCTCATCCAGCCACTCAGTAGCAGCCTTGACGGCGTCCAAGAGTGTCTTCTTCTCATCTTCGTTGATCTTTCCGCCAAGACCATCGGCGTCGTTGACCTGGTTCTTGAGGGAGAAGGCATAGTTCTCCAGGGCATTACGGGCCTCGATCTTCTCACGGTTGGCTTTGTCCTCATCAGCGAACTTCTCAGCCTCAGCAACCATGCGGTCGATCTCCTCTTGGCTAAGACGGCCACGCTCGTTGTTGATGGTAATAGACTCGGACTTGCCGGTACCCTTGTCGGCGGCGGAAACCTTGAGAATTCCATTCGCGTCGAGCTCGAACGAAACCTCAATTTGGGGAGCACCACGGGGTGCTGGGGGAATGTTGGTGAGCTCAAACTTGCCTAACAAATTGTTGTCCTTGGTCATAGAGCGCTCTCCCTCGTACACCTGGATGAGAACAATAGGCTGGTTGTCGGCGGCGGTGGAGAAGATCTGGGATTTGCGGGTGGGGATAACCGTGTTGCGGGGAATGAGCTTGGTCATGACACCACCAGTGGTCTCAATACCGAGGGTTAAGGGATTGACGTCCATAAGAACGATATCATCGGTACCCTCTTCTCCGGACAAGACACCTCCCTGAACGGCGGCACCATAGGCAACAGCCTCGTCAGGGTTAATACCCTTAGAAGCCTTCTTACCCTTGAAGTAATCTTCCAAAAGAGCCTGGACTTTAGGGATACGGGTGGATCCTCCGACAAGAACAATGTCGTCAACATCCTCGCGCTTGACCTTGGCATCCTTAAGTACCTGCTCAACGGGCTTGAGCGTCTTCTTGAACAAATCCAAATTCAACTCCTCGAACTTGGCACGAGTAAGAGTCTCGGAGAAATCCTTGCCATCGTGGAAGGCCTCAATCTCGATTCTGGTAGACATCTGGGAAGACAGAGTACGCTTGGCCTTCTCGACCTCACGCTTCAGCTTACCCATAGTCTTGAGATCCTTGGTGATGTCGACATCATGCTTCTTGTTGTAGAGCTTTGTGAAGTGAGAGATGACACGCTGATCGAAGTCCTCCCCTCCCAAATGAGTATCACCGGCAGTTGACAAAACCTCAAAGACACCCTGGTCGATAGACAGAAGCGAGACATCAAAAGTACCTCCACCGAGATCGTAGACGATAATCTGGCGTTCACCACCCTTCTTGTCAAGACCGTAGGCGATAGCGGCGGCTGTGGGTTCATTGACGACACGGAGGACGTTTAAACCGGCAATAGTGCCGGCGTCCTTAGTAGCTTGACGCTGAGCGTCGTTGAAGTAGGCGGGAACAGTAACGACGGCGTGGGTAACCTTCTTGCTGAGGTATGCCTCGGCAATCTCCTTCATTTTACCCAAAATCATGGCGGAAACTTCCTCGGGGGTGAATGCTCGCTTCTCTCCGGCAACTACGACTTCGACGTTGGGCTGACCGTTCTTATTGATGACCTTGAAAGGGAAGTGTTTCATGTCATTCTGGACATCTTTGTCGTTGAACTTGCGCCCAATGATACGCCTACAGCAGGTTAATATGCGGTAACTACCTTCCGGAAAGGGGTAGAGTATCGTCAACTTACTTGATGTCGAAGATGGTTCTGGTGGGGTTAGCTGCATACTGATTCTTTGCAGCGTCTCCAACCAATCGCTCGTCGTCGGTGAAGGCAACATATGATGGGGTGATACGGTTTCCTTGGTCATTGACCATGATTTCAACACGTCCAGATTTCATCACACCGACACATCTGAGGTAATCAAGTCGAGTTAGCCTCCAGATACACATAGCGCCGGCTACTATTCAACCGCGAGAGAAAGGCTGAAATCAAAGAGGAGAGCGTACGAGTATGTAGTTCCCAAATCAATACCGATAACAGTTCCATAGTTTTCTGTCTCATTCTCCGCTGCGTTCGCCGGCGACAGTAAAGGCGCCAGACATATAAATAACAGGTAGAAGATGGAAGCCGCCCAGGCGACTCTGCCGCTCTTCGATTGAATCATCAGGACGATTGTGAAGAAGAACGGGGTAGGAAAAAGAAAGCTCTCTGCTGCTCAAGCTCAACAAGCAAGCAAAAAAGAAACACAGTTGATGGAGAGGATATTTCGCTCTCAGCTAGTGTTAGTGGTAGTGGGTGGTGGTGATGGCAGGAGTGGAGGAGAAGAAGCGAGTGTGGATCGGAGAGAAGTTCTTTATAATGTGCGAAGCTGTTGAGTAGAGGCCAGTTCTCAAGATTCGAAGCGATAGACCTTGCCCTACGGGTCTGCTCGTGTGTCAGCCGCGCTAAAGCCAGATTTTATTTATATTAGGCAATAGTCTAGCTTTGAGAGGAAAAACGTGGGACAGGGGGCTAAACAACACGGTGGCAGAGATTGTCCTCTTAAGAGGGCGTATGTCTATTACTTTACTCCATGGTTACTCGGCGATTTTTCAAGTTTTCGCCCACCCTCACCCTAACCCTGGCTTAAAACGACTTGAAATGGGCGCTTATATTGACTCTTAGCATGATTCTGCCCTGGGTTAGGGGAAAACTTGAAAAATCGTCGAGTAAACCTCACGACATGACGGACCAATACGTTTGGGGTCTCCATACCCTTCTAGCCATCAGTACCTACGTGATGCTTGAGAGTGAACAGGTGTTTGACAAGGAAATACTTATTGCAGTTGTAACTTGCAACGGTGTAGCAAAAGCGGAGGGACTTAATAAATACACAAAGCTAGAAAAATAAAGGCCTAAACACACCTTCGATTCCTTCAGGCGTGTGGTAGCACTATCTATGGCTAGGTATATTTTTATGTCTGGAAAATCGTCTGTTATTTGTAAACTAAAGTTTCTTAGATATGCAATTGAGATCTATCGAAAATGTAACATAGCATTCCCAAAGTCCGCAATTTCATATGCGTACATAGAACCCATCACGTTCCACTAACCATTGTGATATCTATCAACTCTCAACATAGTCATCAGTCATTGTTTCATCTGCCATCATATGATCTCTTTGCTCAACTGAAACCTGTTGAATGGCTCTGTTTGCACGCTTCATAGCTTCAATCTCGGCCTTCTTAATGGTACCGCTGACATGTACAACGCTGATGATGCAAGGTTGTCCCTTAAACTCCTTCAAGAATGTCAATGCAACCCACACGACTCGATACTGTTCTCGCCCAACTCGCACTATTCCCGTTGAGGTTGTGGGTGAGAAGTACTTCACTAAAGAGATAATGAACAGAGTTAGATGTAAGAATCAGTAGGGAGAAGGTACCAGAAAGACCTCCAACAATGCCTGAGCCCCAATCGCCGAATTGTTGCGATAGTGTTTCTCAGAGTAGCGCTGCAAGCTCACTAGAGGTTTGAATGGAGGAGGGTATGGATGACGTAAATTGTTGTGCGGTAGGGTAGAGGATGTTGAAGAGGAGGTAGCGCGCTTTGTATCGAACTATAGGTGTTGACATTGTTAACAACTTGTGGTGTTAAGATGAGGCTCATGTGATAGTTAGACCCAGGAAGAGGACGAGTAATCTATAACAGACACTGTCCGGGCACTGTAACAGGCAGTTATTTAGTAGGTTGGAATGCACACCAAACCAACAGACCCTCCTATTGGTGGAGCGACTAACACAGAGGTATTTTTTGATATCAGGTTAAAGGGAGGGATTTTATTTTCTGGCAAAGTCACTTAGCCGCCACATTCCAACACCATATTCCAACGTCAACTATCGTTGAGTTTGAACTTTGAAACGTGTACTTTTCCAGTAGCCTCTAGGAAGGAATATTCAAGAAACTTGGAGAAATCGAATCCTTGGCATAGTCATCGACAGTCACCATCAATCACAATCCATCTATGATACACTCACAAACAGATGCAGATATATTTAAAGAGGCACTAAATAAGCCTGGCGATCATACGTTTCATTCGATAATGCCCGCTGCAACAGTCTGACCATTATTCCTCAACACTACCCTATTCCCAGCCTCAACTGGTATCGATTCCCCCGCCAGCTCCACCTTAACCCTTGCCAAAGATCCCGGTGGAATATGCCTGGGCTTCTTTTTGATAATCTGACCGTTTGCCTTGTCGATAGTAGCCAGCATGGAACATATCCTGCCAGCAGCGTGTAACCTTCCTTTATGAACATCAATGGCCATTGGGGTCAACCCCTCAAAAGCCAGCAACTTCATCGTAAACGAATCGAGTGGTTTCAGCGGAGTAGTAGGACTGCAAAGGACATCTCCCGGTCTACTAGCCATTAGATGCTTGCTTGCCGTGAAGAGGAGCACGGGTTATAACCTTAGGTGAGTGGGATCTATGCCTGAAAGATGGGTGACAACATTATGACCAGCCACAGCCCATTTCGTGGCAACCTCATTGGTGATTATCGCCTTTACGGTGGCCTGCTCCTTGCTCGGTATGCTCACCAGTATATCTCCTTCCTGTAGATACCCAGAGTCTATACGTCCGGATATAGAGACTGGGTTTTGGACGCCCCCCCTAAATACGTCTGATATGACCAGTCTTAGAGGTTTCTCAACGGCTCGAGTAAGTGTATTCGAGGTTTCTATCCTCATTAGTACGCTGACGCCTCAACGATGGCAATTAAACTCACCAAGAACTTCCAATAGTGTCGGCCCATGGTACCATGGGATAGCCCCTTTTTCTGGCTTCTTGACAACATTGGTACCCGTTAGACCGCTCAAGGGAACAAATGTCACATTTTTCATATTGAAACCAGCATTGGTAAGAAACTGTGACATTTGTTGTACGATTTCTTCAAACCTTGCTTCGGACCATGCAACCTAAGATATTAGTTGGATTCTACAGCACTGCCTGTGGCTCATTATATGAACTTACCGTGTCCAGCTTGTTAACCGCAACGACAACCCGCTGAACCCCGATGCTTCGTATCAGCAAGGTATGTTCCTTTGTTTGACCTTGCCGGTGGAAACCCGCTTCAAACGCCCCAGTTGAAGCATCGATAACCAGCACCGCAAAGTCGGCTTGTGATACACCTGCAATCATGTTCGGGATAAAGTCTCGGTGACCAGGTGCGTCCAGGATTGTGAAGCATGCCTTTGCCGTTTCAAAATGGTTTGTTGCTATATCTATCGTGACGCCGCTGTTCCAAGCCCCCCAATATTAGATTAAATCATTTTAAAGATTAGTATAGCAAACTTACCGAGTTCGCTCTTCTTCCGTCTGATCAAGAACCCATGCCAGAGCAAAAGATCCCTTCCCTATGTTCTCGGATTCTTGCTGAAACTTCCTCATCACTCTTTCCTCGACAGCACCGCAGTCATATAGCATTCTTCCCATTAGCGTGCTTTTGCCAGCATCAACATGGCCTAGGAGAAGGTTAGACTATTTTTATATGAAGTAGAATGGCAACCTTACCTACGACTACAAAGTTTATACTATCCTTGGCCTTCGATTCTCTATATGCTTTTAGAACGTCTATTTTCTCTACCTTCTTTGGTGCGACATCTATGTTCAAAGCTTTAAGGTCCTCTTCAGCCCTTTTGATCGCGGGTTCCGGCGATTTTTGACTAACGTTCTTATTCATTCCTATCGAAATTAGAACACTTGAACGAAGCCGGAGCTCCGCTGCACACCTTTGCTCCTGCTTTGCGCCGCTACAACGATATCATCAGGACTGGGTCCGGCAAACGCATTTGCTTTGGCTGGTGTGTTATTTCCTGAAACGAAGAACAGGAACCCGTCAGCCACACCGATCTCGTGCTGCAATGTGATTCTCTCCCCAAAAATGGACTTCGCAAATCTTGAAGGTGATGCCAACGCCACAGAGAGCGTGGGTTGAAGTACTGGCTCTACGGTGGCATCAGGTATTGGTGCATCCTCTCTTTCTGGTTGGTCAAGGTCGCATTTGCTCTTCTGCTTCTGCATAGCCGGCTTGTGAACTTTGAGGGTAGGTGATGTGCTTTGGAGCGGTTGGGAGACTGCTGAAGTAGGCTGTAATACTTCCGGTACAATTTTGGCGGGCGGGGGTTGCTTCTGAGAAAGTCGTGACAAGAGTGTGATCGATGTTTTCTCCTCCGTGCTAGGCCCGCTTGCTTTTGCCTTCTCTTTTCTTTTCCTTGCTAATTCCGCCAGCTTCGAAGATTTCTGGCCGGATGAACCTCCCAACAGTCCCTGGGGTATTCGAGGGCTTTCAAATACTAACTCCCCTTTCCGATCTTCTGGGACCTTACCCCACGGAGTATCCGCGAAGTACCCAAGTTCAACAGCAGACATCGACCAGGTATTGTGCATTCCGAACCCTAGACCTTGACCAACCGCTGAACCTGTGCTAACACGTCAAGTACCGTAGCCTCGCGCAGTATCGCAAGCTCAAAGATAGAGCTCGTAGGTAAGAGTGCAGGTAGAAGTAACGAATACAGAGTGCAGTACCTTTTGCTTTAGGCTTTTTCTTCTTCTTGGTCCGACTTTGCCCGTATTGATCTACTCGACGTTAGCACATGGAACATTCACTCAAACATGCCAGGAGCGTTCGCACTCAAAATGTAGTTCACAGTCTTTGGCACGTCAAAGTAGTAGTACCAGAGTGATTCCTCAATTTCGGCGTCTGTCAAGCCTGGTATATCTTGGCCGAATATCTCCCGTGCTTGCTTCAAGCCCTCTCGCATTTGGTCTTATAAGGTATGTGCGTCAGTTGTAATGCTTGTATGTTGTGCGTTTGTTCGCTTACTTCGCTCGGACTCCGTCATCCTTTCTAGTCATATTGTAAGATTGCAGCAAGACACGCACAGAGGCTCATCGAGATATTACCTTGACCCGTTTCTTCATTGTGGTGCGCATCGTAGTCGTCGAGTTCTACCGCCGCTATTAGACGGACGCAGAGCATGGAGCGTGGAGTGACTTACCGGCGTCCAGATCCAAGTTGCGAACATACTGGTGACGGGACATGGCAGCAATGGTAGTCTGAGAAGCTTAGCGATTCTGTCGGAGATCTGCTGGATGAGGCGGTCATGAGTTACGTAGAGCACTCAGTAGAGTTTCGCTTGGCGTCAAAGGCGGGGGTGTGCTGGGTGTACGACGACAACCCCACCATTCTCTAGAGTACTAGAGACGAGTACATAAATGTCCGAAGTTCTAGTGATACGAAAGCCCGGCCCTGCTCTCGTTCCCGGATTTTCTCGTCGCTCGCAAGGTCTGTCAGACGGCTGGTTTTCGAGCGCAGCGCTTCCCTCATGTAAGTACCCTATAACTAGGGGGTTCAATAAAAATTTAAACCCTTTTAAAACTAAAATTTGTGTATGGCTTATGAAAGCCTTAGTGAGTGACTCTGTATAGTGTATAGGATGCTTCCCTAAGGATGATAGTTTTAGTTTATAAGGCCCAGCACCTTATGTATCCCCTTAAGGTATTCGATATATTGGTAGATTGGCAGGGGTTTTTCTTCGCGATGAGGGATACCATATTATCTAGATGGATCCGTCATTTTGGCAGTTTACTTCAACAACGGTTTTTTACTCATCTTAAAGTCTTGAAATCCAGCAAACCTGGAAACCTGACTAATAGCAGTAGCAGATTAAGTTGGCTATGTATCTTGGACATACTTTAAAAAAAGATGGATCTATCTAAATAATTAATACGGTACTTGACACTTACAAGATTAGAGCTCGGCCACGGCTTGAAATTTGGGACTGCAATGCCACATAATGAATGAAAGCGCATGGAAGCAGCATCAAACTAGGGCAAAAGGGCTCAGTTCACCAATCGTTAACACTCACTCCCACTACTTGAAAATTGCTTCGGCCCCTTCAACCAGTACAAAATGAAGATGACCTTCGGTGGCGGGCAATGTAGGATTGCCATTGGGTTTGATTTAACTACTAAGCACTTGTTACGCTGGATGGTTTGATGCATCATAACCTGATCGAAGGAAGGCATCGCGACACCTGGGTTTGCCGTGACAGCAGTCTTTTCGGCCTTATGGACTCGGACCCAATGAAGGTGCATGGTGACTCTAGTTATGAGCAACCCTATTTCAAGGCGTCTATCTCTCAAAACAATCCAATAGGTATATGCGCAAAAGTCTGGGCATAAAAGCAACTACTTAAGTACTCGCATAAAGACTCCGAGTGTCTAGAAGATAATAGCAAGCATTCCTACAAGGGACTGTGGTTACCTAAGATCGGGGTTCTTTCTTCCTTTTTGTAGTGAATTTGACTGGGATATATTGTGTAGTGGCTCGTATGAAGGCGAGGAATCAATCAGAGTACATAGGTACTCTATGGCTCCAAAGATACCATTCTCAATCATGCAATGAGGATATATGAATGCCATTCCATTATACTCGCAGATAACCGATCAAAATTCAGGTGCTGCCACCATGTTCATCCCGAAAATTGGAAAGTAATACGATATGAATGAAAGTACAATACCAGAATATAATTTACAGATCAATTAAACTCTCCTCCACTACTTTTGCTTGCGGTTGATGCTGTGGTACTGAAGGGTATGACGGGTTCGGTTGAAGTGGAAATGCGTGTGGGGCACGCTGCTGCTGCTGCTGTAATTGCTGAGGCGGATGCTGGTATACGTCCTTAGGCGGAGCATGATAAGAATACTGGGACTCTGGAGTAGGCGCAGGATTTGAAGCATACTGCCAGGCAGAAGGAGGCAGTGATGTGATTGATGGAGGGTGTGAGGGAAGAGGATGTTGCTCGGTATTACCATTAGGTTGACTTGAAGGGGGAAGGTGAGATGGAGAACTGTCGTTGGGAGGCTGTGACTGGTGTGAAGATGTTTCATCCTGGGGTTGCGACATCGGTGGTGCATTGTAGCCGTTATACTGCGGGTATTGTGATGTACCGGCAAAGTTTGTTGCCTTGTCGAAAGCCTGGGGCTGTGTGTAATAATTGGAGAACTGCGGCTGAGACAGGACGGACGGGCTTTGAGGTGGCGCATGTGACGGTCCGCCTCCGCCGTAGTATTTTTCGGCTGATGGAACTGTTGGGTAAATGTTGTTCGCGGGCGGTGGTTGATATTGAGCCTGAGGTACTGTTCCGCCTAATCCGTGGCGGCCATAGGTGTAACTCAATCGCTCTTCTAACATTCGATCATAGTATCGAACTACGGTTCCAAGTTTGGCGTGAAGATCGCACAAGGTTTCTAAAATGGTGAGCCCTACCATTTCCTCAGAGGCGTATCATTACAACCTACCGTACTTGCTCATTGTTTCACCAAAGGTTCTGGCTAACTTTGGACGAAGTGCTCCAATACTTTCATACAGTTCCTGGATTTGAGGTTCTCGTAAAATTGTACCTGGCGGTTGGGTCTGTAGGCGGTCCACTAAAGTTGCGAATAAGCTGATATTTTCGGCTTCTGCAGGGCTAAGTTCGTGATCTGGCCGATCGATCCTAGTAGCCGTTCTTGCCGTTGCATCCCCTATCGGTGCCGGTGTTGACCACGAAGCCTTTGCCTTTTGCTCTTCCATATCACGTAAACTTGCTGCGATGGCTGCTTTGAGTTCTTCGTCCTCATCGTCCGCAGCACTCACGGTGGCAGCCGTAGTGGCGTTTGCCGGCTCTGGCTCGCTCTCTACCTTCTTCGTTGGCTGTTGATGTGGCACATAACCCATAGTCCCTCCCTTCGCATCTTCAAGCGACATCTGGAGTGCCCTCTTCAAGTCCTCGTCGTCGTCCTGTTCTACCCTAGCACTTCTGGGTTGCATTGCTGAGCTAACAACCCTCCTTGATGATTGCGATTTTGGGCTTTGGAGAACTTTTGGTATCGATGAGGGCACCCTTCGCTCCGTCAATTTTGTATGACATCCATCGCAAACTCTTACGGGCTGAATGATTCCAATATGAGGAAGCGGTATCGATTTCGAGGAACAGGATCCGCAGAATACGCTGCCGCAGTTTCTGCAATGATGCTTCCTGTTGGTGAAGGTAAAGGCGGTTCGACAACGCATACAAACATCAGCATCACTCCAGTCTGGCGGCTGCAATTGCGTTAGCTGAACATGTCTAACAACTCGGAACATCAGCGCGCTTACTGCGGAGGAGTCAACAAATGTGGAGGATACCACAGTGGGCGGAGGAAAATCAAATCCTTCGTTCTTCAAATTTAGGTAAACGTCTCCAACGTAGGATAGACCAGGGTTGCCATCAAATGCAGAGGCCCAGAGTTGGATTAGCTCCAGCATCCTCCCCCTCACTTCGCCGTTGATAGCACCGGGCGCTCTGAGGAGGGAAACCAAATTATCCATAAACTCGCGAGAAGCGATTTCGACCAGAAAGTGAGAGCCACCATTTTTGACACAAGTATCGGTAAGCTACAGGCGGAAACACCATCAGAGCTATAATGGGCACCTTCCAGGACCAATATTTGTGGCTTACCCCAAGAGCTGCAAGCTGTATGTTCGGATTCTTGTGTCCTACCCGTCTCTTCAGCGACCGCATGGCCTCTTTTGGCTGCACTGTCTTGCTGCGGATGATGTCCGAAATCTCGAGGTTTAAGGCGATGTCCTCTCTGGATTTATCTGTCAGATAACCGACTTTGCGCGGTAGTCTTAACAAACCGAATACAAACATACAGACTGGAAGATGTGGCTTTCTCGACCTGTTCGTCGAGACTCGAGTTGGATGCACCAAACCACGACGACATGGCGACAGATATGTTATGTTGAAGAGTGAACGGAGTTAGGGAGTGATGAGAGCTAGCTCTCTGAGGAGGGGAGGTTGATTGTGTGGTGATAGCTGAAGCTTATCGTAACTAGTGTAACTCTAGCTTGAGTAGTAAGGCTTCTCTAGAAGTCGGGTTACAGTATCGAGTAGTGGTAGTATTCTTCTTACTTAGGGTTTTGACAGATCAGATGGTAGACGATGGATGGTGGATGGTAGCGGAGTAGTGAGTAATGGAGGGGCCACGAATTAGTGACGACGATCTCAGGATGCGCCTGTTTCTGTTGCACAAGCTAACAACCAACCACATCTTGAACCAGGTAACAGCACGAGCCACCACCCGACTTGGGCCCCGACTCTCCTCCGGATTTACCATAATAACCGGTACACCTTTCGGATCACCACCACCAAAACCCTTCGACATCATCGATTTAACCCGACGTCCCCATCCACCCGTTCGTCATGCACGGAACTAGCCGTTGCTCTGCCAGATAGTTACCATGACTTCGAACCTTCCGTCTTCCCGTCCAGCTCCACTTCCTCGGAAACGAGTACCATATCCTCATATACAAGATTTAATCGCCCGGACAAACGGCCTGAACCCAAAAGATCGCGCAACCGTATGTCCCGGCCCCTCGGAAGGTCAGTTGAACGAAGGGGACAGGATCTAACTTACCTAGATCAAATCATGGCTGGACCAAGCGAAGACGCATGCAATCCAATCTCAATGGCATAATGATACGGGAGGGATAGATCGCGCATATGTGGATTATTTGATGGCATTTACCATCGTTGCGGATATCATACCAAAATGCCAGGAGTATTCAACATTTCGTGTCTCTAAGTCACCACTCTTCCAGGAATATCAGAACTTGCACAATGCATGTGCTTATATAAACTTTGTGTATACAGACGGTGCTAATAGCTCTGTAGACTCTAGATCGCCAGCACGCTAAATTCGAGGCTATCAAAAAAGCGATTAAGGAAGACAATGCGGTTTCTGGGGTATTGAGCACCGTAGACCAGTTGGCCACACCACCTACCAAGGTGGTAACCACCAATGGAGAAGCCTCGCGTCAGTTACACAATGGTGTCAAAAATGCCGCGCCAGAAGTCCGGCCGAAACAGGGACATTTAGCTTCGAAATCAGTGTCTTCACGGCCAGACACAGACACCAATAGCTCCAACCCGGGTGCCATGTCCATTGAAGCTCGGTTGGAACGACTATCGATAGGCAGAGGCAGTAGCCGTCCAAAATCAGTTCCTATAGATGGGTTACCTCCGTCACTGGTTGCCGGCGTCCGCCACCCACAAGGTCCTCGAGAAATGCCCTCTAAAGTACCTCAACTGCAGCTTGATATGAAGAACAGTTTACCTCAAATGCCTGCTCCGATTTACTCGCCATCTACAAGTTATGGTTCGCCTGGAGGGCTATCACCACCGCGAAGCTCAACCCGACCACCGGTACCCGATGCTTCCAAGCCCAAACTTCCACCGCCTAGTGAAATAATGTTGACACCAGAATCTCTACGCAGCTATTTGCAGCAGGGTTCTGTACTTTCTGTATTGATACTTGACGTTCGCTCCCGAGAAGAATACGATGAGGGACATATTCCCTCGCCCTCTATTGTGTGTATTGAACCGATTGTATTGCGAGATGGGTAAGTGGCAACCATACCCAACGGGGCCCTGAATGTCTCTGTCTGACATGTGGCAAGAATGTCAGGAGATGATCTCGAAGATGCCTTGATAGTTGGGCCTAACTCAAAGGAGCATGATTTGTTCAAGGTTAGAGATCGATACGATCTTGTCGTTTATTATGATCAGTCAACCTCCAACACCAATCATCTTGAATCCTCGGCAGGTAGTCAGGTTTTACGGACCCTTCATGTGGCGCTTAATGAGTTTAGCTACCGCAAACCGCTCCACAGGCCACCGCTACTTCTAGCTGGTGGATTAGATGCCTGGATAGACCTGCTTGGACCACAATCTCTCACTCTGACAACTGCTGAAGTGACAATGGGGTTGCCAGCAGCATTGAAGACCAATCTCTACAGGCGGTGGTCACGGGAGGTTGTTAGAGCACCAACGCCCCTTCTCCTTGAGCGCAGGGCCGACCATTCACCTACCCCTCCTTATCCCATCTCTGCGAAAGATGATGTTCAACCATCTATTCCCATGCCGGCTGAACCTATCAATATCGAAGAAGAGCAGAAGTGGTTGGAATTGCTTAAAAAAGATAGCGATCCTCTGACCATCTCAGTACCCCTAGAAGCCGAAGATGGGAAAAAGAGGCGACGAGGAACATCTATAGTAGCAAACAACACTGGTGGTTCCCTTGTTCGAACAGTAGAGGAATTTGTGAGTGAGATGTGATTCAACATTCTTATAGCACTGACTAAACGCATCTCTAGTTCCAACAATATCCAGCGAGCCCCAATGCCCAGGAAAGCATGACAATAGCTGATTTTCCGTCCTCTCCCAAACGCAATACCATCATCGATCATCCATTTCATGTTTTCACGGATGTCAGAAACCCTGAGTTCCATCCTCCGGCATCGCCCGTGCGGCCACTTCCTGTGGCACCGCGCAAAAGCTATAGCGGAGTGTCGGAACGTTTGGCCGCAGCCACTCCTCATATAGTACCCGAAAGGCCCCCCAAAATACCTATACAGTCTCGGACTGTATCGGGGACTGTGAATTTTAACATCGGGACGACAGGTCTCAAGAACTTGGGTAACACCTGCTATATGAATTCGATACTGCAATGTATGAGTGGGACAATACCACTATCTCGATATTTTTTGGACGGTAGCTACAGATCGCACATCAACAGGGATAATCCGCTTGGTTCAAGGGGAGTCCTCGCAGAGGCTTTTGCAACTCTTATCCGGCATCTCTGGAGTGGGGAGTACAATTTTGTATCACCAGTAACGTTTAAGGTTGGTGGACCTAGCTCAAGACTTTACAAGGGTGATTCTCACAAATGTAGGGCGTTTCCGGCCGATTAAATGAAACCTTCAGATCAGATAACCAACAGGATGCACAAGAATTCCTTGCCTTCTTACTCGACGGATTACACGAGGATCTAAACCCCAATGCATCCAAACAAAAGCTAAATCCTCTCACCGAGGAAGAGGAGCGACGGCGAGAACGTATGCCGGTACAGGCGGCCTCAGCTATAGAGTGGCAACGTTACACTCACCAAAATTCGTCAGTCGCTGTCAACTGGCTTCAAGGCCAACTCAGCAGCAGACTTACATGCCTAACATGTCGTATAACATCCACCACCTATAACCCGTTTATGTACCTTTCACTCCCTATACCGGTGGTACACAACAGAACCTTCACGCTGTACGATTGCCTGAAGGAGTTCACGAAGGAAGAAGTATTGGACGGAGATGATGCGTGGCATTGTCCTCAATGTAAGCAGCCGAGGAAGGCAACGAAGAAACTCACAATCATGCGGCTACCCATGATCTTGATTATCCATCTCAAGCGGTTCACAAACCAAGGTCGGTGGAGGGATAAGCTCAACACCCCCATCAACTTTCCCCTGATGAATCTTGACCTTACAAAATATGTTCCGCCTGTATTACCCGCAGACCACGGCTACAAAATTCCACTAGAATTACCAGAGACAACCCCACCGTTTATATACGATCTCTATGGGATTGCAAACCATTACGGGACGCTACACGGAGGGCATTATACCGCATTTGTAAAAAACCCATATAAGGAGGTGTGGAGCTCGTTTGACGATAGTAAAGCAACAAATATGGACGAGAGCCAGGTTGTGGTAGGTCTCCTTCGCTACCCCTTATATATCTTGTTGTTTTAACCCATGAACAGTCACGGAATGCGTATGTGTTGTTTTGGGTTCGGCAGCACGTTATGTAGGCTTCTTCTTTGGCCGTCGCCGCTTCATCTATTGGATTGCCGGCGCTGGAGACCTGTTGAGCTGTATATGGCGTGCACTGTGTGAAGGAAAGGCGAGCCTGGGAAGCTTCGTAGGATGTCAGTGATGTGCGCGTTTTGGGTACAGCACTTTCGTGTTGGGCGTTTGTTTGAACAAGCATTGGTTGTTTCATACCCTCTGGCTTTATTTGGTCCCCCCTCTGTTAGAGGAGAGGACTACTGTCTCATGTATTAATACGAAGGTATACTGGTAATTTCTTGGGACAGATGGATTTCGAACAAAGTGAATTGACAAACTGCAATCATTTGTTTGAAACAAAAGGCGCAATTGCACTATATCAAAAGGCCCCGAGCGGGTGAGTTCCTGTGACTCCTACTCAGAGACACAATCTCTGATCTGTAGTTGATTTCGAACCTTCTACTCCACCTAGATTATATCTGTGGGAACAAAATTGATATATCTTCTCATCATGGCATGTGAGGTTGTATTGATTCCAGTAGACGCATTTCCAGCCTCATTGAACTCGTGAATCTGGATAGTATCATGAACACGACAGGTCTGAACCCTAGCTGCCAAGCTGCAACACTCTTCTTCTACATCACAGTCCGCCTTATGCTTAGCTGACTTGTGAGACTTCATACATGCTACACTCATCACAACTGACACCTGAAGGTCTGCAGGACCTGGTTCACTACTGCCGACCTCCCCAAGTTTAGGTACGAGACTTTAAAATACTACTGTAATCTTGTTCGAGTAAGACCATAAGTTACTCGTATGAGTTTACAGAATCACCAAGCATAAGTGCACCAGCATCCCATCTTTCTACGCCAACACAAGAAAGACTGGCTTCACCCTTGAAACCAACGTCGGGGATATTATGTGGATAGCACGTTTTCCGATTTTAATCCTTGATTGAATTGGGCTCGAGATTTAAATTCATTTAGTGGGTTTGTCAACGATACATACTTGGAACGTGGCAGCTCATATGTTTAGTTGTACATACTAGAGCTGCCGTCAAGTTCACTCCTACCAGGAATCTTGTGGCGCCTTGTGAAAATGTCCGGAAAACTTTCGGCGATTATGAAAGACGCAATGACATTCAGATTTGAAATTATGAAGCCTTTCTGGCTATCTGTCACTCTTAATTATGCTAGCTAGAGCGTGAAAGTAGTGATGAGGAATCCTTGGGTTCTGTTGTGCAGCAAGCTGGGCGGTGGGTTATGAGTATAAACCCACTTCGTTCTCTCGCCGAGAAACATAAACAAAGCACGGCAAGAATCCATCATGCTATCAATCACTACCCTCGCACGTAGACTCTCCGTTGATTTTAGACGCTTATCCGCGGGAGACTAGTAATCTGTCCTTTCCGCACGTGTGATCGATCATTACGGATAACGCAACTATTATTTAATAAAGGAGAGTAAGAATGAAGTGGCACGTGAAATGCTGGTGTGTATCTTTTTCTCGGAGAACCTAGAGGACGGATGGATGTTGTTGACGGCTATAGATACACATAGGCCTGTATATCTGTCTGCATTGCTTTTGTTGTTCTTGTTGCTTTTACAGTTATTCGCCCTTCCTAATCATAGTCCACTAGTTGTCCGGAATAATGGCTGAGGCTAGGCTGCCATTCGCTGATCCGGTGCGCTCACTAGTTACCGCTGGCCTATAATGTTTTCTTGCGCTTCTTCGGGCTGCAGAGATTGTGGACTTCACAGCGTAATAATTCTTTCGTTATATGGTCATCATACCGTAACGCACGAACGATCCGTGTTACCGGGTGTCCTTGGTTCGTTAATTTTGGCAAGTTTGTATAGCTGAGAGGTTCAGTAAAAGCCTGTTACTGGTCGCTAGATGGGGTAATCGAACGCAATAGCTTTGAACAAGCTGAATAACTTACCGTTGCCAAATTTCAATATCATTTTGACCGTTCGTTAGGCCAATCATTGATGATCATCAGAGCCTCTGTTCGACCGTACAAAAAACCGTCATTTGCAGGGCTTAATGCTCGCTAAATTAAGGAACCAAAAGTACAATATGTATCAAGATGAAGACTCGGTGAAGATATTCTTGAGTGGTAGATGGGCTTAACTTCTTCTGCAATAAATTTAAACTATGTGTTGCTTTCTGGGGGTCTAAATTATATAAAAGGAATATTTGAATGTTTGCGACTTTGTCGGTCCGTAGTTGCCAAGCCGCACACTTTACCCAAATCACGTCTCTGGCTTTCGCGTTGCTCCTTCTTTGTCTTCATTTTCTACTCCCCTTTCCTTCTCGGTCAACAAACACCCACTCACCCACCCACCCACTTGCTTTCATCATCTTGCAACCATTTTCAACCATCACCCACTTCCCTGTCGCGCTACAAACCCAAGAAAAAAAGCCGATACAATGCCTCCTCAGGTTCACACGTCCGACTCCGATTCGGAGGAGGATATCATCCAGCCGAAGAAGGGCGCGAAGAAGGTAGTCGATGTGCCATCGGAGGATGACGCAGAAGAGGCAGGTGCGGGCAACGATGAGGGCGCGGAATCGGAAGCCAGTGATGAGTACACGGTTGAGGCCATTATGGATCACAAGTTCGACGATGCGAATGTAAGTTTGTGTTTGTCGCGATAAAAAACAAAACGCGTTGCTGATGGTTAAAAAGCAATTGTTCTTCCACGTCAAATGGCAGGACTATCCCAACAAGAAGGATTGGACCTGGGAGCCTGAGGATCATCTCAAGTATGTGTCATCATCGTGTACTTCCCTTGACGCGTAGAGCTGTTATTAACAAACCCGTGTACAGGGGTGGCTCCGACGACATCCTCCAGCAGTATTATGAGTCTATTGGTGGACGTCCAGTCCAGAAGTCTCCCAAGGGCTCTTCGCGTAAGCGTGGCCGCCCGAGCATTAGTGGCTCCTCAGCCACTCCCGCCAAGTCAACAAAGAAGCCTAGGACCTCAATCGCCGCGCAGAGCGGTGGCAGCACTGCCATGTCGCCTGAGGAACCAAAGGAGGCCAAGTGGAAGCCGCCTGCGGGTAACTGGGAAGAGGCTATTGCTGCCATTGATACTATCGAGAAGACCGAACAAGGTCTTGTCTGTTACGTTCAGTGGTAAGTTTCTATTCGTCCGTTGGCAGCAAGTAAGCGGTGAGTAATGCTGATCTGATCTAATCGTAGGGAAAACGGCAAGAAGTCGCAGCACGATATTAATGTCGTGTATAAGAAATGTCCCCAGAGGGTATGCAGAGCCTGCACAGACATGTCATTAATAGTTGCTAACATATTCTCTTAGATGTTGACTTTTTACGAGCAGCACTTGGTCTTCAAGGAGACCGGTACCTTGTAACAGGTGCCATTTCAATAGTTTCTGAGTGGGATTGGTTGCCCGGGCAGGCGATAGGGTAGAGGAGCCGGAGGTCTTTGCCTGATGCAGAAAAATTGTCGTTGGAGGATGTGGTACGTGTGTTAGCGAATAACAAAGTCTCGCCCGGATTTTACCCTTTCTTTTCGTTTTCAGCTGATTTCCCATGTACTATTACTTTTGTGTTTGTTCGCCGGGTTTTCTTTTGTGATAGTCAACTGCGGGAGTTGGCGTGCTTTCGACACGTCTGAGTCTGTTTTTGTGTGCTCGTTTTTCTGTTTTTGAAGCTCCATGTTGCAAATCATCCGTCATCCGCTCACAATATTTACCAATACAGTCATCACGTATGAATAAGGCGTACTGTAACAATATCCATCATCTGTATATTGCGGGCGACCAGTAGAAGCAGTACGCAAATGTAGGGTTTGCGAGTTTTCGTTCATTATATTCTATCACATTTGCGCATATCCTGGATGAGGTAGGAGAAAGAACAAAAAGCTGACGAACAAAACGTAAAAACCATGCTATAACTACGGGTCTACTGGAAGTATTTGAAAGCACCCAACGCCACAATTGCGGCAAGAAAGACCAAAGCATAGAAAGCGCTATTATCGGAAAGAGGTTAGCTTGTGGGAAAAATAACAAGGGTTTGGAAGAAGAGACTTACGTCCCGGTGTCGGTGGAGGTAGAGGTTCCGGTTGTTGAAGTCTTCGAGAGCCGGGGCTTGGGGTCGGCAGCCTGTAGGAACCAGTGAATTAGCTAGCTGATCACTACAACTACAACCACAAACAAAAAAAAACCAAGGATCTAGTGAGGAAGGAACAACATACTGTGCGCTTCAGTTTGCCAACGTACAATTTCTCCAAGATCTCACGTGCTTCGTCCGAGTGTCCGACGTCCTACACAGATTGATTAGGACACAGTAGCGGTTACAGATGAGGTTGAGGGAAATAGGTACAAACCTCGAAGGAATCTGTGGCATCCTGTCCTCCGACATCCATGAGAACCTCTTCACCTCCCCTGTGATACCTTGCGTTAGACGCGAGCTCGGCCGAAAACGGATCAGAAAACAAAGGCAACACTCACGGGTGCTCATCAACGAAGCTGCCGACCGAGTACACCTTATCGTGGATAACCATCCACAGGTCCTAGAGGTAGAGCATGAGCTTGAGTACGTATGCACCAGGGAGTTAACGAAACAAAAGTGAAGTGAGGGCAAACCTTCTTGGTGTCATGGACTTTGATCTCTTCGTATGTATATTCCTTGTCTTCGGCCATTATGGTATATATATGAGTGAATATCTAGAAATTGGAGAGGTAGAGGCGAGGTGAGCGAAGTAAAGGTAGTTGTCAATTGTCGGAGGAGAGAGTGGAGGAGAAGGAGAGAGGAAGTTTAGAGATTGGGATTTGGGGGTTTTAGGAACACGGATACCTCGCTACTCTAGGGTTGGTGGAACAAAAGCGTTGAACCCCTGCAGAACCGTTGACCTACTCGTCCGACTCTACTCTAGACAGGTATTTATCACAAGAGCTCTCGTGCTCTGGCCTCAGTACCCGGGCACCGTGGTGGCACAGCTACTTGGGTGAGAATTGTGTACAGTGACTGGTGCAGTTCAGGAGGTTTAGTATCTTGAGAATAGCATAACATTCTTTTTACGAAACCTACAGATTCGGCTACTGTTTTACTCTCATTTCGCCGTGGTAAATAGATGACAGTAATATTGCACGGCGTTGTAAATCCTCTCTAAAGTACTGTCACTCATAACAAAATTTTGAAACCGAATAGGGATGATTTAGTAAAGAATCAATCAACCAAAACATGAACTTCCAGTTAACTCTTCTCTGTCCCTCTACCCTGATCTTGACGACAACGACATGCAACCTCGGCCGCCTCGGCACCATGACAAGCTCAGCACTCCAGCCCTCCCCCCAAGTGTCACCATATTACCATCCTTCCGGCGCAATGGAGTTTATGTCCGATATTGCCGAGATGGATGAAGCAAAACCATCTCTCTTTGAGCTGCTCTCTGAATCACAACTCCGCGAGCTCCTCGAACCCTCATTGCGCTACCTCCTCGCAATTGCAACACAGCGCCATCCACGCTATCTTCTCCGCATTCTGAACCGGTATGATGAAGTCTACGCGCTACTCATGCTTTTAATCGAGCGTCATTACCTGAAAAGATGGGGAGGAAGCTTTACAGAAAACTTTTATGGGCTTAAGAGGGTGAGGGTTACCGCGGCGCAGTTGCCGAGAGCGGAGAGATTCGCACCGGCATTGGTCGCGGAGAGTTTAAAGCTTAAGAGAGCCGATATTTGGAAGAGTCTTTTTGTCATTGTTTGCCTCTCTCCTTTCCCCATGCGTTGTGCAAGTGCTGACTCGATAGGTGGGAGTGCCATATTTGAAGCACAAGCTTGATGAGGCGTATGAAAACTATGCCGGCGGTGCGGCGGTCAATGTGCTAGGCGCAAGTTACCGGCGGGAGGAGTTCTCGGAAACTGTACCTACCCTTTCCTTCTCCCATAGCTAATCGTTTCTTACTGCCTCTCTAGTTGTCGGCGCACAAAAAGTTTGTATTTTATCTCAAGCAGCTTTTACACGCTATCTACCCGTCCATAAACGGGGTCTATTACTTCACAAACCTCATCTTCAACCTTGCATACCTCTTTGACAACTCTGCATATCACAGTCCTTTAGATTTCCTGATTGGAGTCCGGATGCGACGATTGACAGAAGCGGACCACGTACACTGCCCGCCCACGTCCGCTGCTGCTATCCATCCTAACTGACAATTTTGCAGCGTGCTTTCGAGGCTTCCGCTGTCCCACGCAACAAAGTCATCAACACGCCATTTGCCCCCACATCGCTCTTCTCTCCATCGCTCTTCTCTCCATCGATCTTCACGCGCATCCTTCCCAAGCTTCTTGACTCATTGAAAGTACTCCTTCCAACTTCCATCTTCATCCTCAAGTTCCTAGAATGGTGGTATGCCTCAGACTTTGCGCGACAGTTGTCGGCGAAGTCGGCGGCTTCGATTGAGCTTCCGCCGCCGGTAGCCGTGAAGCCGCCTTCGCCGAGGGAGGCTATTCCAGAACCTGGCGTGAAGGAGTTGCTGGTAAAGGTGCAGGAGGATAATTCGGGATCGTGTCCGGTCTGCGAAAAGGAGATCATGAATCCCACCGCCGTACAGACAGGATATGTTTTTTGTTATCCATGTGTGTTTAGGTGGGTGCAGGATGGGGTGGGGAGGGATGGGGCGGAGAAACAACCGAGAGTAGGCAGATGCCCAGTCACGGGTGTGAAGTTGTTAGGTGGGACTGAAGGGCTCAGGAGATTGATGATTTAGTTTAACGATGTATGTACTTTACTACTCACTGCGATCCAGAAGTCAGCAGTCCGAAGGGAGTGTACGTCCGGCAAATTATATGTACTTGTCAATGTCAGGAGGCTGGTGTTCGGTGGGTTGAAGACTTGTCAGCACTGAATTATCTAAAAAAGCTGAATGGCAGCAGTTCTTGTCCCCGCAGGTCCGTTGTAGCTGCACTTTGCAATCCCCGCCACATGTACAATATCTCTCCCACACCTTTTCTTCCGCACCCTTCTCTCCTGTACCCTTCTCTCCTGTATCCTTTTCTCCTAAGATTTAACGCCATCATCACCATGTACAGTAATCCAAAAGCAGTCAGAAACGACTGTTCGATGGGAAAATCTTGTTAACACTTACAGGTGTTTAGACTCAGTGAGTAGTACAGTATTTTAGCTGAGTCTAGTATAATAAACCACTCAGATGTTTGGATGCGATGTGGCCACTTTTCGGGAATATTTGGAGTTTGATACTCGCTCATTTATGGGAATACCTACCATTGTAGGTGTTTCCTGCTACTGCACATGCTGTGTGTCCTATCTCAATTTTCGAATCTTCCTCTGCTTGTTCCTCGCTTACCGAGTAATATCCGTTGTAGCACTTCCTTGTCGGTATTCCTCTACCAGCCGTCGGAGTTTTTGAGGGAAGGTCGTTCAAACCGCACCTTGTTTGTTTGAGATCATAATAGATACTAAATACTTACAAACCCTAAGTGCTTCGTCGTAATCGCATTCCATCAGACAATCCGAGTAATGCGATATGCCATGCTCTTCTTGCCCATTTTGACAGAGATAGCCAGGCTGTCTTCTCTTCCACTGCCTCTTCGCTCTCTGTGATTGTTTGTCTCGGCTCGCAGGCTACTCGCCATTCTAGTGAATTCAAATCACGTGATATTCACAACTTAAGTAGTCATGGCTATCGAGCGTGTCTGGATTGGCGCTTTTACGGCCAACAAACACCCCCTCCACCACCACCTAAAACAAGCTGCCACTTCCTTTTGGTAACCCCGCTCAAACCAAACCCGCATATCCAACCACCCCCCATACAATTCTGTCAGAACTTTTCTTTTCCCGGAGAACGACGCGCAGCCTCGAAAGGCAATTGTCATTAACCCTACCACCGCCGCTATGTCCCGACGACCAAACCCTGCCGCCGATAAAGCCGCTGCTAATCAGGCAATCATTAAGTCGCTTCTGAAGCTTCCCGGAAACCGTGTCTGCGCCGATTGTAAACGCAACAAGCTTCCGAGATGGGCGAGTTGGAATTTAGGCATCTTTATCTGTATAAGGTATGGATAATAATGATAGGAGTGTGCTGGGTTACTGATCGGTGGATGGATAGATGCTCGGGGATTCACCGCGGAATGGGCACTCATATCAGTAAAGTCAAGTCTGTGGATTTAGACAGCTGGACAGATGAGCAACTACAGAGTGTTGTCAAGTGGGGAAACTCAAGAGCAAACAAGTGAGTTGAAAGTTACTAACCGGAGAGGGGGGTCATTGAGACTGAAACTGAACACTTTGATAGGTATTGGGAAGCAAACCTCGCCCCTGGACATGTCCCTTCAGAATCGTATGTATTGGACACTTGCTCCTACGTGTAATTGTTCTGACAGAGGACAGTAAAATCGAGAACTTTATCCGCACAAAATACGAGTCTAAGCGGTGGGTGATGGAAGGCGGAATACCTGATCCATCTACCCTGGATGATTCTGATGACGACAACGTAGTGAGTCGTAGTGTTACTGCTTACGATGAGGGTTGTCAAGCTAAATCTAATACAGCCTTTGAAGGTGGTTCAAGAGAAACTTGAGAGGAAGTCATCTGCAGCAACAGCTGCTGCCGCCGCTCCTCCTCCTGCGCCACCTCAGCAACAGTCCAACTTCAACCTCTTTGACGACGACCCGCCTGCTGCTAAGATTACCGCCCCGGCACAGAAGGCTTCTTCGCCAAAGCCTACCAAGTCTACAGACTCCGCCTCGTTATTGGGTCTGGACTTTTTCGCAGCTGCACCGAGCCCTTCTCCCCGACCATCATCCGTAAATTCGGACCCCGGCAAGATGACCTCCTCATCTCGCCCTGATCTCAATAGGTCAATCCTCTCGCTTTATGCATCCGCACCGCGGCCACAGCAGCCCAGACAACAGAGCCCCATTGCACCAACATTTTCATCGCCTCTACAAACATCCGCACAACCATCAGCATTCAGCAGCTTCAATGATTCCTTCAGTAGTCTTAGTTTTAATGCGCAAAACACGACTCAAGCAGCTCCACCCAAGCCATCTCCTTTTGCCAATCTCACTGCTGGAATGAAGAAGACTCCCGCAGCTCCACAATTGTCTAAACCCGCTTCTGGTGGCTTCTTTGCACCTGCGAAGCCTTCGCCTGCAAGTGCAACTGCTTCGTCTGGCCTTGGGGATCTCTTCGATTTTGGAGCCTCTGCATCTGCACCATCTGCACCATCTGCACCATCTGCACCATCTGCACCATCGTCACCTCCCGTCTCGACCACGCAACCTGCCGGTTTGAACAGCAACAATCTGAGATCGTTATCCTTTGACACAGATGCGTGGGTTACTCCTGCGCCAGCTCCGTCTACGGCTTCCAATAGCAACAATGCTTGGGGAACACCTACTCTTGCATCTTCCAATGCCTGGGGCTCTCCGATCACCGTGACAAAGCCTGTTGCTCATGTAAGCAACGACGATGACGATTGGGGAAACTTTAAAACTGGTAACGCCCCCACGGCAGCTGCTCCCGTGAAAGTATCTACTGGACTGGATGATGATGTGTTTGGAAACGTGTGGAAGTAACCATTTTTGAGGCAAGATGCTTGAGTTTTGAAAAATATTTTACCTTTTTACCTTAATTTGGAGGTGGCAGTGGTCACTTGGAGAGAGGAATACCTGGATAAGTATAAATTGCTATTGAAGCGTCTTTCGTCATTATTTGAGCGTGGGATATGGAATTTTAATTATAATGGGATTGGAATTCAATGCCATCCGGCGCTCATGATATCTGCGTGTTCTTTGGTCTGGTAATGGATTGGCTTGCATTTGCTGACCGAACGTCACTTCCAACAGCTCTCCCCAGAGAGCTCACAGCTTATAAGAACACACTCAAATACTACTGTACTTCTGGCCATTGGCACTTGTTTTAGGACTCGCTCTGTCTTCGCCCTCACATGGATACTAAACTCCACAACATCTGCTATATCGAATATGTTCTTACGGCAATACATGATAATTGGGAAATGCTTGGAGTTTCACCGGGGGTTCCCACCATAGAACCTTTCTAATAGGAAGACGCGCGTCCCCACTAATTGCGAGGAGCTATGCAGTCTAGAGCACCCAACGGAACATATTTGCATCGTTTCAAACAAAGACCAGAAGATGTCCTCCACCACGCACCTTCTCTTTCGGCAAGCCCCAAGGCGTAGGACGCTCAATTGCTGTTGTACATTGCAACAACCCATCGTAGGCAATAGCCGCCTATTGGTGAACCGTGTGACTCTTTCACTTCCTACCATGGTGCAATGCATCAGAGGACCGCAGGCATATATCCCAATGCGAATCTAGCGTACTCCTATTATGTTGCATAGATTACGTGGCGAAGATGGGATGCGGTACGATTAGGCTTTCGGAACCATTCATCAGTTATTTGGGATAGTTAGGAGATGTAGAGTTGTTTCTTGTTTCATCAGTATAAAAAACTTGAGCATGAACAAAAACATCCAGTGCTAGACATAGAGGAATCTTTCGATATAGAATTGCATCGGAATTGAAATTGCCATCTCATGCTTATGATATGCATGCGTTTGTCGTTGTTTTTTTCTTGGTGATCAGGTGATTTGGCCTGGCTTGGCTTGCATGTGCTGGTGGTACCTGAGCATACGTCAACCTCCGACAGCTACCACCTTTCAAGTACAACCTGGTGAGCCAAGACGTTTATACAACAACTATCTGCAATCATCTCGATCGCTACATCATTTTGGCCAGAATGGATGTCGCGTATGATCACCAGTTCCAGGAGGCAGTCACGCAGCCTAAACAAACAAACGGCAGCGGCAACGACAAGGGCAAAGAACCGGAGCGGGAGAAGGAGTCCCTGAACGACGAGCTACAGCAAGCCTATAAGGCCATTTCAAATTCACCATGGGGCGCCAGGTTTGGTGCATTTGTGGGAACCGTTAGGAAGCAGGTAGGCTAGAAGAGTGAGGGGGAGGAAGAGAGGGGGGGTATGCTAACGCGAGGCGGAGGTAATAGGGAGAATCGTATTACGAAACGGCCAGAAAAGAGTATCCAGTCGTTGCAGAGCAGGCAACAAAGGGCTTTACGGACCTGAAGACGAATCTAGTTGCTCGCACGCGCTCGCTGTCGATTACTGGAGATGCCACCCCCACTACAGCAGCATCGGAACGATCCGGCGAGAGCAGTAACAGTAGTGCCGTTGCCGCAGCGAAAGCGCACGAAGAGAGTTTGCTCGAGAAATTAAGGAAGGGTGCGAGTCAGAGGATCGCGGAGATAGAGGCCGCAGAGGCAAGGGCGGATGAGTATCTTGTCAAATTTGGAAGCAGCATTGGCGGCTTTTTGAGGGATGCTGTTACTATTGCGCCTCCATCATCGCAGGAAGACAAGGGTGAGGTCGTCTTTGAGGCAAAGGGAGCGGATGATGCGAAGAAACAGATCTTGTTTGTTCTCATCCGCCGCTGTAGGGGAAGATGTGTGCTAATGGCCAAATAGCACGACGAGACTGGATGCACAGCTGCATCTACTGCATACAAACCATGATCTTTTTAAGAGTAATCCCAAGGTCGAAAGCTTCAAGGCATTTACAGAAAGTTTCTCGGTAGAGAAGCAGACGGATAAAGTTGCAAGTGATCTTGAACGCTACCCGGAGCTGAGGAGTACCATGGAGAAACTTGTTCCTGGGGAGGTTGAGTATAAGGCGTTTTGGGCTAGGTATTACTTTTTGAGAAATGAATTGGATTTGGAAGAGAAAAAGAGGAAGGAACTCCTGAAGGGTATGTAAACGTTGGAGGTGTACAGACAGATTCAGAACTGATGTCTTGGTAGGAGCTACTATTGATGAAGAGGAGGTTGGATGGGATGAAGACGACTCTGAGGAAGAGGAAGAAGAGGACGACGACGATGATGAAGATGATGACGACGAGGATGACGATGACGATGAAGACGATGATGACGACGAAGACGACGAGAAGAAGGTACCGCAGAAGAAACCTGTTGCAAAAGCCTCTACCGACACCCTGCAGCCTACCCCAAAGGTCTCAACCTCGACCGATAGATCCTCACAACCTGACAGCGAGGCAAGCTACGATGTCGTCTCAGGGGCGCCTTCAAAGACGCCCAGCCAAACTACGGGAAGCCCGCCAAGGTCCAAGGTAAGCCAACCACTGGGATTACTTCATGGCTAGGTGTTTCTGACAACGAAGACAGCCTGCGGATGATAGTAGCGATGAAGAGGCGGATTGGGAATAGGAGTTGTGGCGAAGGTGCAGTGAGTAGTAACTGAGGGACCATTCTGATAGGCGTTTGCGTTTAATTGTTGCTTGTTTTGATGTCTGAATTTCTGTCTGTTAATGTTTGTTTTATGACAGGGCGGGGTAATTCAGTTATTACGTACGGGTGACTCACAGCGACGATGTCTATGATCTATGATTCTTTGATGAAAAAGTGATATTCCATGATCGCTAATCTAGACCCTGCGGTTTATCCAGTCCATGAAATTTGTCTCACGAGATAGGGAATAGAAACTCGCCCAGTGACTGGGAGCCTAATTTGCGCTCTGCGGAAAGACGTTGCAGATATCCGTCGATATTGCAACGTTGGTGTATATTAAAACCCTGCTACCACATTTGCACTACGGGAGCTCGCATCAACGCTTTGACTCATAGAGTACAAAGTTACTTGAATGTCTCGGACTCGAGTAGGAGTCGAGATATTTAGCGCCCGCTAAGACCTATAAAGTGCTTTCCGCCTCGAAGCTTCGAAGCTCCATCTCAACCCCATTTCCCCGCTAACTGCCCCCGCACTAGCCAAACGCTAAAACACCGCCCCGCGACAAACACAACCACTACCACAACCACAACCACAATAACAAATAACAATGGCAGAGTCAATGCAAACCATTCCCGAGGTTAGTATTCCCCTCATCGAAACACACATAACTAAATAGCACCCATAGGCTCCCCTCGACGACATGGACGACTTTGCGCAGACGCGCGGCGCCGACGACCTCTTCGAGAGCGAGATCCAGCCAGTTGTAGCACCCCCCGAGGCACCTAGAGAACCTCGCGCATTTCGCGCAGGTCGTGCGGAAGCAACAACAACAGCAGGAGGTAGTGGTGGAGGAGGTGGTGGAGGAGGTGGTGGAGTCAGTCAACTCCTTCCTTAGTTCTAACAATGACTGATACCCTGTAGAAACAGGAGAAGCAACCAGCAGCAGAAACCAGCACCGGAGGCAGTGGTGAAGAACACACCCCCGCCACTACCACAACTACCGCTCCCCCACCACAAGTCATCCTCCCCTCATCCGTCCCCCTCTCCGTTCTCCAGTTGACATACGCACTAGATAGACCGTCTCCTCTCCGGCGGCGTGCCCAAGGCAAAACTTACAGAAGAGGAGCTCGCGACACGGATGGAGCGTATAAAACTTAACAACGCACGACTCATAGAGCGCGCCCGCAAGGCGGATGAAGATGAGTCGTCATTCCAGGTGCAGGAAGAACAGAGACGACAGCGAGACTCGGTCCGCCGAGTACACGAACGCAAGAAGACTGTAGAACAGGAAAAGAATCGGCGTGAGTTGGAGTATGTCATTTCATCCTACTCCGAGAGGAATAATTCACTAACGGCGGCGGGGGGGAATAGTCAGGAACGTGAAAAGAATAGACAGCGCAAACTCAAGGCCGTACAGGCGCGCGAATGGGACAGCGAAAAGAAGGAGGAAGACTACAACCCTCGTGGATACAACCCCCGTTTCCGCCGCGGTGCATATGGTGGTGTTGCTAACAGACCGGGGAATATCGAAACCACCCCCAGACCCGCCGCCAAACCTAATACCAAACCTAATACCAAACCAGCCGCCCAACCTGATGTCAAACCCATCGATAGCGGGAACCAGTGGCCTGTCCTTCCAGGTGCGAAAAACAAGGATGGAGAGGCGGATGAGACAAAGAAGGCGGTGGATATGCCATTGATGTCGCCGGGTGTTGGAACCTGGGCTGAACAGGTTGAAGCTGGTATCAGTACAGCGACTCCTACTTCTTCTGCTGAGTGATATTTTGGGGTTTTAAGAGGAGAGACGACATATATGAAGTATAGTTACGCATGACAGTTTACTTTTGCTTTTTCGCTACCCACCCCCCGTGTAATGGTGAGTAATATCTATCCTTCTCTCTTGGTAGAAGAAAGCATAGAATCTCTTTGGTATTAACACAGCTGTCCTGCCTCTGTTATCTTGTTGGAAACAAGGTCCCCTATAAAATAGTTTGGGTATCTAGTTTCATCGAACTAGAGAGCGGGGGCAGGGGCTATGTCATGTACAATAGATGATCTGGTGATTTGAGAGCAAAGATGTGCTCGTACAGTGCCCGTGACTTGGGGTCTCTCTAGGTACCCTTTTTGCTATGTCCATCCGATTCCAGCGAGTTTATTCCATGCCTTTTGCGTAGTGTCATCTCAGCAACGAAGGGGCAAAAGGATATATAGTACAGTACAAATAGCAACTTGTTGGTGCAATTACCACCCACCTCCACCTCCACGATATCCACCGCCAGAACCGCCGCCACCACCGCCGCCTCGTCGCTCATATCCCCCTCCTCGACCGCCCCAGTCACCACCGCCGCTACCACCTCGACCTCCACGGTAGCCTCCTCGTCCTCCCCCTCCTCTGTATCCACCTCTACCTCCACCTTCTTGACGATAACCTCCTCCACCACCACCGCCACTGCCACCGCGTTCAAAGCCGCCGTCGCTAGGCCGACTATTGTCGTAGTCTCGGTGAGTACCTATGGTGCTGCGGGGACCAAGCTCTTCCTGGATCTTTTTGAGAGTTGAGCGCATTTGCGCGTAACCCAAGTGCATCTCCATATGTCAGCTCCACCAGCTTCATTTCGTGATACGCGACGGAAATAAATACCTTGCCATAAAAATGGTCCGCCAGTCGGCGGTCGTTGTCTAGTCGAGAAAGATATGCACCGCAGACATCACACACCTGCAGTTTCTGATGACCACTCGGACCCGCGCTATCTGACAGCGTCTTCAGCTCCCTCTGTTGCCACCCCATCAGCTATTTCTCTCTCAAACATACACACATCCGCGGGGCATAAACACACCTCCTTATTATCCTTCTCCGCCTTCGCCGTGCGGACCTTATGATACTCCTCCAATGCCCTCGCAACCTGTCCCTGCTCGCCTAACACCTCCACCTCCAGCAAACCCGTGGAAATGCTCCTGTCAAAGTCACCAATCATCTTCAGCAGCGCATTGGTGCGTGTGATCTCGTCGGGGGTTTTGTCGAGCCGCCGCTGCGCCGCGTCGATGCGCCGGTTGCATTCGTCGATGTACCGGGATAGGTCGCGTGCATAGTCAGCCTCGTAGCCGGGATCGCGCCCCCGCGCCTTGTCGGCGAGATACTCTTGCTTTTGAGATTCGAGGTGCACCTTCTTGCACGGTCCCAGATCTTGCTTGGTGTTGGTGAAGAGGTCATGTGGGCACGTACCCACCAGGAATGAACGACACACGTTTGGATCTGTGTAGTGGCCGCCGGAAGTCGAGGCGTTGGGCGTGCCCATTAACTAAGAATATTGTTAGAAGTGGCGCGGTTGGTGGGAATTGGGGAAGTAGGTACCTGCTCAAGCAGTCGGCGCTGTTCTGGGTAGTGTTAGTGCAATACATGCGAACAAGAGTGATGGGTAGAGGCTTACCGGCTGCCATGTTGAAGTTGTGATTGTGGTGGAAGAACTGTCCTGCTAGGTAGCAGAAGTGTCGAGGCCCATAGAGTAGATGAGGAAGACGCGAAAAGCGGGTAACACGGTAGAGCTTTCTCGGCTTTTCCCGTTCGGAGCTGTTAGTTGGCGACTGAGCATTGGAGCCGACATGTACACAAACAAATTCGAGTCGGCTTTTCTACTATCAAATATAACAACCACATTAACGGTTAAATACTACTTTAATCAGGCAAATAAGTTTTTTACTGCTCGGTTCAGAGCTTTCATCACTTTTACTCACTCGCCCTCGTTACCCTGAACAGCACCCAGAATGCGTATGACATTCCTTCACAAGTGCTCATCACCGCCTTCACGATGCGAGCTACCCAACGGCACCTCTTCACTGCTCTCCGCGCCCTCCACCATGAGAACCCGCTGGTATATCCACTTCACTCCCACCTCCAATGGGCAAACCTAACAATCCCAGGGTCTCCCCCGTGGCGCACCAGCACAATCAGGCCTCCCCCGCAGCGGCAGCGCCCCGCAATTTCTCCCGCGCTCGCAACGCGGCCTTCCCACGAAGCGTCCAATCCCTAGCGTCGAAAAAGTAATATGTGTCTCGTCGGCTAAGGGTGGTGTCGGAAAGTCCACTGTTGCCGTAAATCTCTCGCTCGCACTTGCACGGCGTGGAAAACGCACTGGGATTCTTGACACAGACATCTTCGGGCCCTCCATCCCACGTCTCTTGAACCTTTCCGGCGAACCACGCTTGAGCGAGGGGAATAAGTTGCTACCGCTGAGTAACTACGGGGTCAAGAGTATGAGCATGGGCTATCTGGTGGGCGAGGAGGCTCCCGTGGTGTGGCGGGGCTTGATGGTGATGAAGGCACTACAGCAGCTGTTGCATGACGTTGAGTGGGGCGGTTTGGATGTGCTGGTTTTGGATTTACCGCCGGGAACTGGGGATACGCAATTGACGGTTGTACAGCAGGTGGCTTTAGATGGTTCGTATCCGCGTGAGAAGGAAGGTGAAAGAGAACAGTGGGCTGATTATAAGTGATAGGAGCGATAGTGGTATCGACACCGCAAGACATTGCCTTGATCGACGCCGTCAAGGGTATAAACATGTTCAAAAAAGTCGACGTTCCAGTTCGTCTCCCTCTCTTATTGTCACATCACGATTCTTACATATATACCGCTAGATACTAGGGATGGTCCAAAATATGAGTATATTTACATGCCCCAACTGCTCACACACAACACATATTTTCGGCAGCGAAGGCGTTTCTCGCGAGTGCCAAAAACATGACATAGAACTGCTCGGGGATATCCCATTGGACGCAAGCATATGTGCCGATGCGGACCGCGGAAAGCCAACCGTTGCAGCTCGTGAGGGCCCACTTGCAGATGCATATTACTCCATTGCAGCAAAAGTGATAAAGCAGCTCTGGGGGTAAAAAGGTAGCTACTCGGCGGACTTACCGAGACGCTTGTATTTGCGTGGGTCATTGCGGGCCATTAGTCTAGTTAGGATGTTAGATATGTATAGTAGCAAATGTACGATATATGGATTTTGGAAAACCTTTTGTCTCGAGTACCCTGTTGTTTCCACACCATTAGCCTGGGAGAAAAACGCAGGATGAGAAGCATATGTACCTTTCCGCCTTCCCAATAATGCGAAAGCTTCTTGGTAAAGAAGCTGTTTCCACAGAAACGACACAGTTCAGGGCGATAGTTTTGTTCTCTGCTGCAAAGGCCGCATATCATTCTATTTGATCTGTCAATGGTGGATATTCAAAATGGTTTAAAGGTTGATGACTACCTACCTGTTTGCATGTTCGGAGGGGTGGTTTTCAGTCCGGTCGTGACATTTGTCACAGGGAAACACCTGCATCAGTTAGAGGTGGATATTTAGCGGTATTTGAAGGAAATGCATGCCTTTGAACAGCATGAAAACCGGAACCATCGAGTACCTGCATTTCTGTGAGTCGTTTACTATCAACAAAAAGTAGGAGACAAAGTGTGTGTACTCTTCCGGTAATGTTTACACCGCCCTTTATGCGGTAGCTCGGTCCCTGCTACGTAGCGTTCCTGGTCTTTCTTTGTCTTTAGGGGCAGCTTCTCGAGGTTGACTTTAGAACATCAGTACAACCATTTTATATTCCGGGAGGAAGTTAGAAACTTACGGTTCTCTCCTTGCGTGATCCTGAGAAACTTGAATCCGGGGATATAGAGGCCTGTAAGCCGCGACTGTGAGCAGGACGAACAGAAGTACTATGGGGTATACAAGCGACTTTACCCATTTTCCGATGACACTCTCGACAGTTCGTGCTTACGCTTTGGCCGCGGACCAAATCTTTAATTCCCGGGGCTGGAAGTGGGGAGGAGCAACCACCACACTGCGGAGTGAAGGAGCTTTTGTGACATTAACTATATGGATATTGGGAGTGAAATAAAGGAACATTACCTTGGGAGGATCTCAACGATTGTGCAGCTGGTTAGGTCAAAAAATCTGTAATTCATGAGCACTGACCACTACTTCAATCAAGTGAGAGTTGAATACCCAAGACGATGTGAGTTCTGGTGTATGAAATCCTTTCGGAAGCCTGGAAGGATTAGCTTCACATCGAAAGGAGAGTAGGAAGAAATATATTTACCAATACCCAGTATTTCAGAACATTTCTCGCACCGAAATGCCTGCGGTTTTGCCGGCATTCCAGGCGGGGTGCCCCTCAAGTTGAGTATTTCCCTTTCAGTCTTGCAACGCATACATTTGATATTGACGTTCAGAGTGAGCACTTCCAATAGTTCAATTCCTGACATGCTGATTCCTGGACATGAAAGTGAAGTGCCGCGCTCTTGCACAGTGTGGAACATTGTCCGCGATTGCTGTTTCTTTGTCATGGGCCGATTCTTCGCCTGCGGAGATATCTTCGAAATCGGAGTACTCATCCTCATCGCCACTCTCATCATCGCCACCATTTGGAAATGTCCACTCCGGAGGACGAGGGATTACCTTTATATGACCTTTGTCAAGAAATGTATCCTCAACCGCGGCTGCAGGTGCCTCGTCCTCTTTCGTTTCTTCCAGATTCTCGATACTTGCTACTTCCTTGGCTCTCACATGGTCCACTTCCTCTTTCACAGCAGCCCAGATATGCAATCTCGCAGCCAATATATTGATGATTGCTGTCAATGAAACACCTCGGTTCTCCTCCACAAATTCTGAGAAGCACCGTTGCACCCGATTTTTGATATCCTCTGGCACACCCATGAGCTCTATACTTGCTGGCTGAATGTCGTAACTCAATGGGACAACTAAGCGCACACTCCTGACAGGCTGAAGAGGAACCGGGAGTAAACCCTTCTTTCGAGGCTCGAGAGGAACAACATATTCAATTCCATTTGATGACTTGGTGAACACATCCGACAGTTTCAGTCGTGATTCAAGCTGACGGGTCTCCTGATTCCGTCTGGCGGTAGCCTTGGCACGCCGTTCGCTCGTCACAGTCGGAGCTGGGGCCCCCAAATTCATAAAATTCTCCTTCACAGGAAAAACCGGTGTCGGAGCAAGGGGTGGTGGCGGCGGAGTCGGCGTCGGCATCGGGGTAGAAGGTGTCAAATTTGGGACAATCTTCACTGTCTCCGCCTTCTCCCCACTAAGAATACGCTCCAAACCCCTATCCAATGCATTCATGAGAGCGAGCAGCGTTACCCCTGGCTTGGTTTCTACCAACTCCTGAAAGCCACGTTCAACATTGACCCGATACCCCACTGGTATCTCGGAGTTCAGCACCTCGATGCTTGGTTTCCCATTTCCATCTCCACGGTAATCTAGGGGGACTGTAAGCCGCATCTTGAGTACATCGATCGAGTACACAAAATCCGGATCTGACGGTCGAAGGTTGACCATAAAAGTTGTGCCATTGCCAGACCCAGTGCCAGTGTTGAACCGCCTTTGTAACTGGGTGAGCTCAAAGGAACGGGGGTCTTGTTGATGCTGGGGCTGCGGGCGTTGGACTACATTGGAGGCTGGAGCGCGCGGGTAGTGGCGGCGCCGATAGGGTGGACGGTCTGATGGAGTTCTGGAACCTGGGGGAGTTCTACTGCGGGATGCGGATGCGGATGCGGATGCGGATGCCATGATGTTTGTGCTTGTAAGCGTAAACTATTGATGTTCGTTGTGAGGCTAGAGAGAATAACACTGTTCGTTTCCGGCGAAGATATATAATGTCGCTTACTGGAGTTGTGGAAAACAACTTAGAAAGTTTTCAACTTTTAAAGTGAGCGTGATGGCTAATTATGACGCAAGATGAGTCAAGATGAATGAAAATTAAGTACGAAATTTACGCCGGGGAACATGTCTGCTGCATTAATGTATTGATGGCTTGAAGAAAACAAATTCGATATACTCAATCCGCTACCTCTGACGTACTTAAGTACTTAGGTAGGTGTATGTAAATACGTGTAATTACGAAGAAAGGTTGGAATAGAGTTGGCGCTAGCTCTCGAGTCTCTCGCTTATCGTCGCTTATCGGCATGTCTAGTTACTCCTATCGAGAATAGGCATATAGGTACCTTGAGTTAGCTCTGGGCCCTCATCGCCCTATCTGGTGTCCGTCGTTGTGCTCGGGTTCCGAATCCTCAACCAACGAGAGGACAGTAACCAGAGAACTTAAGAACCACTTGTCTACTCTAGATATACTTCTAATCCATTGATTATGATTTATTAAGTCTGTTTCTACGACATAGATATCCTCACGATTGTATACGCCGAGCGAAGCGCCAAAGGTCCAGGACACCCTCCGGGATCCTGGGATTCGTTACCATATCCTCTTGGCACACATACGATACCTTGTCACCTCTTCCAACCCTTCCATTTCGACGCTCATCTCCTTCTCTCTCCCTTTCCTAACCATCTCCCTAACTGTCCTCCCCTCCGCCTCTAATTCGCCACTATATATAACTTTCCTCTCCTCTTCACCCACGGTCACAGTCCCAAACGCACTACTTCTCATAGCGCCAGTATGGATATACATCCTGTCCCTCTCTTTCATCTTCTTATACCGCTTCCTTGCAAACCCGAGCAGAAGAACCCCCAGCAACAGCTTGACGGCAAGAAATACTAGAAAGCACGCGAGGAGGAAGAAACACATTGTTCCAGCGGCTACCACATTGTCGAGAAGCGAAAACTCGGGAGAGCAGGAAAGCGCGCGGCGAAGAATGGCATCTAAACCTACTAATGCAGCTGAGGTTTCGGATACGGTTTCCTCTAAGAGAGAAGTAGTTGGAGGAAGCGGAGGCGGTACATGAGTTGCCAAAAATTGATGGTAGGTTTGGATCGTGGCACGGATGAAGAGACTGGCTAAGGGGAGAACCGGGAGGCCGAGACGCTTTGTCAAGTTTTGGTCCGCGAATGCCTACCCTCACATTAGCCGAGGAATCAGACTGGGCTTGTTGAACGTACTCTGGAGTAGTAGTCTTTGCACTGCACGTCCAAAAAGCGCCCATAAACCACTGGCCTAGTATTATTAAACTTCGTAATGTACGCATGTTTGAGCCAATCGACAACCATTTCGCTTCCAAGAACCATAACGAAAGGGCCCATAATTTGACCCGTCCACTTCGGAAAAACAGTGAAGGATTTGGGAAGGATTCCTCCGCTGGTAGCCGAAGGGGAGAGAGACCACACGCCTAACTCTACCAAATTCCGGGAGGCGATGATGATAAGCATTAAGAGGAGTTGAAACCGCTCTACTATATCCGCACAGAGAAGCTGGAACAAGTTTTCCTTTTCGAACTTTTTGAAGACGGTGGTTTTAATCTCGACAAATTGTACCGAGATGAGAAGAGTTATAAGCGCATTGGAGTAGGAGTTCACGGCTACGTTGAGCGTGATTGCTTGGTAGAAGAGAACGAGAGAATGGACAACTGCCTCGGATTAGGGTCAGTAATTGGATATGAAGGGGGACTAACTGTTGTAAGCCAATGCCAAAAGAAAAAATCCAAAAGGCCTCCATATTTTGCTGCGGCCATCTGGGCGCCGGTCAAGAACGTCTCTTGAGAACAATACGTCGAATATATCTTGTCCCAGTGCTGCGCACAGCTTGTCTGAAAACTGCACACTAAATAAGCATTCATAGCACAACCACTGGTAACAGAGTACTCACGTCCAACATATTGTACATGACATATAGCTTGATCCCACTCTGCCCTCTGATGGAATGATACATTTTACTTGCGTCAAACCGCATCAAAAACCAACAGCTGGTGAATAATATCATTCCCCTGAGTATATCAGCCTTATGATTTGAATTCAATCCGCTGACCTTATTCTCCTTTCTCTTCCTGCGTTCTCTTCGCTTCTCCTGGTCTTCTGAAGACAATCTACTCCCTTTCCGCGGCTTCCGAAGCTTGTTACCATCGTAGTTGAAGTAGTCCCAGATACACACCCGCCAAAACTCTATCAGCACGCCAATAGCCTTGAGGAAGCGTAGTGGAAGAATGGTGAAAATGTACAGCCAACTATCTAGACACGCCAGTACTCCGAACATCAGCGCACCCTCCAACTTCGGCGGTAGCAAAAAAAAATTCATGATCCGCTCCATAGCTATGGCGGCGGAGTCGTCGGGATTATGGGGCGGCTTCCCATAAACGGGCCCCGATTGCTTCGAAGCATCATCATTTCCCGGTGTAGAAGCATTTATAAAACCCGGAGACGGCGTAGAGGTGGGTGACGACAGCGCCAACGACAGGTAGCTTTGGAAAGGGAGCGGCGGAAACAATGCCCCATTCGCAGATTTGGATTTGAGAAGACGCGTAGTTGACGGCTTCTCTAGAGAACTCGTAGAGTCGTCAAAAGTTACACTCCCTCCATAGTTATGCACCACCGCCGATGTCGCCGAACTCCTTCGTTCAATCCCTTCCATTCTACGCGATGTCTGGCTTGGGTTCCGTGCAGGTGTTACCACCCTGCTCCCCCGTGAACTAGCAGATGTAGACTTTGCTCTCCCAGTCGCCGGCGGTCCTTCATTTCCGGAGTTCGTACTCGATCTCCGGCGACGAGTTGGCGATGACGATTGTAACGGTTGTAGGACGAAGGGCGCGGTTGGTAGGAGCTCGTCCAGTCGCGCCGGAGATAGCTTCAGCGTTCTGTCTTTCTCTTCTACCACTTCCACCTCCTCCATCTCAACCAGTAAAGATCTCTCACCTCCATCGGACGTTGCAGGTTCTGGCTCCTGATCGTCAGGCGGCGGTGAAGGGTATACGTGTCCTCGATTCGCATCCCCGATATCAATTCCGAGTCCATGATTATGGCCTATTCCCTTGCTGTCGCTGCGATCGGCCGCCATAACGTCGCATAAACAGAGTGATTCGAGGGAAAGAGCTCTTGAACATGAAGCTGTAGCTCTTCTATGTTGCAGTGGGGGGGTGTAAGTAGCGTGATCAGCAACAGGGATCATGGGGAAAGTCCTGCGTTGGCGAGTGGCCGAGAAAGGGAACGTGGGTCGCATTTTCTGGTCCCCCGGCACCGCTCCATCAGCTCTCTCCACGCCATCAAGTATAGATCTTCCATCCTCCATCCGCCTCCTCTATCACGTCCAATTCTTCTTGATGATTGATGGTCAATGGCAACGAAATGTACGCACGGGGTTCAGCTCTTGATCATGAAAACCGCCAAGCCAAGTCTGTCGTTTGGATTCAAATCTTGTCGGATGGACTTTAAGCAGGTTTCAAGTGAGAGAAGAGAGAAACATCTGCAATGTATCCAGTCATACACATATGGTATGCCGCGGGTTACGCCCAATACTAAGTCACTGTAGATTCAAACACCTTAAAGAATATATATTTACTAGGTGCACCAAATCATTACAATCATCACACATACCCAAACATCATAACTTCATATTTTGACAAATACCAGCCTTCAATAACAGAGCCATCGGCCTCAAAATCATTCACATGGTTGGTCAATTTGCATCTAGCAAACAACAGTCCGGTATATCCAAAATCATTATCAATGTGCATGCACCCAAGTCTTTGCCGCCCTTGTTTTTAAATTCTAGATGGACAGGCACAACCATCGAGCACTTCATTCAGACTACGGTAGAGTTCAAAATTCAAACTAGCCTCTATAGATGCTCTACTCGGTAATAGGCATTGTATTACCACCGCGGATACCCGTGGCCCAGTAACTTCGCCACAGCTCCACCGTTTCTCCTCCTTAGCTCGCCGTATGCTGTGTTCCCTTGTCTCGTTTGGCCACTAAAGCAACAAGTTATGGAGCTCCCGCTACGTCAAGGGTTACGCCGGACATAATATGGCGGGTGTGGCAGGAATAAAGAGAGCGCGCTGTCGGTAGATCCGGTTGCACTGATACACTGGGGACCTAAGTTCTCGACTCTGTCGGTACAAACTACCAGGTTGACTGGCACCTACCTAAGGTACTGGGGATTATGTCAACCCAAGTGAATACACGCGTACCGTTTCAGACCTTTCGATCATAGATAGGCGCATCGATCAATGAATTGTGGTGCGAGACTCCGATCACAAATTAGAGATTAGGAGGAAAGTTTGGTGAACCAACCACTAGTGAACGTGTCCTGGCGGAAGCAGCTACGGAGGGTCGTAAGGCAAAACATGACCTGAGTGTGAGCGCTTCCTGAGTTACCACTATTGCCGGCCAAGGTTTTGTCTCGTACGCAGCCGCCAGGAGCTCGTTCGCATGCTCATTTGCCTCTGGCCGTGAATTGGCGAGCGGATATCTGGATACGAGACAAAGTTGAGGTATTTGTAGCTGTGCCTGAGGTTGTCGACACCCATGTCAATTCATACTGCAGCCCGATATCCGATAGTGATGCTTAGCTTCACTAGCCACACAAATTAACCTGGGGCGCTATCTCCTCGAGCTCCGGTACCTGTCATGCACATCACCAAACAATCACCAGGGCAGGGATTGCCCTTGCACAACGCTAATAAACGCTCTTCAGCAGCCTTCCTCCTCCCCCATTAATCTTATCCCACCTATCCCGTCGTCGGCGTCGCGTGCAATTTAACGTTGCATCATGAGATGAGACGAGATGCGCTCGATTTATTTATCGCCTGGTTAGCGTAGGTGGTCTCGGAGTGTGGTACGCTTAGAGGGAAGATGTCCATTCGGTCTGCTACCTTCCTACTGGGAAGGGTGTGTATCATCTGTAGCACTCTCGTGTTTGAGATCCCCCACAAAGAGTGCTCGACTTTATCAACTGTGACAATTACGCCCCCAGATGCTGCATATTCGCCATCCCTTCCTTCCATCCCTAAACTCGTCGCACGCTCATACAGTTCTCTGACTACCGCACGCTCACTCGGTGGGACCGGGGTGATCAATTGCAGCGCAGTGGGTCCACCACCGCAGAATTGGCGTTCATCTTTTGTTCCCTCTTTTCATTTCTAAGTTTCTTTTAATTCTCGTGTCAAGCCACACCACGAGAAAAACAACTGGCTAAATCGCTGGTCGAGGGAAGCCTCAATTTGCCATTGAACCTCATTCCGACTACAGCGCAGGACAAGGAAGGGCATCACAAGGTTCCTTCCCTTTCCCATTGCCAATGCAAGCAAGACCGAGGAGTATAATCAATCTCTAAATGGCGCTCGGGTCTTACGGTGCAACACATCTTACGAAGTTGCTCATCAGAGGTATCTGACCCTCTGCGCACTCGATCACCGCCAACAACCTGCTACATTACAGACATCACGCTTCAGTACTGGCAGCCATCGTCAGACACACACTCCTTCTTTTTTTCCCTAACGACGCTTCCAACGCACTGGGTCTTCATCATCTGTGGCAGGTCCATAGTTCCATTTACATATCACATACTTAACAGCAAATCAACATTTGACGACAACGCGACGCTTCCAATCGCTAGTACCCCAGTTTTTTAAGGGTTTCTTATCAGGTGAAGGGGATCTAAAGAACCTTTGGGCTTGTGGTGGAGGCGAAAGATGAATTGTTGTGGAGGAAGTAGGAAGGCAGAGCAAGTGTTGGCCGAACACAAGTTTGCGTATATTGTATGTTTGATTCTCTCTGGAAGAACCTTTCGGCTTGGACTAACGCCCAGTTGTAGAATTTGTCCGATTTCCAGTCCAAATCATGCCTCAACTTCACGGCGTACTTCTGGATTTATATGGGGACTTTGATATCAGTTGCTTGCTATGTTGCCGACATGTGAGTCTCTGAATTCCAAAATCCGTGAATGCACGATCTGCAGTCCTTATGTGGGGTTTGCGTACGGTTGGTGGTCTAAGTATCACCACTGTGGGTTAATTTAGGGCTTGCTCACGGTTTCTGCTTCAGTGTGGAGAACGTTAAACTAATATCAACTCTATTAATAGATACACCGCCGTTATTCTTCTCGTTTACAACCGCTGGACGAATGATACCTTGGAGAAGGCGTCTCTAATTGACTTCAACGTCGCAAAAATTGTCTTTTCGGTCTGCATTCTCCTCTCGTTTATGTTGCTGGCCTTCGACTGGTTTTTCGCTGTCAAAGTCATCAAGAGTGATGGAGTGGCCGAGGCATATATGAACGTCATTGCTCTTCGGTTCAACTGCATATGGGGCGGCGAAGGTAAAGAAGATACTGGATGGAAGCGGTTTCTGGTCTTTGCCAGATTGACAAAATCTCGCGGTGTTGTTGATTATCTCGCCCTGTTCACTTATTTCGCGTTTAAGGGTAAGTTGCTCTTGATTAGTGTCATGCTTGACATTCCTGACCACCGAATAGGCTGGGTTCGTATCATCTTGGCAGAAGGTCCTCGAGTTGTCATCAACGCCTTGACATTTATATCAGTCACTCAAGCCAATGTCATAATGAACAACAAAAATGGTGTCACACTTGAAGGGTTTCAAAAATTTGGGGAAAATGTCCAACACTTATTCTATCAGAACAAATTCCAGGTAATTATCTTGGGAACAATGGCATTCACCTCGATAATGTGGATCTTCGCAATCTTGAGACTCCTGGTGGCTGCCCTGATATACATTTGCTATTTGTGGCATGCAATGAGTGGAACGCAATCGTTGAGGAGGTACTGCAAAGACCGCATCGATACACGAATGGGAGAGATTGTGCAGAAGAAACACGACAAAGCCATTCGTAGGGAGAAGCAACAGAACAAGGAATTTCTGAGTAGACAGCCGACTATTCCAATTCTGGCACAAAGCCACATGGTTCCATTAGCGAGACGCTCGGCAGATTCACAGTCTTCTACTGCAAATCTTATAAATACCTCGCCTCCACAGTCTACGGTAGCACACACAGCACCACCTCCAAGTTACATGACGAACCGCGAGCTAGGATTTCCTAACAGGCCCGAACTAGTACATAGTGCATCTCGAGCAGGGGTGGCTCCAGGACTGCCAGTTGGCTTTAGACAGCCTCCTCCTCCTTCGAGGTCAGCAACAACAAGGACTGGTTCGTCTGGTGCTACCCTGGAATACCGAGAACAAGCTCCATACTTTGATTCACGGGGACCGTCTCTACAACCGTATCCCGAGGTATTCGATCCTACTGTATATCAACAGCAACCGACAGAGAGAGAGAGACCCATGATTCAAGGTGGATATGCAGGTGATAGGAGCTACCAGATGCAACCTCTTGCACCGCCGCATTCAGGGAGAACTCCATATGTGGCTGATAGGATGGCGCGGACTAATGGGTTTAATGGCCAGCAGCCTGGTCCGCAAGGAAGATTCCCAATTCAGCCCCGAGAGCCGCCGATGGCAGCAGGTCAGCGTCCTGGTTGGGTCGGACCAAGGAGTCAGACGGCAGTCCCACAGATGCGGTCAGCCTACGGGCCTCCGCCTAGAAGCCAGACAGTCGGACCAACAGAAGAATACGAATACGGATACGGACCCCCACCACATAGTAACACTACAGTTCCTATACAAGGAGGCTATAGCGCACCACCGCGAAGCCAGACCGCACGTCTAATAGGCGAAGGATATGGTGCTCCCAGGAACCAAACACAAGATAGTTACGGACCCCCACTACGAAGTAACACTGCCGGTCCTATGGGGCAAGGGGGCTACGGCGCCCCAGCATCGCGAGGCCAGACCGCAGAACCAGTAGGCGAAGGATATGGTGCTCCCAGGGTTCGGACAGAAGATAGTTACGGACCCCCGCCACGAAACAATACCGCCGGCCCTATGGTACAAGGAGGTTATAACGCACCACCACCGCGAAGTCAGACCGCAGGCCCAGTAGGCGAAGGATATGGTGCTCCCAGGGTTCGGATAGAAGATAGTTACGGACCGCCGCCACGAAGCAATACCGCCGGCCCTATGGTACAAGGAGGTTATAACGCACCACTACCGCGAAGTCAGACCGCAGGCCCAGTAGGCGAAGGATATGGTGCTCCCAGGGTTCGGACAGAAGATAGTTACGGACCCCCGCCACGAAGCAATACCGCCGGCCCTATGGTACAAGGAGGTTATAACGCACCACTACCGCGAAGTCAGACCGCAGGCCCAGTAGGCGAAGGATATGGCATTCCTAGAAATCAAACACAGGGTAATTATGACGCACCACCAAGAAGCCAAACGGCCGCCGCAACAACTGGTGGCTACACGCCCCCACGGCGCGCACGAACCGTCGCCCCGATTGAAGAAGACAGCTATGGCCCTCTCCAGCGAGGCCAACAAGGTTATGAGCAGCAACCTAGGACGTATGCGGGTAAAGCTATATACCAGCCTGCACAAAGGACACCAGAGAGAAGTCAAACCGCTGGACCGCCAACAAGGGGTGAACGCCAGTTTGCACCGCCGCAACGAACACGGACGGCACCTCTCAGAGGCGAAGAGTTTGGCCCACCAAAGAGAACAGGGACAGCCCCGCCGAGGGGTAATGCACCTCCGGAAGCTGATGGAGATGGTGGAAGTAGTGTGTATGAGATGCCTTAAGATGCAATGAGTGGCGATGCCAATGGGCGATCGTTTGGGAGTTAGTTTGGAGTTAATTTTTGTGGGTAGGGAATTTTTTGTTTTCTGGGAGTGATGTAATGTGATGAGATGAGTGAATGATGGGTTTGGTGGCTTCATTTAATTCTGGGATCAGTTTTGTAAATATATTCTCTTGACGTGTTTTCCTGCTCCATTTTTAATTCGCTGTACCATAGGGCATCGACTTACGGGGAGAGCTGAAGATGTGACACAACGGAGTTTGATTTACCACTTTATAGAGTTGTACTTAAGTACTTTAGCGGATGGGTCCTTTTTAAGACAAATTGACGATGCCAATCGTTTTTCCGCGGCTTCTCGGGTTTCGAGCTCGTCTAATTCCTCTATGGGTCCTTTGCCTTCTAGCTCTAGGGCCAGATTGTATTCTAATATCGCTTTGATATCTGACACTTTTATCTAGCTACGAGATGCTTGAAGAGATTTTGCGCTACTTGTGCTTCCAGTAGATTACGAAAGTTCAGTGGCAAGAAGCGCCACTAGCTAGACTATGGCGCCTGTTATCCGCTACGACTTGGGAATCGAGTGACATCAAAGCATGCAGTCAGCAAGTATACAAGCGGCGCTCAATTTCTACGTGCAATCCAGCCAAAGCAGGCTACAGTAATGTTTCAAAAATGGCTTTCACCCCTTTCCGTGATTTCCAATTTCTCCATCGAAACATCGGCAATCATAATCTGACGTTGAGACTGGCGAATCAGAATCAAGCTCAAAAAAGTCGCGTGAGTATCACGAAATCTCTCCTGGGTGGTGTTACCTCTTACGGTCACACAAATGCCCAGCCTTCGGACTGCTACATGTTTATTCAATTCATGGATTATCTCGCCAAAGGAAAAAACCTTCCTCTCGTGAAAAGTTAGAAATCTGGCCTCGGAACCCTGAAAAAATTGTGCTTTCTGCCGGCCTCTTTTGTACTGGTGGCTTAGCATTTATTTAGTAAGCTTTTACGCTTTACACTTCACAACTATAATACAAGAAACCCGTTTCATTTCACAGAAAGACGATCGCGGATTGCAGGCCAAATAGGTTATATCAACGAAGAGACCACCAGATGACCACAGCCCTTCCTTGATATTATTATCTATTATGTCTACAGTTTCCAAGCTTTTATCCAACACCCTCACACAACATGACCCGCATTCGTTGCCGCAGTCGTCACAGGCGTTATTGCGTTACACCATGATTCGGACGCTCTACTTCAGCCATGGGTTGCAGAATGGCACCTCCATGCTGTACGTACCGAGTTACCGACACTAACGGCGTCCTCTCCTCCACGGGCACATACGGCATCGCAGTCCTATTCCTTACTATCGCCGAGTACGTAATGAGCCAAATATACGACACACTATATCGTCAGTCTTCCTCTTTCCCAGCAAAGCAAAAGAACTCACGTGATGATAGCAGCCAAAACCAGGACACCCGAGTTCTTTCCGCATGTGCGGGAGCGGTACTGGCTCTCGCTCTCGCTGTTGTCATAGCTCTGGTAATAATTGTCTGCGGCACATCCGACGCTAGGATCTTGGGCGTAAATTACGATGGAGAAGACGGTGGTGCCGATCCAGACGATCATGAATTCGATCGCAAGGGTTAGGACCACGAGCGGATGTAGGGACGAGGTGAAGTAGCAGATTATGTGCACCACGAGACTTATTACTGATGCGCCGCTAAGAGAGAGCGGAATGATGGCTATAGAGGAGCCGAGACTGCAGGTCGTTAAAGAACAAAGGCCTGAGGGGGGGGGAAGATACATACGAAATAGAGGAAAGCCCGCATATGATGCAAACAGCCAACAGCTGGAAAAAGAGTGTTGGGAGGATAACTTTTATGTTCCAGCGGATATCTGCGCCTTTGGGTGCCATTTTGATGGTTTTAACGAAAGTGAGTTCGTCAATAAGGGCGAAGAATGAAAACGAGTGTGGATTTATGGACCTATACAAGTAGTTTACACTACAGATTCCATCCGTTCGTATGTATTTATGCGATCTGCAAATTAAAGGGGCGCTTACCAGTTGTAGGTTCTAAAAATGTTAATTTACCCTTACCTTAGATACCTATTAGTAAAAGTGAGTCACTAACAGGCAAACAGGCTCTATTCCATAACTCCAATTGCAATTGTAGACAACTCTGCCTGGAAATGCGCCAAGAGCCGTTATAAGCGCTCTCGCTATGTAGAAGCTTCAGTCTTAACTTGCGGCTAGCGCAAAGGAGGCCAGGATTGAGAAGGATGAATTGTATGTTCTACATCTTTGATACTTTGTGGCTGCTGCTAATGGTGGAGTATTTGCTTCGTCTTTGAAAGATCTTGGAAAGGTGGGTCGGGGTTTGTTTGTTTGTAATCATATTGTATTCGACCGCTTGCGGTCATGACATGCTCTCATTCCCAGAATTTTTCGTCCCTCGCAAGCTCACTCCTCAAAAGATCTTGCGAAGTCAGCTGACGGGTAGTTTTCGAGCGCAGTCATGACATACATTTTTCCCCTTTCCCTGCCACTTCTCGAAACCAACAAAGGAAATAAGCAAAGTCATGACCCCTCATCCCCTAAAGGTGGGTCGGGGTGTTTGGACTGAAACATGTCGATGCTGAAGAATCTGAATGATGAAGTAGAAGTTGAGGGGAAAATTGTCTGATGACAACCTTCAAGGCGGCTAATAATATGAGCTTTAACTCTCGGGTTAGGGTTTCAGCTCACTGGATCCCTCAACCTCCACTTCAGGCATATCGACGGGTAGCATCAATACCTCTATTAAAGCTTCACTTCCCCGCATGACCGGAACAGGTCAATTAGAACTCTAGTAGATAACAACCCTTACAAAATGAACCGGGGTATCCTCAAACAGAAACCTCCCTTCCAAGAGCAGCCTACAAGTTATCAATCTATCCTCCGCCGCCCCCGCGTCTAATTTTTCAAGTGACTCTCAATAAACTGTCTCATCTCCGTCTTCCCCAGCGGTATATCAGCGCGGTTCTCTCTACTCTCAACCGTCTCCACAAGTTTATCCCCTTCATCCGCCCAGACATAGTGTCGAAACTCGGTATTCGTCCACCCCGTGCCCGGAAGATCTAGCAAACAAACGTCAGAAATTCCCGGTATACGCGCAGCAGAGAAAGGGTTTTACCATTACTCCCAGTCCAATCCTCGGTAAGATAATGCAAGAACCCACCATGCAGCACACAGACCACGTGTTCCTCGCTCCTCCCCCTAATCCACTTCCTTACCCAATTCGCCCGTTCCTTCAGCGGCCCTGGCGTCGCCGCCCACTTCCCCTCCTTACTCGTCCAATCATCGGTAAGCCGCGAAAGGTCCACGGTAACCTTGTCCCCAGCGCTAGTAGTTTTGAGCATGGGATCGACGGCGAGGATGGAAGCATCGGAGCCGGTATCGCACGGCAGTTCCGAGGTTTCTTGGAGTTCTGGCAGGGCGAGGACGGGGACGTTAGCGGCGATTTGCGAGGGGAAGCCGAGGATTGTGGTTTGAATTGTGCGCTTCAAGGGAGAGGTGACGAGGAGGCCGACGGGTGGTTGGGCGGGGAAACGGGTGGGGAGGGTGAGGCATTGTTGTTCGCCGAGTTCGGTCAGGTATGGATCCCGGAGATGGTACTTTTCGTCCACGTTGTGGTGGGCCTGCGGGGGAGTTTGTTAGACGCAAGTTTGTGTAGGTGTGAGTACGCACTTGACCGTGGCGAACGAGAGTGACGATTTTTGGCGCCATGACGCTGTAGATGCCTGTCAGTGCTGTGGAAGCGGTGTGAAGCCAGCGCCAGTACTTATTTCTCTCAAATTGTAGCTGTAGCTGTAGCTGTAGCTGTTGATTCCGTCTCGTCGAGTAACGGTGGGGTTGAGGGGTTTTAGAATACGGTATTCAAGCGTTACTGCTAGCTAGGGAAGCTTCGGGAAGGTCGGCACCAGGCATAAAATCAGGATTGATTAGGCCTCAATGCAGATCTCTGCCACCGAAGATTCGATTCGGTTTCCGATCTTGGCCCTACTTAGCCGAAATAACTTTTCTCGGTGCAGGAACCACGGTCTGGCCCTCGGCTACCGGCAATATTGGCAGCGGCAGTGAAATAGGGTTAGGTGACAATGTCCGCGATGGTGAGCATCATAGATAGAGATAGATGGACTGGAGGCTTCGCTACGCTCATGGAGTAATGGTCATGAATCAGTCAATAAAAGCTGCGGACACATTCAATTCACTCCGTATCCTGGTGCGGGCAGGCCGGGCGGGCCACAGCATCCCGCCCTGGAGGATTTTGGAATCTGTGAGTGCATACTCGAGCATCGGACGAACAATGCCTAGTCTTGGCATCTAAAAGCGGAATGTACTTCCTCTGACCACCCAATTATAAGTTCCCATGAACGCACTCCAGAGACACGGCAAGGACGCTTCCAATATCTGTCCCCGTCTAACCCCCACCAGCGATAAGCATGGCTTAACACCCAATCAAGGAAGCAGCAGCATATCTAAACCTATCCCCAAACTCCAGCTATAAGCAAAAACTCCGCCTGCTATGAATAACTGGTTGAATGAGCCCATCCACAGTGCAACAGAAATAAAGAGATATAGAGCAAGCAAAGCCGAACACCTTCATAACAACCCATGAATGCCACAACCCACCCAGAACGACAACCAAAAGATATGAAAAAGACATCTACTCCCCTTCACGTTATCCTCTAAGGATTCCCAAAGCCTTTGCCATTCTCCAGTGCCAAAGACAGCTTCAGCTTCAGCTTCTTCCTGCTCGAATACTCTGGCAACAGTAGTCTTCCAAAGCAGGTAAGGCTACTTGGCAGCCTTTCACTATCCTCCCCATTCCTCACAATGTAAAACATAACATTCTCCAGCCCACCAATCGGAACTCTCGCAGAGCTAGTGACAAATTCCAAAAGAAGCCGCTTCTTGTCGTCATTAAAGCCTTTCACAACCGCCCAGAAATCCTTAATCACCCGATGGTTTGGGTGATACCCGTCCTCATACTTGCACACCCGCTCCAGTTCCGAAATATCAATGTTGCCGCCGCTCTGGCCCTCCACAAGAGCTTGAAAAGAGGTGACGTCGAAGAGGCTAAGGGAGCGAAGCGAGTTGACAGCGAAGAATCCGCGCTGAAAGGCGAGGTATTGGCGGCGGATAGAGCGATCTGTGAGCCAGGAGATGTAGTCGGTGATGTATTGTTCACGATTGGCATTAGTTACTAGGGGTGCTTCCTCAACATCCTCATCGTCTGGAGGCTGTTCTTGCTTGGACTCGGGAGGGGTTACTAGGGGCGCTTCCTCAACATCTTGTTCGTCCAGAGGCTGTTCTTGTTTGGATTCCGGTGCGATGATCTCGTAATCGGCGTCATCCGAAGAATTGGTACAATCCTCCACCCGAGACATGTCTGGGGAAGGGGTGACTGGGCGATGCAATGGTAATGGAATTGCAACGGTAGTAGTAATATTTGACGATGTATCGCCAAACGTGCATGCCTCAGCTTGGTCCTTTGTAGCAATGTCCTGGTAAGTAGAAGGTGCTTCTTGCGTTCTGAACTCCAATGACTGAGCCCTACCAACCTCCAATTCTCTCTCATACATGCTGCCAGTTGGCAAATAAATAGTGTTCCGGTCACCCCAATCTTCCTCATCATCGGACGGAAGCTTGACCCGCTCTGGAAGCGACACATCGTCTTCTTCACTCTGCCAGCTCTTCTCGCTCTCACCTCCATCTGGAGTTAGGTTATTTTTGTCGTGTTTAGAAGACGATCCACCATCAGAACTGTTTTCAAAACTCCCACCTGTATCTTCTGGACATTCCTGAGGCCGGTTCTCGTTTTCGAGTCGCTCGTCTGAGCCTGCATCTTCGGCGTGAACAACTTCCCCAGCGGCTTGCTCCGTCTCACTAGTGGCGTCCACAGCATTGAGATCATGGATACTGACCCTGTATCTTTGTTCCCCGGTCCGCAATCGCCGCAATCGAGCCTCATCCTCAGTATTCAAAGTCTCCAGTATGTGACTCAAACCCCCCAACCACTCATCGGTAGAGTTAGCAATAGTAGGGTCAGCAATAGCAGGTAGCCAATCATCCAGAGAGTCGGAAGGCTTCTCAGGTCTCTTCTGCTCTATTTTTAGCCTGGTCGCTTTGATACTTAGTATTTGTTGAGGGAGGAACTCCGGGCCCTTCTCTTTGGCTTTAAGCATGTTGATGTTCCGAACCTGGTCAAAGACAGAGTATGAATATTCGTACGTGCGCACAAAAACATCACCAACGTCACCATCCTCCCACCCTCTCATTTCCTTGAGACCTCTTGCAAGTTCAGGCCAATAGTCGTCGATGTCGTCCAATGTGGGGGTGCCATCAAGGAGCTTGATGTACAATGCCTTCGGAAAGTTCACAGGAAGCGTGATCCCATTATAGACCGCCAACCCCATCACCAGACCGACCAGCTCGAATTTTTGAGCTGATTCCAGACTACTTTCACACAACCATGACAGGCGTGTTCGTTCATCGGTTACAAACACACCATACTCCGGCCTCAGTATCTCTGTCATTAATAGCGAAAAGAATTCCTGTTGCACACCGCCCTGGTCGACGCCTTCTTCACCTTCCGCGAATCGAATCTTTAATGGTCGCATGAGCTCCCTATGCTCGCGATGTATTAGTTGATTAAGCGCATCTTCCAACAAGTTGACGCGGCGAACAGTAAGAACAAAGTATATGCTCAAAGCAGTGTCAATTTTTGCAGCCAATGCGGGATATCCAACTCTCGTGAGCTCACTCATCTGGCCTGCCATACGAATGTTTGCAATGGCAGTTTCATATGCCTTTTTCATGATATCGAGATTGATTGCTCTGAAGAAAGTAACCAGGTGGGGAACTGGAAATAGGTATTGATGATTGAGAAGATGAATGTCATTGGGAGAGGGCAACGGAGTGGCTGAATTATACCAATCAACGGGCCAGATATAAGCGTTGATTCTTTCGCCGATTGTTTTCGTTTCAAAGATTGCCGGCAAGAGACCGTAACACTTGCAGTCCGAATAGAGAAGCTCGAGCATTCCAACACACGCTCCTGAAAGACTTTCCTGTTTGACTATTTCGTGACCATCCCAACTTCGCATGAAGACGGCCCTTGTCCATTCCAGTGCACACCTGGCCAGTCCTATTCCACCCTTTACTGCGTCAAAGTTCACCTGACCTATCATATCTGTCCCAAATTCCTTACCAATTTGTTCACCTCTTTCTTTCTGAAGCAGCTCTTGGCACTTTCGGAGATATTGTTTGACGTAAGATATGGTATCATCCTCCGGACGACCCCTTCTGAACGAAACGGCCCGTAAAACTCTCTTCATCAACCGTTCCGCCAATTCGTCGTCCAAACCAATGTCAGGCACAACATCGATTCCTGGGGATGACACCTTTCCGGATGCTCTCAGCTCCGTCACTATCCGGAAAATTTCATCGTCCTTCACAAGCCCATTTGCCAGAACATGGAGGGACAGAACTATCATTCCGGCTGCTTCTCTATCCAACATTCCTTTGCCTGGTTTCGTGAAGACGCTGGCTAGACCCATCCACATACTGCATTTCACACATTCCTCCCAGCCGTGCTTATACAATGTGTTAAGTGCTTCGTCGATAGAACGAGGGTTGAAATCTAGGCTCTCGCTGTCGCCAATTCCACCAAATGATGATAGTGCTGCTTCCGGCGTGGAGAAGACGTAGAAGATACTCTGTTTTGCAAATTGTATTGCATCTCTCCTTTGTGCCGCTGTCGTCTTTGTATTGGCGCACACGTTCACAAGTGCTTTGCAAATATCTTCATCGAGTAGCTTCAGGCTCTGTGGAGACGCCACGGGTTCCGCCGGTTCCCAAAGTGTTTGTGTATTCTTTTCTCCTCGGCTCGGAGTAATTTGAACAACGGTTGCCGTCTTCCTTCCTTGATGACCATGATGGAAGTTTGCTAGTGGAGGAGGTGGCGGAGGTGGCATCGCAAAGGCACTGACAGGGGTATTTAGCTTTGCTTTGGCAGCGTTCGAGTGTGGTGTTGGGGTAACGTCTTTCAGAGATGGGCCTCGCTTCCTAGGTTGTTGGAGGATTTCTTGATGTCGGATCTGGCTCACAGGTTCCGAGTCTCTGCTTAGCCGTCCTGTATCCATAACTTCCATCGGATTGCTTGGGAATTTGAATTTGGGCGGTTCTTGAGGCGATAGGGATAGCGCATCGTTACCATTCTTGGCTTCCTCAGCGTCCCAACCTTGAGGCGAGAGACTAAAGAACTGGTTTGGCGGTGGAATGCTTATCCATTCAATCATCTTCATTGCCACCGTATTGAATAGTTGTTGTGTAAATGATCTGGTATCCTTTAGACCTTTGTCTTTGACTACACTGACTTCCTTCTGCCGTGGCTCTCCTTTCTTAGTCCGTCCCCGGTCGTCCCCACCATCCGGCCTATTCTCCTTCTCCTCATCATCCAGTTCACTCGCAATGCTTCGAGGCTGCACGCCGCCCTTCTCCGTAGCTAATGTTGGTACGACAGGTTTTCCGGGACACAGTGCTTTTAACGGATCGTCTTGTGAGGCTAAACTGCATGCGATAATGCGCGACGAAAGAAGTGTCAACCGTCGGGATGCGCTGGAGTTCCGGGAAAGGCGTTTCCTTGATGTATAACAGGTTGGAGTGCCGCAGAATTCGCGCTGGCAGCCGTAGAGCAATTGGTTCATGTACCTGATTATGACTGAAGTCAGCCTATGGTCCAGTGGGGAGGTGCATGCCCACGGACCTCCGCACCAACGCCTGGAAATTCCTCTGCCGTTCATCATCTACAACGGCTTGGATCTTGTTGGGTGCTTGAATCGAGATAGTGTGCTTCTTCAAAATAGTGGGCGCGCTTGCCAGTAGGGTGGCGTACTCGCTCGGGATTGAGGGAGTGGTAGTTGTAGCGGTGGGGTTCCGGTGGGATAATGAATCGGACATTGCTTGCCCGTCCATCTACGCAGTTGGTAGTGTCGCTTTGTGTTGCTGAGGATTTGGGGGAGGAGGTGGAGAATGCAGCGGTGTGAGGCTGAAAGCAGTTATGCAAGAGCACTACCTAAAGTACCTGTCACCGTCCCTCTTTAAAATTAAGCGCCATTGCAAGGTACTCTACATGCTACTTACGTCATAAGGGGCGCGATGTGATAAATGTCTTCAAGGGTCTGACGAATTCTGGTAGTCGTATTTTTTGCGCTTTGCACACCCTTTTCTTGTTCTTTCTCTTTTCTCTCTATCACATGCCGAGAATTATCATTGCGCACTTTGGCTGTCTCAATAACGTTCTCTTGGATGCTCTAGATTATGAAGCATGTAGTCGTTGTAATGGACCTGTTTAATTGTTGCTATGACCGAAGGAGCTGGGAACTCAGAGTGGACTCTGCTTCAAGTTGTCAACTACAATGCATTACTTTTCAACCACAACGAAGCGCTGCAGCTTGCAGAGCTAGAGTGCTACCGAACTTTAAGTCCAAACTTCCATTATGGTTAGGGACAGCGAAGCTCTGCAAAACTTTTTCAATGATGGGAAATAGTCCAGGGACGTCTTAATATATACTGGAGTTTACTTCAGTATATATACCTAGGTAAATATATAAGGCTTTTATGTCCCCCTTAATAATCACCAATGCTCAGCGTACTCCCTCATGGTCCAGCGCAATTTCCCTCCACAATTTATCAAGACTATTCTGAAATAACTTATTCCGCCAAAACTAAGCCGCGGTTATTTCAAGTAGACGGAGAGTTCATCCTTAGCCCTCTGAAGTTGGCCTTTCTTCAACAGAAGTTCACGTCTACGACGCTCCTTCTCAGGATCCTCCACCAGGAGCTTCCTGCAAGTCTCTTCCGCTACGACATTCAGTATCTGCATCTATACTTTATGGCATGCGGAGTACACTTACCATCTAGACCCTCTATACCCATCTGAATCTTGAGCCTCTCCAAAAGACCATTCTTACAGGCCTCTAGGAATTCGCCCATAATGGTCATGTAGACGTAGTCGATATATCGTTTTCGCGCAATGTCATAATATGCCTGTGCTTCGGCCAGAACCTTTACCTCTCGCCTGTAGTGGTCATATACTTCATCGACTTCGGGAGTCGGCGACGGCGCACGCGGTTTACCAGCGGTAGGTCTACCTCTTCCCTTTACAGGAGTAACAATCGGTTGACCCACAGCCTCTTTTGCGAGCTCTTTTGCGAGCTTCTTCTCATCCCTTTGATCCTCCAAATTCCTCCGGCGTCTTTCGGACAACCTCAATTCATTCTCCCTTCGAAGATTTTCGTAGTCTCTGTGATTAAGCGTCCGAATTTCAGACGACTCCAGGCGCCAGAGCCTCTCCATGCTCGTGCGATGCTGAACAATAGCAGCACTGAGGAAGTCCTCCACGACAGAGCGAGCCTTTTGGCAAATTGGCGACTTGTCATATCTTTCGAACACATCCACGAAACAGGCGTAAGCCAAATTTCCAACATGATTCGCCACCTTTTCGGTAAATTCGTTGACCTTAGACTCCCAGCCTTTGATGCTTGTAAGCAAGCGCAGCGAGCATCAGTCTGGGAACGAGATCACCTTTGATGTTATCTTTTGCCACATTTTTGACGGCCTCCGGATCAACCTGATTTGGAAGACCAGTTGTCGACGTGGTTTCGATTATGTGGCGAATCCTAGGTAAAGTGTACTTATGAGGTAACGGTTGAGTTCTGGGCTTGGTCCTCCTTTGCGATGAGCCAGGGGCAACTTCTGGATGGGGCCGCTTCCTGCTGGGTGTGGTGATTGGTGATTGCATTTGGACTGTAATGTCCTCATCGCCTTCTTCTATCAGACCAAAGCTCGGCGTTGGAGTTTCATCCCGGCCCATCGGCTGGCGCTCATCGAACCAACCTCCGAGTCCTTGGGGTCTCTTTTTGAGTTGATTCCTCCAAACACTCAATTCTTCGTTCTCGGCGGACTCGGACATTATGAGCATCTGAGGGCGTGTTCGTTCCAATGCCGCCGAAAATTCTTCAACAGTGTTGACAAGCTCTTGCTGGAACCTATTCTTCCCTGGCGCTCCTGATAAATGCTGGCGTAGCTCATTGTCGAATGCCGTAAGGAGCCTCTCAACAATGATAACCTGGTTTTCAGATGGTGGTGCAGGAAGTCCGGCAAGAGCGTTGTTAATCTCTTCCGCCTGTACTTCGATAGTCTCTATAATTAAAGGCAGTCTGGGAAGGATTAATATGTTTACTAGTAGTAGCTGCATCCGGTCTTACCTCCTAATTATCAATTTCCCAAGCTCCTTGGATAGGTACTGGGTTAATTTTGGCGTACCAAATCTGCCCTTTAAATCTGTGAGCTCCCTGTTCCAAGGGGCTGTGGACCGGAAGAATTCGGCCTCCTGCTGCCGAGCAGTCACGCTATCAACACCCTTATTCAGTGCATCCTGATTCGGCTGCTTAGTAACAAAGTAACCGTGTCTCAGACGATGGGAATGGCCACGAAGTATATCCACCCATTGGCCATGATCGCCGTCCTCGACCGTGTCCGGTTTTGTCAATGCGCCAATAGTTCTGTCTTCGCCGAGCTCACGGGAAAGTCGAGAAGCTGACTGATTTACTGCATCATCTAGTTTTTTTTTTGCTTGTTAGCACAGCAAGACGATATGCTGCAGAGTCCCGGGTCAAACAAACCTTTCATCGTTATAGCGAGGAGAATAAGGCAATCAGGCTCCCTTACGTATTCCTCCACCAGTCCACCAACAAGGTTGATAAGATACTTTTCAGAGTCCTGTATACGGTTATTTATTCATCTATTTGCCAGGAAACTACACAGGTACAAACTGTTTCGGTGGTCTGAATGACTCCCGGAAGATCAATAAACGAGAGATTGGGCAAATCGGGGGCGGTAAGCTCATTGTCATATCAGTAATAGCATTTCATAACAAATGTGGCTAACTTACCTCCATTACTACAACATTTGGACTAAATTTCACCTCAAAATCATCGTTGGTATGCGCAGACCTGGAGCGCTTGCTACCCAGTTCAGCGAAGTGCCCATTAAACGCACCCCCACGACTACCATTAGCAACAGTATCTTCCTTCCCGTAGTCCGGGGCCGCAAATACTGTCCAGTTCTTACTCGGGTTTAAAATTGCGGTTTGCGCCCTGCTAAGAGCTGACTCGACCTGCGATTTATCCGTGAGGTCGAGGAAATGTACCTGCCTTGCCTCCCCCTGGCGTAAAACCCACGGATCGCCGCCGCTCCTGCTTGGCTCATACTGTTTTTTCAACCTCAAAGATATGCGGCAGGACCAAGTCTGATCGGCACTCGCAGCCTCGCTGAGACTTATCTCCAGGGGGCAGCGGGTGCACGTACCAGAGTAACGTGGAACTTTGATCTATGATAATGAATTAGCCACCTTCCGAGTTTCCAACAGGGTATGAAGGAGAGAAGCTCACCCCACTTATCGCTTCAATAAGACTGGACTTTCCTGCACTCTGATTCCCAACAACTGCGATCCGGGGAAGAGGTAGCCCGAGATCCTCGATTCCTGACGCACGAAGTCGGTTTACCAGGTCCACCAATTCCCTCATGCCTCCCCCCAAAACACTCAAGCCATCATCAGCAGGACTCGGAGTTGGCCTACTAATAGCCAGCACCGCAGTTTTCGCCTCCTCTGTGGATGGTCCCGAGCCATATCCCTGGTCAGTTGGTGGGGATGGTGGTATTTCTATCTGTCGAGAAGTGCTTGTTTGGAGTTGGTTATCAGTGTTCGCGTCCGGCATGGTAATGTCTAGTGGTTGAGTCAGGTATATGCCCCACTGCAAGCGTACACAATACGCAAGTCAAACTCACCAGCGCCAGTGCAGGCTTCAGGTTGGAGAGAATGGCTCTCAGCATATGGCACAGCCGATTTCACAAAAGTTTCCATGATACTAGAAAGAGGGGTCATCGGATGGGAGGTGGGAAGAGAGATACAGTCCAGGATAGATCTATGCAATTTATAGTTATACTTAGAGAGTTATGTAGAAGTGCAAGGAAAGCAAGTGGCGAAGTAGAGGGGAGTATGAGAGAGGAGAGAATGGGAAACGACCAGCTCTTGTAGAGTCTTTGGTCCCAAGTCATAAGTCGAGACCACCAATCAAATTTCGCCAGGCAACAGGGTACCAACAAGATCAGCAACTTTTTCCTTGCAAATCTCGACTTAGGCACAATCTCGAGTTGGACCAAAGACTATATTTTGTAATCTGTGGTTTGTTCAGGTGTCTTAAAGGGATATGTTGTTGGATACTGATCCACACTACGCCAAGCAGTCTGGAATATGCGGGAGAATCCCATGGTTTTGGGCTGGATCCTGTGCAGAGATCTGCTGCACAGCATGTTGGCTCCTAGTGTAGAACTGAAGGAGGGGTACGCCCTTGCCGTCTGGAAGGAAGGGGCTGGTAGCTCGAATTTTCTTTTCTTTTCTTTTCTTTTCCTTTCACCACTCAGTGTGTTCTGCGCGAGCGCATTTTGTATAAGTTCCTTGTAGTTATTAGAGTCATTTCCGCACCAGGAACGTAGAGTAGCTGTGAGGTTGAAGCAGAGGAACCTAGTCGATTCAGACACCTTATCAAACTGGTAGTGTTCGTTCAAGGGGAAAGCTCGGAGTCAACTGGAAAAAGAAACCAATCCCTACACCAAAGCGGCACCTGGAATGATATGATGTAGCTTGAAAGCGGGCCGTGCGCATTTGCCTATGTACTTAGATCCATGGAATAAGGCTGAGGAATCACGTCCTCATTCACTCTTACTTAAACTAAATCCTGTTAGTCACAGATTTCAGCTAAAAATGAATGAGGGATAGTGTTTGGTTAAGCACTTCCTTGTAACAGCATGTCGTAATGATGTTTGGTTGGGTTAGGTATGAGGGGCTCGCCAATAACTTATAGATTAGCCGCCGGTCCGCACTCCCGCAACCGTGCCTTGCAGATACATCTGATACTCTACTAAAGCACCATCTCATAAATGTAACCCTTGCCTTCCCAGAACTCATTATCCACTATGCACATGGAAGGTGAAATCGGGAATGTTTGAGCGTCCATCCATACAAATTTCTATGTAAAGTATATTCCCTAGACAGGTGCGGATAACCCTTGGGAAACAGGGTGACTGATATGAACGATGATTCGAGAGTAGGAGTATATATTAATACAAATCGCATAAATATTCGGAGAACACTCCTTTAGATTAATTTCCCAAGCTCTGATCAACTCCTCGGGGCTCGTAATGCGATTATTTTACTTCCTTCGATTCCGAGACCCGGAGCAGACGGAAAATACACATTGACTGCTCCTGGAATTCATGTGCAGGTTTCTATTTTCTCCCACAATTCACCTAGATCCTAGCTGACAAGAGAGACAGTTCATACCTTACACTGCATACATAACCAACCTCTTCATTGCTGACAAAGATGGCATTGAACGGGACATAGTTCTTGGTTATGACAATGCCTCTTACTATCCAGTCGACCCAAAACACAGTGACTACAATACTGTCCCTGGCCGCTACGCAACCGTATCGGCAATGCCACATTCAGCATTGACGGAGTAACTTATCACACCCCCAAGAACGGCGGCGAGAATGCACTTCACTTTGGAAAGAATAGCTGGAGTTACCGCCTTTTCAACGTCTCGGCCTACAATTAGAAAAGTATAACTTTCGCCGTAAATAACCCTGCGTTTTCGACGGGAATGCCAGGACGGGTACTGGCCAGTGTCACCTACTCCGTCACCCCGGGTGCCCTTAGTATCAAGATGAACGCCATCTCTCCCGAGGCAAAGACCCCCAATCATGTTGACGCAGCATACATACTGGAATCTCAATGAGTTCCAGAACCCTGACACCGATTTTATCTAGAATCACACTCTTCATACTCCTTTTTCAAAGCGCCTCCTTGAGCCAGACCCGGGTATGGTCCAAACTAGCCCAATTCTGTCGATTTTCCAAAGCATGATATCAACAACTTCTAATCTACGCCCAAGCAACTAGGTACCAACACGAGTTCCCCCCTCTGGAAAGGCAATTGCGGTACTACTTCGGGCTGTGCGGGGTACAATAATGTGGGTGGCCGATAAGCCAAAGAGACTCAACCAGCCTGTTGCAGTATTGAAGAGTGAGTGGAGCGGTATTTCGGTTGAGTACTATACCAACTTGGTGGGGGTGCAGGTGTATAGTTGCTATTGGATGAATGGTGCCATCAAAATTAAGTCAACGCAGGTATTGCCAGGTGGTGATAGCAATGGGAATGTAGAGAGCAGTGGGTGTGTTGCCAGGAAGCGCAGGACTGAAACGATAGAATCAATCAGTAAGTTATTCACGCCGGAGACTGATATTAGCAAGTGCAGTTCTATCTGCTAGATAAATAGGGTCACATTCCTTACCAGATCTTTGGTCCTAGTGATAAATATGATGGAAAATAGCCTACAAGTATAACTGTTAGGTAGATGAGGATAAAAATCTAGTGGGGCTATGGGTTGATGTAATATGTAATTGTAACTACGAGTAAACAAACGAACCCACAGTTCACGAGACCGTGATTGGTGATTCATAATCGTGATGGTAATTTAGAGTTTGCCTTCAATTCTTATTCATCTTTTTACCTGTCCTTCCAACTTCACTTCCGCAGTTTTTCCTTCATCGGCTTCGTAATAACCCCCCATCACTTCTTTGCACTTTCTAACCCGCTAGGATGTTTCACAGGACGACCTTTGGTTTGTATTTGCTGCCTGCTTTTACCCAGTGGCACCCATCAATCTCGAGAACAAGCCTGAATTTAAGTGCGAATCACTTGATCAGAAAGCTGGGAGCAATCTCAATAAACTTCTTAATGTGAGCTACAATACTCCTACTGGAATGGTTTTTTTATCATATAATAAAGCTTTTGCACATGTACTATAGATCTATACCGGGCTGGCCTCCGACTCCACTTCTATCTCCAAAGACATTGAATCGCTTAATTCCCGGTCGACTATCTTGTATACCATCAAGGTTATCGGTCTGGTGAGTGGTGGAGGCTCTATATATACTATCATACATAGCAAAACTCATCAACTTGTATCGGTGCTAACTATATTGTGTCCAGCTCTCGGTTTGGTTCGTCGATGATTACTGATTGGTTGATCAAGAATAAGGCACCGGCTCAGCACCAGACCGCTCCTCAGAGAGAAAAGCCGCTCGGCCTATCAGTTGAAGTACCCCTGTCTGTTTGGCTGAGTGGTCATTGACGTATTTGTTCCGGTTGATATCTTGGGGTTTAGAGGTTCGTTCCGGTTGTTATGGTATACTCATACATGCACTGGCGTTACGTTCTTAGCATAGTTCTATAGAGCTTGGGGTAAAGGTGTTGGTTTTTCTGGGGAGGTTCTACATATAAGAATAATGACCTGTGTATTGATATTCCTTCCTAAGTGTAGAGGTAAAGGTATATATATTGTTGGCCTCTTGGAAATATACCTCCAGTTGAAATATGTACACTAGGGTTAGAAGACTATATGCAGGACTACGAATTCAAGCTTTTAAGGCTAGAGAACCAGCACTATCACTTATTTCTAAGGTACAATTTTATTGGATGTATAATAAATCGACATCGACATCTGACAGCTCGGGTATCATAAACCATGCAACTATAATTTACAAGTCGAAACCGCCTGTCTTATGAATTCTGGCTGTTACAGACGAGCTGCTCGTCAATGATGACAATCCATCGCTTAATATGACGATATTGGATAGACCCAATAAGTTAAGTGGTGTAGTTCCAATGAGCGTTGTCTCATTTAGTTGGGAGCTGGAAACTGAAGGTTCACAAAATATCACTAGTAGTAGGAATTACTGGTTCTACACTAAATTCTACAGCGGAAATCTCCGCTCGGTTGCGTTCTCTTTAATGCACCGCCCAGGTAGTCTTCAGATTGGCTGTATGTACTCTGCGCTGGAATCCCCTTGAGGGGAACTGGCATGGCGACCCCGAACTTGTCTCCGATCGCAACTCCAACAAGAAATACTACCTCAATGCCGCCATCGCAAAGGAGAGAAGGAAACTTTAAGGACAGAATGGGAATCCCACGTTTTTGGACGACGTACATTTCGCGTAAGTACTTGAGTATACATCAAATTAAAACGGTATTACATGCATTAAAGTCCAGCTCCGTCAACTTCGATATCGAGATCACCCCCAAGTTCTAGAGTATCATCCTCGTCTTCCCACGTCATCCGCCTTCCCGGATATGCTGAATATAGAGTACGACCCCAGGTGTTCTACGCCAACAAACTCGAAAAATATTGTTCTCGTGTGGTATTCCCTTTGTCTGTGCTGTCCGATGATGTGTGTGTTGCATAATGCCATGATTCGTTCAGCATCATCTGATGCTGCATACCTATGAGAAGGACAGGATAATGGTAAGGCGTGGTTAATGAAATATCCAATGGAGTTGCGTTAATTCCAGAACGGAGATGTATGGCCGACAAGATGAACTCTGTCACACTTGCCGACGCTAGTGTTGGACGCGAGAAGTCTCGGAAAAGCGGGGACGAGTAAGTTTGACTTCGAGCGTATTCTAAACTGTTCGAGTCAATGAAGAATAAGTGGCAGTGGCGAAAATCCTCAAGCTCGCATCGAGCATACTTGTACCCGACACAAGATGCCATGAACACGTTATCGCCCATCCTAATCCTGTTTATTGCATTCTAATTCATGAGCCCATCATTCAAGTATCGATACAGTAAGTAAATCATCAAAAAAAGTCGGAATATATGCAAAAGGCTCAAGAACCACCGTAAAAAAGCGCCTAAGAATCAACCGTAAACGAAAATATATTGTACTCCTCTGATATGCAATTAAGATATATATAGGTGCAAAAACAGCAAAGACCAAAGGGAATAGGTTGTCAATCTGTCGAAAATAGGAGAATGGGGGCGCCTAGTCTATGACGACCTTCCGTCAAACAACGCTTTCATGATACCCTTCTTTTTCTCCTTAGTCTTCTCCTTAGTCTTATCTTTCTCTTTCTCCTTCGTGGGGGACCTGTCTCCGCCGCTGTCGCTTCTATTGCTGCTGACTCCCGAAGATGAACTGCCTTGTCGATGCTCTCGGCGCTCTTTCCGTGCCTCCTTTTCTTTTCGTCGCTCCTTCTCTTCCTTATCTCGCCGTTTATCTTCTTTCTCCTTCTTTCTTTCCTCCTTGTCAGCCTTTCGTTCCTCCTTATGCACCTTCTCTTTCTTCCTATACTCCTTGTCTTGTTTTAACCAGCGGCTTTCTGCTTTCAGTCCATTTGTGATCGGATCTTCTGGGGGTGGTAATGCTTTCATCTCAGACTTTGGGACAGCGGTTGGCGGAAGCTCTTCGATTGGCTCAAAAACCCTCGCTTGTTCAAGCAACCTATTATCCTCAATAACCTCTCCGAGTATCTCACCTCCAAGTGCTTCATCCGGATCGTCCCCATATGCCATCCTCAGGTTGTCATCAGCTCCTGCCATGATACTCTTCACGATTTTATACCCTCCTAAGATAACCACAGTCGCGGCGGTACCAACGCCCGCAATAATTGCGAAGTGTGGACTACTCAACAGTGCGAACACAGTCGGGAAAGCCGTCTTGAGGAAAATCATGGCACCAGGTGCTATATGAGTTAGCAGCTGCGAAATCTCGGCCAGCGACAAGCCAACAGCTGCAAAGGTCTCCGGCGTCTTTTGAAGCTCCGAAATCATGGCTGAAAGGCCTGCGGTCCAGCACTGGAGTTCATCGATAATCGATTGTACACGGGCAAGGAGGGCTTGGACGGCTACCACAGAGGGGTCATGGAATAGAGCTGGTGCCATGTCCATAGCGTTTTGCGTGGCGAGTGCACCTGCGCCCGTGCCACGCGTCGAATAAACGGCATCATCGTCCGAGTGTATATCAGACCCTCTTCGAACAAGTGCATCCTCACGAACCAAGGCATCTTCCACAACAAAATCTTCTTCAAACACTGATGGTGAACCTGCTGAAGAACTAGAACCTCCGGCGTGCTTGTGCTTCCGGTGCTTCTTCCTAGTATGCACCATAGCGGTACTGTCGCCCTCGGTCACATCTTGAATAGCTAGGCTTCCGGCATCGCTGATTCGTCGATGTGAGTGAGAAGTAGATTGTCTTCGCATTACGGTGTCGCGAGCACGGCGCTGGGCTTGCCTTTCGGCGGCGATCTCTGCTTTTCGTACTTTATAGGCTTCCTTTGCTTCCTTGAAAGCGGAGAAAAAGGTCTTGCCCTAATTTGATATTTAGCATTCTCATAGTGTAACAATACAACCAAACAAGACCAATGAACTTACACCATTGTGTACAACTTTCCCATGCTGGTCCATGACAGTTACAGTCGCCGCCAATGCGGAGGCTGGGTTGGTTATCATCTTCCCAGGCATTGTCGCAATTCTCGAATAATTGGACCTGGAGAAATTGATGTCGGAAGGACGCGACGGATCTGGAGAATAGAGGTATCGTAGATTGATCGGCCGGAAAATAGGAGGGGACAAATGATGGCCGATAGACGATAAACGATTACCGCAGAGCCGAGTGAGAGAAATCGAGTGTTGGATCCCGTTCACAGTTGATGATATTCGTTTGTTTATTGATGTTGAGGTTGTACGGAGAACGAGGAAGGAAGGGAATAGAAGTACAAATTCCTTCCGCTCCCTTAAACACTCGCTACTCACACCACTGTATGCATTGCATCTATGAAATGCATGATCTAAATAAACGGAACCAGGAATTAGCTGACAACAAAGTGGTGCTTGTGCACTAGTTCGTTGAAGGCGATGGAGTGAGTTGGTTCCGTTGTTCCTTCTGTCTGTCGCTGCCCTAAGCTCCCTGTGCTGGCAGCACCTTATTGGTTGCCTCACTACCACTAATCACAGAGAGATAAGACGTCAACTGAACTGCGATCGCACGACTAAATTCTCCAGAGTTAAGTTAATATGTAATAAGAGAGCAGTCTAAATCGCGTCTGCGGGGTACCTACATACTAAGCATGCTTGCGGAGTGTTTCTCTGTCGCCTCTCGCGGAAGAAGAGGGGTTTCTTGGTTTGTCTACAGCTACAACGCCATCATGCTGCATATTGTCTAACGACGCACGTCCGCACCGTCATCACATCTCCCGTGTGCAATCCCGCACGCACATGCGTAGAGCACACGCTATGTACAACAATAAGGCTAGGAGCTTGTTAGAATAATGTGAAGGCTGGGAATGCTGCCTAACTCGGCCTGGTGACTGCAGCCGAAATAGATAGATGTTTGAACCCAGGATAGGGCTTAGGGACGTGTCGGCGTAGGGCCGTCCAAGGCGGATTAAGAGGCCAATCACGATTAAGGAAGGTCTAGGCTGTAAATGATGTTTCGTTGCTGTTGTCGAAATTCAGTCAATTGGATTCAGGTTATAATTGCCTATTGGCTTTTGGGTGCTCCACGTTTGTTTCCTCCAATATACGATCACAAGTGTGGAAATTCATCCAGGATTGCTTATGTACTTTGAAAAGCAGCATCTTGGTTCTGTTGGCTCTTGCACCGAATTCATTCTCGCAATTCCTTCGAAACTTCTTTGCTCAGAGTTGAACATACGAATAAGCTTCCTGGCTTTCGGGGCTTTGGTTACCGAATAAGTCTACACTGTAAGAAGAGACTATTCAGAGACTTCTCAATCTAAATAGTAACGAGTAGTCATACACGTAGGAAAAGTGGCTCAGGAATTCAAATATTTCTCCACTGTTCATGGAGCGTCACTCGGCGATCTTTTGCCTCACTATACCAGCTCTGATGATGCTCAAGCTATCTCTCGTGAATCTGGAGATTCATTATTTCCCGCGTTGCACACAGATCTAACGATCTTATGCAAAAACTACTACACTTGGACTCATGAATGAGTAGGTGGTACAGAACCCTAATCCAGCTCACTTATCTCTACCCCCCTGTTTCTCTCACACATAACAATCCCTCACACTATGGCCCATCAACCGCGCATAATAGTCCACGGAGGCGCTGGCTTTATCTCCCGCAAAAATCTCCCTCCTGGTTCTGCAGCATACAACTCTTACACCACCTTCCTCCGGCACATCCTCATAACCGGGTATACCGATCTTTTCAACGGAGCGCCAGCACTCGATGCGGCCTGCTATGTCGTAAAGCTCTTTGAAGACAACCCACTCTTCAACTGCGGGCGCGGTTCCGTCTTCACTCGTGACGGGAAAAATGAGCTCGAGGCTTCGGTTATGGTTACGAGTGGGCGAGGATCGGAGAAGCGCGGCGTGGGAGTGACATTGCTGAGGCGTGTGAAGAACCCTATACTGCTGGCGAAGGAGCTATTGGTCAGGGGGGACGAGACGAAACATAACTATTTGAGTGGTGACGGGGCGGAACAGTTGGCAGAGAGCTGGGGGTTGGAGATTGTGGATGATAGTTGGTTTTGGACGGAGAGGAGGTGGAAGGAGCACTTGCGCGGCTTGGAGAATGAGCGTCTGGGGAAGAAGCACGGAGAGGAAATGGAGGAGTATCTGCCGCAAGGTACGGTTGGATGCATAGTAATGGATCGGCTGGGAAATATATGTGTCGCAACATCCACTGGAGGTATGACCAATAAACTTACTGGGAGAGTTGGAGACACGCCAACGCTTGGAGCTGGGTTCTGGGCTGAGGAGTGGGAGGTTCCTCGAGAGATCGAGAGGCCCATTTCGAATGCTAGTCCATTGATGAAGGGACTAGAGTACTTCTTACCTGAGTGTTTCTCCACCCAATCTACCTCACCACAGTTGGAGAAATATCCACCGACCAAAACTAGGGCTATAGCACTCTCTGGCACAGGTAATGGGGAATACTTTCTACGTTTGGTAGCTGCACATAATGTAGCTGCACGCTGCAGATTTGGAAATCGCACCATGAAGGCTGCGGTGAAGGAGGTGATCGGTGAGGGAGGTGATATGCAGAGGGCCGCTGAAAGTATTGGGAAATGGGGAACTGGCGAAGGGGAGGGAGGTTTTATTGCGATGAACGAGAAAGGAGAAGTTGCGTTTGATTTGAATTGCGGTGGTATGTTTCGAGGGTATATCGATGATCAGGGGACGACAAAGGTGAATTTCCAGTTCAGATTGTTACAAGTAATTTTTAATTTGCTAAAAGATCATAGGTGGCTGTGTATAGAGATGAGGAATTGTATTGAGTGAGCTAAGGTTGAGATTGGCTTGGTAGATGACTTTGGTATGTCGTGTCGGACATGGGCTTATGATGTGCTGGCTAATTGCGGCATTAATTTTTACGATGAGTAATTGCAAATCACTTCAAAATGTTGCCCTCGTTTTACCCGTTGGAAAAGTTACAATGTAATACGATCCACAAAGTCTCATGTTGCCTTCTCCACTTGCTCCCTCACATGCATCCCGGCGCGATAAGCTCCACCGCCTCATCCAGTAAGCTCTCACATTCCTCAAGCTCATCCTCCAGCCTAACTAGCAATCGTTTGGACTGCACTAGTTCCGCCCTTTTGCATTTCTCTTGACACTCCCACTCGGTAACATGCTTTACATATTCACTCAAAACCCGTGCAAAATCCTTCTGCAATGCTGAGAGCGTCTCTTCTAGTGAGTTGTAATGGAAACGCAAGACCCTGGTGGAGAGGTCGGTAGTGAGGACGAGGGTGGTGAAATATAGGATCCCCGAGTGAAGCGTGGCGGTGTGCGTCAGAAGAGAGGTAAGGACTATAGGGAGAGATGTAGGAGAAGATGGGCGGGTGGAGTTGGAAGACGAGGTATCGGCGGACGTGGATGAGTAGGTTCGTTCAAGCGTCCTGGTGGGCAAAGGGGTTTGGTTTTTGGTTCCTGGTAAAGGGGGGAGTGGTTTGTCTAATAGTGATGGAGATGGTCCACCACTTGGTGGGCAGGTCATTGCGAGCGAGACTTCTCCAGGAACTGATGGGAGTGGCTTGCACACTCGACACGGGTTATCCGATGATGCCTTCCATGCGGATGGTGGCGACATACCGTTCCCCGATTGAGATGGCGGTATCTTCAATATCGGGGCCATCCTGATTGAATACATCTTAATCCCGATATCAAAGCGGCTGCTAGGGAAAACAAAGGACCGATATTGTCAAACGCAAGACTAGCAACGAGTGAGCACAGACTATTCGAGCCCCAGTGCAATTTTGTAGATCGGGGCGGTTTCGACTTGACTACTCTGGTCTTTCGATAAGTGGATGCCGGACGTCATTCCATTGATACTTTCAATAGCAAGACTTAAGGTTTAAGATAAAGGGTCGCTGGTTTGTGTCTTTGCCAGTGCGACACCACTCCACTCAGTTTTCGGCCTTGTTCGGTGTAGTGTCTTGACTCACCACTCTTGAACTATCGTATGAGGGTTATATTTGCTAGTATGTCACTATCTTCATACAATACCGATTACACATGCTCAGACCTGGCATACCCAACGCCCTCGCTATGCTATAAGCAAATACTGGCCATCTACTGTAACTTTCCAGGCCAAATGACGCCCTTAAAGTTCTCCAACCCACCAAGGTCGTAGATGTTGTCAACTTCCACCAAACTCTCCACTCTCTGCCACAATACCCCACGGGCACGGGGTAGGACCTCCGTCTTACCAGGTTCAATTCGATACAAACACTGTCCTGACTTCCTTGGCCAGCTCTTACACTCATCCACTACCTCCTCTAACGCTATATCCACTTCCTCATCCACTTCCGCCCTGAAAACTATCCCGTCCCGTATATCATCCTTCCAATCCGACCATTTCGTTGTCTCATTTGTCGTCGTCCCTGCCCAAATGAGGTAGAGATGGTAGAGTGTAAACGTCCCACTCAGAATGCTACACAGTATACATAGCAAAAATACTGCGCCGATATAAGCCTGGTCTATCACCGCTAGTCCCATAAAGCGACTCCACTCTATCCACCCGAGCGCGCTAGAATTTATGCCCTCCCTCTTCAGCACCGTGTTGAGAACTCCGAAACTGAGCACCCCACCAACGGCAAGCAACAAATCCGTCGATAATAGGAAAAAAACAAAGTACCGGATGTTAGAGAGGCCGATGCAATTGTTGATCCAGATGCAATGGTGATCATGTTTCGCCACACATACTTTACACACACTGCAATGCTTTGACCTCGCCGGCTTTTGAAAATGGCATGTTCTGCACGGCAGTGCGTGCGGTGGGGGAAAGAAGTTGATTCTGTCGTAGGGATACATTATGACGGCGGCTTTGTGATTTGCGGGTGTTATAACCCCCGGGTCGCTAGACGAAGCAAGGAATATACTAATGTATGGAAGCGGTACGACAAGAAAGACGAGCGTCTTTTGGGCGCTGGAGAGAAAGAACCAGCCCGAGATGGTGAACATGTATATCCCGCCAGTGACAAGGGTGAGATAGAAACCCATCACAAGTGGGTGCTTCTCGTTGATGATGAAGTTGCCACATCGGAGGAGAAGGGGCGTAAGAGCGCCTGAGGTGAGCCTGTGGTCTAGAGTAGAGAGAAGAGCGGGGAGTTTGTAGCGGAGGACTCGGTGAAGGTAACCTATTGGAGTTTTGCTAATACGGCGTCAGCGCAGATACCCAGAGAAGGCAGAGAGTAAGAGCAACCGTAATCGTGGAAGCTGGCCAAAGAGAGCTATGAAGGACAGGAGAGATATGGCTAGGACAATAAGAGCTAAGTGCTGCACTAGGCCCATGACTGAATGTTGTGTTGTGAGTCGCGGGAGTGACTATTCACAATCAGGGCTCGAAATTTGGAACAATGGCTGCACCCTTCTGGTCTTGGTCGATGTCAGGTTGTACCGTACGATACTGCTGGGGCTATTTCTGACAGGCTCTTGGTCTATTAGGCGGTTCTGGTCGTATAGTGATGATTTGATAGGAATAGGCTCTTTGCGAACTCCTTTGTGCGGTTCCTTAAGGTTAAGATAGCTTTTCAGCCTCTTGTTATTTATTGAACCGGCGGCACCAAGACGCTCGGCGGTGCTGAGTAAACAATAAGCACACTCTGAGATGTAGAGGATAAACCATCGGGAATTATTTCGAGGCTGGCATTGCATCAAAAGGTTGAGATCCAATTGTTGAGATGTTGATGGAGTAGACTTGTGGAGTGTAGTGACTGTTGGTGTTCGGTGTGTGGTTGTGATAGAGTTTGGGTTTGGTTGCCAAGCGGCTTTTTGCGGTCATCACGACGCGCAGCGCGTAAATCTATTGGAGCGCGTCGCATCACTACCACTGCCACCGTAGGAGTACTACCTAGTCGTCGCCATCGCATATCTCGACGCAATGGTTACAATAACGCAAGAGGGAAACCTCTCTGCTCCACAATCCAATGGTCTTTTCCAAGATGTCAAATTCTGGTTTTCCTTAACGGTTCCTAGCCGTAACACCCTCATGTCCGACGTCAGGGTATGTCCCCGCCTCCTCCCTTCACTCTGAGCGAGTGTTAATGCTATCCTGCAGGCGAATGGAGGCAAAATCACCCATGCTGAAATAGATGCGGATTTTTGTATCATCGATCATGCGCGACCGCCGAACCCAAACTTTGTCAATCATGATAAGTTCGTATACCATCTCATCGTGTCCACCACCCATATCTATATCTAGGGGGAACTGACAGTTTAACCCTTAGACTTATGTACTCCTACCGCTACATTACAGAATCAATTCGAGAGGGCCTGCGTGAGAATGCCAACGCTTACCGTGTCGACCTGACCCGTATACCACAGAAGAAGACTACCGCGACAACTATTGTGAGAGCTACAACATCGAAGCCAAATCAAATGATTGCGGGTGGACGGAGTAAGCGGGGGTATATTCTTCGACCATAGCAACATGCAGATGAAGTGCTAACGTGCATGCATGCAGACGAAACCCATTTTCTAAGGAGGACGACCTCATCCTCATGCGCGCCATATCGAAACCCGGCGCCAAAACCTACGGCAATAAAGTTTACCAGGAAATAGCTAGCGAGCATCCCTCGCACTCGTTCCATGGTTGGCGTGGGCGATGGGTCGACCACTATTCCAAGCTAAATCCTGACCCACATTATTGGTATAAGAAATTGAAGAAGAGTGCTGGTATCGATGAAGAAGATGAAGACGCAGTAGTGGTGAGGTCGGAACCACGACGAATCCTGCCAAAACAGAACTCACCGAAAAGTTCATCTCACAGACGCACAGATGAGTTTACAAACCAGGACGACCGAATCCTTGAAAAGTACCATAAGACGGTGCAGAAAGCAGCAGACCCTCTAGAGGTATGGGAGCAACTGGAGGAACGATACCCTCATCACCGCGCGTCACATTGGCGCAAGCGGTATAGTGGAGTGGTACTTCCAAGACTCAAAGATAAGGCCTTGTCACGAAGGTCGTCGGGGACCACTCTAGCTACTACCCCACCAATACATGTGTTACAACAGCAAACACCTATTCAAGGCGAAGCCAGCCAGCAATATCTTTCGTCCGCTGCCAAGCTAAAGACCTCTCCAAAGTCAATACCTTCGGCCATTAAACCAAAGGAACTTTCCTCCATTCCTAGACCTCAACCAACTTCGGGACTCAGCTCTCCAACGCCGAAACTAACGGCGGAATCTCTCCCCCCAAATAAGTCCAAGCAGTCCACTCAAGAATATGTCTCCCGTTGGCGAGTCCAAGTAGGTCCCAAGCACACTGGAGTCGCAACCCCTAGCGGGAACTGTAGCAGCAGAGACAACCTCTCTGTTCTAGCACGACCTACCACGCCTCAGGCTAACAAAAAACGCAAACGCACTATCACCCCGAGCAGTCACGGCCTCTCCCGCGACGCCGAGATTCCTTCGACCCCAGAGCATAGTCGCCCAACAAAGCTGCAGCGACGACGGGAACCGTCTCCTGAGCTAGGTTCATCGCTCCCTCCACTTATCGGTTTCGATGGAGTTGATCCAGACCTCGTCATCCCACCCCTTCCTTTCATGGATGCGGAGGAAGACCCGCCTCTCTTGCCAGTACCAGTCCCTAACGAGGATAATACACCCAGAAAGAAAAGGACCATTATATCTCGCTCCAGTCCTCCTTCACCTCTCCTTTGCTCGGAACCCAAAGAGGACCCGGATCTCACGATCCCTCCCCTCGATACAGGCCTAGACCCTTCTACTACATCATCCCGGGAATCAACCCCTGATCCTGACGTGGCCCACAACTTTTTTTTTACTCTCGCCAAAAAGTACCCTGGACTCACCGAGGAAAAGGTGGTCTGGGCACTTCATCGGACAGGTGGCGATGTGGAACTCACGGAAGCAGTTCTCGTTGCCAACCTCAGTGGTGAGGGGCTCCCAGACCTCCCGGGTGTGTGGAGCGAGAAGGAGGACGAGGTACTGAGAGGAAACGATTCTCGTGCACTGGAGGAGCTGATGATGAGGAAGGACGACTATGAGGCGCGCTGGAACTTCTTGGAGGAATGGGAAATGAATTCGCCGAGTCGTAAGAAATCGGGAAGCACTGTTCTATCACAGTAGAAATGGCAAGAGCAACCAGCGGTTCTGGAACTTTTAAGGTATATAAAAGGAGGGTGGTGTTTGGCTTTGGGCGTGGCCTTTGGTGTTTTCTTCCTTATTATGTTATTAGCGATATCCGTTCGATTTCCTGGACATGGATTTGAATCCAGGCCCTACTCTAGTGAGAGCTGTTGTAAAGATTGAATTGTAGAAATTTTGAAAATTTGTGGTCGTCCAAAACTCGAAACCGTGGTTTGGAAGGTCCATATGTTAATATTCACTGCATCGAACTGTAGAGTCTGGTGGCCCCGGTGAACGGGCCCTATTTATTATTCAGTCGTGGCCTCATAATTTCGCATGACATCACTGCTGCCGTGGGGAACTGAAGGTACAACTCCCACTCCAGTCATAATATTTTTGCTTATACGCTTAACAGTATTCTTAACCAATAAGGAAATAAAGCCATCCAATCCATGCTTTAACAATACAGCACGCTTACATTATAACCTCGTTGCTCACATCCCTCTTCAACTCCTTATACGGCAAGCAAACACAATTCCACACTCTCACCTCATCGCCGACCTTGCAGTCTCTGGACAGGATACTGACGCTCTGGACCTTGACCCCACCCCTCACCACCGTCGTCGAGTGCTCTGTCACTGCCATGGGCGTACCCTCGACACGCGACCATGCACCAACCTTGGATTGCCATCCTATGATAGAATATAGGACGCATGCGTCGTGCTTAATCTCGGCCTCTTCAAGGACAATCGACTCCTTGATCCTTGCGCCAGCACCAACAACGGCACTAGGGCCAATAGAGACATTGGGACCAAGTTTGGCTGTGGGATCTACGGTAGCGGTAGGGTGGATAAATACAGGGGGAACAATATTGGCACTTGGTTTTGCGAGTTTGTCGGATTCAGACTGCCAGGCCTTCTGCAGATAGAGGGCATTGGCGGGGACGGCAGAGCTAGCAGTCTTGATTTGTCGCCAGAAATCACGGGTTTCATAGACAAAAAAGCGACGGGAGTCTGAAAGGGGACCCAGAATATCTTGTTCTAACCTAAGAACGGAGCTGGAATCGCCGTCGGTGGGGTCGACAGTCGGGTCTGAGGCGAGACGGTCGGCCTTTGCGTCCGTGGCTGTACGGATCAGGGAGAAGACGGAGGAGCTGAAGAGGTAGACTCCACAGTTAATGAGGTTTGAAATGTGGCCTTCAGGTTTCTCAACGTAGTGGCGGACTTTGGAGGTTGCGGGGTCCGCGACGATGCCTATCGATAGTTAGCTATACGAACTACGAATGTAATGGGAATTTATGGGCGCTCAGACATCCAAACTTCTGAGCAGCATCTCCCGGCACTCTAGTACCAAGCAACACGGCCTCCGCCTCTTTCTCCTCGAAAACCTCAAGCATCTCCCGAAGCGGGAAGGAGCAGCACACATCGGCGTTGAGGACAAAGAGTCTTTTGGGGTTTCCCTTGAGTATGGCATCACGGAAGTGGTAGAGGCCTCCAGCGGTTCCGAGTGCAGTGTATTCACGCAGGTAGCTGATTTTTAGGCCAGAGAACTCGGTGTTCCATTGCCGGATGGAGGGGCCGAAGACGGATTCATCGTAGTAGCCGATTAGAATGACTTCTTTGATGGAGGGGACTTTGGCGATAGCACGGAGAGGGTGCCAGATCAGGGGGTGGCCGGCGACTTCAAAGAGGGGCTGGGGAAGTTAGTAATAACAACTTAGAGAGAGTCGAGGAGTAGAAAAATTACCTTAGGTAGATCGAGCGAGAGAGGACGAAAACGAGTACCTCTGGAAGGACCCCCGACCTGGATTGCGGCGAGGGTCGTTAGCTCAAGTACGTTACAACAAGCCACTTCACAGCTCTCGGAAGAATTGAATTGAATCGAATAACTCACAAGGATAACGGCTTTATTGAGGTTGGACATTACTATTGTATAAGAGTTCAGTTGTCAATGGAGTGCTGGAAGTGGTTGTGGGGAGAAGGTTGACAGACAGGGTGGGAACTGACGTGGAGGCGATTGGGGGGTTGTAGAAACTTAGAACTCGCATAACACCGGCTAGCTTTTTTCTGTTTCTGCAGGGGAGCACATTAATGAAAAGGAAACACACATCACGCCGACATCGTCACCGACATCTCATGTATCATCAATTGGATGAGAGTCGAATCCAGTGAGCTAGCGTCTTCTCGAGTGCAGTTATTCTTCTCAGAACTATACTTGCTGAGTAGTTTATAGGGTTCTGAGCTGATGTTAGCCGCCTCTTTGCGCATGACCGGGTTGGCTCCAGAGACGCCGTTCCAAATATCGCAGGATTCACCGTCCATCAGAATCTCATACATTGCTTGAGATGCTGACAACTTTGTTCTCGGTTTGTGGTACCGGTATTGGTGGCTCGTTCAACGCTGGTTGTTCGATATTGCCGGTTTGATTGGAGATGTGTTGGTTTTGCATGACGGGTGACACTTTTTAACTAGTAATTACCCCACATCCCAAGCCTCAAGTTCCCAAGCACGTTTCCATGATGGCACTTCCCGTCCTCGACCTCTCTCCCTTTCTTCATCCGACAACCTCGTCAACGACCGCAAAACGCATCGCTGCCTCAGCTCTAGACACCGCATGCCGCACTCACGGCTTCTTCTATCTCGCCGCGCACTCCATCCCTACAGAGCTTGAATCCCGCGTTCTCTCGTCTGCACGAAACTTCTTCCTCTCCACCCCCACCTCTAAAAAATTAGGCATCTCTCGTCGTGAGCCCGGCGATGGCGGTGATGGTGCAAGAGGATACCAAAGGCTCGGCGAAAATGTAACGCAAGGCGCTACAGACCACCATGAAGCCATTGATTTCTACCGACCGGTTTCTCCGGAGCTTTTAGATCCTGAGGACCCAAGAAAAGGGTGGAGGCTGTTACATGGACCTAATCTTTGGCCGGAGGATGAGGGGTTTCGCGAGACGTTTGAGGAATTTTGGACGCGGCTGTGGACGCTCGGGGATGCAGTAATGAAGGCTATGGCTTGGGCCCTCGGGTATGAGGATGATGAAGAGGTGATTTTAAGGAATACAAAGGCCGGATTTTGGGTGGCGAGGGTTATTGGGTATCCGCCACTTGTTCAGCAGGAGGGGGTGAGCTGTGGAGTTCATACCGATTATGGGTGTACTACTTTCCTTCTTGCCGACGAAACTCCGGGTTCGCTGCAGGTGCTATCCAAAAACGGGAAGTGGATTAATGCGGACCCAATTCAAGGTCTTAATAATCCCCATCGTTCCGCCTCAACGCCCAGCTGATGATATGGCAGGTTGCTTCGTAGTCAATATTGGCGACATGATGGAAATTTGGACTAATGGGCTCTGGAACAGTACAAAGCATAGGGTAGTGCATAAGACAGGTGGCTATAGAGTTAGTGTTCCGTTTTTCTACGAGCCAAATTGGGATGCGGTTGTGAAACCACTCGATAAATGTGTGGAGATGACAGGAGGCATGCCGAGGTATGCGGAGAAGGTCTACTGGGAGCATTTGGTGGAGAAGGTGAGCGGAAACTTTTACAGTGAGACGGAGGACACTAGATGAGACTGTACCACAGTGCCCGTACCAGAATAAGATGGTACTTGTCTACCTAAGCCGACAGAGGTTGTCGCAATCCATGAGATATTAAAGCAACTGGGAGAAAGAACTAGAAAGAATTAATACAATTGACAGCAGCGACTGTGCCCCTAACTTCTTCAACTTAACTCATCAGCCAATCTTGGTTACCGCTATCGTCCACCAAAGGTCGAATAATGGCCAAACAGCGACGCTTGGAATTTCCGCCTGGCGACAAACCCTATCTTCTTGATTAGTTATTGCCTTTTTGGATAGGGTGCTTTGAGGTTGTACAGCCAGTCGTATCGCTCAAACCCATGGCAATATCATGTGGACAGATAAATAGCCGCTGCGGACCTGCGACTCAAACCTTAGGAAATGACGAACCTAATGCAATGAACACTGCTATGAGGACTACGAAGATATCATTGGAAACACTGGTATTCCATCTCTGTTCTGCTACGCTCTCCGATGCACCAGCTATAGCTTCGATCGCTTCTACGGCCTACCTCTATTCAGCTTTAACTTGGTTCCTTAGTCCTTCTGTTAATACCTATATCATCGACTACTATTACGGATTCGAGCGCCGCATCCGGATGCGAATGATTGATCCACACAACATCTCGGTCGTCGCAATCGTCGCAGTCGAGGACGACACAGAGATGATAATTGGGTATGCGCAATTTATACGACTTAGCTCTAACGCCGCGGCGCTTGCACTGCTAGAAGGCCAAGACACCTAGTATTTACGACTCGTTCAGCAGCCATTGGTGTGGGCTCGGGAGTGGGACTCTATGACATTTATAGATCGCTCACAGGATCAGGAGGCGGTGGAGAAATTAATAGTGATGTGGCAACGTATTGGCCTGAGGAGAAGTTCGAAAATAGGTACCATGCACAGAGTGTTGCTATTTCTGCGCGTCACCCGCAGAAGGAGGTGGGAAGGAAGTTGATGGAAGTGGTGCTAGAAAGAGCGAGGGACGAAGGGGTTGCTATTGGACTAGAGGCAAGTCCGGAAGGTGAAAGGCTTTATACTGCATTAGGGTTCAAGCTGAAGGAAAAGTTTGGAAATCAGATTGAGGGTGAGGAGGAAGGGGCTTTTTGTGTGGGAACCACCCGGTTGGGAGAGAGTAGTGAGAACATCTGACGCTGAAGTTGGTGGGATTTGTTGACTTATGTTCAATTGCTTTGGATTAGCCTGGTATCTCTGCTGGATCAAACTTAGAGGTGAGGTAGAACAGATGACCCTATCGGGATGAGGTATCTGGAATCACTTAACGATCACTCGTTATCTCATGGCGATGGCTATAATAAAATTCTACTCGCCTGCTGCGGCTGAATATTACGAAGGAAATGCGCATCATCTCTGGTTCACCCATTTCAATGCTAACCGCTCCTAGGATAAGTATCGCACAGAATCCCATTTCATCATCCCAATGGCTGGTATATCGTACTTAACACACAGGAAATAATTCATTGTACACGTCGGAGAGTTAATACTTAATCTCTTTTAAATCACATAATGTTCCGGTGCCTATTAATAAAAGTTAGCATGGAATGACATTTATGGCTGCAAATGTTCAGTCGTTCGTCATAGAAACCCTAACCTCTCGGCAGTTATGCTGTACTGAGATAAACAAACGTTACCGGTCATCAGCTCCTCTGCTACTTACTAGTCTCGGGATGTGGTACACCTACTTGCCTGTTCGGAGGGTCATTTGGGGTTGGTCCGCTGGGCAAGGAGTACAGTGATATTTGAGCAGTGCTTAGCAAAAGGTAGGTACAGTACACAATTGGGCTTTGCCTCTGCCTTGAGTTTGAATCTGGACTGCTATTGGTTGTTCATCTCTCCATATAAGTACTGTCGGACTGTCTGCTTAAAGTTCTAGAATCCACGATGTGTTCTTAGTTCACCGAAAGGTATTCGCCATGGAGCACCAGCTCCATTGCCATCTGACCTGTACTTACTCTAGTACTTAATACTTACTCTAGTACTTAATACATACTCCACCTACATCTCACCCCATGACCCAATCATAAACAACCACCAACCAACTACTCCGGAGATATAAAAAATGACTTGGATCCGATAACGCCGAGCAGATATGAACCCACAAACAAAGACAAGCAAAACCACGCTCAAAAAACAAAGCAAACGACACGCCACCGACACATAAGGAAACCTTACGACAATCCTCAATAGTAACTCCCTTCGGCCCCTAGTTTTTCTCCGCCGGCCGATAATACTCATAATAATTGATAAATGACAGTATGCTCATACGATCCGGTTGACCGCCGGCACCATATTCATCATCTTGTGCTCCATACACACTGCTACCACTGCTCTCCCTCTGCGGTAGTCTCTCTTGCTGCCTCTCTTTCTGCCTCTCATTTTCCACGACAGAATAAGCTGGCGGTGGGGGTGACAACGGCACCAAGTCCCAACAACCTCCATTACTACCACTGCCCAGCCCTCCAACATTATTTGATGATGGACCTGGGTATGGCTTATATGCGCCTACCGCAAACGAACCTGTATGCGGAGAGTACGCTGTATAATTTTTTGGAGCGTAGGAACTAGGTTTGACCGCTGTCACCCCTGATTCTCATGGAGGGAGATAATCGAATGTGGTGTCTGTACCAGTGGTGGCAGATGCTGGTCGCGTCGGTGGCATGCTTGGGTTGCAGGCGGTGTATTGCCGGACAGGCCGTGAGAAGTTATGACGTCCAGGAGCAGCGCCAAGAGTGAACCCTGTCGAGGCCTCAGTAGGTGAAAATGCTTTGTAGGTGTTGGTGCCGACTGGAGGCGAGTCTTCGCTAAGGCCATTGTTTGTCGGCTGTACATTGGGATCAGAGAGTGGGCGACCCAAGCATACTGGCCGATCCGGGGATGGCCCTGATCGGAAATGCGGCGATATTGTGAATCCCCGAGATGAGCGGCGTTCAGGCCTCAGCTGAGCTATAGCAGGGAACGATAAAGTAGGCGCTGCGAATGGTGTTGGTGGAGGTGATTCATCAGCAATAGGCGATAATGGTTTTGGTGATGGTTCGAGGTTGTTTCTTTCAAAGAGATCGCTCGCCCGTGCCCCATCGCCAAAAGATGATGTGGATGGTATCCTTCTATGAACTGGTTCCCTCTCAGCTATGGGCGAATACTCCTCCTCCAGGCTACGCCGTTGTCGGTCTCGGAAAGATCTGGGCATTTCAGCCATTTTCTTTTTGTCGCTCTGGATACGTCTCCAAACTGCAAAGACCACTATGAACAGAGCAATAACAGCAACGCCTGCCCCAAAAGCTCCGAATATTGTCTCTATCTTCGTCGACCCCGCATCTGTTGCTGCAGACGAGTCGAAGACGAACGGCTCGGATGATGTTTCAGGCGGTGTGCTCGGCGTTGTGTTAACCATCGTCGTAGATGGAGTAGTTTCTGCGGAGGTAGGTGTAGGAGTGGAATTCGTATTTGAAGTACTTGCCTTCCCAAAAGTCGAATCTGGGATGGAAAGACGGAATGGCGGGGAATATTCAAATTGGCTGGTCAAATCATCTGTGATTTTGATGCCATACACATAGTCCGCTGGCATAGACTCTTTACCTTCGAGTGCTGGGTCGATTTTCCAGTTATACGAACCCGTATTCTGGAGGCCGACTGTATAACATAGTAACGTCAGTTCCTGAGGCGTAGGATATTCGATGTGCATATTACCGGCCAGAGGACCAAGCTCAACAAGATTGCTTTGAGGCCCTTTGAGAAGAGTCAATGTAACCGTTCCAGCTGTTGTAGGCTGTTTGACTGTGAGCAGATCGAAGAAACATAGACGTTAAGTGAACTAAAGCTTACTTTCCATGTCACAGGAACAATTTGATTAGATGAGTAGATCCCCCCTAATGGCGAGGTAATAAGGTTTTGTCCACTCGTCCCGACTGCTATAGCTGCTCCAAGGCAAGCTGTCAAGACCAACGAAAGAACTAGGACGCATCGTCCGAAGAACATTGCCGGATTATAAAACATAAATGTAGGCGTAGTCCGGATGTGGCGGACAGAGGCCCAAACGTCGATCGTAAAAACAGAGGAAATTCTGCGATTGAGAGTCCCTGAGGTATAGTAAAGATTGAAAGAGCACCATTTGCAATCCCCGAACTAGGAAAGAATATGACTCTATCCCATGAGCAGATAATTGATACAGGGAGTGACGATAATACCAAAGAAATGGAAGGGGAGTGGACAATAGGCAATGGTTTTTCAATCAATGCTCATGATGGTAGCAATTGCAAACTAAGAAAGAGATAGAGAGGGAGGGGCAACAGCAATAGCAATGGTGAAGATAGACGTTGTGGAAGGATAACGAGCATCAAATACCCAGCACTAAGCAGGCAGGTGTCCTCTCCCTCCAAGCGACGATGCAGGGACCCGACCAGGGGTGCAAGCAATTCCTTCTGAAAAAGGAAAAGTCCCCCTGCAGAGATACCCCTGAACGCCATGCCACAACGAAATCCGTCGCCGTTCGAGGGCTCTACTCTGGTGCTATCGATTGATGCTAAGTAAGGAAGGAATAAACATCCAGACGCGACGGAAATTGGGCATCAACGGCAGACGGGACCACTACATACACAGAATCTGCTTTCCGAGACTTCTTGAATTTTAGACAAACACCAAAGCTCTATCTGTAAAGTTGTAAAGTACTTAAGTAGAGTGCTTACTTGGATCAGTTTGAGGCGCGCATGGCTCAATGGATATCTATCTCGCACAGACATCCAACTCGAGTCGATCCTGATTGGGCATTGGTTACCCCTGCCCTAGGAGATCGCAAAAAAGCATATCTATATGCGGCCAACCCAACAGCTTCCTCACTGCACGAAGAGGAAACAACAGAAACAGTACGTTGGTCGCGAGATGTTGTTGGTCTGATACCGGAGTGTCTGAATGTGGCATCATTTATTGCACATCTACTATGATTGGCCCCGGAACGACGACGCGGTGATGCAAACTGAAACCCTGATGATAATTTTAAGATCCTTTAGTTGTAGATAGGCAGAAAAACAAGACGTCTCCAGCACTCTATGAATAAATACTTATTATCATATACTATTATTGAAGAGCAGGTATCTCAATCAGTAGACTCGCAATCCGACTTCTCTCATCTAATTCTAATGCCATCAAAACACCTACAAGTAGTACACACAAAGATATTGCTATATAAATCTCATGGTCTATGCTTCTGCCTCCCCCCTCCGCCGCCTCCCTCTCATTTTCTCATTCTCCTCAGTGCCATAAAACGAGGAGAACCCACATTCTTTCCTCCTACCCACTAAGTACCAGACCGAGCTTCCCCAACACATTAGAACACCAACCCAACTCCAAGTTGGCAGCTTAAACCCAATCAATAGCACAGTCTGTAGTGCACTTCTTGGATACGTCGCTACCACCATCGTCAATGGCGTACTTGCGCTCACCAACAGAAACCCAGACACAAAGGTAGCCCACGCTGCTGCGCCGGCTCCAAACATCATAAGCCAAAAGAACGCCACGTCAAGGATGTAGCAATTTCTGCCTATGTTTTGGAGCTCGCCCGAGATTATGACACAAGGGAGAATGAGTATAATTGAGAGGATGTTGATATAGTGTAGCATTTTCCATGCCGCCCGGGTATCTTCTCTTCCGTCACCAGAGAGGAGTACTCCGCCATTTGTGCCGTCAACGCCCAAAAGGTCACCAGAGAAGACGCTGGAGGAACAGAATTGTGCAAACGTTTTGTAGGTACGAGATAGTAGAATCGGATATGCCGCAACAAAAAACGTAGAAAATAGGCCTGCAACGAAGCCTTCGACTGCGAAGCGGGATCCGGGGCGCAAAGAGGCCATGGTAAGGGACAGTGTCATAGTGATGCAAGAGGACAGGGTTGTAACCGTGAGAGATTGGGAGCGATAGAACAAGTGGGCCAAGCCGAGCGCCCAGATGAGGGAGCAGACACGGGAGACTTGGTAGATTTGAATCTGCGTAAAGCTGTGGATTGTGGCGTTAGCTTGAGCTATGTGGATGGAACAAGGGCACCGACGCGAAGGCAAGGTTACTGAGCATGATCTTCAGACTGTAAATCACAGCAAGCGGCAGAACAAGTCGAGCTTCGGTCCACCTAATCTCGAAGATTCCGCTGGTGGTGCTTGGTCGAAACTTATTGGCGAAGTCTCGGAGGCCACCAGCATCTGAAGCTCGTCGCTTTCCTTTCGAAGGTTTGGGTTTTGGGGCTATAATGCAGGCTAATCCAACGGCATGTAGGGAGCGCGAGAAAGAACGAGTTACGGAGGCAGAGATGTAGAGGAAGAATTGTGTAAAGAGAAGCTGGAGTAAGGTGGTAGCTAAGGGGTATGAGAATCTGAAGAAGATTAGGTCTTGAGGCTAGGTATACGGGCAGGGCGCCGTACTTATATACACCAGCTAAAGATGCAACCGTTAGCAAATCTCTGGTTCAGGTAGGACGATAGCTGCTTACTCCATAGTATGAATCTATTCATGATTAACAACGCCAACGAACTTGCTCCATACAACACGACCAGGAAAATGATATAAACTAGCCAACCCCTCTGTGTATTCCACAGCCACCACCCAAGCGTTCCACCCTTCAGCCACGACCCAAAACCTCGACTTACCGGCCCTTCCCCTATTCGCCAATTGCTCATTCCGTCGTCTCCAACATCCTCATACGGCGGGTATGGACTATATGTCCGACTGTCGCCATCATCATTTACTGGTAGCAACGGTACCGACATCGAGTTGACGCTGTCCCATGGCGGTGATACGCTCCGCGATTTCGATCGAGACCCCCGAGATCGCGAGCGAGAGTAAGTTGTGTCTGTGTTTTCGTCGGAATCGGAGTCAGCGAGAAGATTGGTTCCAGGCTGCGACGACTCTGAGCTTCCACCACTACTTCTGTTTCGCGTGCGGGAGTGCGAGAAGGGATTTGCGGTCGTAGGTATCATATTAGATATGGATAGGAGATGCTCGTGAGGTTTGCGAAAATTTGCAAACGGGGAGCGGTGCATTGTAATGAGATCAAATCACTAGGCACCTGCTCTAAATACTTTGTTACTAATTAGTAGATAGGACGGTGGGTAAAGGAGTGAGTGATGATGAATGGAAGTGAAAAAGATACTGTAGTGGCGACAGTTGTCGACCGGCTCATCTTAACCTGAAGACCCCCAACCCCTAGTGCCGGATGTGTGTTTGAGTCCTGTCCCTGAACCCTGTCACCCCACAATCCGTGCCCAACCTAAACCCCTCCGTTTCTCCTACTCTTCATCAATACCCCATCTCTACTCTCGTCTTCCATCGATGTTAATACACTTCTAATTACTTACCTGCATCTGTACATCACCTATCTCCTAATTTGCTCGCCAATAGTCAAAACCTCCGCTCAGCAGTCCCCTCCGTCGACTATTTGGTAACTTTAAGACGGTTCCCAATATGCCCAACGCGAAGAATCGTTCAGGCGCCAATCCGTCGAAAGACAGATATATAAGGGCAGAGGTTCCTGTTGCTTTCGAAGCACCTGAGATTATATTGAATGAACATCAGATTGAGGAGTAAGTCGAACTTTATCATATCTGTCCCCCCGATTTCATCTGTTAACCATATTATCAAACAGGTCAATCGAGCATGTCGAGCGAGTACTCAAGTGCATGCGAACACTTGCGACAATTGTTGATTGTAAGTTGTAATAGAAATCCCACAGCGTCGCGACGAGTGAGACTAACCAACCGTAGTTTATACATATGCCTGCTCGGACCTAGCAGACGCGTTGCGAAACTACGCCGACATCGTCGATAAGCGGTCCTCGAGTCAAACTAAGAGCAAACAGAGCGGCGCAAGTGCCAGCTGCCAGGACAGCAATTATGCCCAGAACCTCGTCCGCTCAGAATGTCTTTCGAATGCGGCTGCCTTTTGGGAAAGCTACGGGGTGCTGAATGACAACATCCGACTTTCAATCCTCAAAGAGTACTACCGCTTAAACTCCGAGGCATGGGATTTCTTCCGTTTGCACTCAGAAGGGGATGCTCAGCTGGCTGGATTTCTTGAAGAGCTGGATCTCAGAGACCCTTTTTCTTCCCGCGGTGAAAATGGAGGTGGTATTGCGCCTGTATTTATACGTGGAGCGAAAGTTTCCGGAACGAGTCCAATCCTGAAGGACAGCCGTCTCACCCCACAAAGAGATCCAGGCAGATGCCCTTTTCCGCTTTCTCGGTTGCCGAAATATACATTCACGACTCCACCCTCGGCATCTTACCCACGATTTCAACACAACAGCCCCAATCCTCAGCGCCACCATCCGTCTTCCGATAGTACCAGAAGCATCATCGCCAACCAGGTGGAGGAGATCCGTCAGGAAACGAGCCATCACTGGGCCCGCAAATATGACACTCGATTCCGAGCTCTCGAAGAAAACCTGCTTAAAAAGTTTGCTATTGGAACAACCTTTACAGGCTACAAGAGCATGGCTACAGCTCTAAAACAAAGTGGGCCATGGAAAGGTGCTGCTGGTGTCCAACAATTTGCTTCACAGCTTGATTTCGATCTCCCTTCCCACTCTGACGACTCTGACGACGCTTCGCGTCAACAAAGCTTCAGCTCATCTCCTCAGCCTGTACCTTCTCCGGAAGTGTTACGCGAGGCCGCGAAGATTACTGCAGCAAAGCAACGGAAAATGGCAAATCGACGACAGCTGGATTCTTTCGATAGCAGGCATCATGAATACAACCATGGACCAAAATTTGAACGACCGCATGTTCTGAGTCCCAATCCGTCGCATAACCGGTTTTACCAGAGAAATTCACGCCATTCAAATTCCGATATGCGAAGCGATTACCATCGCTCAAATACACCCTTACAAAGCGAGTTCGGTCGATCCAGAAATGCGGACCCTGCTAGTAGCTGCTATTATCGGAACGGTAGTAACATGACAGGTTCAACTCATGATATCTCACCCTTTTCTCATACCCCTCATAAACGGCTTCAAAACCAGCATAATTTTCACGACATGTTCTCGTTTTATGCACGACTCGATGAGAACCACATCTTGAGAGGGTTACTCGTGGCAATGGATTCCCTAGCAAAGGCTAAGGATTCTGGTGAGAAATGCCTACTTGTTTCAACAATTGATTTCCTGTTATCGTCTTTCTCATCTGTTGGCCCTAGCATCGCGCCGTGTGTTGAGGCAGGTATCAACGAGATTTCACTTACTAATGACGATGCCCTTCCCAAGGATGAAATGCCTGCCGATACTAGCAATATTTGCAGAAACAAAGCACCTATCGATCTAATCAACTCTCCCCTCCCACGGCTGGACGAGATGTTACCGAATTCAAACACTAATATTTCCACGGCGGCTGATGCGGGTTCAAATTCTGAGTTTTCTGGAGCTCACCACGACGCGAAGGGAACCATTCGAGATTCTTGGATCGTAGAGACGCTTGCTCGTGAGTGTGAACCTCATAGTAAGTTGGGATTCCATTGGTTCAACTCACGAAAAGCTGGGGAACAGTTTGGAAACAGCACGTGCGTGGAAGATACCATCGAACAGCGCCAGGAAACACGGCGTCATTCAATGGTATCCCTGGATGGTGGAGCTCGACTGAAACGCACTGGCAAATTCAAGCGATATGGTAGTGGAGAATATGAGATTATTTCGCCGCTCCTTTCCAACTCGAGATGGCAACCCAACGACTCGGCCCCGGAGTTTCTCGAAGACATACTTAGGAATCAAAACCGACGAGACGTGATTCGAACAAGTTTGAGTGTTCCTCTGGATGACGTCTACGTCAGACTTGGTCTTGGCCCAAAGGATCCCAACTACGTTTGGAACTCAGTTACTCGTCATAAGGCCCAGGAAGAAACAAGAACCGTCCATACAGATTCCCTATACCGCTCTTGGAATGACGGTGCCATGCCAGGACGTGTCAGCCTAGAAAAAGAGGATACTAAACCTGTTCTTTTAGATCAGATTCCCAGGTTTGAAGATCAGTTGCGTGATTCCGGAATTCGTTCGCATATTTTTAACAATCCTCCGGTAGTTTCAGCTTCAGGTCAGGATTCCAATCCATGGACCCTTCTCCAGGGCCATATGACCCAATTGGAACCGGATAATGGAGACGAGACTCCTAAGAAGAACTAACCACTAGCACGAGCAACCGGGTGAAGATGCGGCCTCTTAAGTGACCGTCCGGATTGTTGGGAATGCGGTGTTTTGGACGCTTATGTTGGAATTGGCTCGTTAGCATTTCGCGAATCACGCCATTCCCTCCCTATTACCTCATTATCATATCTGGGACCTGTTTCTGTTTCCTTTTAATACTAAATCTGGGAAACATCACCTATGGCAAGATAACATTTTGTATCTGGTTGCTTTAAATACTTCCGAATCTAGTTGATACTTTTACTACGGTTATACGTATGAAGAATAAAGCGAATTTCCCTCTATAATTATCGTATTGACCCCTGTTCATGGTGATGCGGCTATCACAATCTGAAATATACTGACACTATTTAACATACCATTCTCAAGTAGGTTCATTATATCATAATAGCCTGCTTTCATACCAAGACTTTTCTAGACTCATTGTCACTGATGCCCATTAGAGTGATGACGAACTTGCGAGTTACGGTAAAGTCTGGTTACAAGAGCAATAATGCTATAAGCTCGCATAACATTTCTTAGCAACAGTCCTAGGCTTGGGGGTCTCAGAAATCCCAGCCCTAAGCGGTTGGAACCATACTGATTTGAATAGTTTCTAATGATAGGATGGCCAGAATGGGCATTGGCGAGTAACCTTCACTTCCCTCCTTAGTGACTTCCGCAACGGAATTGTACTCAAACAACGTAAGGTCGCGCGTAATATTACAAAAAATTGTACTACATCACAATATAAACTTAGAATATTCTGCCTTACAGATATTACTTATATGCCCTTGTTATAATAATCAAACGCAGTATATTAGTCTACACTACACTTAAGAAGACCTCCCCTCAACCCATGAAATAACCAAACAAACTCATCGATTTCGTCAATTACAAGTAGCCCGGAGACCAAACCCGCACTAGGAGAGCCCTATAACCGAAGGAATGGTGCATTAAACGAACTTGTGAAACACTCGAGTACACCCAGCTTCCCATGCATACAAACAAAACGAAACAATCTCTAGATACCCTAACGAAGCCAGCCAAACTACGTGGTGTAGATACCTGGTAAAAGGTACCAGGTTGGACAGGAGGTAGGATACATGATGAAGAGCAGTCTAAAAAGAAAGAGCAAGAGCTGTTCGGATGCTAGCATATGCGAAAGAGATTTCCGTTTCCCGTACAAACCCTAGAATAGACAGCCCAAAGGGAACGCCGCATCTCAGTTCCATCCCTACCACCATCTCGATATATACTAGCAGAAAGGGATTATGACTGATGCGCTCCGCCGTCTGGAAGCTTCGTGAGACAGGCCCCGCAGACTTGAAAGGAGCAGGTGTTGCAGCGCTTCATAGTCTTCTTATCGCGCTTGTTACAAACGTCGCATTTGGCGGTAGCTACTGTGATGAATGCGTAGTCGTCTGCGGAGCAAGGAAGGATTTGGGCAGACGGCATGTTTGGCTTCGTTGGTTTTAGGAGAAGGAGGTGAAAGGTGTATTGTAGGGGTTTGGGTGGTGCGTGCGACTGTTGCTTCTAGAAACAAAGTCAGGCGGTCGGTAGTCAAGCTGATGTAGTTCAGCAGTGGGAGGATATCGGAAACGACAGGCAGCTGGTGAAATGGTGAAGAGGAACGAGTGATGGATCAAGTTATGGTTGGAGGTTTCAGTAGCTGATGTAGGAAGGACAACCGATTGAGGCCCAAGCAGAATAATCTAGGCTTTATATTCAAGTTAAAGCCTCAGAGTCTTCTACCCAGTAGTTATCTAGTGTGGACGGAAACTCTGGCTACCTGTGCCATGTCAACAAGCTAGCTGTTAATTGCTGAACAGATTTGTTTGGAGATTCGCAAGACGGAATTCTTGCCGTCGATTGAGAACAAAACCCGCCCGTCAACTCCTGCTAACCGTCGTCTATCGACATAGAGGTCGACTCAAAGACCTAGGGGACAGTGCATCGCACGAATCCCTCGCTCTGAGCCCGTTCAAACGATGTTCAAAAGAGCTCTCAGGGTCTGATATCTCTCAGTATGATGTAGCCGTCGTCTGACAAGTGTAATAATGGCTCTCGACATGCCCTCGGCCATTGGCACCACGTCAAGCAAGAATTTCTCTTATATTATGGGCTGAAAGGTGAGCTAACTCGACCTGCAACAGTCCAGAGCAAATATATATTCACTATCTGATAGGGCCAGTCATTTAGCATGCTGTTGTGCACGGTCTTGCTTGGGGTCACTTTGGCTGCCGAGAACCGATTTCCAAAAATTCTTTGATAAAACGTGCTCGTCCGTTGAATGACGGCTTCAAAGGTGCCTTATTAAAGATGGGGAAAAAGTTCTCGATGAAGAGCTTACTCTTTCGCCGGGAACTGCACATCATAACCTGTAAGTCACAGCAAAGCGTCTGCAGGTTACAGCTCGGAAAGGTGCACAAACCGAAGAGGCGTAACAGCCCTCAACAAGATGATGGGCTGAACTGTCCCATAACACAGAATATCCTCTAGACACATGTACCAAATCCTACACAAGAAGCCAAATTGATCTAATGTACCACGTTCAACTTGCTAACAACGGGCTATGCTATCTTCGATTAAAGTGCGGCGGCAGGAGAAGGTGGCAGATATTTTAAGTTCAGACGAACCTTAGAGAAGTAATGTACAAAACCGATTAACAGCCTTAACACCTCATAAATATGCGCGTGAACGTTGCATAGAGGCATCTCATATGCAACAAACCTAGTGTTTTGTGTTCGGGAAACGTGAATGACAAACGCTTTCGTGCGATTCAACTACCGTGGTTGCAGTGTCGTTATCATTTCATAGGAGCTAAGGGCTTTACACGGTCGATGATAAGCCAAGAAGGCATTGCTCAACTGATCATATCTTGAACGATGTCTCGTGGTTGACCTGTTTAGGATTGCAAACATAACTACCGAGCCCTGGCTAGTGGGGTAAGAGCTGTCTCCTGGTTGGTGATATTTCTGGATGCGTGTAGTTAAATTCCTCCAATTGCCCTACGTATGCTGCTGTGACTGACAGTGGTCCCGGTAGGAGGCGGCCTGCATATTAACGGGTCGTATTAACACCTCCATTATTGCTGATGCGAGAGCCTGCATACACCGATATCCCTCCAGGTGGACAGAATGGGACAACAAACATCCACCGCAAGAGATGTTGCACAGAGGTATTCTCTGTCATTTGGGAATTTGCCAAGCTGCATGCAGATTCTTTGCAGATTCTAGCAATCAAAGACATCCGAATGGCCAACTTTCAACTAGTTTATAGCAGTCCCAGAGAAATAAGGTAAAATCACAGAGGTCGAGTCATTCCCCCAAGATTCGTCCAAATTTGTGACCAGATGATGAGAGCACTGTAAGCCATCACCGGAGCAAATCTGTAAGTATCTAATTGTATTAGCCTTGCTTGGAATGATATGTGCTTTCTGGGGGATCAATAAAAAGCTAGAATCCTTATGAAACTACAACTTCTGTATTATGCAAAACATAGGGAATAGTTTTGTGAGGTGTTTGGAATATTTCTGTAAGGGTGACTGCCAGATTTCAGTTTTATAAGGCCCAGTAGATTTATTGAACTCCCTATAAAGAATATATCTGCAATGGTTGGCAGTTCCCCAACTCTTAAAACACATGTTCTCACAGTTAGTGAGATATCCATTCTCACGCCTTTAGAGTACGAGAAGGTCTCGTATTCCACATACGGTAGATAGTCGTTGTCTCCCAGATCGAAAATCAAGGTCTCCGATGAATTGTGTTCTGGATCGAATTGAGGCAACGACGTGCCTTATCATCATCGTGTTACAAGTCTCCTATACATGCCAAATTTATCGTATAGAAAGTTGGAACGTAAAGCACTGGAGTTTGACGTGGTAAGCTTGCGGGCGACCACTTCCAACCAAAGTTGCAATAGTCATCGATTGCATTTAATTGTGTGGAAATCGGGAAGATATCTGAGCGAGTTGTTCCCTGTATCCGATGATTCATTCTTGTATGGTTATGTTTGTTATGCTCAAGAGTGTTACCAAATTTAACATCCAACAGCTGAAAATTTTGGCGTGGTTGTCTCAAAGTGTGATATCCTCCAATGAACAGCCCGCTAAAATCTTGGCAGGGCTTGAGTCACCCCGCTTTCCTTACAGTTTCCTCGCTCCTCTCCAACAAGACCCAAACGCTTGCCTTCAACTATAACCCGTGATAATCTACTGACGATCCCGATTACCGCATACTAGTCGCTAGAAAACAGGATAACAGCAATCATGGCGGATAAAGCAACATCACACCAGGATACTCCCAATCTCCACAAGGACGAGATGACTGGTGAGATGGTCTCCAAGTCTGAATTGAAAAAGAGGCAAAAGAAGAGAGAAGCAGATAAGAGGAAGGTACATGGTCAATGGCTCATTTGATGTCGAAAATGGAGCACTAAACATTTTCTACAGGCTGAGAAGACTGTTGTTCCAACCACAGCAAAGAAGCCCGAGCAGGCAGGAGAGGGCGCCGAGAAACTAAATGAGGAGGAATTGACTCCTAATGTTCGATCTAGTTTCTCTTGTCATTCCACTCGCTGGGCTAATGGCGCCGTAGCAATACTTCGAGATCCGCTCCAGGTCCATCAACAAGCTTCGCGAGACCAAGAGCCCTAACCCCTACCCTCACAAGTTTCACGTCAAGGATAAACTATCCGATATCATCGAAAAGTTCTCCTCTCTCGGGAAAGGGGAGACCAAGCCCGACGTCGAAGTTCGTGTAGCCGGTCGTATTCATGGTTACCGAGCATCTGGTAGCAAGCTGCGCTTCTATGACCTCCGTGCTGAAGGCATTAAGATTCAAGTTATGGCCCAGGCACAGGAAGCCATTGGCGACTATCTTGCCCAGCATGAGCACCTTCACCGTGGAGATATCATTGGCATAGTTGGATTCCCGGGAAGGACAAACCCCAAGAAGGAGGACAACCCTGGTGAATTTTCGATCTTTGCTAGGGAAGTTGTGCTGTTGACACCTTGCTTGAGAATGTTACCCACGGAGCATTTCGGTCTCAAAGACCAGGAGACGAGATACCGCCAACGATACCTTGATTTGATTATGAACAACTCTAGTCGCAATGTTTTCCTCACTAGGAGCAAGATTGTTTCGTTTATCCGCAGGTACTTTGATGAAAGAGATTTTGTCGAGGTCGAGACACCAATGATGAATGCCATCGCCGGAGGAGCCACAGCTAAGCCTTTCATCACCCATCACAACGATTTAAATATGGATCTTTTCATGCGTGTAGCACCTGAGCTATACCTGAAGATGTTGGTTGTTGGAGGACTTGAGAGAGTATATGAGATTGGCCGGCAATTCAGAAACGAAGGTATCGATCTTACTCACAATCCTGAGTTTACTACCTGTGAGTTCTATTGGGCATACGCGGATTACTACGATTTGATCAATGTTACAGAGGATCTAGTGTCTGAGATGGTCAAGAAAATCACGGGTGGTTACCAGACCAAGTTCCACACCCAGAGTGGGGAGGTTTATGACGTTAACTGGGCCAAACCATGGGCTAGAATAGACATGATGACGGCTTTAGAGGAGGCAACCGGGGAGAAGTTCCCGCCTGGAGATCAGCTTCACACTCAGGAGACGAATGAGTTCTTGAAGAAGATCTTGAAAGCGCACAAGATCGATTGCTCTCCTCCTCAAACAAACGCTCGCATACTCGACAAGGTTTGTAGTTTTCCTTGGTTCTGTGTGTACTGATCTAACCATGATAACTACTAGCTCGTCGGCGAATTCATCGAAGAGAAGTGTATCAATCCTACTTTCATCACTGGCCACCCGCAGATGATGTCGCCACTTGCCAAGTACCATCGCAAGAAAATCGGTCTTTGCGAACGTTTCGAGGCATTCGTATGCAAGAAGGAGATTGTCAATGCATATACCGAGTTGAATGATCCCTTTGATCAGCGCCTGCGATTCGAGGAGCAAGCAAGACAGAAGGACCAGGGTGATGACGAGGCTCAGCTTGTTGACGAAAACTTCTGTACTTCGTTGGAATATGGATTGCCTCCCACTGGTGGCTGGGGTATGGGTATCGACAGGATGGTGATGTTTATCACTGATAACTACTCCATCAAGGAGGTCTTGGCTTTTCGTAATACCCCGTTGACCCTTTGACCGACTCTCAAATACTGATGCGGTGAACAGCATTCATGAAGGATGACCATTCAGAGAGGAAGACAGCTGCTGAAGTGGTTGGCATTAGTCCCGTGCCGTAAGTTTGATCTGTGAACCCTCGGAGACCCAAGAATAAGTTTCTGATAGTAGTTTCTAGCGTCGAGAGTACGGGAGAGCTGCAGTCGTAGATTTTGGGATAAAAAGTTGTGATTTCTTTTGCCTGTTTGAGTCAGTTGAGATGAAGAACCGGTAATTCAAGTGGCTGTTTAATGGTCCCACTCAGTATTTCTTTTGATTCCAATCCTATTACTCTACTTAGCTGGAGACATAACTAGAGTGGTGCCACTGACGTGACGTTCACCATTAAACCACGGAGATACCCGGGACCCTGCAGCCTTATTCAAGCATCGAAGTGTTGAAGAGCAGCCGGGATTGATTCTAGAAGGTCTTGGCGGGTGCGGGTGCCTGCAGATCCTTGCAGCTTAGCCTGAAGCGTTTAGTGTTTGGTGTTGAATAATCGAGCCAAGCCTGGGTTTTGCAGGCCACCACCCGAGGCGTTTCGTTTAAAACTCCAACTTCCTCGCCACTGATAGCTCAGTTCCGTCGCATTCTCTCCCACATACCATTGGACTTTGTCCACTATGTCCATGTCGTTTTCTTCGTTGCCCAGTCGGTTGCTGCTGCGATCCAGGTTGTTTTGCATTGCCAAATTTCAACTAAGGCTTCCCTGGCAGGCTCGCCCTTTTACCCCACCACCTCGGATCGGAAACTCCACCCCTACGCTCTCCTCTCACATTTCTAGGAATCGCCCGGCATTCCGGCGGACTTTCTCATTCACTCCAAATCCTCGCACCGTCACTACCCCTACGGCTGGAGAGTCGCCCCTTGGCGATCTTGCAGATTCTTTTACCCGACCCGCTGCTGATAAGGCTCTCGGGCTCCTATGGCCAGATATAAGCGACAAGAAAGCTGGGATCTGGTTACTGGGATCCGCGACATTGGTTTTTGGAATTGTGGTGCTGGGAGGTCTTACTCGTCTCACCGAGTCGGGGTTCGTGCTATCATTCCCATATGCAGTAATACTAATCTAATATTCGCATTCAGTCTATCAATAACAGAATGGAAGCCTGTAACTGGGACCCTTCCGCCCCTGTCTCACCAAGACTGGATGGACAACTTCAACAAGTACAAGGACTCTCCCGAATACCGCATTCTGAATCCAAACATGACGCTTGATGAGT